>Ga0307511_10004125_pt1 | contig 14841 bp, 9 predicted proteins | sample 13_EM_MG_FD_200266 | JGI IMG/M metagenome (GOLD analysis project Ga0307511, IMG submission 200266) | Populus trichocarpa ectomycorrhiza microbial communities from riparian zone in the Pacific Northwest, United States - 13_EM | ecosystem: Host-associated > Plants > Roots > Unclassified | place... | reverse complement strand
AGGATTTTTATAGTAAAAAAAAGTATTTAAAAAGTTCGCCTTTATTTTTTCCTTCCTTCCAAGTAAGTAGTTATTTGCTATAACATATGCAAAACATTTCATTTCAACAACATCACGAGTACTAAATTTTTTTTGTTGTCTACCATTTCCCTCAAAAACTTAAGTACTACTGTAGTGAGATAATTGCTGCCAATTATAATGGATTCAAGATTGTTTGATGCCATTCTTTCTGGTGATATAGCTGCATTTCGCTCATTACTAGCAGAAGATCCACTTATACTTGACCGCATTTCTTTGAACTCAACAGAGAATCCTCTACACCTATCATCATTAGCTGGCCACCTCGAAATCACAAGAGAAGTAGCGTGCCAAAAGCCAGCATTTGCCAGGGAGCTAAATCAAGATGGTTTTAGTCCTGTACACATTGCCTCCTCAAATGGGCATGTAGAGCTGGTGAGAGAGCTTTTAAGGGTAGGATATGATATTTGTCTTTTAAAGGGAAAAGATGGCAAAACACCACTTCATTTAGCAGCAATGAAAGGAAGAGTTGATATTGTGAAGGAATTAGTATGTGCTTGCCCACAATCTGTTAAAGAGGTAACGATTTGCGGTGAAACTGTGCTTCATGTAGCTGTAAAGAGTAACCAGGCTGAAGCTGTTAAGGTTTTGTTGGAAGAGATCAAGAAACTTGACATGATGGAGATTGTTAACTGGAAGGACAAGGATGGTAACACCATAATGCATCTAGCTACCCTCAGAAAACAACATGAGGTAAGGGAAAATTATTCTTACATATTTCTACACTATTTTGATTCATTTGAAAAATATAGTGCTTTAATCTGTGATTATCAGATGCAAACATATATACATTGATCAAAACAATAGTCCACGAGGTTTGATTTGCATTCTCAGAGCTGGGTTTTAGATTCAAATAATCAAATCACATAAATACCTTAGTAGATGTATATTATATGCAGGGGTGAAGCATTCATTACATGTTGTTTCTTTATGCAGACCATAAGGCTATTAATTGGTCGAGAGGCCATTGCTTACGGAGTAGAAGTAAATTCTATTAACGCAAGTGGATTCACAGCAAAGGATGTTCTTGATTTTATTCTTCAAAGTGGAGGTGAATACAATGACATCAGTATCTTAGAGATGTTCCAGCAAGCAGGAGCAATGAAAGCTATGGATATCACAACAAATCCTGCTTCGACTTTCCAAGTTGAAGTGAAGAACATTAACAAGAATGTTAATCATACATCGCAAAATTCTTGTCCATGGAACCTCTGGAAAGAGTTGAAGCTAGAAATTGAAGAGTCATCAACTGAAACTCAGAACGCATTAATGGTTGTCGCAACGCTTATAGCAACAGTGACATACCAAGCTATACTTAGCCCTCCCAGTGGTTTTTGGTCAGCAGAGTCTCGAAGATCTCAAACGATTAATAGCGTTCAAAAGAGAGATATTTTGCCTGGAGAGGCTGTCATGACTGGTGACCCTGAAGTTTTTGCCGTATTCACTGTCTTTAATGCAGTTGGATTTTTTGCATCCATAGCCATGATTTCCCTCCTAACCAGCGGATTTCCTCTCAGAGCCGGCTTGCGTCTTGCCATACTCTCAATGACTGCTACTTACGTGATTGCAGTAATTTATATGTCACCAACAGAAAGGAAAACAATAGACGCAGTGGTCTGGTCGGTTGGCCTGCTAGTTCTCGCAGAGTTTGCCCGTTTTATGATATGGATACTTAAGAAATGGGGTGTCCTTCCTCTGAAAAAGACAAGAACTTCTGCTGATAGGAACCGGGCCACGGTGTGAAATTAAAATTTCATTCATTTCAAAGTTCTTTGATGTGTCTGCCCATTAAGCTTGCAAATGAGTTCCGATGTAACATCAAAGTAATAATTTATCCAAGATTCTGTTCTGTAGCAGAAGTAGTAAAGATCAATTTCTCACAGCGTTTGTTAATTTTGTAAATTTATCAATTCAGTGCATTCTTCACCTCTCCTTGCTTCATCCATGTCTTCACATTGCAAGATTCTCTATGCTTTTTCTTCTTATAAGCCTAGCTATTACCTAGAGGCCCTGTCTTGGGATAGATTAGGTAGCCCAAGTGGAAAACCCAGAATATTGCAAAAAATCATCATACAATAAAGGAAGATTTCAAAAGGATTTTAGGTGACATGCAAGAACTCTACGGTCCCGTGTTTGAAAAATCTAAACACCAAATTATAAAAAATCTAGCTGTGATATGGGATTAGACCGGCGACCGGCGGCTCTTACAGGGTGACCGCTTCTTTCCAATGCCTCTGACTCGTTATATGCATGTTAAAGTGTTTGGCATCATAAGTTGCTGCTTGATGCCATGAGATGAGACAAATTTATTTTATCCACTATGATCCAAATCATGGTTTTTTCTTGATTTTTTTAAATATACTTGTGGTTTCTTGGTGTTCTTTTCTAACACAGATTTTTGTTACATTCCGGGGCGTAGCTCAGGTCACAGACTAGTGATGCCCTAAAATCCATCCTTGTGCAACAAAAGGGTTGTAGCTTGACTGGAGTTGCCAAATTCCAATATGCCTCTAAAGAAAACCCATCAAAAAGCTGATGTCATGGATCGGCTTAAGACATTGTTGGATTGGATACATCAAATCAATTAAAAAATGAAGTCCCATCATACTTCTTGAATAAAAAGAAAAATCATGCAGATTAATAAAAAGGTTTGTGTAGTGCCCGTCGGCTACACAACTCTTATAAAAATTTAAGTATTTTGAGCAATTAGATAAAAAATTATGATTTTTTTAGATTATTATTTTAGTTTGGAGCAATCAATTTTTTTTTAGTTTAAATTTGTCTTACTAGTCTATATATATATGAACTATCCATTTAATATGTTCATGGCAGATCTTATCTACTTATACAAGATAAATAACCGACTAATAAGAATTACATGTTATTTAAATCTCGGCTACATCATTGTGCAAATAGAGTAGTCGAAATCCATAGACCTAGACCAGGCAAGTTGAATGTTTGATGTCTGTCGAGGATTTGACGTCTTAAATCCTCATTTTGCATTGGGAAAATCTGAAAAATGAAAAAATATATATTAGTTAGTTAGTTTAAAGTATTTTTTAAAAAATTTGAAATATTTTTTTATTTTTTTATTAATTTTAAATTAATATGTTTTAGTATTTTCAAATTATTTTAATGTGCTGATATTAAAAATAATTTTTTTAAAATATTATTGATATATATTTTAAAAAAATTTACAACCATACTACCGACCAATAACTTTAGAATGTCTAAATTTTTAAAAAGAGAAGCTTATTTTATTTTACTTCGTGAGAATAATAGGATTGCAAAGTGCAACTCCCGACACCCAGCTTAGTGTCTACGAGAATTCATGCCTCTTATTTTGTTGTGTCGCTAAAGGAACTAATGACTGAATATAGAATAGTACGGCGACTTTTTTAAATATATATATTTTTAAAGGAAGATTTCAAAAGGATTTTAGGTGACGGAAGGACTCTACACTCTACAGCCCTGTTTGGGGCTGTATTAAATTTTGATTTTTTTTCTTCTTTAAATTTTTTTTTTGTTTTTAGATTAATAATCTGTTAATAAAAATAATTTTTTTAAAATAAAAAAATATATTATTTTAATACATTTTAAAACAAAAAATATTTTAAAAAACAATCTTTACATCACACTTTCATATATTAGTGTGTTTGAAAAATCTAAAGACAATCTAATGCAACCAGTCAAACTTGGAAGAGGACGTAAATTACAGCCACGGTGAGTTGCGAGAGAAAGCATATAGCTGTGGTTTGGGATTAGACCTGCTCATTAGAGTGTTTGGCATCATAAGTTGCTGCTTGGATAAAAATGGCTCCAGTACACCCTCAAAATGCCGAGAAAAGCATTAACTGGTTCAAGAGATTTCAATATGACGAGAAAAGGGACTCGCCAAGTGATATACGAAATGTATTGCTGGTAATTGCCATACTTATTGCTGCAATGACCTTCCAAGCTGGGGTGAATCCACCTGGAGGAGTCCGGCAGGATGATAGTGGTATCAAACCTGCCGCTGGGGCGAATCCTCCTACTCCCGTAGGAGAATGGCAGGAATATAATGTTACAAAACTTGCCGCTGGGGCGAATTCTCCCAGTCCTGGAGGAAAAAATAATGAAGAACAAAATCATGCAGCTGGCAGAGCAATTTATGGTTCTCAGAAAACGCCTTTCAATGTTTTCTTGATGTCAAACACTCTGGCATTCTCCTCATCATTACTTGTCATCACATCTCTCACTTACGGGTTCCCTTTCCATTTTGAGATTTGGGTTGCCACAGCTTCAATGATGGTAACCTATGCTTCTGCAATTTATGCTGTTACCCCTCATGAATCTGAATCTGAGCATTTTGATCGCTATACTTTGATTACAGCTTCAGTGCGTTTTATCACAAGGTTTTTGATTCAGACGCATAAGAGTTTTCCTGGGTTGTATTCTCTGTATTTTCTAGGAAAAAATTCTATAGAAAGTAAAGTAGCATGATCCGTGTATAAAGATGTAATCCCAGCATTGTGAATTAATTAAGAATTCATTATTCATCATACACATTTCTTTGTACTCCAGTCTATCTTCCAATATATTTCTTTTCTTATAAATCTGCATCCTGGTTAATTTATAAAATTGAAAGGAAAAACTGATATGGGATTCTTATGGTTGGAGATTCGATGTTTTGTGTACCACTGCAATAGCAGCCATTGTCAAGTTCTTGCAAATTTAATTCACTGGATGTGATCTTTTAATGAATCCATCCAAACTGTTTCAAATTAACTACCTCCTCTTGCTAAATTGAGTTCTCTCTCCTTTGAAAACATAAAAGCCCTAAAACGATTGAGATCACGTCGAGTTCTCAATTTTTAAAATCAATTTTCTTTCAAATTGGTTTCCTTAAAGGATTTTGTAATTTTTCTAAACAAAGGTAATACCTTCTACTATTAAAACTTTATCCTTAATAAAATTAATATATACACAAAATCTTTATGCATCCTCTGTGTATGTGCTTTGTGCGATAGCTGCATTTGAACGAGTAAGGTTAGTTTCCTCCAATATTTTAGTAACTCTTTTTTTATTATTATTATAGCAAGAACAAAAATTCCTCAATTAACTATCAAATACTTCCTTCCCATGGTTTCAAGCAATCTTTAGTAATACTATGTTCGTATTTTTGGTCCATTTTAATAGAATGCTTTTAGAAACCCACGATAATGCACAACGAACTAGTGGTTGTAGCAAAAATATATATATAAAAAAACTATGTAAAAGCTTGTGGCATGTGGGCTGATCAAGCCGGTGGCTATGTCATTCTGCATCCCCAACGGGCTTGATAAGCTATTTGTTTGTGAGCTTGATATCGCATTTGCTAATCTTCTCATTTAGAGGACCCTAACTCTCTTTGATGTTCCTCTGTGGTTGATTTACAAGTAGACACAGGAAACAAAAATATATATTGCCATGACAATTCTTTACCCCTTATTTAAACCAATTTTAAGAATAAAGTAAAAAAAAAAACCAAAATCGAAAAAAAGAGTGTTGATTGCAATATGATAAAGAATGGTTTGAATTTTTTAGTAAGAAATTAAGGTAATGCCTTTGACTCCTTAAATGCATATATAGCTTATTTTAAGGTGCTGATTAAAGTGTTTGACATCATAAGTTGCTGCTTGGGTAAAAATTGCTCAAGTACATCCTAAAAATGCAGAGAGAAGCATTAGCTGGTTCAAGAGATTGCAATATGATAAAGAAAGGGACTCACCAAATGATGCACGGAATGTTTTGCTGGAAATTGCCTCACTGATTGCTGCAGTGACCTTCGAAGCTGGGGTGAATCCTCCTGGAGGAGTCTGGCAGGATGATAACGTTAATGAACATCATGCAGCTGGCAGAGCAATTTATGCGTTTCAAAAACCTCCTTACTATGTTTTCTTGATGTCAAGTACTTTGGAATTCTCCGCATCATTACTTGTTATCCCATCTCTCACTTACGAGTTCCCATTCCACTTTGAAATTTGGGTTGCCACAGCCTCAATGATGGTAACTTACGCTTCTGCAATTTTTGCTGTTACCCATCACTATCTTTTGATTACAGCTTCAGTGCCTTTTATCTCCAGGTTTGTGATTTATTCAATGAAGTTGTTAATTGTTATTTTAATTTTAAGAATTAATTTAATTGTATTCCTATTAAATTCAAACCCCAACCTTGAAGTTGGCCGCTATTTTTAATTTGGTTATTGGTCTCATATTTATACAATTGAATTTTCAATTGTTCAACAAACTTTTGAATTTTTTAATTTAACCCTTAATTTCGGTCAATTCCAGGTCCTCTATTTACACACATTTTTTATTTTGGTTCTTGGTTTCAGAGTTCTTCAATTAAGTCCTTAATTGGCCATCAAATTTTAATATTTATGCAATTAAGCTCTTGATTTGACCAAATCAACTCTAAAAAATTATAATTTGACCTCAAAACTTTAATTCCTTCCAATTAAAGCCTAAATTAACTTTAAAAATAATTTTTCTTGCAAACAAACCCTCTATAAATTCAATTAAACTTTTAATAAAATTTAATTGAGTCCACATACATTTGATTTTGGACTTTTCTTCCTCAAATTGAATTTTCTTTATCAGCAGGGCTCTCATCAGTAAAAAATATATAATATTAAATTTTCATCTTTGTATTTTTGAATCTCCTCAAACCATTTCCTAGCTATTTTCTAGGAGCTCTGGCATTCTTTTTTCAATTTTATTATTTTTTTAGATTTCTTCTGAATATATATATATATTTGTATTTTTTTTGTGGGGATCCAAAAATGGGTAACAACATCATCTAACAAGCACCTGCATATTAGTTTCAAATATCCCTCATATCTTAGTTTATGAGATCAACTGCTTCATTTCATAGAGAAAAGAATATAATATGCATTGGTTTCAAGAATTCTAATTAATATCTTGTCTTAATAGAATATTGATCAGAAATATATTTAGAAACAATACTTTGATACAATATGAATCTCACAATTATAACAACTTTATAATTTTTCATGCAAAATATTTTTGTTCGGTGGACTTTATCTTTACTCTAAATTGATTAATAAAAAATAATTAAATATTAAAGATAAATATATTTTTTATTAATAATAAATATATTTTACATGAATAAAATCAGTGACATATATAACCGATCTACATATTTACTAACATTTCTAGTTGCAATTCTTAATACACTTCATATTCACTCCATTTCGAATTGTTCCATGTATAGGTTACAAGGTTTCCTAATTATCGAAAAAAAAGGTTACAAGGTTTCCTTATAAATCAAGATCAACCCTCAACTTGTAGTATCCAAACCATATTCCATAAGGTGAGATAGCACTTCTTGTTTCGGCAACGATGATCTGATCTTCAAGAGACCAAATCTCCTACCTCACGTGGTACGTAGTTTTCCTGTATACATAAACATCATCTACCTTCCCAAACTCTCCAAAGGATTGCCTTAAAAATTCCACAGAAAAACTGATGGGGGAAGTTTTCAAAATACAAAGGTGAGTATATAAATGCTTTAGAAGAACTAGGGATAGAAGGGACGGGTTAGTACTGCAAAGGGATTTAAGGGAAGCTTGATGATGATGAGATTTAGAGTGAGTTTGACGAATGGTTTCGAAAGACATTGATATATTGATATTGATACGATGGCAGAAACTGATGTGTTTGTAGTGAATGATAAAACGACTGAGAGTCAAGCTGTAAATCATTGGCACAGTGTCATCTAAACCATTGGAGCCAGAAAAAACTGCACAGCCTACACTCACGATGCGGGAGGTCTACCCCAACCACCATTGGTTTATTGCCCAGCCCAGCCCAAAAATAGATATGGGATGAGAGAGATTTCACATAGCAAGCAGCTACTAGATGCTGGCCTGCTGCATCTTGTGTGCAGACCACCTAATTAACAAAAAAAAATGAGAAAAAGCTTGCAATTGCATCTGCATGCATGGGTTCCTATAATGTTGACTCGGTAATATTTTATTTTATGGAGTCAGGACAGTAAACTTGCACATACATTTTATTACCGAAGAGGTAATTTTGTCATGTTTGGTGGGGGGTGCTAGGTTAGCTAATGTGGACAAAACTCCAACATAAATTATATTAACCATACAGCCTGTTTTTGACATTTGGTTTTGTACCTTCCATGAATTGTGTAGTAAGGGAGGATGCACAAAACCAATGAAGCTTTCTTCCTCGTGTACGCTTTCAAGGCAGAGATAATTCTAACTACTACTTGCAAGACCTGTACAAGTCTCCTTTCTTAATTAAGGTCCATCAACCAAACCAGCAAGCCGGCATTTCAATAATCGATCAGTCGAAAGAGATGTTTGAGTCGTTGCATTAATTACGAACACTTACTTATTGATGAAGTGATTACTATAAAGAAAATTGTCCAAATCACAGGGAAGGTGATCCGCGCGACTGTTAACATATATATCTCTAGCATTGAAATTCTGAAGTTTTTATTTATTATTATTATTATTATTCCTACTACTACTACAAAAAAAAGGAGAGGCACGATATCTCTTGATGGGAGGGGAACCCTAGTACTGCCAGTTGAGCTATATGGCTTGAAATTTTGAAGTTAATATAAAGGAAGATTCCTAAAGGGTTTTAGGTGACATGCATGCACGAGATATGTAGTGTTTAAAGAATACAAAGACCATATCTAATGCAACCGGTCAATGCGGGTCTTAGATTTCACTTGTTGCAACTTGCAAGTGAAAACATGCGTTCGTATCAATGTCAAGGTTGAAAGCTGTGATTTGGGATTATAGAAAGGAGATCAATTTGTCACGAGTTAATTTGGAACCCTCGCCTGGTGGTTGTTGGTCTCTGTATTTGTATGATATATACACAATTAAATATTAAACCGGTTGATAGCCCAGTTCCTTTTCTATTTCAATCCGTACTCATTAGACTTTATCATGGTTGGCATTGTGAATTTGCTGGTTCAACCTTAAAACAAGTCAGTTTTGGACAATTCTTTTGAAAAATAAAGTTACATATCATTTTAAATAAAATAGTAATAAAATTCTTTGAATTCACCTGATCAAGTCTCACATGGAATCAACAATCAAGTTTGATAAAGTTAATCTCCAACTCAGTTCTGAACATAATCTAATTCAGATCAGACTCTAATTTAACGAGTTACCGGAGTTACCGGACCATACGGATTTTAATTATGACTATGTTTCATTTATTCTAGGTATTATTTTTTGCAAATTAATGGTATGAATTTTTAGTAAGAAATTAAGGTAATCACTTAGACAATGATCATGTGTGAGTATATAAATGCTTTAGAAGAACTAGGGATAGAAGGGACGGGGTAGTACTGCTAAGGGATTTAAGGGAAGCTTGATGATGATGAGATTTAGAGTGAGTTTGACGAATGGTTTTGAAAGACATTAGAAATTACAAGCAGGATCAATATTGATACGATGGCAGAAACTGATATATTTGTAGTGATTGATAAAAACGACCGAGAGACAAGTTGTGAATCAATGGCACAGTGTCATCTAAACCATTGGAGCCAGCAAAAACTACACAGCCTACACTCATTGGTTTATTGCTTAGCCCAGCCAAGCCCAGCCCAAAAATAGATATGGGATGAGACAGATTTCACATACCAAGCAGCTACTAGATGCTGGCCTGCTGCATCTTATGTGCAGACCACATAATTAACAAACAAAAAAAAGAAGTAAAGTCTCCCTGGGAATGAGAAAAGGCTTGCAATTGCATCTGCATGCATGGGTTTCTATAATGTTGACTGAGTAATCTTTTATTTTATTGAGTCAGGACAGTAAACTTCAGCACATGCACATACCTTTTATTACCGAAGAGGTAATTTTGTCATGTTTGGTGGGGGGTGTTAGGTTAGCTAAAGTGGACAAAACTCCAACATATATTATATTTAGCCATACAGCCTGTTTTTGACATTTGGTTTTGTACCTTCCATGAAATGTGTAGTTAGTTAAAAAAAAAAAAATGGGAAAAAAAATGTTCAGTTCACACAGTAAGGGAGGATGCACAAAACCAATGAAGCTTTCTTCCTCGTGTACGCTTTCAAGACCTGTACAAGTCTCTTTTCTTAATTAAGGTCCATTAACCAAACCAGCAAGCCGGCATTTCAATAATCGATCTGTCGAAAGAGATGTTTGTGTCGCTGCATTAATATTTACGAACACCTAGTTATTGATGAAGTGATTATTAATTACTGTAAAGAAAATTATCCAAATCACAGGGAAGGTGATCCGCGACTGTTAACATGTTTCTGAAGTTAATATTCTCCGTGCATATCTCTAGCATTGAAATTTTGAAGTTTTCATGTATTATTATTACAAGGGAGAGGCGCGATATATATCTCTCGCGAGGGGAGGGGAACCCTACTATTGAAATAGCAAAGAGAAGGAAAAATGATGAACTGAATGATATTCAGTACTATATATTTTTCAATCCACTATTACATTATTTATATAGGCTCATTCCTGTAAATGTGAATAAGCAAATAATAATTAACAAAGTAACTGATTAGTATTAACAACTAACTAATTCTTCTAACAACATTAACTAACTCTAACTACTTTAACAAACTCTAACTGCTGCATAGTTGCGTGCTGAAGACGTCAACTAAAGATTGCAGGTTTGATGTATGTGTTTATGGTTAAAGCTGGAGATAGCTGCTGATGATCTTTCTTCTGCCTGGACATCCATTGCTGTAGCTGCTGGTTTCAACGTGGATGAGCTGCATGTAAGTCAATATAGCTTGAAATTTTGAAGTGAATATAAAGGAAGATTCCTAAATGATGTTAGGTGACATGCAAGGAGGAGATATGTAGTGTTCAAAGAATACAAAGACCATCCCTAATGCAACCGCTCAATGCGGGTCTTATTTTTCACTTTGTTGGAAAGATGAGGAGAAGAGTTAGGAATCTCGCATCTTCGGGGAGTTGCAACTTGCAAGTGAAAACATGCATTAATATCAATGTCAAGGTTGAAAGCTGTGATTCGGGATTATAGAAAGGAGATCAATTTGTCACGAGGTTGGAACCCTGGCTTGGTGGTTGTTGGTCTCTGTATTTCTATGATATATACACAATTAAATATTAAACCAGTTGATACAGAGTTACCCCAATTCCTTTTCTATTTCAATCCATACTCATTAGACTTTATCAATAATTGGAATTGTGAATTAATTTGTTGGGTCAACCTTAAAACAAATTCAGTTTTGGATAATTCTTTTGAAAAAAATTAATGATACATTATTTAGATAAAACAATAACAAAAAATTTTAAAATTAAACTGATCAAGTCTCGTCTGAGTTTAACCAAATCAATCGAGTTTGATAAGATTCATATCCGGATAAGTTCAAAGATAAGGCTCTAGCTTAACAAGTTATCAGACCATACTAACTTTATATCTGTGCTTCAATCATTCTAGGTATTATTTTTTGCAAATTAATGGTTTGGATTTTTTAATAAGAAATTAAGGTAATGCCTTTGACTCCTTGTATGCATCTAGCTTATTTAAAGGTACTCATTACAGTGTTTGGCATCATAAGTTGCTGCTTGGACAAAAATGGCTCAAGTACACCCTCAAAATACCGAGAGAAGAATTCACTGGTTAAAGAGATTTCAATATGATAAAGAAAGGGACTCACCAAATGATGTGCGAAATGTTTTGCTGGTAATTGCCACACTGATTGCTGCAGTGACCTTCCAAGCTGGGGTGAATCCTCCTGGTGGAGTCTGGCAGGATGATAATGGTATCAAACCTGCCGCTGGGGCGAATCCTCCTAGTCCTGGAGGAGAACGGCAGGAATACAAGTTTGAAGAACATCATGCCGCTGGCAGAGCAATTTATGCGTCTCAAAAACATCCTTACTATGTTTTCTTGATGTCAAACACTTTGGCATTCTCCGCATCATTACTTGTTATCCCATCTCTCACTTACAAGTTCCCTTTCCACTTTGAGATTTGGGTTGCCACAGCTTCAATGATGGTAACTTATGCTTCTGCAATTTTTGCTGTTACCCCTCGTGAATCTGTGCATTTTCGCTATCTCTTGATTACAGCTGCAGTGCCTTTTATCACAAGGTTTTTGATCCAGAAGCTTAAGAAAAGCAGTAAAAAATCTCAGAAAGATGAAGAAATAGGTGGGGAAACAGGCCAAAGTGTGTAGATGTAAGAGCTGTGGGCAAGGCCGACATAAGCTGGTTCATTTCTAATTTGTCCTTGGCCAAGATGGTTTTTTTCTTTTTCTCATTCTTGTATCTCTTGTTTCCCTGGGTTGTATTCTCTGTACCCTCTATCTTCTAATGTGTTTTTTCCCCCTAATAAATTTGCATCCTGGTTTACAAAATTGAAAGAAAAAACTGGTACGGGCTTCTTATGATTGGAGATTCAATATTTGTGTACCACTGCACTAGCTTATATTAAGGCAATCTGCACAAAAATAATCTTTATATCAAGTATACATCTCTTTCTGAAAAAAGCATTAAGGTCAAATGCAAGGCAAATTATGATCCCCCCCGATTGCATGCAGATTAGTAGGACTCTTCACCTCTCCTACATCCGTGTCCTCTAGCTTCTTGCAGGTTAATCAATTCAGTTCGTCAATTTCTCTATGCCTTTCTAGTTGCAATTATTAATAGCACTTCATGTTGTATAAGAACAGTTGACAAGTCACTCACCATCTAGCATCTACATTTAGGTTGAGAGAGTATGGATGATCATGATGCCCTAATATCCATCCTTCTGCAACAAAAGGACTATAGCATGATTGAAGTTACAAAGCAAAAGCTGATGACATAATTCATCCTAAGACATTAATTGTTGGATTGGATACATCGATGCAATCAAAATGAAGCCCCATCATACTTCTTGAATAAAATAATCATGCTTAATGTGCAAAATATGGGAATAAAAGCATCAATTTAACCTTTTCCTTTGATTTCTCCTATCAAATGTCTAGCCTAAAAAGAAGTGTTAAACAATGTGCATGCAATCCTAAGGCTTCTCGTAGCTTTTGTTATCCATAAATACCATTTTACAGTCATGCCTTCTGCTCCCTGTTCCCAAGTATTCGAAAAATCCCCCTTCCCTTCTTTTACAAAATCTTTCCGTCGAGTGATTTAATGGAAAATTGGGAAGACACCAAATTTATATACTCCTAATCAGGTTTTCTCCCTTTATGGTTCAGATCTTGGTAATATCACTTTCACATTTTCATTTCAAATTACTGAATACCACAAAAAGGGGAACAAAAAAAAGAGAGAAGGCATAACAGTACTGCCTGCTTGGCTGTTTCAGGATCTTATACCTTTCTTAAATGAATTCAGTACTCTACCAAAAGTACTCCTATCCAGATTTAATGGTGCCAGAGACTGGCAGGGGACTGAATCTTTCTTACTTGAATGAAAATCAAGTGCGCTATTCCCCTTCTCTTTAAGAAAAATATTTAAACCTCTTGGCCCTTTGAGTTTCAATGTTAACAGAAAAAAGGAACCATAACTTTCAGCTGAGAGATATGGAAAATCACCCTAAAAATACTACTAGTACTAGAATCAAAAGCAAAATCAAGGTCTGCTTCAAATTTATCGCAGAACCAACAAGGCCACCATTGGAAGGAGATCTAAAGCAAGAAACTCATGATATCCGAAATGTTTTGTTGGCCGGGGCTGCGCTGATCGCCACCGTGACCTTCCAAGCTGGAATTAGTCCACCCGGTGGAGTTTGGCAAAGTGATGATAAGCTGGGACATAAAGCCGGACGTGCTATTTATTCTGATCAGAGAATACCTTTCCAAATTTTCCTGCTATGTAACACTATTGCACTGACATCCTCCAGTTTTCTACTATTATGTCTAACCTTTAGGTACCCTTATTTCTTGGAAGTTTTCATCGCTACAATTTCTATGATGGGCACTTATGGTTCTGCGATATATTGTGTTACACCTTACGAATCAGTGTCGTTTCGTCTCATCTTCCTCGCCGCTCCTGTACCTATGGTAATAAGGGTTCTTATTTGGGTGTTTTCCGCTGTATTTTACTACAAGTGCCCAATGAATGGTTAAAAAAGATCGGATGTGGAAGGAAAGAACCCATATCAGTAAGATGAGGTGCTTGTGTATGCTGAATGTTTGCTTCTCCTTTCTTCTTCTTTCCAGTCGGCAGAATGTAATTTCGTTTATAAATATTGTTGGCTGTGATAATATTAGCCAGATTTTTTTCCTTTTGAATTAATAATTTCGAAAAACAATTCGGTTGACAGTTTTTAATTTTATGCAAAAATTGAACAAATTTATTGCCAATCACTCTTTCTATCGGTAGATTGATTAATTAGCAGATAAAATTGTAAGCGCATCCAGCAAGGGACAAGTACAAGTCATTTGTAATTCTTGATTGATTCAGTGAAATTATGAAGAACAGTTAATTATAAATTTTTATTAAAAAAAATTCTAAAAGTTGAACCAGCTATATTAACCAAATCATTAAAAACTACCCACCAAGTTAAGTTTGAGTTGTGTTTTAAATTGAGTTTTTTAATATATGTATCATATCTAGATCTTAAAAAACTATAAAAGAAACTTATTTAATCGGGTGAGTCGGAGTTGCTATTCTGGATAAGAACGGAATTCATCCCCTATTATTGATGAATTCTTCCGTCCAGAGTTTTTAAACCCTGTGCCCCGTTCAAAGCTGGATTTTAGATTTTGATTTAATTA
>Ga0307511_10004124_pt1 | contig 14841 bp, 8 predicted proteins | sample 13_EM_MG_FD_200266 | JGI IMG/M metagenome (GOLD analysis project Ga0307511, IMG submission 200266) | Populus trichocarpa ectomycorrhiza microbial communities from riparian zone in the Pacific Northwest, United States - 13_EM | ecosystem: Host-associated > Plants > Roots > Unclassified | place... | reverse complement strand
TTGAAATTAACTAAATCATGTTTAATTTAAGTAACTCAATTAAATTTTACTAATTTAACTTTTAAATTAATTTAAAATAAAACTCAATTAAACTTCGAATGTAATTTATTGAATCATTTTTTTTTTTGATAAACTAAGCCATGTTTAATAACAATATAGAACAACCCTACTTTTTTAAAAACGTCCCATAAATTGAAAAGCATACCCTAAATTTTTATTCGGCCGTCATGGCCCAAATACCAATATGAGAGCGTGCTCATCAGTTTGGCCCATAAAAAGGTCATTCTTATCCTTGCTTGCAGGCCCAATATTAATTACAGCTTGGAAAGAAACGACGTGTAGTTTAGACATTCCCGTTCCATTTGTAATTAGGGCAACCATCGCTACCACTATAAATAAACCTCCATTCCTGGCTTTCTTCAAATGGTCGCAAAGCATAGGGATAAGGGAAGCAGTATTTCAAAATGGGTTTTTGCTTTTGTAGTTTCTAGGTTTTGTTATTGTTGAAGAAAGAGAGTGATGAAATTATCTGTGCAAACGCAGCACCAGTCTGTTTTATCTGATTGGTTGCCATGGGCGGCACTTTCCACACGAGATTTCTGACTCTTCCTTCCGTTTCTTTCTCTTTTTTGTTAGCTCTGAAATTATTATCCTTTGACGTCCAAGTGTCCAGAAAATTGAATTGAAGAAAATCTTTTACCTTTTTTGCCAAAACTCAAATTCAAGTTCTCTCCCTGGTTTAATTTAGTTGCTGATGTAGCCTCTTTTTTTGTATCTGTTAATGTGTAACTAGTATTCTTTATCTCTAATCTTGTTCTCCGTTGCCCAGAGAATTAGAGGGGAAGAAAATCTTCTGTCAATTTTTTTTTAACGCTCAAAAGTCAAGCTCGTTAAGTTGCTGGCAGTAGGGTCTGTTTTGGATCTTAAAAACATTTCTTTCAAAGCAAACTGAACCAGAGAGCACAACCTCAAGCAGCTCAGACTTATGCTGTCCGCAACGAATCATATGTAGAACTTGTCTTGCTTCCAAATACCGAAGATGGTGGTGTTCCATCCCGCTTTCCCGATAATAGCTTGAATAGTCCCTTTATGCAAATTTGCCACAGCCCACTGCAAAATGTAAAAGACTAGCTTCCAGGACTTTTGTTATTTCCAGATTTCAGCACAACTGGACTCTAAAGAGCCTTTAATTTAAGGTCTCTCAAAGAAAAGATGGTCACGATCCTTGTCTGTATTTCCACACGGCGCACAAATATCATCAACCTGCCTTACCAAAGCAATTTGCCTTGTTGTGGTGGACAGCCTGTTATGAATAGTCAACTAAGCAACAAAAATGTCTAGGAAAGTTGAAAGAGGCCCAGATTGATTTATGTAATTAAAGGATTCATGCATCTATGTAATTCTTGACCACCCCTAACTTGAAATTCACCATTAGCATTAGCTTTCCAATCCACCTTATCCTCTCTGGCAGGATCAGGAAATTAAACACCACACAGCCATTTGCACGTCTGCCATAGCATCAGATCTAGCACTAGTCAACCCCAGTTCCCATCATTAATTTCTTCCTTTAACCTGGCATCAGGTGATCTCCTGGATTCTTGTACAAGTCTCTGCCCATAAAACTTCAACAAGAACAGTCTTGATGCCGATTGCCCAACCATAAACTGATTTGTTTGTTTGCCATTTTCCCGAGATATAATAGAATTGATCCCAAACCAGCTCTCTGATTTTAAGAAGCTTCCTCCAGTACCATGTGCAACTTCCCTTTTTTCTTCACATTCCAAAAGTTTGTACCCTTGAGCTTGTAAGTGTTTGCCCAAGCTACCCACAATGATCCAGCGTTGATGAGTTGTCGGAATTCTGAATTAGCAGAAGTGCTCATGGTAACGGGTAAATCCATTAAGCATTCTAGTTAAGGTGTGTCATAGTTGCGTGCCTTCGAATGATTTTGGAAATGTCATTGGAAAGAAATTGATGGTGTTTGGATTAAATTTCTATACACATATCAATGATGATATCTTAAAAAATCAAAGTAATTTAAAGATAAGATTTATATCTTGAATAATTGGTTAAAAATCCAAGAAACTTGTATCCAAGACATAAGTCTTGGGTTAGTATCTTCATTCCGATAATCTAATTAATTCTTTGTAGTTAATGTAGCTAGAGATGGATGTTTGATACCTATAAAAGTTTTTTTTTTATGAATTTAGGGATTATTCGATAATTAAATCAGTAATTTTTTAAGAGAAAATACAATAATATTACAGATACGTTAAAAAAAAATATACAGTAGAAAATGAAGATTTCAAACCTTTTATTTAAGGGATTTATGGTCTATTTATAGCTTATAAAACTTTTTATGAAAATGAGGGGTTAAAGTGTAATATTGCCTTAATAATATTAAATAGAAAAAATATCTCTAACATATATATTAATGTTAATAAGAAATACCTCTAACACATGTATTAATGAGGAAAAATATCTCTGACATATGTGTTAATGTAGATAGAAATATGATAAGTTCTTAAAGGATTTTTATACATTATCTTTTATATAATATTAATATTGATAGAAATATGGTTACTTCTTGAAAGAATTTTATAAAATATAAAAAATAAGATCTAAAATGTAGTTATGTAAAATGAAGATGAATTTCTTTCGTCTAAGCTCAAGTGAGGTACGGTTTTATGAGGTCTTTTTTAACCCTTAAATTAGAGTTTATCATTTTTATTTCTCGCTTAGCATGACAATGGTTTTTTCTACTCCCATAACGTTTAGAATTTCTTATAATAATTATAATAATATTTGATTGGTTTTGGTCCATAAAAAGAAGGAACACTGGTTTTGACCAAAATAGTTCGGACGTTGTCTTCTTAAAATTAGGAGTCGGAGAAAATGATATCAGATGCTATTTCGACATTTTTCCTTTGTTTTTCTGGTTCTCACTAAACGTTCTTAAACATGGCGAGCCAAAATGCTTGTGGGTTAAAAATATCATTGCCTAAAGTTAATCGGTATGAAAGCTTTAGTATTTTGTGCTAGCTTTGAGGTTATTGGGTAAGCGATATGTTCTGCGAAGAATTGGCGACTATGAAACAATCTAATGATTGATTGTTTCTTCTGAAGGCTGTAAGTACTATGGTTAATTAGAACAAAGACCTAAAGAGCTAAGCCGGCAGGTCAAATGATACAAAGGCTTTGCCGTGGGAAAATAAGAAGGCGTAACTTCAGCCCTTTTTTTGGGTTCTGCAGATTAAGGAAGCGTATAACCCAATTTTAGGTAAATAGAAAAAACTAAACTGATCTGGTTGCGTTTTTGTCCAGCGAGGATTTACTAATCATGTCGACTTCTTTCTTGCCGCATGAGATTTGTTGTGGCTATAAATTACACCAATTCTTGGGGCAATTAGTCTTCACAATATCCCAATCATATCAGGCCTAGTTGCCTCCACCAACAAAGTAAGCAATGGATTCCTCAAGTCACGTCTTCATATTATCAGCCATTTTGATGCTCCTCGTTTCCCAGTCAATGGCAACAGTTGCCCCATCCGAGCTAGTAGAAGATGTCTGCACTGAGATTGAGAAATTGATGATGGCTTACGGTGAAAGATCAGGGTATGTCGCAAAATATGATGAATGCGTCAATGCTCTTCAAATGGATCCTAGAACTGCCACAGCAAACATCACCACTCTTGCCGAAATTAGTGTCCAGTTGGCGATTTCCGGTGCGAAAAATGCCAAGGCTTTGATAGAAAACCTTCTCGGGAATACAACTCCTTCAAGAGAGCCCCTTCAGAATTGTCTGTCCTCGTACGTGAATATCACTGGCCATTTCGAAAATGCACTCTCGGGGCTAAGTGCAGGTCTGCAATCTTCGAACTTCGACATCGCGGGGGTTTTGGACCTTGTCAAGATATGTGAACTTGAATTGACAAAGAACCAGACTCATATTCTGCAGCTTACAAACAGAAACCACTACACACGCATGTTTGTTGAAATCTCAGAATTTCTCATAACCCGTCTTGAATTATATCACATAGGCAACGGCTTCACACAGACGAGGACTCAAGGTTAATAATCAAGGATCGAAGAAAGTTTCCTTGACGCATGCCGAAGCATAAGTGGGCTTTCTTGTAATCTCGTATATGAAGCATGAGCATTTAATATTATGTTTTTGTATTTTTGAGTTTTTTTTTTCTAATCTAAATTCCTTTAATATGTTTTTGTATTTTTGAGTTTAATCTAAATTCATTTGGAAGGAGACATGCATACGTCTCCTTCTAAACATTGAAAGAATTATAATTTTTTTGTTTTTTGTTTTTTTTTCTTAACTATAAACAGGGAATTGAAAATTAAAAAATGTATTGTGGTATATTTATGGTTATGGTTTAAATAAATATTTTTAGTTATAATTTTAAAAAATAAATATAAAAAAATATATGTTTAATTAAAAATTATCTATACAAAACAAAAACAAGAGTGATTGTATAGATACAGAAAATTGATAATTATAGGATTCAAAGTTAAGAATTAGGGGCATAAAAGGTTAATGTAACTTGTTGATTAGGGTAGTGTTTAATATGTTGGATAAAGATACAGAATGAGCATGATTTTCTTTTTTTTGTAAAATTATTTGGGGCATCTTTAAACAATATAAAACTTGATTTTTATCATGTGTCAATGTTGTTATGGTAAATATTTTTTGTCCCATTAAAAGAGATAAGACAAACTTATCCAAATATTTACATAGGAGTTAACCTGTGTTGATCAAGTTAATTTAAAAATAAAAATGATTATTATTATATTTTTGAAACTCAACTAGAGAATTGATCCGGGGCAAGGCTTGAGTCACATATCGAGTTGATCATTAATCCGAGTCAACATGAGAATAAAAATGATTTTAATCATAATTTTAAAACTTGACTCGAGGCAAGACCCGGGTCACAGGTTGCGTTGATCATTGACCTAAGTCAATACAGAGATAAAAATTGTTATTACTATATTTTTAAAATGTGACTAGGGATTGACCTAGGACAGGATTCGGGTTATGGGTTGGGTTGATCCTTGACATGGATCAACATAATAATAAAAATATTTATTATCATAGTTTTAAAACTTGACTCGATGGTCAACCTCGGGCAAGGCTTGAGTCACGAGTGAGGTTGACCGTTGACCTGATCAATGTAAGGATAAAAGTAATTATTATCATTAATTTAAAACCTGACCAGGGAGTTGACCCAGGGTCAACCCTAGGTCACAGCCCGGGTGAACCATTGACTCAAGTCAACATGATGATAAAAAAGTTATTATTATAGTTTTAAAACTTGACTTAGAGGTTGATCCGGGGCAAGACCCAAGTCATGAGTCAGGTTGACCATTGACTCATGTCAACATAAGAATAAAAGTGATTATTATAGTTTTAAAATTAATCAAGGGTTGACTCGAGCCCAAGCTCGGGTCACGAGCCGGGTTGACTATTGACCTGAGTCAATGTAAGGATAAAAATAATCATTATCATAATTTTAAAACATGAATTGGGGATCGACTTGGAGCCAGACATGAGTCAGGTTAACTATTGCCCCAGGTTAATGTAAGGATAAAAATAATTATTATCACAGTTTTAAAACTCAACTAGGAGGTTGACCTGAGGGCAAAGACCATGTCAAGAGTCGGGATGGTCAGCCCGGGTAGACTCAAGGCAATATAAAAAAAAAATAGTTATCATGACAATTTTAAAAAACCCAACTCTAAGGTTGACCCAGGCGAGATTTGGATCATGGTTGGGAGGGTCAATTTAGGTTGATATAAGTTAATATAATAATAAAATAATTATTATTATAGTTTTAAAATCTAATTTAAGGGTCTACTCAAACAAGGCCTAGGTCATGGATTGAGAGGAGTTATGAAACTTACAACAACAATGATGAATATTGCACAATAGAAAAAACAAGAAAAACACACAGATCCAGCATGGTTCGACAATGTATCTACATTCACAAGAGCAATGAGTTTTATTTCACTATCTGTCAAAACTAGAGTTATATAATATGTATTTACATCCTAGTCGTACAAAAGATATTAGTAATTTTTAATCGGCAAGCTTTGCTTCCCTTACTCCGCTCCGCTTCACTTCACTCTAGCATATGCCCATGAGCCACATACTATAATAGAAGGGTCAACTTGGGTTGATCCAAGTCAACGTATAGATAAAAATAATAATTATTATAGTTTGAAAACTTGATCCGGGGACGGCCCAAGATAAAACTCGGGTCATAGGTTGTGAGGGTAAACCTAATTTGACATGATTTACCCCTTGTATATATCTTATATCATATTAATTTTGATATTCGCAGTTTATATTTTTTTTAAAAATTTGGCAGGAACAAAATATTGGTTGAATAAATTTAAATCAACACCTTCATTTCATAACATAATAATCAAACATGGGCCAGAGCCCAAATCACAAGGAAGGGGAAGCTGACTGCTGAGGGCCGAGGTCCATATTAGACAAGACCAGATCCCCAGAAGGGCCAGAACGATATTTATCCATTTTGAATATGTCCTCAGCATGAACGCGAGAGCCGTTCGATTGTGGCCTCAAATAATCAGACGATCGTCAAATACAATTCCCAAGAATTTGACTTGGAATAAAGACACTCCTGCACGTGGCAGTAGCTAAAGCGTCTTATCCACTCTACAGATATCCATACTAGACGCGTTAATTCAATATCAGCAAAAACAAATCATACTCGCTATGCCTGCCCTTTCAATCTAACCTCAATTACTATTTCGCCCTTATCACTTGTCACATGGAGGCGAGTTTTGATCATCGATCAGAGTCGCGAGTGGGGGTAATAATAGAAAAATAAAGCCGTTTCAAAGAGCGGGAGAAATGAAAAACCAGCCGTTTTGAATTTAAACTGCCTCGCACAAAAACTTACAATTGAAGCCTTCTTGTTTCCCATCACTGATAAAAAAGGAAAAGGAAAGGGACTGTTGGCAAGTAGAGAGTATTTGATGAGTGGTTTCTGAAGGAAGAAAAATGGAAGAAGTAGAAAGGGATTTTCATGGCATGAAGAGGAAACAACTGCAAGCGCTTTGTAAAAAGCATGGAATTCCTGCTAATAAATCCAATGCCGAAATGGCTGATTTGTTGACTTTGACTCTCAAGGTGTGTTTTCTGTTAGATACTGATAATTTATCTTTGTTGAATTACAGGCTTGAAGGGTTTCTGGTAACTTCTTTTTTTTTGTTTGAAATTGGAATCTCCAATCGATATGACGAATTTGTTAATTATTGTGTAAATTTAATAATAATTTGATTTAAATACGGAAAAAATTGATTAGGCTTAATTTATTGTGTTTGTTTTGTGATCATTATGGTTTAAACATTGAAAGAATTATAATTTTTTTTTTATTTTTGTGAACTATAAACAGAGAATTGAAAATCCAAAAGGGCAAGGTCAAGGAGAAGTACAAAACGTGAGTGATTCTATGAAAGTGACTAAAATATTGAAGAATGTTAAATTCAAGCCTGATGTTGAAATACGTGAATACGAGCCTTCGGTGTATAAAGGAAGGAAGAGGAGGAGGAGCATGGTTAATTATGGGAAAGTTATTGGTTCTCCGCCTGGAAGTAGGAATAGAGAGCAGAGAACAGTTGGAGGAAATGTAGATGAGGTTGTTGGGAAGAAGAGAGGGAGAGGACGAGAAAAGAAAGGGAGCGTTGGGGTGGAAAATGTTGATGTTAGTGATAACTCACGACCTCCTGTAATCACTAAAGAGGGAGATGTTCAACTTGTGAAGGGTGAAGACAAATCGGGTAGGAGGCGACTGAGAAGTAGAGAGGTGGTGATCGAGGAGAACGTTGAAGGGGGTGAAGGGGAGTTGGTTGTTTCTAGGAAGAATTCAAAACGGGGAGAGTCTAGAAAAAGGGGGAATCGTGATGGGATTCGTTTCTCGGATGAAGTTTCTGAAGAGAATGTAAGTGCAAAAGACGATGCTAAAACTGCAAATGCGCCATCAGGATCAAGAAGAAATGCTAGGAAGAATGAAAGCACTTCATTATTGAGTGTGGATTTCGGAAAAACTGAAAGTTTTGGAAAGACTACTCGGTCACGGGCTAAGTTAAGGGAGAATACTTCTTCTATAACTGCAGATAAAGCTGAAACCGTCGAGGTTCAGGATGAATATGAAAAGGTTCTCCAGACTGAAGAAATTTTGAAGGGTGCAGGTAGAAATGCTTTGGGAAGAAAGTCTTTTGTGCCTCGAAAGCGGTTGGTGGTAGAAATCCTATCTGAAGAAGGTGTTGAATCAGTGAAGGGTGGCAGGCGATCAAGAAGAAATACTAGCAAGAAGGAAGGTACTTCATTAACGAGTGGGTGTTTTTGTAAAACTGAAATTGTTGGTTGGACTTCTCGGTCACGCTCTAAGTTGGAGGAGAATACATCATCTGTGACTGCAAACAAAGCTGAAACCATCGAGATTCAGGATGAAAGTCAAAAGGTTCTTCATCTTGAAGAACCGTTGAAGGATTTCGGTAGATATGCTTTGAGACGTAAATCTATTGTGCCTCAGAAGGGAGTCGCAGTAGAAACCGTGTCCAAAAAAGATCTTGAATCTGCAAAGGATGCCAGGCGATCAAAAAGAAACATGGCAAAGGCTACAGATTCCAAACCTATTGTGCAAGTCGTTACTAGGAGGAGGACAAGGTTTGGAGCTCAGGCTACGGTTGAAAGTGCAGACGAAATTACCGAGGTTAACAAAGAGCATAACAAGGCTGTTCAGCTCGAGGAATTTTTGAACGCTCAAGATAGAAATGCTTCAAGACAGAAGTCTTTTACAGCTCAAAAGGGCCAGGTTGAAAGTGAAGGACCAGATGCGAAAATTGAAACCATAAAACAATCTAGGAATGCAGATTTGAAGTTTGCTAACAAGGTTGAAGCTTCTGGACAATTTAGCAGTGAGATTGAAAAGGCTCCGATATCGATTGGCCATGTGAGGGGGTCCAGAAGCAACACTGTTGTATTAAGCCCTGCTTTTGCCACTGGTGAACTAGGAATTGGTGAAGCTGTTGGTATGGTTGGGTGTCTGAAACGAAAGCGTGGCCCAACACTGGAGACAGATTCTTCTACAGTGGGTGAATGTTTGGCTGGTAAACCTTCAAGAGAATTGGCACAGCACGCCTCTAGAGGTAACTTGGTTGGATCTACCGTCCCTGGAAAAATTGTTGAAAAGAAGCAACATGGCATATCTGCAGTTCCAGTTATGGTAGAGGAAGCTCTATTTACTGAAGAAACACAAATTGAGGACACTGGATTGACCATGCCAGAAGCTACAGGGGACAAACCTAATTTCAGTTTGAGCTGCTCCAAGGAAGTCTTTGAAACTTCTGACAAGAAGGGATCTGAGAGTAAAACAAGTGAAATGAGAACCAATTTCTCAGAAGTCGCTGCTGGATGCTCTAACATTCAGGAAGGTGTAGACACTAAAACAAATTTGCAGGAAACTCCGTCTCCAACATCAACATCAGTGATGTTATGTTTTGCAAACCAAGAAACACCAGAGAATGCAAGTCAGCCCATAGTCCTTAATGAGGAGGCTAATACTGTCGCAGGTGACATGGAGAAACTTGCTGTAGATGCTATCATTGAGGTTGCTGTGGATGATCCGTCTAGCAGATCTAAGGAAGAAGGTGGTGCAGATTTGGGTAATGATAATTTAGATGAACACGGACAAACAGAACTTCAGACTAATGCTTCTGATACGTTTCCCCTAGCTAATCGTTTCTCATTTGCAAAGCAATCAGATTTTTCAGGTAATTGAGTGATCTAGAATGAAAATATGCTATTTTCTTTTCAGTATTTACTTAGGATGTTCTAAATATTATGTTGACCAACCTTCCAACTTCTCAGGGTTGGAGAATGGACTTGAAAGGAAAGAACTGAGAGAAGACGTACACTTAGAAAGTGGTGATGTCAATGATTGTTCAACTGAACTTGTGGACAGAACATCTGCTGTGGAGGGTGGTTTCTGTGATCTAGAAAATACTGGACAGAAAATTAGAACAAATAAAAATGAGCATGAAGAGGCATCTTGTGATGATAGACCATCACCAGCTGCTGGTGAAAAGATGGTTAGTTTTATCACTGAAATAAACCTACAGGAGGATGGTGATGTCCTCCTTATCCAAGCTGCCGAGGAGAACCAAAATTTCATTTCAGAGGAAAACTCTAGCAATGTTTTGCTGGTCTCTAGAAGAACATGCACACATGAACTTCTACATGGAGAAGGAACCTGTCTGAGTGCCCCAGAAAAGGGCACCGACGAAGGTGAAAATGGTTCTGTGACCCTTGTTCCTTTACAATGTAAGGGCGCCTTACCAGCTCTTGCAATTTTTTGTTTTCTTCCTCCTAACAACATTTTCCCTTTTATGCTGTCATCTTGAATTAATTTTAACGCAATCTGTTTCTCTTGGCAGTCACTGGTATTGGCAAGCAAAGATTGTCCTTTTATGCAGGTGATTCCTCCGAGGACAGGAAAATGCAGCATCATGGTGAGTTTTTTTTTATGCGACAACATTTGGGGAATATACTCTAGTATATGCATAAGCCACTGCTTTTCTATCTAAAACAAAATTATATTGGAGATCAACAAATATTATCAACATTCATGTCACTGAAAGTACTGATGCTTAGTTTAATGAACCTGAAAACTACCTTTCATATATTGTTGATGCTTCAGATGAGAAATCAACAGAAAAGATTAATTCAAGTTGTACGGATGAAAAGCACGTTCTGGAGGAAAACGAAGCTGCTGCAGATGCTTTGCCACAATCTTCGTTGCAAGAAAAAAAGGAGGTTACTTTTGCAATGAAAACTGTCGAGACAACAGGAGAAAGTGAAGTTACTACTCACAGTGACAGTGGTAAAGCATCAACTGGAGTGAATAGTTCACCAATTCTTTTTGAGAAGCTTGGTGGTTATAATGAGATGAATGCAATGAGAAACTGCAGCATTGATGCTTCCATTGATGTCCCTGTTAGCAAGTCCCATGAAGCTGTTATGGTCATGGAGAGCGGCCGAAACATGGATGGGGAGTCAGATGCTGAACAAAGTGAATTTAAGGAAGAAAAATCAGGATGCGCTGTAGAAACTGTACATGGTGACGACAATGTTTGCCAGAAGGTGTCTGCAGAGGCAAATGCTTCCAGTTTAACTTGGTTAATTTCTAAAGAAATGGAAGGTTTTGAAGGGAAAACATTTGATATGATGATGGGCCGTCCTAGTGACTTCCTTATATCAAGCAAAGAGTTGGCCAGTGGTAAAAATACGGCTAGATACCAGTGTGATCAGGTTGTCAGGAAGGAATCTGTAACAGGTGCTCTCTTGTTTGAGCTTTGTGACCACAGCATCAGTGATGAGGTGGCTGGCAAAGCTGATGCAACTTTGACTCCAACCATTTATAAAGAACTCGAAAGTTTTGGGGGAAAGAGAGTTGGATCACGGGGAAACACTTCTAAGAGCATAGAAGGAATTAATATGTGGACAGACCAACAGATCATATCTATAGGCAGCGATTCCAACGCTGGCACTTTTACACAAGGTATGAATGATGGCTTTGATGAAGAAAAAACTGCAGAAGTGAGCGATGGTGATCTTTATGATCATATCAGTAAATATGGTGAAGCAGCTGACAAAGAATCACTGATTATGACAACCGAAAAATTGGACATGTCGGACACACAAAATGAAGGAACTGCACAACGAAATTGTCCCGTGGGGCTTGGTAACCTATTTTCAGATTATGGTGGTGAGTTTTTGAAAATTAATGATGCTGGCCGCAATGCTTCCCCTGACATTGCTTCTGCAGATTGTGAGGGTATTGATGAAACATCAAATGGATTTATGGGCTCTGAGCTTGAACTTGGAGTAAAGGCTGGTAAATTTGACGATCTCAAAGAGGTGAATGCTTTAGAGCTAGAAAGAAGTGCTTCCGTTTCTTTAGAAAACCGTATCTCTATGGATGTCATAGCTGCATTTAACGTTGAAAAGATGGAGGATGATTCGAAGTTGTACCAGAGCAACATTGATGATGAGAACGAATGCAGCATTGTTTCTCTTCCACTGGTTACCCCGAAGGGCATTGCAGAGCACTCAGTTGAGGAGGGACTTCTTCATGCGAGTAAAGATGATTGTAGTGCTGCATTAAATGATGCCAGCAAGAACATTAAAGCAGATAGAGCTGGGTCAGTGGCCGTAATTGGAAAGATTTGTTTTGAGAAAACTGAAGGCTGCACCAAGTGGACTGAAAGAACACCGATTTCTCCACAGATACCTATAAGTAGCGGGAAAAAGGCTCAGCAATCTTCATTAGAACAAAAATTATTTGCTGAGTCTTCTGGAATATGCGGAATGGGTTCAAGTACTGATGCTGTTTCAGAGCTGAATGTTTTATTATCTCATGGTAAGTAGGGACGGGAAGGTCAGGTCACGACATCTTATCCTCTGCCAACTTCGGCTCTTCTCTTTTTTTTTCACTTAAGTATCTGAAGCCTGAATGTGTTACTTAATACTGAAACTTATCAGATAAAATCCTTCCTGTGGAAGATTGAATATTTGAAAATGACATATCCAATTGATCTTCGCGTCTGTTTGTTTGTAGTGTGGCAGGTTGGAGTTAATTTTCGTTTTGTTAGTTGCAGGAGAAAAATATAAATCTCATCCAGGTAGCAAGTCAATCGGCAATGAGGCAGGACTAAAGGTTATGGCTTCTAACGACAGAGGTGTGTCTATAAATTAATTTTTCATATCATCTCAAGTATTAGTAACAATTCTTTAGAATCAAATCAGAGTCGTAAACTTTTACAGAGTATGAAATAATTATTGATTGTAGGCGTTTGTGAAAAATCGTTCAGAATGAAATGTTGTTTTCTTTCTTTTACGCTTATCCGACAGTAGTTCAGCCAAGTGTATATATATATAAAATAATAATAATCTGATTGATTGTATCTCTCCATCACTACTCTTGTCCTGGGTTACAAGTTCCAAAAGGTACGCTTTTTTGACACAAAGGGATAAGATCTATTAAGGATTCATCGTAGAGTTCCAAAGGAATTTTTTTCCCTGTTCTCAAATGATATAATTGTCGATTAAATTAGTACATTTAAGACTCTTCTTTACAGTCATTTTCTAAGAGCATTATTTCTTATATTTAACAATCTGTCTCTCTTATTAACAGAACAAGTACCCCTAGAGCTTCTCAGTGGATCTGATGCATCTGCCTTGTTCACCAACTGGGAAGTGAATTTGATCCAAGGGAGTGGAGAAGAAGATCTAGTTGAAGAATCTGATGGCGAAGCCTCGAAGGACAATTTGATAAGCAACGATTCTGAGCATACTGCATGGATGAACAAAAATGTTGATGAAGTCTTGTTCACCAACCGGGAAGTGAATTTAATCCTAGGGAATGGAGAACAAGATCAAGTTGAAAAATCTGGAGTAGCCTCGGAAGACAATTTGATAAGCAATGATCCTTTAGATGAGCATGTAGCAAAGACAAGCATAAGCAACGAAACTTTAGATGATGCTCCTCTTGACTTAAAAGTAGACAATATCTATTATTCTGACATCCAAGATACTTGTGAAATAGGATCAGGTGCAATAGACAAAGTTAGCTCAGGATCCGCTGCAAAGATGGACATACTAGAGGAAGTGGTTATTGGAGGGATTCCACAAACAGTTATTCCAGCTGAGGCATCACAGGAAATGGCAGAAATTCCGCTACAAGAAAGATTTTTAAGCTGCAGCAAATCGGAAGAAAGCCTGTCTCCAGATACCCCTTGTCGCTTACCTGAAATCACCTCAGGTGCTTCTGTGGTACAGCGAAATGGTCCAGAGTCTTATAGTGAGTGTTTCCACCTTACAATCCTGAAATCTTATGTTGATTTTTGATGTATACCAAACGTCTTTCTATATTGATAGGCAAGAGATCTGATATGAGATCCGCTGACTTTTGATTACTTCATGACATGTTCTTCGATTCAAACCATAGTTTTTTGCCCATCTTGGATTGGTCTATAGAATTAGCTTCACACCCGTCTAGCTCTTGGGCATTACGGTTTGCATTGCTAGTGTCGTATTATTCTCCAAGTAAAGCGACATGAGATTACTTATTGGTTTTTAATTTTTTGTACGTTGTTGTGGGACAGAAGGTGAATTTGTACCACAATTATACTGTAAGGATATGAGAAGTCACGGAGGAGAAGAAACAACTTGCGATTACAGAGGTATGATTGTTGATTATGTCCTTATTGAACTTAGTATCTAATGTAATTGGCACCTTGATTTATCGTGATTGTTTTGTAGGGAGCATTCCCACAGAGCAGGGTGAATTCCATCAAGGGGACTTCAAAGTTTTAATAGCACAAAAGGTCGGGGCTGAGGAAGTTAGAGAAGCTTTAGCCACAGATAATACCAACCTAGAATCTAATCCCAGTGATCCTCAGGAAGTTGCTATAGAGCAAGCTAATGAGCACCCAGACGCATTAAATGAATCACTTCTCATGGTTGGCCTTGATTATCCGACTCAAAATCAGCAGTCATGTGGGTGTTCTCTCCGAGGAGATTGTAAACACGCATTAAAAGAGAGAGAGAGCCACTCCATTGAGACCGAGGCAACAAATTGCTTGCATCAGCTTGATGTAGGTGTTTTCTCCGAGGAGATTGTAGACTTTGGAAATGGCTTTGTTACTTCTCCATTCAAACGTCAGCGAGATGTCGATTCTTCCGCTGGTACTTCAGTCAGTGCATATCAGCATCGTATAACAGAAAATGATGCCTGT
>Ga0307511_10004123_pt1 | contig 14843 bp, 17 predicted proteins | sample 13_EM_MG_FD_200266 | JGI IMG/M metagenome (GOLD analysis project Ga0307511, IMG submission 200266) | Populus trichocarpa ectomycorrhiza microbial communities from riparian zone in the Pacific Northwest, United States - 13_EM | ecosystem: Host-associated > Plants > Roots > Unclassified | place... | reverse complement strand
ATCTCGACATCCGATGGCTTCGAGTCCAACTCATCCTCAGGGAACGGGTCAACAGGAATGTCCGAGGACTCCTCGTCCCTCCAGTCAACTGGCCGCGACAGGGACGCTATGTCCACAAGTTCGCTCTTGGAAGATGTCTAAGGTTACGTGTGGTTATAAATATTTGTAGTGTTTAGAATCAGTACCGGACTAGTACAGACCGGATCAGTACACAATTTCTACGATCAGACGGGTATGTACTGCAATGTACTAAAAAGAAGTACTCTTTCTTTTTCCAGCGATCTTCTCATATCTCATAAATCACCGTCAGGTGTGAATGAGCCTACGTACATATTGTTTCGAGGAGTCCCACTAACTTTGGGATCTCCTACCGGAATCCTATAAACGTTGAACCGGTCAATGCGAGGCGGCAACAGCCAGCCCGTCGAATGAGGAAGAATTCCAGAAGGAGACCGAAAGATGATGAACGCGGCGAGGAAGGTCACTGCATCCATCCCAGGCGTTACAGTGAGGGAACACAAGGAGCTCCCACCCCGTTGCGGATCGGACACATTCCGGAAATATGACGGCCGCATGGATGTTTGCTGGAGTAGGTGTTTTAAAGCTTCAAGGCTGGAACACGGTACGCGACCTATGTCGAGCCCCAAATATTCTGTGGCAAAGCTCGACTGCGGGGGCAGGTAGAACTGCAGTGGGAAAAGAAGAAACAAGTACCAGGTTTGTAAGCCATCGTAGCTCCCGCGTCCCTGCTGCAAGCGCAGCACTGACCGCCCCCCCCCCCTCAACACCACCCGGAACACAACAACTGGTACAAATGCAGAATCCCCTCATTCCTCGGAACTTTTCCGTGTTCCTAGAAGATGCTGGTCACCTCGGAGAGGGGAAAGATTGGCGCATCGCGTGAGCGTGCAGCTCCCGATTCTGAGGATGATACGCCCGTGGAGACAGAGGAGTCAGGGTATATGAGAAGCAAGTTTCCCGTGTGCCAGGTGGGGGTGAAGAGCGTTCTCATCGTGTACTGGGACCTTCGAGATGTGGTGTGACGGTGTTGTCCTTGGGAGTGGTTTCGCGGAAACGGAGAGACGATGTCTATCGAGGTGAAATCGGGCGAAATCACTCGAGGAACAATAACTGACAGACGCATCTCACGATGGTTCGCGCATATCATCGAGGGGAGGAAGTAGGGAATCGGGGGATTCGCAACTCCAGGAATGTGGGTGTCCTTCCGCCGGTTGGAGAGTTCTGATGCGGGTTGGCAGCCGTGACCGGTGTAATGTCCTGCGGTTTCGGTATTATATCCATTGGATCGAGGAAAATCCCAGGGGAGTTGGAAGTCGGGGGAGCCAGTGCATCGGGGGTAGTGGTGGTGGAAATTGTCCCTTGCACTGTTTGCTTGGCAGTAGACAACGGGGCCCATTGCCTATCCTTTCACATTTCTAGACCTCCATAGACCCGCGAGACTGACAGCCCCCGCTCTAAAAATGCTCGAGGCGCGTCCGTCCCAGCATCCAGGGCAACATTGGTCGTGGCTTTGTGAATCTTGGGGACGTTCGGTAGGATAATCGTTCGTCTTGCGGCCCGTTGAGTGGCAGAGTTGACGGATGGAGATACCAGGACGATCGGAGGGTGTACGGGTGAGTGAAGAGGGATAGCTGAGATCGGGATCGGTGCACTGGTGGCTAGGGGTCCGGTTAAGGGTCATCTGCCACACGAGGCCATACATATAGGCGACCGCTGGACCATTCGAATCCACAAGAACGAAGAAAAAGGCACGACCGTTGTACTTGTTCACATTGGTATCTTCCGGGACCCCAAGCCGGCGAGGTCGTAGGGCTACCGGAATTGACTTGGAAGTGGGACGCTCAAAGTGACTCAAGTAAGGATGTTTGCCGCAGTGATATCCCACAGAGCCCCTCTGCCAAAGAGGGCCCATGTGATGGTCAAACGTCCATCCATCAGAACAAGCTCCAACAGCTTTCGCCGCGCATTGGAAGAGAGTGAAAAACGATCGCAGGCATTGCAGAAAAAAGGCGCCGCGGCTCGGTTGGTGGACAAGGGCAGAGACTCACTGAAACTCATCGAACAACTCCAACTTGTTGAAGAGGCGATCGCCACTATTACGGAAGCCCGTAGAATTTCTTCGTACTTTACATAGAGCGTTTTAGCCGGGAGAGGCAGGCAAGGGTAGGAATTAGTGGGCGTACCTGGATAACTCTTCGTGTCGCCCTGTCCCTCCAGGGTTTCCGTCCATCGTCGTCGGGGAGATACATGCTTTGTTTGAACCTCTCCAACCGACGTTCTAGATCTTCAATCTCCGACTCCAGTGTCTCGGTCCAAGTCATGCGCCATCACTGCTTGGGATGGGTTCGGTAAGTCATCAGACCTCCGGATACGATATAAGGCCAAATTACCTCTCGGGTATGTGGGGGGATTGTGGGGGGATGGTTGCCTTTAGAACCAGGTTTTTGTGGTATATCAGTTCCTGCGACTAGGCCTCTGTGAATAAAATGTGTACGTACCACTGTCCGACCACTCTAAGCTGGCACGTAACCTCACCTGGCGGACCACGAAGTCTTTTGGATCTTCCAATGGAAATGTGGCAAGCCTCAGGGTTGAGAGCATGAACGCGGGTGTCTTTCAAGCTTGTTTTCTACTTGATCATTCCAATGATGCAAGAGCAGGAGTACAGTCAAAATCCTCTAAATGCATAGGGATTTATTGCATAAATCCTGAAATGCATTAAGGCCGCAGCGGAACAAATACCATATGGCAGGACAATCGAGACGCTGTATCTGCATAATCGTATCAATGCATAGGATTTTCGCGGAACCAACGCCATGCAGTTAGAGGCTTTTGACTGTAGTGGTTGAACTGGGTACGCGAGGGCAAATGAGGCGAGAGTTGGTCATTCCAAACCGGACGACGCCGGTGGCGAGGGATTCCTCGTAACTTGTGGAATGGTATTAAGGGGTCGGACGAGAGCAACATCGTCGTTCCGATCCGAGAGACACAAAGCGGTACACCGGGATCCGCTTCTGCAGTCTTCCACGATGATCCCTTCAGGTCTGTTTTCACCCATACTCGCGCTCCAGTTCAATGTGTATTCCTCGTGTGTTTTGCCGAGCCCAAGCTTGCAGCTCTCGTCCCCCTCCCGTTTTTCTTTTATATTTAACCCAACCCTCGACTCGTAGTAGCCCGCGAACTCAGACGGAACCAATTGACCGGACCAACCTCACAAGACGGTGCCGCTTGTTTCCGGATTTGACGCCGTGGCGATGACGCGGCCGTGTCCTCGTGGTTGAGGCACGTCTTCCTCCTACCACGAACCGCACATCCCATGGCTAGTTCCAGAGATACCCGGAAACGTTGTTCAGCGACTGGCGGGACCGAGATCGAACAAAACACATGTAGGAAGCCTAATTAGATCCCGGTTCAAGACCCAACTAACCGCCTGCAGCAAAGAGACGGCGACTCGCTGACGCCGCGAGGGTGCTTCTAGACATCGCAAAGGAGTCGTCCGATTGGTTTCCTCCCCTAAAATCATGTTTGGGGGGCATAGACGCAGTTATCAGACACTATGATGTGTGGTTCCCCCATGTAATACCACTATTGCGCTGATGGACTCGTGCTAGCAAAGCAAGGATGTCAAGGATAAGCTTGAGGACCTCGTCCCATGGCTGGCCACGCTGAAGGATGCTCTAACAAAAGTGAACGCTGACGAGGACCCCGAGGAAGCAAAGAGACGTGGACAGCTGGCAGGGTCTGTATTGCATTTGATTCATATTTTCCTCCCGAGCCAACTGCCTCTAGGTCTTTGGAAGCCATCGAGAAGTTGTCTGGAGACTTGTTGAAGAAAGGTCCAGCAGCTTTGATTCTCGACAAAGTGCAGGACTCAAAAGTGGTTGTTCGGCTCGTTGAACGACTTCGACAAGCAATCCTGATCTACCAGGTGAGAGCTGAGCACTTCTGAGTGCTACTGTTATGTCTACTGCAACTAATATGCTGAGACAGGCCTCTCAACAACAATCAATCCATAGTCAGATTGTCCAGTTGACTGTAAGGTTTTCCCTGCATCACAGTTTCAAAACTGACAACTGCTCAAGTCCTCCTTTAATTTGCTGGTGAAAATCCATGAGGTTAATCCAAGTGTACTGTTTTGTGACACCTACTGACCTCTGGCAGAAATCTCCAATAGTTAAGGATAAGGTGTTACCAATCCTTGAGCGGTTTCGTTGGTTTGTCCAAGATCCTGATGCCAGAGACACACCCATGGATGATAGCGAGTCCAAACGTTGTGCAAAATTGTCTGCGTTGGTACCATCTAGTAGCTGGAAGCTTATCCCTGTCTTAATCTTTTCTCAGCTCTTTCATGGAGACGGAGGTTGCACTACATCCCCTATCCAACCACCTTACCAATGCCAATCATATGGTAACTGAAGAAGATCTGCAGATGGCAGATAAATTGGTTGAAGATGTACGAGATTCCATTCATGAGTACCAGGTTAGTAGTACTCCCAACCTCACCTAAGTGAAAGTCACTGAGGTGTTGGATAGCTTTCACAACAAAAGGATATCTATGAGCAGGGTCTCAAATTGATTGTAAGTACTATGCCACCCTTTATGGGCATGCAGAGATTGACAAAATGAACTCAATAGGACTCAGGTTGGATTATTTCTGGTTTCAATCAGCATGAACTTATCCTTCTCTCAAAGTTGAACTGCTTGCACTGAACCATATCCATCGGGCATTTGGAGTGGAACATAAACATGGAAATCGCAAAGGTTGCCTTAGAGCAACACGGGTAGCCCTCCTGGAAGAGATAGGACACTGGACTAAGGACTTAACTCAGCCTTCCATCCTCTGGCTGAATGGGCTTGCTGGAACTGGGAAGTCTACAATTGCACAAACAGTTGCAGAACAGTGTTTTGCAAATGGAATATTGGGAGGATCCTTTTTTTGTTCAGCCAATGTTGCCCGAAAGGACCACAGTGATCCTAGCATTATCTTCCCCACTCTTGGATTCCAACTTGCACAGAAGTATCCTAAAGCTCGATCAACCATTGTTACTCTTCTGCAGTCCAACCCAGATGTTGCACATGAATCACTTGAAAGTCAAGCAGAGAAATTTCTTATTGCACCCCTCCAGTCTGCTGGTATAGCAACAGTCATTGTTATTGATGCACTGGATGAATGTGGGGATAAGAAGTCAATATCTACTCTCCTCTCAGTATTTGGGACCATTGTTAGGCAGACTCCAAAAGCCAAATTCTTTATTACTAGCCGACCAGAACCTTGGATCAAAGATGGTTTCTCTCATCTGGAGACCATTTCCAATGTATCAACCCTCCACAACATCCCATCTAATGTTATCAACAGTGATATCAAACTCTTCCTCAGGCATGAACTATCTTGGCTTGCTTCCAAACATGCACTGGACAACTGGCCATCAGATGCACAGCTGGATTTACTGTGTGACAGAGCAGCTGGTCTCTTTGCATATGCTATTGCCACTGTCAGGTTCTTGGACCATGTGTTTAGAGGACCAGACAACCGGTACACAATCATTGCAAAGTCTCCAGATGATACAGTCCATGAGGGGACAATGGAAGGGGTCCATGGAGGGTTGAGTCTTGATTCACTGTGCACCTCAATTCTTCAGACATCATTCAAAAACAATACAGCTGAGGATGACTCAACAGTACGTTTTGTACTTACTGCTGCTGCCTTATTTACTCCTCCATTTTTGCCATCTGCAATCCCTGAGAAGGTTTATATGCAGACAGGAGAGGTTGTAGAAATGAAGGAGGTCAAGCGCATACTTGAGTCAATCCACCCACTCTTGAAGCTCTGTGATAACCTGGATGACCCAGTCAGTCCATTCCACAAGTTGTTTTCTGATTGTCTTGCCAATCCAGTGCGGTGTTCTGATAAGCGATTTCTCATTCCTGGGAGTTAATGACTGCAGTTTTTTATTTCCTATAACTTTTGTATACACCTTACTGGTGATGTTGTATTTCTGCCCTGTGAATGAGTATGTTAACAACAGTTACCCACCATTACCTCAACTTTCCCACACACACCTAGTGTCCTGTTCCATTTTGTAGTTGCCACTCTTTCTGCATTTGATGTCTATGTGTTGGAAGCTACCACTCTGTACTTGCTACCTCAGTAACTATCTTACACCTTGTTGAAGCACCTGTATAATTGAAATGCTCATTATGTGGAGGTTCCCATATTCTCGCAGGTAATGGATTTGTCCCCAAGCAACATGGTAGTCCACCAGTCACTTGGCTGCCAAAGCAGTATTTTTACCTATTCGACCTTCTGCTGTGTTGGAAAATAGTCTAGAACCATAGTACTATACTATGTCTTTGTGGCACCATAAAATAACTATCTATGGTATGCAGTGTCATTTTTCACCCCTGTTTTTCACCCCTATTCCTTCCCTTTTCTAATTTCCTCACTTGCACTAGGAGGTGATCACAAGACAATGATCATCACATGACAGAACTCAATTTATTTGGTGATCCACAAACCATGACTTTTCTTCCAAACTATCAAAATGTTGAAGACTGTGTGCCTCCTACTTGATGAAGTACTAATATCAAGAACATACATATCAGTACATAGGTTCAAGCACAATCCCAAACACTCACCTCCATACAAGTGTTAAGAATAACACAGAGAGTTGAGAGTAGGACAAAGAGTATCTGGGTGAACTCCAGCTCAATTGTTAGTAATGACTTACTCTGCAAACAAGGACAGACTAGGGACAGGAACATCCTCAATTGACATCAGTTGCATGTCCACTGTCAGTTGCAACTGCATCAATGTTATCCTCACCCCCATGAACTCCATATGGTGGATGGTCTATCTGTCTTGATGTTGCATTTCCTCAGGGATCTCACCACCACCTGGAGCTTATACCTCACATGGATCAAGTTGCATCAAGTTGTCATAATGCTCCTGATTCTTGACCTTCCAAAGTTGCTACAAGATTGGCCAGCATGAGAACCAAAAAGTCTACAAGGCAATCAGGCTCACTAAAAGATCTTTATGAATAACCTCCTTGCCAAGGTTCCTAATTACCCCCAAATATTCATCTACTAAGACTGCAGAGTAACCAAGAGCCTCCCTCATACGCTCAGGGATCTTGTCCTCTGGGTCGTGGAATTCACAAAGTCCCCTCTCCAACAAGGACCACTGAAACACAATCACCTCAACCTGTTTCATCCTCTCCCTCTAGATCTCCCTCACTCCCCAGATCCGGCCCTTGATGAAGAGGCCCCAGAACCCCTCCAAATAGTGATAGTCAACAGAAGACCTAGCCCACCTATGTCATTCTCAAGTACAGGCTACCTGTACTCTCTGTTTGGGAAGGGCTGGGCAACTGACCAGCGGCTTTGCAGTCAGGTCTGTTATGTGTAACAGGCTAGGCTGTCCCTTTCCATACATAATTACAGGTGGTATGTCCTGGACCACTGGAGCTTTATTAGATATATGATACTGTGTGACCTGGACAACTAGATTCCATACCCCTATAAACAAAGGTGGTGCTACAGAAGCTGAATCACAGCTCTTCTTAGATAGTATACTCATGTAGAGTTAGGAAAATGATCCAATATACACTTATGAAACTGAAAGATGTGGGTTTCCAAGTCACCTCCAGAAACTTCCCAAGAATCTCTGACGTGATAACCTGCCACATTACCTACATCCACTATTTATAAAGTCCATGGTGTAGTCTCCAATTGGCTCAATGAGGAGAAGGCATTGTTTGGTAGTGTTGATAAGTTGCTCATCTTTTGCTACCTAATTTGGAGTTTGTAAGTGGTGGTGGACATGTTAGTGTAAACTCCAAACACACTTTTTGTGCCCAAGAAATAGTTTCTTTTAGGATGGCCACAGGGGCAACTCTGGCCCCCATGACACTGATCAACCCCAACCATACTGTGAGTTTTTCCTCCAAAAAGTTGTGTAGGATAGGAACAAGAGTAGTTACATCTCCTCTGGTCTCTGCAAGGTGGATATGCCAGGATGTGCTGGCATACCTAAGTGCAACCTCCTCAGGTGAGCAATCAGTCTCAGAGTTTGTGGGAGTGTTCTGGAGTGAGAAACCATCCTTCAAACTCCCATTCATTAACTGGAGACAATGAAGGGTGATTTCAGAGTGGAATTTTGCAGGGGAGATATAAAACCTCTTGTCTACACAACGGGTTGCATTAGTGAGCAGATCCAGGAACATTCTATGAAATGGAAAGACAGGCTGGCTAGGATCTCCATGGAGCCTCAGAAGTGGCTGGATTGCTCGAAGGATAGACATGACTTCCACTACCCCTAAACAGGTGAGAGTAGCAATTGCAGATGGTGAGAGTGGACAGGTCACTAGGGCTATAGTAGCAAGTACAGAGCACATAATAGCATCATCTTCAGTATTGTTATATTTGAAGGCTGTCTGAAGAATTGAAGTGCATAGGGAGTCAAGACTCAACCCTCCATGAACCCCCTCTAACATTCCCTCATGGGTTGTGTCGCCTTTGGAATCTGCAATAACAGTATATTGTATGTTGGGTGGGGTGTGCTCATGGTCCAAGAACTTAACAGTGGCAACAGCACATACAAATATACCAGCTGCTCTGCTGCATAATAGATCCAGCTGTGCATCCGTTGGCCAGTCATATAGCCCATGCTGGGAAGCAAGCCTGAATAACTCATGCTTAAGGAAGAGCCAGATATCACTGTTTATTGTATGGATTGGGGTGTCATGGAGCAAAAGTTCACCAGCTAAACCCTCAAGGAGTAGCAGATGGAAACCAGCCAAAATGTGGGGTTTGGGTCGACTGGTCACCAGGAACTTGACCTTTGGGAGGTCCTTGACCCAAAATTCCATGGAGGAGAGAAGCACAGATTGTGATGTATCATCCTCCCACTCATCCAATGCATCAATAACAATGAGTGTTAAAGAATCCACTAGCTTTAATGGTTCAACTATCAACTTCTCCATCTGGCTTGAGGGCAGCTCATATATAATGTCTGGATTGTATTGAAGGAGAGGGGCAAGAGTTGATTGAACTATAGGGTACATCTCTGCAAGCTGGATGGCAAGGGTGGGAAAGATAAAGTGGAGGTTTCTGTAACTCCTGGTGTGTTGTGAACAAAAGAAAGATGCTACAGATTTCCCATGTGTATGACCCCATTCCACAAGTGCCTGTGCCACTGTAGATTTTCCAGTTCCAGCAATACCATTCAACCAGAGAATGGGTAGTTGAGTCAAGTCCTCAGCCCATGTTTCTATTTCTTCAAGGAGAGCCACTCGTGTCCCATCAAGGCACTGATACTTGGCCCCTTGCACACAATCTTTCCAGGTCACCTGAGGATGGTATTGATCAGATGCCATATCTGTGATGTTAGACCAGAGGTTGCTGAAATATAGAGGTGCTTGGGAGGGCTTAAACACTTCCCCTGGTTCTGTGTGAAGGATGCTCCCCTTAGACTTGACTATTCCAGTTTGACCCCAAGCCAAGTATTGTAGTGGAGTAGAACCACCCAGAAGTGATACAGCCCAAATACAATTACTGGGACCCGCCCTTTGATCACTAGGAAGGCCCTTTACTAGCCCCTCTTCCCCCAGCAGCCAAGCCATGGCTGCCTTTGAACCCACTGCCAAGAGAACATTGTTGCAGAGGCCTAACTCCTGTATTTCAATATCTGTATCAATAAAATGGTGGAGAGCTTGTGAAAGGAGGTTGGTGATAGTAATGGTGCTTCCCCCACTGGGAACAGTTGCAACATGAGCACCAGAGTGAGATACAGCACTGAGCAGTTGATTGTTGATAGGAGGGGTAATGGAGCAATCATCCAATTGCCACAGCCGGAGGGTATACCAGAAATGACCTAGGAGTGATGACAGTGTTGGTGAGAATAGGAAACATGAGCTTGGACTGGCTGAGGATTGGAATTGTCTCCATAAGATATAATGTTTATTGTCACACCTCCAGATATGGATACCACCTGCTGACTGGGAAGCTACAAAGAGGCTACCATCAGAGGAGAAGCAGTGTGAATTGAAACACCCTTCTTCATCCAACAAGGCCTCTGAGTTCTGGATGTCCAAGATGAGAAGATGGCCCCTGTTTCTATGGGTCAAGATGGAAATCCGATGAGTGACTGGGGAGAAGGATTTGACCAAGAAATTATGTTCCCCTAGCTGAATACAGAATGATTCAACCCTGGTCAGGGCATGGCCAACCTCAATGATATCAATGGTATGACCTTTGTCACACTCCACTGTTGTCATGACCCGAAATGATTTATTGTGGACCCAAGGGTATGGTTCACTCTGTGAAAAGAACCTAAGGGGGGGTGTTGCTATCCCTGAAGTAACACTGTATAAACATACAGTCCAGATGCCAGTTATCTGGCTCTGAGCCACTGTACAAATCTCCCCCCCATCCAATGACCACACCAGTGAGACATTATTAACCTTATCCCATTGAATTTTTTTAACCACATCACCTGTCTGGATATCCCAGACCCACATGGCATCATCAGAGGGAGTAGCAATGGAATATCCATCTGGTGAGTAGACAGGAGTACCCCTGAGTTGAGAGGTTGATTCAATGGGTTGGAGGATGGAGAGTAGTTGAAAGGTATGTGGGTCCCGGATCTCCACAACTGCTTTAGTCTGTGTTGCAATAAACTGGCCACATGGTGACCAAGTGGTGGATGGTGCAGGAAGGTAATCCATGCTGGAAATAGCTATACTTGGGTCCCAAAAATCCGGAGTTCTAACTGCCACTCCCAGGAGGGAGGTTGAGCATCGATGATAATACAATTTCCGAACAACAGATGATGGAGGGGATAGTTCCAGTGCAGAATGATAGATGCGGGTGGCAGAAACCCTTATGACCTCAAAGAACCTTGTGACAAAATATAAACAGTCTTTGGAGGTGTCAAGAAGCTGCTTATTATCACCTGCAACCTGATTCCTGGGATATTAGTATTGGGTGCTACAATGGAAAGGGCCAAAACAAACCTCCTTTAACCAAGAAATCAGTTTTTCCAATGCAATAACAGATTCCTTTACATTTCCAAGAACACTGGCCACCTCTAACCACGCTAAGAATTTCTCTTCCAGGAAAAATTGTATGCCAGAAATGACACCAGTAAGATCTCCCTGGGCCATTATGAGGTGGTTGTGCCATGACCGGCAGGCATACTGCAAGGCAACACTGATGCAACCATTGACCCTTGTTTGTAGATCATCAACCTCTGAGTTCAAGGCATAGTTGGGGAGGGATAGGAGGTTCCGGTCTAAGCCTCCATTCATCACTCTCAGGCAACCCATGGTGAGTTCAAAGTGCATGCCTCCAGGGGGGATGTGAAACCTCACATCAGTGCAACGCAATGGGTCAATGATAAAGTCAGGGAATGACCTGTGGAATGGCTTCACAGGTTGGCTGAAATCTTCATCAATGACAAGCACCGAATGAGCTGATGTGAGGAAGAGTGTGACCTCATCGGGGTCCAGACAAATAAGTTCAGCAATCCCAGATGGACGAAGTGGGTGGGTAAGTAGGACAACAGTACCAATGGTGGACCGGACCCTGGAATATATCTCAGGGTCTCCCTCACCAAAGGCTGTCTCGAGGATCAATGTATACAGGGAATCGAGGGTCATGTACGAGTTGAAACGTGTCTTGCCCTCATGAACCGTGCACTCTGGAAGCTCAACAATCATTTCCAGTCGCCTTTTAGGAAGTTGTATCCTGTTGTCCAGAAACTTGACAGTCGCGACGGCGTAAATGAAGAGTCCAGCCGCTCTGCGACACAGTAGATCTATGTGTTCTTCCCTTGGCCACCTGTCCAGCTGACGACGTTGCGCAAGTTCAGATAGTTCATGTTTTAGGAACAATCGAATGTCATAATTGATCAGAGTGGGGTGGACATCATGTAGAACGAACACATCAGTTGAGTTGGCGAGGAGGGGAAGACGAAATCCGGTCTTGATCCGGGGCTCGGGTCTGCCAGTGATGAAAAACTTGATTCCAGGTATCCGTTTGACAAACCGCCCCAATACTGAGAGGATCGCAGAGGATGGTTCGTCGTCCTTGCACTCGTCGAGAGCATCGATCACTATGACAGTCGAAATGCCCGCCGATCCGAGTGGCTCGACTATCAACTTCTCCATCTGATTGAAGAGTGGCTCGTACGTGACATCCGGATTTGATTGGAGGAGGGGGACGAGAACGGATCGAAATGATAGATATTTGTGGGCCAGCTGGACTGCGAGGGTGGGGAAGATGAGGCGGAGGTCGCTGCGGTCTGTGAAATCGCGCGAACAGAAGAAAGACGCTCCAAGTAGCCCGTCGGCGAAGGCCCACTCGCTGACCGTCTGGGCGATCGTAGACTTGCCAGTACCAGCCAGCCCATTCAACCAGAACACGGGGGATTTGTGGAAATCTTTGGTCCACAATTCAATCTCATTCAGGATGGTCTCCCGTGTACCACGGAGGCAGCCTCTGTGATTCCCGTGTTGATATCCGGCTCCACGAGCACGGGGGGAGTTGTTCAGCACCGACAGTTCAGCTGTAGGGCACACGGGTGAGCTTGTGTCAAACTTAAATACAACGAGCCTGACCTGTGTCCTAAGGGCGAATTTCATCATCAGGTATGTTTGCATATTACCACTTCTGTCACTTACAATCAACCTGGAATTCTGGTCGTATATCGCCCGTTGTTGGGCCGTCTGTTGAGCCGTCCAAATGTCAGTAACGACGGCCTCGTGGGATACTTCGCCACTTACTTGATAGTCAAGGAGTGCGTCCCGAATATCTTCCGCCATTCCAGACACGGCTAGAATGTCACCTTGGTATTCCTCATATCCATCAACGTTGACACGATCATAGAGCGCGGAGCCCTTGTCCCCGATCGGCCTGAGAGCGCTAGGGGAGAATTAGCACGACTGTGGTCGGAATTGATTAAGACCACCCACTCAAATAGCATTCCCCGTCGCTCGCGCTCGAGCGGGTCGTCGCTATCCTCCTGGCACAGTCTGTCTAGCCGTGCCATGACGGAATCCAACTTGTCCTTCACCCACGGGGATCGCTGCGGAATGTTCAACCGTCAGCCGGTACAGTGATACACTCGCCATATTGCGTTACTTTGTTGAGTTTCAAGAGCGTACTGAAAGACGACTTGATGAAATAATTAATCGTCACAACAACAAGTTGGAACGAGCCGAAAGTCCCTTACCGTGAGATCGGTGATTTGGCCGTAGATGGCTTTTTGTCGCGAGGTCTTTTTCTCCACGTCAGCAGTACTCTACACAAAGACCCTGTGGCTGCTCACTTGATAGTGGGTGATCGCCTCTTGGAATCGTTCGACGAGCTCCACCACCTTGTCTGAAACCCCGCTCTTGTTCACAAACTGAGCCGCTGCGCCTTCTTCTAGCAATCCCTGCGATCGTTTCTCGATCTCTTCCAGTACGCTGTGAAAGCCGTTGATAGGAGCGGTGGAGGTGAGGGATCGGCGAACATACCTGGCCAGCTCTTTGCGTCGCCCTGACTCCCCAGGACCCCCGTCGATGGTTGTCGTAATAATGCTTTGTTTGAGCGCCTCCAACTGAGGCTCGAGATCCTTAATCTTCTCCCTGATGTCCTTGTTTTGCTGCGACACTCTGCGTCAGTCATGCGCGAGGGCCACCTACTCGACCAATACCTCGTAGTGCTTGATGAGTGCGATCAAGCCGCCGAGGGCGGAATCTAGAGGAGGAAACCAATCGGCAGACCCCTTCGCAATATCGGGAAGAATCTTCGTGTCATCCGTGACTCCCCACTTCTTTACTTGGAGAGTTCAAGCGGTCAGGGAAGTGACCTCGTGGTAGGTATTGAATCCACTCACATCGACTTTTATCCGAATTACTCCTAACGGTTCCAGGTTCCGTAGATTTTAGTTTTTGAAACATGTCTTTGTTTCCGATCGATGAGCGTAGTTGTGAGAGAGATGAGCGCTGAGCTACTGTCACCTGCGGGACCCCAACACAAAGGCCACGAGGCCGTATGCCCACGATATAATCAACTGGCGCCTACTGTTCTCGAATCATTCCACTCCGGTCTGAGTGCAATTGAGTAGCGGATTGCGACTGTCAGTCGAGGGCCTAACTCGACAGACAAAGAGATGGGCGTATGGCATCTATGGTTTAACATATTTACTACAACGGACTCAAATCTCGGAGGAAGTCTGAGATCGGGCGCAGGCAGCCAAAGCTCCAGCTCAGGCTCACGACGCTACTGGTAGTGGTGCCGGTGTTGACAGCGGATGCGGTTTTTTTTTTCTTTTTTCTTTTTTGGAATTCGGCTGCGCACTCTCTGTAGAAGAATGAGCTCGAACGGTTGATCGTTGGGATCAGGTAGTTCACCACGAATGCATGGGTGACGTGGGGCTTCGCGATGGGGGTGAGGTGTTGAAATGGGGGAGAGGGATTCCATTGGACGAGAAACTTTACGGGTGTCGACTCTGTCAACAGCGGTTCGCTGGGAGTCGAATAAGTCGTCGTCGTCTGTGCCAGCTGGTACCCACTGTGGAAGAAAAATAGGTAAAGGATTCGGGCCATCAGCAAGTCGTGGAAAGTCCGGTATCGCCTTGCAATGCTGATGACCGGACCGCTTCCTCGACCAGGACTTATAATGAAATATATCCCATTTTCCATTCCACGAGCGGCAATTATAACCGAATATATACCCTTACTGGCTCTCCGTGTGAATCTTACCATCCGGTACAGGACCTACTACCACATGTGATAACCGTATGTATTTCCTTCTGGTAACAACAACCGTAGAAT
>Ga0307511_10004122_pt1 | contig 14843 bp, 20 predicted proteins | sample 13_EM_MG_FD_200266 | JGI IMG/M metagenome (GOLD analysis project Ga0307511, IMG submission 200266) | Populus trichocarpa ectomycorrhiza microbial communities from riparian zone in the Pacific Northwest, United States - 13_EM | ecosystem: Host-associated > Plants > Roots > Unclassified | place... | reverse complement strand
AATAACCCCCCCCCCCCCCCCCCGGTGAAAATCCTCTCGTGTCCAGTTTAGAGATACCACACTCAAATTGTCGCCATTCCTCGCTAGATCACTTCGGGACGGCAAACACCACCGGGATCAAATGGTCATTGATGACGACCCCCCAACCTATCACCGAGAGTTGAAGACCTGCCTTTGATACATATTTTCTCCCCGCGTCCGTGGATACTCAGGTGAGCTCCCGCCCATCCTGCCGTCTAGCGCATACTCATCGCGTCTGTCTCGGGAGGCCTCGCGTTCCACGTCGATACCGCTCCAGAAGATCTGTGCAACACACTCATGCAGGGATCCGTTTTCTGCGTTCCTCCCGGTTCTCGGAATGCACTGACAACACTGGCCAGGTACCCTATTCAAAACATATGTTCTCTATGTCGCGGTATCCGCCACTCGCCAACTGGATCCCCTACGGACCTACGCCTCCTTGTACGGCTTGACTGTGAGGTCGTGCTTCATCGGCGGCTGGCGTGGAAGTCATGTTCCGGTGCGTCAGCCATCACCACATTTTCTCTGCACGACTACTAAGGCTCGATTCCCAGACCAACTAATCACCCTTCCTTTGATATATTTGAGATACGTTCAAAATTGAATACCTCATCGGGACCTACGTAGTTCTCGGTCTCATCTTCGACTACGGGTTCTTTGCTGAAGTCATGTGTCGTCATCTCCATCTTCCTCGGCTCCATCACTACGACCGTTCTTGCTGCAAAGGGCAATAGAGGCTGGAACGATCACGTCCTGTTGAATTACTGCTCTGGGATGGTACTGGGCTTCCTCATTCCAGACTAGATGTTCAGGTACGTATGAATGTTATTATCGAAGGGTTGTATCGATTCCAACAGACTTTTCGCAGGTAGTGCGCACATCATGTTGCCGGGATCATTACTGTTGTAACTGGCCTTACCAAATCACGTTTGCACGCCGAATTATTCTATGTCCACTCTACCAAGCGAGTTGTCCCCTCTGCTCCGGATTTGAAGTTGTTACGAGAGGAAAAATTCGAATTGTCCGTGCGGACCGATCTCATTGCAAAGATATAGGTGGTGCGCGATGAATCCGACCGTTTCCACCCATGGGCAAACTTTCCACGTTGCTAGGCAGATCGGCGCGGCAGTTGGATCATGACCCACGCGTCCAGCCATTCCTCGTTGACATCCTCTTCCACACGCTCAGAATTCTCGTCCAATTTGAAGATACCACACTCAACGGGTCACCATCCCTCACCCTTAATCTCTTCGGAACGGCAAGCTCCGCCGGAACCGAATGACCAATAGTGGCTCCTCCAACTCGATACCGGGGGTCGTCAAAGCCGACGTGTTTTTTATTTGTTCCCCCACAGCTATGAATCCCCCCAGCTGATAGGTGTGTTCCTATGCACCCCGTTGCCCAACCTCATGCTCATAAACGTGCCAGTCTGCGGATGTTCTCTTACACCCCATGTCGATACTTACCTTGCTCCAGAAGATCCAGGCAGCGCGCTCATGCGGAGGTCCGTTTCTGACATTTCTCACCGAATTCTTAGAGTGTGCTGAGACATAGACCAGGCGTTTCGTTCAAAACACAAGCTCCGTGTGTTGTAGTATCCGCCACTCGCCACCTAGGCCTCCCCTGCGTTTCCTTGCACAGCGTTACCATGAAGTTGTGCTTCATTGGCGGCTGCTATGGCTCGACTTGGACAAACTCACGACCCCTCAACCAGCACATTCAAAATCGAAGATCTGATCGGACCCGGCCTGGTCTCGTCTTCGCCTACGAGTTCAGGTTTGAAGACACGTAATCCTATTCCGCCTTCCTCATGCCCGTCAGTATAACCTCTTTTGTTATTAAGGGAAGTCGAGGCTGAAACTATTATAACAGATTGCCTCGTCGTCCTGGGAAGGTACGGGGCTTTCTACATCCCAGAATTAGATATCCAGGTACGCATGACTGCCGTTGCTGAAGAATTGTATCAATTCTGAAGATTTTTTCCAACACCCATCAAAGGTAGTGTACGGATGACTGTCGACGCCATCGCTGTTGTCTCTGGCCTTGTCCAAACGGGATTGCGCGCCGATCTCCCCTTCCACTCTACCAGGTAGGCCTTCTCCCTCGCCCGAGGGTTCAAGTTCTTATATCGGGCAGGATGCAACAAAGGACAGAAGTTCTAACTAGCTGCGCGGTCTAGCCTCTCCGTACAGCAATAGGCGGTATAAAATAAAACCAACATTTCTACCTCCCATCCTCATTCGAAACCTTGGGTCGTATACGCAACGATTGGTTAGGCTCCCGCCAGATCAAGGTTGAACCCAGTATCCCCCTCGCCAAATCCTGGGGAAGCCGTGGGGTTCGCATTTCCGGTCACGAATCAAACCTAGGCCCAGGAATATCACTTTGAGCTAAACCAGGAGAATGTAGACGAGTTCGCCAGCAATATCTTTCGCTGAGATAAGTCGTTTCCACCTGAAGTTCAGCACACGGGAAATGACCTCTTTTGCGCGAACTAGACTTGGTTGATGGTTGGGTTAAGGAGCTGATCCTCTCGTGTTCGAACTTCGTCAACAGCAACGCCGTCCCGTCCGATTTTCTTTCTTCGATCACAACTCCCATCTTCAATTCCCATCCCATTCGCCTCCGTCGCCGACGTCAGCAATTCCCGCCGCGCGCCAAACGAGCGAGATTAAGAGAACATTGCCTTCGAATGATTCATCTCGGTCCTTGTCATTCTCTCCGGCATATTCACTGGGCTGGCGTTCGAGACCAGCTGAGCGTTCTAAATAGAACCGAGACGCCGTTGGTTCACGTTTTTACGGTCGTTCGGACACCTCCTGAACACTCTGTTTGGAAATATCTCACAGTAAACAGAAATGCTAGGCAGGGAATATCGAGTCCACCCGGAAGAACAGCCACCTACTAATTCTCCTGAGTTGCTCCGGTATGGACTCCGCTCTTAGAGGCTTCTCAGGGTGTTGTGTCAGTATCGTGCCCATCGTGCTGTAAATCCCAAATCGTTTCCCAAGCACCGACGGTCGTCGCCTTCAGGTTTGAAGGGGCCATTCCTCGGTCTTTGGGTCGGCGAGAAGCGGGCTCTGGTCGTTCAGGTGTTACTTTGGAATGATTTAGGTGAGTCTGATCCCGTAAAAGTCATGACCACCGTTGCTGACGTCCTGTCGTTGGACCTTTGGTTCCGGCAGCTACCATGAGATTGTCGTGTGGCCAGCTGCAAAATTGCTCGAGATCGTGCCGGGATCCCATACGGTCATCTACGTGTAGGGGTAGAGACACAACGGGTTACTCAGTCGATACCCGAATACACGAAGTTGTTTTGATGCCAAAAGCCAGAGGGATTCATTGCTATGCACTCCTCCACGAAACAGCGATCTGGATACCGGCATGACTGCGGTTATCGGTATCACACTCGACCTCCAGGAGGCTATTTGTCAGGTAAGCGTCATGTTGATGGATTTCTCATATGTTTCCCGTCCACTGAAAACAAAGAATCTAGGCTCGTGTGACGGAAACATTCTGGCAACCTCGTGCTGGTTCAGTGCGCTGATTATTATCTGAGGGGTAGATCACTTCTGCTGGCGCTGTTCCGGACGAGGAGAGCGCCAGCGAGGTTCGTCTTGTCTGACTCCATTCTTATTCCTGTCGAAACCTGACATCTTGTGGGAAGTTTTGCAGATCCCGAACGCCACAGCCATACACCGGGGGTTATCACCGTTGAAGGTGCTCTTGGAGCCATGCACCCGTTGCGGCCATCGGAAAAGTAACTGAGGGATCGTGACACCTTTTGGCCTTGTGACCTAAGAGAATGATTCCCACAACCTCATGCGGTTCTCACGAGAACTATTCAACCTCTCGATCCCCCCACGACCCTTAGAGCATGTCACGCGATTCCAACCTAAAGATGGCTGACTCCCGGCTCTCGTTCCCCTAACATGACCCCCGACCATCCGAAACCGCCATCCCGTGCACCCAGCCCAACTGGAAAATGATGGACGACCCAAGGTTTTGCAGTTATTGTGGACGGGGCGTCGCTTTAGCCCTGGTGGTGTCCTGGTGAGTCACGTTGACCCTTCGAAGTGAACAAGAGATCGCAATTTTGGATCGATCTCTTGTCCACTTCTATCGAGCAAAAATAAATTGATTTCTTGTGACACATATCTGAAATTGGTGCTGAAATTAAATCCGTGTGACACCAGTAGTTCCAGTCATTTGGGTCTTCGGAGCCATCGCGTTAGGAGAGCCGGGGAGCTCTCCTAAGCACTTAGTACCATAACCTCTGGATCCTATCATAGGGATGTTATGATGGGGTTGTGTGACCTGTAAAAGTGCATTATGGGTACATTAGATGGACCTTTTGAGAGACTTTTGAAAAATGTGGTTGACTTGCGGAACATTTTGAGGATTTTATGATGACTTTCGGGCATTGACAACTACTGGCAGTGGTAGACATTAATGAGCAGTTGCAGTTACAGAGCAGTATGATACTATATATATTTACTGCAGAAAAGCATGGTTAAAATCCAAAATTAAAACCTCTCCAGACCTGTAGCCAGCAACCAGATACTGACCATCCCACTGTACCTTAGTGGGGTTTCCATATCTCCCAACTAGGTGGAATATCTCTGTTCCAGTGACTGTATCCCTAATCATGGATGGACCACTGCTCCCCCACCCACTAACAAAATTGAGGCGGGGTCTGTCTGGGAAAGTGTTGGATAACTTGGAGGGGGAGGAATGCAGGACCCCAAAGTCCCACCCCTGGGTTGATGAGTCCTGGAAAGAAACCCAGATTTTTGAACCACCCATATGGAGTGGGTCTAGAGAAGGAAAATCATATAGCTCCACCCTACCCACAACCTTTCCTGTCTGAATAAGCCATACTATGATGGATTTTCCAGTCAGGCAAAACACTTTAGACCCATCCCCTGATATCCTAAGGCCAGTGACACCAAACTCAGGTGCGTCCACTACATGGAGGAATTCACCTGTCCCAGCATCCAGGATGTGGATTCCCTGGTCTGCATGCCAAACAGTAATTAACCTGCCCTTTATTAGCTGGGCATCCCTCCAAGTGACACCTTTGGCTGGGGTTTGGAAAGATGCCTTGCAGAGGCCAGTCAAGATATCCCAGATCTTTACCACTCCAGCCAAATCACTTGAAATAACAACACCATCCTTTGCTTGCAGATTAACAGATTGAATTGAAGATGGGCTGAGTGGGGTAGATGTTATATCAGTTGTAACTAGGTCTGTGGATGTTGTGTTAATTTGCCAGAACTTGACTGTTTTATCTCTAGATACAGAGATGAGGGAGGAGGAAAATGTGAGGGAGACAATGTATTCAGTATGTCCAACAAGGGTCTCAACAAGATGAGGGTTCAAGCTGGTGATGTCCCAGACATAAATAGCACAACCAACACCACCAGCTACAAATTTGCCATTGGGGGAAAAACGGCAGCACTGGAAATCACCACTGGAAACCTGGAGCTCAGCAGTGACTACTCTGGAGTCAGAGTTTTTAACTGTAGCAACCTGTTCCCCCCATGAAACAAAATGTGTCCCATGAGAGAGCAACATTGGTACCTTCACAAGTAGGTCCAATCTGTGTACCATTGACACTCCACTGCCGAACAGTATAATCATTGGATGCAGATATCAAGAGTCTAGAATTTGTGGGGGAAAAGCTGACAGATGTGACCTTCTGTCTGTGTCTGCCAATAACACAAAAGCAGTTCCCTGTTTTAACATCCCACAAACGGATTGTTTTGTCTAATGACCCTGAGGCAATTGTGGTACAGTCTGGTGAAATGGAAACTGAAAGGACTCGATGGGTATGGCCACAAAATGTTTTAACAACCCCACCCGTCTGGACATCCCAGAGTTTGACAGTTTCATCCCCACTTCCAGACAGAAGGAATGTCCCATCCAATGAGAAGGTGAGAGACCCCACCTGACCATTGTGCCCAGAAAACACAGCCACCTGACTTCCTGTGACTGAATCAAAGATGGTGATGTTCCCAGTGTTGAAACCAACTGCAATAGTGTTTTTCCAGTGTGTAAGGGAAAATGGGAAACCATTGAGGGAAACTGTGCGAGAACATATCCCCCATTCAGCTAGGATCCCCTTGACCACCCTAATCCCTTGTGAGAGCTCTGCAGCATAGTACTTGTGAAGCCAGGATGATTGAGGGGAAAATGGGAGGGCATAACAGTATATATGAGGGGGTGAGTTGCAGATTGTATCAAAGTGTTCCAAGAGAAAACAGTGGCTGTCATGTGTCCACTTGCAAGAGTTCCCTGTCTAAATATAAATGAATATAGATTTCTTTAGTAGATCCTCTGCATATGACTTACCAGCATATACCATTGTTCTATATTGTTGAGAGCATAAACACCCATGTCAAGCTTTCCCATAAGGCTGAGGACCTCAATCCAAAAGAGCAAACAGGTTGTGAAGAACTCATTGATTCCCTTCTGTACCTCCTCAACACCTGGGCCACTGCTGGAAACCTTCACAAGGTGGTTTGTCCAGAAGCAACATGCATAGCCTAATGCATCCCCAATGTAGGTTGCCCTCTGTGCAGGGAGATCTTCAATCTTGCTAAGAGGAGTATGATTGTCCAGATTGCAGATATTCTTTTTCAATCCCCCCTTCATCACATTGAGGCATGAAAGTAGGATCTCTCTGTGATGGATTGTTGGGTCTATAAAGAATTGGGCATCAGTGCATCTTCCTGGGTCTGTTAGGAAGTCAGGGAATGATTTATGGAAGATCCTGACTGGATCATGTATGTTGTCTGGAACAAGGAGGAGAGAATGGAGGGCACGTAGAGTGCTACATATCCTGGATAGTGTGCTGCAATTCCTGAGGAGGTCTGAGAGAGCCTTCATTGAGAGGGGGTTGAAGATAAGTAACACTGTCCCCACTGCTAATCTGAAGTGCAGGTAATAGACTTGATCCATGCCATGGAATGCATGTTTCAAAACTTGGGCATAGAGAATATCAATGCCTCCCTTCCCTTCATGAGAAGTGTCTTGTGGAAGTGAGACAATGAGTGCAAGTCTCTCATCAGGTGGGTGGTACTGGGATGTAACAAACTTGACAACTGTTGAAGCATAGATGAAAAAGCCAGCTGCCTTCTTGCAGAGAACATTGATATCCTGTGCACTTGGCCAATCCTCAGTGAAGTTGCAGATGCTTCGGGTTTTGGTAATGTCTGTTAACTGAGTTTTCAAGAAGAGCCTGATGTCATTGTCCACCAAATCAGGTTTGATATCATGGAGTCTGAGAACATCTGTGTGCGGCTGAAGTAGCTCCAGACGAAACCCAGAACGGATCTGAGGTTCTGGTCTGCCTGTGATGAAGAACTTGACAAGGGGTATCTTGTCCACATAGCGGGATAGCACAGAGAGGAGTGCAGATGCTGGTTCCTTATCTTGACACTCGTCAAGAGCATCAATAATGATAAGAGTTGGTGTTGCTGCTGCTTGGAATGGTCCTACAAGGAGTTTCTCCAGTTGTGAAGTGAGTGACTCTTGTCTAACATCAGGGTTTGCTGCCAACACAGGAACCAACTCCTTTCGGAAATATGGATAACAGTGGGCAAGCTGGAAGGCCAGGGTAGGAAAGATTGAGTGAAGGTTGCTTCGGTCCTCAAAATCTCGTGAACAGAAAAAGCTTGCCCCAAGTATCCCATCTGCAAAGCTCATCTCTGCAAATGTCTGAGCAATGGTTGATTTCCCTGTCCCAGCAAGACCATTGAGCCAAAACACCCGCTTGTCATGCTGATCCTTTAACCAATTTTCAAGCTGGATGAGAACATCTCTCCTGGTCCCCTTCATGCACCCCTGTCTGTCTCCACAGAGGTACCCAGCATTGGTAACATGATACATGTGGTTGAGAAGGCTGAGATCTGCTCTGCCCTGTTTGGTGGTTACTACAGGTGAAATGATGTTTGGGGAGTAGGACTCACAATAAGCTGGCAGCTCTTGTTGTAGATGTCTTGTTGCAATGATGTCTGACAAAGATGTTAGACATGATCAGTGGGAGCATTCTGAGGACAAACTTGATAATCCATCATGGCATCACGGATATCGTCAACCAAGCCACTGAGTTTATCTGTGTCCTCAGCACCATTCAGGAATCTTGTGACCTTGCCCCTTTTCACAAGTGGGATGAGGTCTTGGAGAATATTGTCCAGTTTCCTAGCCACTCATACATGTCAGAAAAACACTCAACATCAGGGGAGGGGGAGGCATTACAGTTTGAAAACCATCCTCCTTTTTTCCTCCTCAATCTCGCCCTCAGGAACTTCCACACCAAGTGATTCTGCCAGCCCTTCAACCCGGGGTATCAATGATTCAATTGTTCCCCGACAGGCAATTGTTTGCTAGGACAGTTGTAAGCATAGCAAGTGAGGTAGTATGAGAGAAATATACTGTACATCACAGTGGTTCAGGATTGCAGAGAGACCTCCTGCAACAGACTTGAGAGGGGGAAAGGCATCCGAAGACTCTTTCACCAGATTGATGGCCAACTTGGTTGTGGCATATACGGTGGAACCCCACCTTGATTTTCCCTTGGACGTGGCCCTTGGGTCAATGGTGTGATCCAGGGATTTCTTTTGGTGGTTGGCATTACTTCGGTCTCTTCCGGGAATGGATGGAAATTGATCGGAACCTGAGCGTGGGTCGGTGGTGCGCGGGAAAAGTGTGGTTAGATAAATTATCCGGGAAATAAGTGTCCACGTACCGTTGAATTCCCGACGGCCAGAGGTCAAGGAACTGGATGCCCGCACAGTTGAGGGACCGATCCTAAGATCTGGGGTTGATTCCGCAGGATGAGGCGCAACCAGATTTACTTCACTTGGATTTTTGAGGGAGCCGACCTCGCTCCTCGCTTCACTTCGTGTTCGGCGACGATTTTTTGGTACAGGGAGGAAATCTCGCCACTTCATCTCGTTGCAAGTTGGTGGAGACTGGTGAGATGGTGGGGCGATAACAGATAACAGGCCTCGTGGCATTCATTCCTTTCTGAGCCAGGGTTAAGCGCGGGAAACCATCTGTAGACGCCCAGATCCAAAGCGATCTCGTCTTCGTCCCCCGCGGATCAAGAGACCCCCTGCTGGTTTCTTCCTTCCTCATCACGCTGTCCTCTTTCCGTCCGAGTCCCCCCCCTACCGGCTTTTCTGCGCCTGCAATTCACTCGATATGACCAACCCCTTTCTGCCAACCTCCCCGGGTAGGATCCCATTGGTTCCGGTGGGGAGATTGTGGTCTTCGAGATCGAAACCGAGACTGTGGCTTCATCGTATGTCATGTATCCATCTCCCCATGTGTATTTGCCATCTAAGTCTCGTTTCGTGGGTGAGGAGGTAGCGGTTTTGGATCCGCATCTCATTTTGTAGACACACAACAACCTTGCTCGGTACGCGATTTCGCGCCCCATCACCACCCGCCTGGTGAACGGAAATCACTCAAGGCCAGCTAGTATATGAGGGAATACGAGGGCACTCGTATCCAAAACTCGAGGACGCTGCAGAAGCCGAACTACCGAAGCCCCCTACCTGGTGCGCCAACGTGATCAAATCCCTCCACCCAGCCACTAATGTAACACCAGCTTTGCCTCCGGCGCGACTCTAGCCGGGCCCGCTCTCCTAGCGCCCCTGGCACGAGAGCGGACGCGATTCTCCCTCTCGTTTTTACCAAGACTCGACCACAACACGACGCGCGGGGGCACCCGAGCTGCCGATATCCCCAACATCGGCACTTTGTCGCCCCCACCCTATTCACGAGCCAACCTCCCGCATTTATTCAAGGAGAAACCAGAAGGGCTCGACTACAGGGATCAAGATGGTTCAGCGAAACTTGGTCTGCGGACCAGAGCGGGGTCATATACCTTCCCGGCGTCCAGAATTGACCTGAGCCATGTCCCGAAGAGATAGTCTCCGCCACACCCATAAGGGCACGCTCTCATGGATTCCGCTCGCCGTGGGGCTGGCGTTTACCGACATCGTCTACCCCACTTCAAGGACTTCTCTTCCACACCGTGTTCAGAGAGACCACGTGTCCTGCGCCGTTTCTGGGATATCCGTCAAGATGCTCAACCCTCGACCGCCGACATCGAAAATCCATTCTCACCCTTTACCATAGTCTCCGCCCCCCCACACCGACAAGATGCACCGGTGCCACAGCGAAACCGCCACGACTACCCCCTCATCAGTCGTCTCCCGGAAGCAATCTCTTCCCTTGTGGCATTACCCGAGGTCGACACCCAAGAACAATTACTACCCGCGCTGGGCCGCCATGCGGTCATCCGTTCCACCCACCTTCTCTCAGAGCCGATTTTGGTGATCCACAACCCCGATAACTGTTGGCCATGCCCGGTTTGACACCTCTCACCTCGCTGGAGTTGGGGCTCTCGAGCTCTCAGCCGACGCCTCGTCCGTTTGCAGTATCTGTCCCGTATGTCAGGATGATGACCCGCTCCATCCTGCACACCCGGCTCCTCCCATCTGTGGCGTCGTCTCTCACCCCTCATCTTAAAACGAATCTCGCCCGAATGGATGGTTTGAAGACGGGATATCGAGTTCACCCTCGTACCTCGGGGCCACCAGCACAGCGATGCCCAAAACACTCAGCCAAGGAATCCCCTTGATGGTCCCTCCACCTCACCAGACCTCATCACTTTACCTCCGCTTCATGCGGCAGCTCTGGTCCAACCACTGCACGGCCGTTGTATGCGCTTTCTGAAGAACCTTGGGGATTGGGCGCGGAGGATACTCGGATGCGCTGGTGCGACCTTCAGGGGGCGGTCCCGGTCGTTTCAGACGTTCTGAGGTCTGCCGGCCAGGACGTTCAAGGTGGTTTCTGATGGAGGAACCTGGTCGCGACGGCTACCGCCGCTGGTTGGATGTCCTCGAATGTCCTCGTTCTCCCCTGCGTCACGACTGTGGTTCAGATTTACACCCTTCGTTCAAACGTTCCCAACCCCCAACTCCAAACAAGACGATTCCTCGAACTTCACAACCTCGTCCGTTTTTTCCACCTGACTTATGGTAGTTTTTCTTCGACACTGCTTTCAACCCCCCAATGTAATCGCCTACTTGGAAAATAGGAACGCGGATTTCCTCCCCACTCTCGCAAGACACGCGTGGATAGAACTCAATGGATAGCGCGCTGCTACAACGTCTTCCGGTCCTATGGACACCGTGTCGATACACCAGATCCCGATGCTCCCACGGAAGACCCATCGATCGTGCCCCCGCTCAGCGTCTACACACCCGTGCACAAGTTTTAGTTCAGGAAAGGTTAGGCGTGCCGCGTTTCCGACAGCGTGGGTTTCTTACGGTACACACTACCGTCGGCCATTTACGATCCCTCCGAGCTGGCGAGTTATCTGACTCTACCTCCGACCGTTGAAGAAACACTTACAACCTGTCCAACGATGTGAAGAGGGAGAGGCTGAAATCGGATTGAGATCGATAGGACTCGGGAATGAACTGAAACAGTGTGTTCGCCGTACGTCGTGTGTCGTGCGTCTACCTCTTCATTCGCAGATACATCCGTGGAAAAGAATAACATCAGTTTCCCATCGTTTGATACCGACCCCCGATGTTATAACAAAACACAACCTCCCCCCGCGAGTGGCGCGAATTCTCGCGGAAGGTTCTCCAATCTCCTAACCGGCCCTGTTGTCGCGTTCGCGAGCCCGAAATTTCAAGATTACTCGAGATGCGCCCTCCTCTCTCATTCTCATTCTCGACGTGATGGTCCCGACCGTATGTTTTTATCCAAGCCATCCAGCGACTAACGCGACACGGACTTTGCCTTGGACGCGTGTCACCAACAAACCCAGTTCTATTGGTCCCAGCGCACGTTCCTGAGGTTTTCGATTTCCAGGGCGTCCGTTGGGCTTGCAGATCAATGCGTCTAGGATCGATGAACACTGGTTATGACATACCACAGAAGAGCGTGATACACTTGCACGACAAGGGATGTCGCTCTTGTCCACGAGAAGAGCAGGGGCAGTAGGGCCAGCAGTATTTGGAATATCCATCATGCGGAACGGTTGCGTCCGGGACGTCAGGTCGAGCGAATTGAGGAAACTGGCCGCGTTGGAGTAAATGCATGCCGGGAGCTGAACGGACAATCTGTGGGATTGGTAAACGAGCGATCGACAGGGGGATGCTTGGACAGAGGTGAACGTGAACCCTGATGTTATGTAGGTCAACCATGACGAGCACCGGCATCCAAATGAGAGAGAGTTCCAAGGGGATCGCATCTGTCGGATATCCGAATTCTTCTCCGGGTCCAGAAATCCGAAGCATCAGTCCGTGGAAGGAGACCGGGAGACCAGGGAAAATCGACCAAAAAGGAAGCAAGGTTACGTTCAAAGGGACTCGCAGAGCTTGGCGCCCTCTTCCTCGATCCCGTCGACCGCGATTGGTCCTTTCGATCCCTGGCTAGTGTCGAACAATCCGTCCCCTTTCCGCCGTCCTTTCTGCTCGTCGCCCTTACACTGAGTACCTCACCTCCTCCCTCGCTCATACAAGGCATCGCGGAAGACGACCCCTCGACAATCCTCTCCCGTCCGGTTCGGAAGCTCTGTACTGCTTCCAAACCGTCCCCATCGCTCTCTCTTCGGAACGGCAAGCGCAACGCCAAACAGCGATCAACGACTCGGGCTGCAGGACGCTTCCAACTTTATACCGAGAGGGGTCAAATCCAACCTGTCCTCGATCCGTTTCCTCGCCACAGCCATGAATATCTTCCAGCTAGGCGAACCCACGCACACCCCCCATCGTCCAGGCTCATGCTCATAAATATATCGGCAACCTCTCCCATCTCCCGTCGATATTCATCCTGCTTTAGCAAATGCAGAAAATGCGCTCATGCAAAAGTCCAGGTTCTTGGAGTATGCTGGCGACCCAGACCGTGTATTTCGTTCAGGCCGTAGGCTCTGCGTGTCGTGGCACCCACCACTGTCATGGACCTGCGTCCCATTGTACGCCCTTACTGTCAGGCTGTCCCTCGTCGGTGGCAGCTGTTACATCCCATCTCTCGTGAAAGCCGAGTCCCGGTGTGTCAGTCGTCACCCCGTTTTCTCTGTACGACGACTGCTAAGACTCAACTGTAGACCACCTCGTGACCCTTCAATATTTCAATCGGTACGTTCAAAATCAAATACCTCATCATGGTTCCCGGTCCCACCTCGGCTACAAGTTCGGGTTCGCTGAATTCCCATGGTCGTCCGTTGCTGTTCTCTTGTCGCAAGAGAGGCTGAAACATTGTCTTGACACTCCGGTGGAGTACAGGGTCTCCTGTGTTACAGACCAGGTATCCAGGTACGCGTGGCTGTTGTTACCGAAGGGCCGCGCTGATCCTAGCGAAGTTCTCTTGTTTCATGGCGTGCGGTACAAGGGTGACTCTGTCAACGTCATCGTTGTCGTCCCGGATCTTGTCAAGCGGGGCCTACGCCGATTCCTTCTGCCTCTACCTTACTAAGATGCGCGCGGGATCTGGTTCCTCCGTCGTCGTGCAGGGGGTCTCAAGGGGAAAGAGCCAAACTGCCCACACGTACCTGTCATTCTGCAAAGTAATAGACGGCACAAAATGAAACCAAGTCTTTCTGCTTATAGTACTGACGGGAAAACCTTGATTTCAAGTGGATCGACACGATTGTGTTTCCAATTGAGCAATGACCGATCGATCTCCGCCTCACCAAATTCTGAGGGAGTCAAAAACTTCGCATTCCAGATTACAATTGCAATGAGTCTCAGGGATATCGTTTTGGGTGTGCCCGTGATGTCAATGAGCTGGCATGTTTCTCACAGTTCGTTACTAACCTCGTTGGTCGAGACAAATCATTTCTACCTGAAATTCAGTGCGTGAGAGACAACCCCCTTCATGCACACTAGAATTGGCGGATTGTGGGTTAAGGGCCTGATCCTCTCTCTCATTCCAACGGTGATAAGGGCAGTGCTGTCCTTTCCAATCTCACCCAATCATAGCCTCCCTCCCTCACCGACGTCGGCCATGCCTGCCACACCTACACCAAACGAGTGAGGCTCATCGAGGCTAAGTTGTTTGCTTTCGGATATATCGTCCTGGTCCTTGTCACTCTCCCACACATATTCCCTGGGCTGACTTTTGGGTGCATGAATTTGGATGAGACCCAAACTGAATGTTCCTGGTAATTTCACATCTTATGATCATTCTGATACTCTCCTGACCATCTGCTCGTGCATACCTCATAGCAGACAGACATGTTATGGAGAAATCAAGCCCACTTGGAAGAATCCCCACCTCTATGTAACTCTCTTCTTGCCAAATATGATAGTCAACAAGAGGTTTGGGATGGGGATTGTTGATTTGAATTGTCATTGAAGGAAAAGATCACTCCTGCAGTGATGCTGTTCTTGCTGGGAAGAGTGCCAGTGAGGTTTGTCTTGTCTTCCTTCATTCTTGTTCTCATCAAAATCTAACATTTTGTGTACAATTCTTATAGATCCTGGACACTGTGATTGTGCTTCTGTCACGAACTCAGGTGACAACCCAAGATATCACACGATTACGTAATGAGATTTGTGACATAAAACAAGGAATGACCAAGCAGAATAAATTAAAGTCAACTAGTACAATCAATACACTAATTAACAACATTCCTGACCCAGCCCAGGACACTTGTGGAAGGGATGATCACGATGGTGACGAGAACGTGTTGAGCAGGCAGATCTATTCTAATTATACTGCCATACTGCCTTACACTTACCTTAAGGGAGAGTTGAGGGTAGAGGATGGTGGGAGAAGAGAAGAGAGAA
>Ga0307511_10004121_pt1 | contig 14844 bp, 15 predicted proteins | sample 13_EM_MG_FD_200266 | JGI IMG/M metagenome (GOLD analysis project Ga0307511, IMG submission 200266) | Populus trichocarpa ectomycorrhiza microbial communities from riparian zone in the Pacific Northwest, United States - 13_EM | ecosystem: Host-associated > Plants > Roots > Unclassified | place... | reverse complement strand
GGCGCGGGATCGTGAAGAGTTGATCCGGCTGACCACCACGGGCGTGCATCCGGCATCGACGATCAGGCGGGCACGGGTACTGCTCGCGCTGGACACCTCGGTGGGCGAGCCCGATCCGAAGGAAGTGATCGCGGCCCGGCTCGGAGTCTCGGGCGAGATGCTGCGACTGGTCGCCAAGCGATTCGCTGAGACCGGTGGCGATGTCCTTGCCACGATCTCGCGCAAGAAGCGTGACCTTCCGCCGGTGCCGTCCCCGGTGACCGGTGAGGTCGAGGCCCGGCTGATCGCCCTGGCGTGCTCGCAGCCGCCGGCGGGGCATGCCCGGTGGTCGTTGCGGTTGCTGGAAAAACACGTCGAACTCACCGAGGACATCCCGAACCTGGATCACTCCACCATCGGCCGGGTCCTAAAAAAACGGAACTGCGCCCTCATCTGAGGAAGTGCTGGAACATCCCGCCACGGGCGAACGCGGAGTTCGCCGCCCGCATGGAGGATGTGCTGGCGGTCTACGCCCGGCCGCACGACCCCGCCCGCCCGGTCGTGTGCATGGACGAGAAACCCTTCCAGCTACTCGGCCATGTCCGCGACCCGCTCCCCGCCCGGCCAGGCCGAAACGCGTGCGAGGACAGCGAATACGTCCGCTGTGGCACCTGCTCGATCTTCGTGTGGGGCGAGCCCCTGCAAGGGTGGCGCCGTGTCCACGCCCTGGCCCAGCGGACCAAGATCGATTGGGCTGAGCAGCTCAAACAACTACTGACCGTCGACTATCCCGACGCTGAGACCGTGGTGCTGGTCATGGACAACCTCAACACCCACGGCATCGCCTCGCTCTACGAGGCCTTCGACCCCGGCGAGGCCTTCGCCCTGGCCCAGCGCCTGGAGATTCACCACACCCCCAAACACGGGTCCTGGCTCAACATCGCCGAGATCGAGTTGTCCGCACTGTCCCGGCAATGCCTCGACCGCCGCATCAGCGACCTCGACACCCTCAACGCCGAACTCGCCGCCTGGCAACACGCCATCAACGCCGAGCAACGCCAGGTCCGCTGGCAGTTCACCACCGACCACGCACGCGTCAAACTCCGCCACCTATACCCCAAGAGTTAGCCGCGACAATCTACTAGTGTGATCGTGATGCCGTTGCTGGGGGTCGCCAAACAGCGTCTGGGGACGCGACTGGACTCGGGCGCGACCAGCGGCGAAGGCACTCAGAACGTGCTGTGCGCCTACCAGGCCGCTGGCGTCCTGATCGGCCTGCTGGCCAACAGCCTGCTGGGCTGGTGGTGGCTCGATCCGGTCGTCGGCCTGGGCATCGCCGCGCTCGCCGTCCGCGAGGGTCGCGACGCCTGGCGTGGACGGGACTGCTGCTGACGCTCAGGTGAGGTGCACGCGGTGAGGTTCGGTGTTTTCCTGCTGGCCGGGCGGTTTCCTGGTCAGGACGACGACCAAGCGCTGCGGCGGTCGGTGGACGCCGTGCTGTGCGCGGAGGCCGCCGGGTTCGACGACGTGTGGATCGCCGAGCATCACTTCATGCCCTACGGGGTGTGCCCCTCGGCGGTCACGTTCGCCGCGCACGCGTTGGGCCTGACCCGCAGGATCGCGGTCGGCACGGCGGTCAGCGTGCTGTCCACGGCGCACCCGGTCGCGCTGGTCGAGCAGGTCGCGCTGCTGAACCGCGTCAGCGGCGGCCGGTTCCGGCTGGGTGTCGGACGGGGCGGCCCGTGGGTGGACCTGGAGGTGTTCGGCACCGGTATCGACCGCTACGAGCGGGGATTCACCGACAGCGTGGACCTGCTGCTGGACGGCCTGCGCACGGGACGGGTGCGCGCGGACGGCGAGCACTTCGCGTTCCGGGAAGTGCCGGTCGTGCCAGCGCCGGTGTCCGCCCCGCACGCTCCGTTCGTGGTGGCCTGCACCTCGCCGGGCACCGTCGAACTGGCTGCCGTCCGTGGCCTGCCGATGTTGTTGGGCATGCATATCGGCGACGAGGACAAGGCCGAGATGGTGCGCCACTACGAGAGCGTGGCAACGGCGGCCGGAGGTGATCCCACTGCTGTGGACCACATCTCCGCCGTGCTCGCCTACGTCGCCGACGACCGCCAGCAAGCGCAGGCGGACCTGCGGGCGGCGATGCCGGGCTGGCTGGCCGCCGGACTGGCCGCCCACACGCCGGTGGACGGCCGGCCGCGACCATCCCGCGATCCCCACGCCTACACCGACTTACTGTGTTCGCTGCATCCCGTGGGCAGTCCCGACGAGTGCGTGCAGCGGCTGCGGGCCAGCGCCCGGCGTGCCGGCATCGACCACGTGATCATGATGGTGGAGGGCGCCGGCAGTCGGGAACGCACGCTGGCCAACATCACCCGGCTGGGCGAGCAGGTGTTGCCGCGTCTGCGCGGGTGAGGTCAGCAGTCGCGCAACTCCGGGCTCTGGTTGAGCAGTTGACCGCGCGGGGAGATGAACGCCCGGTACCGATCACTGTCCACAGCGGACGGCCGGAACGCGGCGACCCGGTGGCAGTTCTGGAAGGCCAGCGTCACCCCGAAGTGGCGCTCCAGGCCACCGCGGATGGCGTCGGAGGCCAGCGCCCGCAGCAGCTGGCCACGGTCAGTCTCGCTAGGCGGCGGGGTGCTGTTGTCGGCGAACACCGCCGTTGCAGTGTCCAGGTCGGCGACCACGCCGCTGATCACCTGCCAGGCGTAGGGCAGCGAGTCACGGACGCAGGCGATGAACTCGGCGTCGTCGACCTCGCCGCGCTCGGCGCGGCCGAGCAGGGCGGCGGGAACGTCCAGGGACATGGATCGACCTCCGGCTAGGTGCCGTCGCGGCACGATGACAACCATTACCAGTCGTACTGGGTGTCATCCTGCCGCGGCAAGAGGTCGAGCCGGTTGTCAACGGGTCGGACCAGTCGGCGCCGGCCGGTGCGGGTCAGTGCTCGTCGACGTGGTCGCCGTGCACGGCGTGCCGGTGGCCGTCGTGCACGTAGTCGACGTGGTCGCCGTGTGGCACCGCGACGTGGCCGCAGCCCTCGCCGTGAGTGTGCTCGTGGTCGCTGTGTTCGGCGTGGCCGGTCTGCTCGCACTCGTCGAAGTGGCCCTCGTGCGCCCGGTGCAGATGGCCGTCGTGAGCGTAGTCGACGTGGTCGGCGTGCGGGACTGCGACGTGGCCGCAGCCCTCACCGTGGACGTGGTCGTGGCCGGTGTGCTCGACGTGAGTCGTCGTCATGATGTTGCTCGCTTCCTGGAAATCGTGACGCATGTCCAGACATTCGAGGCAACCGCCATTGTAGTGACACCCGCCAGTCGAACGCCCATCGGGACATTAGGTGATGCGCATGAATGCATCAAAAAAGGAGCAACGATTATCAGTGTCGCGTTGGCGCCGGCAGAGTTCCGGGCCAATGTGACGAGTTCGCATATTCGGCCGTGACCAGACTCCGCGCCCGCGCGGAGTCTGGCATGCGCCGTGGCGCATATTGCTTCCGGCGAATCTGGATCTTCTTTGCCTGCAAGGAAAATCAACCGGTTCAGGACATCCCAGACAGTGGTGTCACGAACAGAGAACGGTTTTCATTAACTTCACCACCCCACCTTGAACTGACAATCAGTGTCATCTAGCGTCCGACGCGCCCACCATCAGGTGAACGACGCCGAGGAGTTCGTCCGACATGACCCGTAGAGCGCTGGAAATCGCAGCCGCCGCCACACTCGTCGCGGCAGCGGTGGCCGGCTGCGCCACCACCTCGCCCACGGCGACCACCAGCTCGAACACCAGGATCACCGTGGTCGCGGCGGAGAACTTCTGGGGCAGCATCGCCACCCAGCTCGGCGGCGACCACGCTACCGTCACCAGCGTCATCACCAACCCGGACACCGACCCGCACGACTATGAGCCGACCCCGGCCGACGGCCGCACCATGGCCGGCGCGCAGTACGCGATCGTCAATGGCGTCGGCTATGACCCGTGGGCGCCGAAGCTGATCGCGGCCAACCCCAACGACAAGCGCACCGTGCTCACCGTCGGCGACCTGGTCGGCGTCAAGGAGGGCGGCAACCCGCACCGCTGGTACTCCCCCGACAACGTGCACCAGATGATCGACCAGATCACCAGTGACTACAAGAAGATCGACCCGGTCGATGCGTCCTACTTCGACCAGCAGAAGCAGAACTTCGAGACCCAGGGCCTGTCCCAGTACACCAAGCTGATCTCCGACATCAAAGCCAAGTACGCCGGCACGCCGATCGGCGCGTCGGAGTCCATCGTCACCCCGCTGGCCCAGGGGCTCGGCCTGACGATGCTGACGCCGGAGAGCTTCCTGGACGCGATCAGCGAGGGCAGCGACCCGACCGCCGCGGACAAGGCGACCATCGACGCCCAGATCAAGACCAAGCAGATCAAGGTCTACGTGTACAACAGCCAGAACTCCACGCCGGATGTGCAGGCGCAGGTGGACGAGGCGAAGGCGGCCGGGATCCCGGTGACCACGGTGACCGAGACGCTCGCGCCGGCGAACGCGAGCTTCCAGGACTGGCAGGCCAAGCAGTTGCAGGGCATCGAGCAGGCGCTCGCGCAGGCCACCGGCAAGTGATGGCATCCCACGCGTCAGCACCCGCGGCGGTGGGCAACGTCCCGTCGCCCGTGGGTGGCCCCCACGGTCAGGACACCATGTCAGCCACCGAACCTGTGATCGCCCTGCACGGCGCGGCCGTGCGGGTCGGCGGACGCACCCTGTGGAGCGGCGTCGACCTGTCGGTGGCGCCGGGCGAGTTCGTCTCGGTGTTGGGACCCAACGGGGTGGGCAAATCGACACTGATCAAGGCGATCCTCGGACTGCTGCCCGTCACCGGTGAGATCCGCGTCCTGGGCGCACTGCCGGGGCAGGCCAACCATCGGATCGGGTACTTGCCGCAGCGGCGCAGTTTCGACCCGTCGCTGCGGGTGCGGGGCGTGGATGTGGTGCGGCTGGGCTTCGACGGCGACCGGTGGGGCGTGCCGCTGCCGCTGGTGGGCAGGTTCAGTGTCCGGCGCCGCGCGGGCGACGCCCGGATCGCCGAGGTCATCGACCTGGTCGGCGCGTCCGGCTACGCGCACCGCCCGATCGGGCAACTGTCCGGCGGTGAGCAGCAGCGCCTGCTGATCGCCCAGGCCCTCGTGAGGCGTCCCGCGCTGCTGTTGCTGGACGAGCCGCTGGACAGTCTCGACCTGCCCAACCAGGGCGCGGTCGCCGCGCTGATCGGCCGCATCTGCCACGACGAGCAGGTCAGCGTGGTGATGGTGGCCCATGACGTCAACCCAATCTTGTCCTATTTGGACAGAGTGATCTACATCGCGCACGGTGGCACCGTGGCCGGCACGCCGGACGAGGTCATCACCAGCCGCACGCTCAGCGACCTGTACGGCACGCCGATCGAGGTGCTGCGCACCACCGACGGACGACTGGTCGTCGTCGGCGCCCCGGAGGCCCCGGCCATCCACACCGACCGACACACCGGATCGACCCTCGGGAGCAACGGTGCTGTTGGCTGACACCCTCGGGCCGAGCTGGAACATCATCACCGACATCCAGGAACTGTGGTCGTTCCCGTTCATGGTCAACGCGTTCCGCGCCGGCAGCGTCATCGCGGTCGCCGCCGCCGTGATGGGCTGGTTCATGGTGCTGCGCAAGCAGACCTTCGCCGGCCACACCCTGGCCGTGGTCGGCTTCCCCGGCGCCGCCGGCGCGACCCTGATCGGTGTCGGCGCGGCCTACGGCTACTTCGCGTTCTGCGTCGTCGCCGCGCTGGTGATCGCGGCGATACCCCGTGGCGGCCAAGGGGACTACGGGCACGAGTCCGCGGCCACCGGCACCATCCAGGCGTTCGCGCTGGCCTGCGGGTTCCTGTTCATCGCCCTGTACAAGGGATTCCTCAACGGCGTCAACGCGCTGCTGTTCGGCACCTTCCTGGGCATCACCGACGACCAGGTCCTCGTGCTGCTCGGCGTGACCACGGTCGTGCTCGTCGTGATGGCCGCGCTGGGCCGGCCGCTGCTGTTCGCCTCGATCGACCCGACCGTCGCCGCCGCCCGCGGCGTCCCGGTCCGCGCCCTGTCGGTGATGTTCCTGGTGCTGCTGGGCGCCGCTGTCGCCGAGGCCAGCCAGATCACCGGCACCCTGCTGGTGTTCGCGCTGCTGGTCATGCCCGCCGCCACCGCCCAAACCCTGACCGCCCGGCCCGCATTGAGCCTGGCCCTGTCGGTCGCGATCGCCCTCGCAGTGACCTGGCTGGGGCTCGGCGCCGCCTACTACTCGGTCTACCCGATCGGGTTCTTCGTCACCACCATCGCCTTCATCCCCTACGCGCTCGCCCAACTCGTCCGCCGGGGACAACGGGTCCGCCATCGGCGGACACAGCTCGCCGGGAGCTCCGCATGACCGTCCTTGACGCGCTGGGACATCCCTTCTTCGCCAACGCGATGCTGGCCGGCACCGGCATCGCGGCGGCGTGTGGGTTGGTCGGCTACTTCCTCGTGCTGCGCGCGCAGATCTTCACCGGCGACGCGCTCAGCCACGTGGCGTTCACCGGGGCGCTGGCCGCGCTCGCGTTCGGTCTCGACCCTCGGATCGGCCTGTTCGCGGCGACCATCGCGATCGCGGTGCTGATGGGTACGCTGGGCCGCAAGGGAGTGGCCGACGATGTGGTGATCGGCAACATTTTCGCCTGGATCCTCGGGCTCGGCGTCTTTTTCCTCACCGTCTACACCACCAGCCGCAGCACCGCCAACGGCTCGGCCGGTGTCACTGTCCTATTCGGATCGATCTTCGGCATCAGCTCCAATGACGCGGTCACGGCCGCCGTCGTCGGCGCGACAGTGTGCGTGCTGACGGTGGCGCTGGCTCGGCCGTTGCTGTTCGCCACTCTGGACCCGGCCGTCGCCGCCGCGCGTGGAGTTCCGGTGCGGCTGCTCGGGCTGGGGTTTCTCGCCTTGGTCGGCGCCTGCACCGCCGAGGCCACCCAGGCGGTAGGCGCGCTGCTGCTGCTCGGTCTGCTCGCCGCTCCCGCCGGCGCCGCCAGCCGCCTGACCACCCGTCCCTACCGGGCGCTCGGTCTGTCGGTGGTGCTCGCGGTCGCCGACATGTGGGCAGGTCTGGGCTTGAGCTACGCAGTCCCGATGCTGCCGCCCAGCTTCGCCATCGTCGCCGTCGCCGCGGGCGTCTTCGCCGTGGTGCTCGCCGGGTCGGCCGCGCGGGGCAGGACGAGGACCGCCGTGGCATGACGGCCAATGGCGCGCGTCGGGTTCACCACTACGAGACCCAGCAGCGGCGAGCTATCCTGCACGCACTCGCCCGCGCTCCCGGCTTCCTCAGCGCCCAAGCGCTGCACGCCCACATGCAGGCCGCCGGCCACACCATCGCCCTGACCACCGTCTACCGTGCCCTGCACGTCTACGCGGACTCCGGGCGCATCGACACCACCTACGACGCGACGGGCGAGCAGCTGTTCCACCTGGGCGCCGACACCAGCCGCAGCCACTACCTGGTGTGCCGCGGCTGCGGCCTCAGCGTCCCCATCGACGCGCGCACCGCCCAGGACTGGGCCGCAGCCACCGCCGCGGACAACGGGTTCACCGACATCCACCCGGTCATCGAACTCACCGGACGATGCACAACCTGCACCACCTCATAGATACAGACTTCGACACGCACGAAACAGAGAACCCAAGCCGCCCGTGGTGCTGGCCGAAGGTCCTGAGATCAGCATCAAGCCAGTCGGCATCCGCCGCGTTTCCGCAGGTGAAGCGCGATGAGCACCGCGAACATTCCCCAGCCTACGTCCACGCCGTCGACCGACGAGGCGATGGTGCGGGGGCAGGCGGTCGGCGAGGTACCCGGCGGGGTAGGACAGGGCAGCGTAAGCGAGGTTGTCGCCGGCGGTGGGGGCGCCGAGGTCATGCAGGCGCAGCAGCAGGAGCGCGTCGGGGAAGTTGACCAGGCTGAACACGGTGAGCACGCCCAGCACCCGCCAGAACCGGGCAGGCAGGACTGGTTGCGCCGCCCTCCGTCCTGCCGATTCTGCCGGTCTGGCCGGGAGGAGCCGGGGCGTGGGTCGGTCACGGCGCCCACGAGCAGGACGCTGCCCGCCGCGGGGATCACCGCGATCCAGAACAGCGGCCGGAACTGGTGGTCCAGCAGTTCATATCCCCCCGACGGGGCCGGCGTCGACGGCATCGTCGCCGCCGGAGACGTCGCCCGCTGGCCCAACCCCCACCCCCACCCCCGCCTCGCCGCGCCGGCCAGGCGGGTGGAGCACTGGATCAACGCCATCGAGATGGGCCAAGCCGCCGCCGACGCGCTACTGGCCGGACCGAGCAGGGCACAGCCCTTCGCGCCGGTGCCCCGATTCTGGTCCGAACAACACGGCGTCCGCATCCAAGCCGTCGGCACGCCCGCACTCGGCGACACCCTCACCCTGCTGGACGGCACGCTGGAATCCCGCCGCTTCATCGCCGGCTACACCAGCCAACCCGACCCGCGCCACCCGCCGGTCCTGCACGGCGCCGTCGCCTTCGACAGCCCCCGCGGCCTGCTCGCCTACCGCGATCTCGTCGGCCTACCACTCCACACCAAGGCCACCATCCCAGCATGACCACCAGCGGCAGCCTAGGTGTGCGGATCGCGATCATCGTGGCCCCGATCCGCACAACCGCTGATCAGCTCACGGTCAGCGTCGTGTCGTCGAGCACGAACGACGTCTGCTGCACGGAGTCCTCGGCTCCGGTGAACAGCAGGGTCACGGTCTGGCCGGCGACGCTGGACACGTCGTAGCTGTGCAGCGTGTAGCCGCTGCCGGCGTTGAGGTTGGAGAACGTCGCGACCGTCGTGGCCCCGACCTTGACCGTCAGGTTGTCATAGACGGTGGTGGTCGAGGTCTCGGCGGTGTCGATGTGCAGGTAGAACGACACACTGGCGTGGCAGCCGCTGGGAATCGCTACTGACTGGGACACGGTGTCGGTGTGGGTGGATCCGTAGCCGTCCAGCCAGGCGTCGTAGCTGCCCGAGTGCGGTGGTTCACCGGTGTTGTTGCTGACCACGCCCGAACTCGTCGACCACGGAGTCGCGGTGCCCGTCTCGAAGCCGGGGTTGCCCAGCAGTTGCGCTGCGGTGCAGCCCCCGCCGCCGACGGGGTTGACCGTCCAGTGGAAGCTCGTCGAGCCGGTCGGACCGGTCGAGTCAGTGGCAGTCACGGCGACAGTACTGCTGCCGGCCGTGGTGGGCGTGCCGCTGATCTGCCCGCTGGCGGCGTTGATCGACAGGCCGGCGGGCAACCCGGTGGCGGTGTAGCGCAGGGTGCCGGAGTCGCTGGCGCTGGCCTGGATCTGGACCGACACGGCCTGGCCGACGACGCTGGTCTGGTCACCGGGATTGGTCACCGTGACGCTGCCTCCGCCACCGCCGCTGCCGAACTGCACGTCCAGCACGGCGTGCAGTTCGATGCCGTTGGGGGCGACACCGGTCTGGCCGTGCAGGAAGTCGAAGAACCCGACGCCGGTGACCGTCACGGGCACGTTGGCGGTCTTGAACGAGCTGGTCGGCGTGTACTTGGCGTTGAACTCCCCACGGGCCTTCTGGATGCTGGTCAGCAACGGGCTGGACGAGCCAACGCACGCGGGATCGGGAATCTCGGCGATCATGGTGTGACCGGCGCCGTCGGAAAGCACCAAGTGGTAGTCGGAGTCGGTTTCCAGCTTGTACTCGGTCAGCGTGGCCTGGAGCCGGAACACGGTGGTCTCGGTCGGCTGGACCCGGTTGCTCGACGGCAGGCTGGACGGCGCCGGCAGCGCGTCCAGCGAGGCGATCGTGGTGGCGGTCGTGGACTGCAGGGTGATCTTGCCGGCGTCGGCGTCGGTGCCCGTCTTGACCGACCAGCGCTCCACACCACAGCTCGCGGTGACGGCCAGTGGGTTGGCGACGACTTCCTCGTTCTCCTCGGCACCACCTGCGGACGAGGACTGCCAGGCGTCGGGATCGTGCTGGGGATTGGCGCCGCTGGCGGGGACGGTGAACCCGAGTACCACTACACAGGCGATCGTGGACAGCAGGGCAACGGTGGTTCTTGTGGTGCGCACCTCGGCCTCCCGGGTCGATGAGGTGACGGCAGGGTCACCGGACCAGGGTCACCGCAGGGGCGCGCGGGCTGGGCGAACGCGCACAGAACCTCCGGTGAATCTGCCGCCCGGTGCGCGATGAGGGCAGCACGACTGTGGGTCCGTGCTCAACCCCCAACCGTCTGGTTTCCCGTGACCAGGGCGCCCCAAGGTGTCGCCGGGGTGCAACCAGACGCGCAGAGCTACCGGGAGACGATGGCGGTCATCAGCTCGCCGAGCCTGACGGAAACCGGGCCAACTACCCCCTTTCGATCAGCGTGTCGGGGACCCTGAGAAGGCTGTGGCCGGGCCCGGTGTCTGGCTGGCCAGTGGCTCGACGGCAAACGTGCTGGTGGAGCGCACGGCGCCACCGGTGATGGCCAGGCCGCCGGTCGGCACGGACATGCCCGTGGTGAACGTCGACCCGGTTGGCGCTGACGCGATCGGGATGACGGGGAAGGCGTTGCCGCCGGCCCGTATCGAGGTGGAGATGTAGTCGCCGAACATCCGCCCCTGCGACGTGTTCGGTATCCACGACAGGCTCATCGGGCCCGCGACCTGGGCGGCCGCGCTCCAGCTCGTGCCGCCGTTGGTGGAGGAGATGAAGCCGACATCGAGCTGGCAGGTCGCGGAGGTGCAGTTGGCCGTCGGGTAGAAGTAGTAGGTCAGGCCGATCCGCGCGGTGGCCCCGGACGTCGACGGGTCGACGCCGATGCCGGGCACGAAGTGGTCGACCGTGCTGGTGGTGGCGTCGATCGGGACCCGTGTCGGGGCAGCCCACGTGGTGTCGCTGGTGGACTTGCTGAGCACGATGTCGTTGCTGGGGCAGCCGGAGCGGAACCGGCAGTCCGACCACGCCACGTATGCGGTGCCGGCGGAGTCGATCTCCGCGGACGGCAGCGCCCCGGCACGGAGGCCGCCGGCATCGGTGTGATGGCTGATGCTGGACACCAGGACGGCGCTGGACCAGTTCGCGCCGCCAGTGGTCGAAGTGAAGGAGCGGATCTGGCCGTTGAGTGACTGGTAGGGCACGAGCACGGTGCCGTTGGGCCGGACGATCGGTTGGCCGCCCAGGCCGGTGGCGTTGTTCCCGGTGGCGCGGGCCGGTCCCCAGGTCAGGCCGCCGTCGCTGGAGGTCTTCATGCGTAGGGCGTCGCCGGAGCTGGTGATGTCGTACTCGGTGTAGCAGTTGCCGAAGAACGGGCTGCTGGCGGTGTTGTCGCAGGCGATCCAGTTCTTGTCGTTGGAGCCGGTGGCGGTGGTGATCGGGTTGCTCCAGGTCAGTCCGCCGTTGGTGGAGCGGCTGGTGAGCACCGGGGTGCCGGGGCAGTTGACGCCCAGGGAGGAGATGAGCCAGACGGTGTGCTTGGCGTCGAAGGTGACCGAGGCGTCGCTGATTTGGCCGCACGGGCCGCCGGAGTTGCCGGTGGTGGCGGGCAGGAATCCCTGGGTCCAGGTGGCGCCGCTGTTGGTGGAGGTGGCGAAGCCGATGTTGGAGGATCCACCGCCGGAGACGCGGCCGACCTGGAAGGCCGAGACGATCGTGCTGCCGAAGGAGAACGTGTCCGGCTCGACCTCGGTGCGGTGCTGGGCTTGCGCGTCGGTGTAGGGGTCGGAGCTGACCTGGGTGACCGCGACGTTCGCGGACGCCGGGCCTGCTGTGACGAGTAGGGCGCCGATCACGACGGGTGGGAGCAGGGTGGCTGTGAGCAGAGTGCGGGAGACGCGAGGCATGGTGCCATCACCTTCTTCGGCGGAGCAGGGTCGCCGCGTGAGGTGCGGCGGGCGGCAGGGGCCGCGAACCATGGCTCGACGCTCATCCAGCCACACATCTGACGGCTGGTAAAGCCGCCGGGTGGCCCACACCGACGGTATCTGTCCACTTCGGACGGAGAGTGTTGGGGTGATCCGGTCAGGTACGTGACTGCGGTCAGTCGAGACTCGTCAGCCAGAACCCTCGGCGCGCGGTCAGCTCCCAACAGTGACCGTGAGGTCCCAGAACAACTGGGGTGGACCATGCGGGTCGCCGGCAAACGGCGCGGTCGAGGTGTGCAGGGTGGCGCTGCCCGCGGCAAGGGCGCTGCAGCTGCCGTCGATCGAACCCTCGACGGCGGGATGCGACTGGCAGCGTAGGACACCTGGCGCGGAGCTGGTCAGCGGTTGCCAGGGTTGTCGGGGCGAGGACTCCGCGGTGAACTGGATCATCCCGCCGATCCGCAGACACATCGGTGCCGGTGACGGCCCGGAGCGGATTGGCAGCATCACGGTGCCGGACCGGCAGCCGGTCGGTGGCGCGCTGGAGGAGGTCGCCGTGCTCGTCGACGGCGTCCACGTGGTCGGTATTGGCAACGGCGTAGTGGTGCTCGTGGTGGCTGTTATGGAGGTGGGTGGCGGCGTGCTGGGCTGCGCCTGCGAGCACGCGGTCAGGCCAGTGACGATGACCGACGCGAGCAGAATGACCCAGCGGTGTGCACGCGTCATGGTCCCTCCAACAAACGTCTGTGGGTGTGCCGCCGCTACCGTGGCGGCACACCCACAGGACGTCACGACGCTACCGCGCGGTTGGCACGCTTCGCCGATCCGGGGCGACGCCGGTAACCGGCTGGGCGCCAACGGAACTGGCGCGCAGGGCACCGCCGGTGATCGCGAGCGGCCCGCCGGCGCTGAGCGCCTGGTTGAGCGTGCTGCCCGACGGGGCCTGACCGACCGCGAACGCGCTGACCGCCTTGCCACCGACGATGGAGGTGGAGATGTAGTCGCCGACCATCGCCCCGCCCGCCTGGGCAAGCCACGACAGCGACATCGGGCCGGCCAGGGTCTGCGGCGCGCTCCACGTGCTGCCGCCGTTGGTGCTGGAGACGTAGCCGACCTCCAGCTGGCAGGTCGAGGTGGAGCAGCCGGCGTTGGGGTAGAAGTAGTAGGTCAGGCCGATCTTCGCGGTAGCACCGGAGGTGGTGCGGTCCACGCCGATGCCGGGCGTGAAGTGGTCGGTGCCGCTGGTCGTCACGTCGATCGGGACGCGGGTCACCGCCGACCAGGTGCTGCCGTCGGTGGAGGTGGACAGGACGATGTCGTTGCCGGTGCATCCGGATCGGAACCGGCAGTCGTCCCACACCACATATACCGTGCCGGCGGCGTCGATCTCCGCCGACGGCATGGGTTCTTCTCGCATTCCGGTCGCGGCGTGGTCGGAGATCGTGGCCACCGTGACGCTGGCGTTCCAGGAGGATCCGCCGTCGGTCGAGGTGAACGATCCGATCGCGGACTGGTTGGCGGAGTAGGGCACCACCACGGTGCCGTTGGGCTGCACCAGCGGCTGACCGCCCAGCCCGGATGGGGTGTCTGCTGGGGAGGACTCCGCCGACCAGGTCTGGCCGCCGTCGGTGCTGGTGACCATGACGATCTGGTTGCCGCTGCTGGTGACGTCGACCTCGACGTAGCAGTTGCCGTAGTGCGGGCTGCTCGCGGTGTCGTCGCAGGTCACCCACTCCTTGTCGTAGCCGGCGCTGTTGTTGCCGGCCGCGATCACCGGGTTGGACCAGGTCAGCCCGTCGGCCGAGCGGGAGATCGACACGCCGCGGCCGTTCACGGCGGAGTCGATGAACAGTCCCGACACCAGCCAGGTGCCGTGCTTGGCGTCGTAGGCCACCGCCGGGTCCGACACCCGAGCCCACTGTCCATTCGACACAGTCGTGATGCCGGGCAGGAACCCGTGCTGCCACGTGGTCCCGCCATCAGCAGAGGTCGCCCAGCCGATGTTGTCGGCGCCGCCGTCGGCGTAGCGGCCGACCTGGGTGGCGGCCACCACGGTGTTGCCCCACGCGAAAGTGTCCGGCTCGGCCTCGGTCGCGTGCTGCGCGCCCGTGCTGGTGTAGGGGTCAGCACTGATCTGGGTCGAGCCCCCGGGCGGAGGCGGCGGCGCGGTGACGCCGAGGGCGACGTCGTCATAGAGGGTGTAGGTCGGGTCACCGGCGTAGTTGTCGTCATGGCTGGCCAGCGTGAGGGTATAGCTGTGCCCGGCGGTGACCGCGGCGGTGACCTGCTTCCAGCCGGCGCCGTTGGTGCAGGTCTTGCCCAACGGCGTGCTGGTCGTGCCGGCCGTGGTGTCCTTGAGCGTGGCCGTGGCCCAGTCGTAGGTGACCGTGTCCGGACAGATCACGCTGTACCAGAACGACAGCTGCGTCGATCCAGTCGGGACCGTGAACGTCTGGGCGATCGAGGAATCAGTCGAGGGCGACGTCGAGCCGACCCGGGCGGCGTGGGTGCCGCCATGCGCGCCGGAGTTGACCACGGCGGAGGTACCCGCAGTGGTCCATCCGGTGAGTGCGCCGGACTCGAAGTCGCCGTTGGTGACAACGGAAGGGTGTGGTGCCATCGAAGGTGCGGCAGCTGCTAGTGCGGGAAAGGCCACGAGGATCACGGTTGCGGCGAGTGCAGGGACCAGTCGTATCCGGGCCATCTCGGCTCCTCAGGACAAATTGGGCAGCGAGGCCCGCGCTACACGCCGGGCGTCGTCGCTGACAGAGGACCACATCGGCGGGCAGTTGGAAGCTCGGGCGAGCCTCCGTAGTCTTGTTTCAGCGACTGCTCCGGGCACAGGGCCGGCCGGAGGGTCGCATTCACCGTTGACAACCTGATCATGATTCGGTTGCCCCGAATGGATCATCGCCAGTGATTCCACCGGGTCTGCTCACAGCGCCGATGGTGGCGTGCGCCGCG
>Ga0307511_10004119_pt1 | contig 14855 bp, 19 predicted proteins | sample 13_EM_MG_FD_200266 | JGI IMG/M metagenome (GOLD analysis project Ga0307511, IMG submission 200266) | Populus trichocarpa ectomycorrhiza microbial communities from riparian zone in the Pacific Northwest, United States - 13_EM | ecosystem: Host-associated > Plants > Roots > Unclassified | place... | reverse complement strand
GGAGGACGTCAACCACCCCGTTCGGCCCTTCCATAAATCATTTCCCGACTTCATTATCGATCCAACCCGGTGCACTGACCAGAGATTTCGTGTCTCTCCTCCCGATCACCATACAGAACTTCTGGTTGGCTGCCTTGAGCTAATGAACCGAAGGTTGGAGAAGAATATGTGCAAACTCTCGGACGGTGTTACCAACTCGGAGGTTGGCGACATGAGGGAGAGGATTGAACAATACATTGACCACAGTTTGCGATATGCGTGCGGGTCTTGGCACAAGCACCTCGTCGTTCCACGCACGGTGCCATCTCATGCGCCCAAAATCACCTCCATCCTACACCAGTTCCTGGAGGAAAAGTTTTTATTCTGGTTGGAAGTGCTCAGTGTTCTCGGTACCGTAAGGGATGCGGTTGATGCATTAGAAGCGGCTGCACAATGGTTGGAGGTGCGTCGAGTTTTGACACATGATGTCCTACCAAAATTTATCGAGACCGAACCCAGGTGTCACCGACTCTCGAGCTCGTCACCGGATTCTTCGAGGTCATCAGCACGTCCGCTCCACATATCTACCACTCAGCCCTCTCCATATCCCCCAAAACGTCAATCGTGCGAAGTTTGTACGAACGGTATGCTCATCCCTTGACGAGGATTGTACGGGGAGTACCGATGTCATGGGATCCAAGCATTGCGACCATAAAATACTCCAACCCAATTCAGTGTATCGCGTGGTCACCGTGTAGCAGGTTCATTGTGGTCTCATTGAGTGACGAGATGGAAATCCACCTTTTGGACGCGGTGACTCTCCAGCGACTCAAATCTTTCAACAATCCGCATTCCCGCGTCGATTTACTCGCTTTCTCCCCCGAGGGTCGCTCGTTGATGTCGTTCGATTATACCTGGGAAGTGTTTACCAGTTGGGACCTTCAGACGGGTGTTCTGGTTGGTGAAATACCCACGGGGGAGCCCCTATTATCCGCTCTCTCGATCACGCACTCTGGATGTGGGACAATGCTTGGGGTGTTATTCAAGGATGAGGACGATGCCCCCACCATCCACACCTACAACGCTCTCTCCGGTACACTCATATTTCGTCACGCAATCGGAGGGGCGAACACAAACACAATTTGGAGACACGGCGATTGTGTTCGATTCACCACTGTTGGGCCAGGGTCCATTACTGTATGGGAAGTCGGATTTTCCTCACAACTCCCACCTACGGAGGTCGAGTCCTTCCATACCTCAAACGACTTTCATACCTCAAGTGAATTTCTCTTCCACCCTACCCCTCCCCGGCTCGCATCCATCACTGGTCCCGAGAAAGCTCTCCTTGTGTGGGATGTTCAATGTTCACAGCTCCTCCTGAATTCCATGGACATCGGGAGCTTGGTATATGAGATGACATTCTCCACTGATGGCCACTTCTTCGGGTGTACGTGTAAGGGTGGTGGCCAAGAGATTTACCTCTGGAAGGAGTCTCCAACTGGCTATATCCTTCATCGTAAGCTCGTGCCCACCAGCACTGGCATGGCATTTCACAGACAATTCTTCTCCCCAAACGGGCAATCGATCGTCACGACTGCTGGGACGGGTCTTCAGTTGTGGCGCACAGCGGATTCATCCTCCTCCACTTCCAGCGCCTCGGATTACCGGGACATCAAACATTTTGCTATTGGATTTTCACCAGATGGACGGACCTTTGGCAGTGGCCGCGCGGTTATGGGACGACATAGCCATAGTTCTCGACCTCAAGTCCGGTGCCACCCGGTTGACCATCGACACAGGCACGGTAATTTATGCGCTGGGGGTAGCTAGGAATACCATCGCTGTTGTTGGCGACGGAAACGTTGTCACTTGGAACCTGCCTACGGGCGTCCACGTTCTTGGTGCCAGGGCAGACAGGAATGACAGCGATCGGACGATCAGGCTCGATCGTCGGGTACCCTTCTGGCCGCCACACCGGGGGAGCGTCCGGGAAGTTTCTATGTCCTCCGATTTGAGCTACGTTGCCGTTTCAAGGTTGTTCTGGACTGCCGAGCCTTTTTACGTCACTCGTAATATTTGTGATGCGTCTACTGGGATACGCCTTGAACAGGTACGGTCACAGGACCTGGGTCGATCGTGGTTCAGTCCGGGCGGGCGGGAATTCTGGTGTTCACCCTTGTTACCAGCGCCCGGGGAACTTGAAGGATGGGCAATCGTTAGAGATAGCGAATCCGACGTCACCAAGCTAGAGCGCCTTGACCCAACCGGGGGCCCGTCAGGAGGGTTCCCCTGGCAGTCCTCTCATGGCTGTCAAGTTACGGATGATGGGTGGGTACTCAACTCTACCGGGAAGGGGCTTTTGTGGTTGCCTCCTCATTGGCGGTCAGTGGAGATGCATAGGGTGTGGAGTGGGCGGTTTCTTGCGCTGTTGCATCCTGGTCTACTGGAGGTTGTCGTTCTGGAAGTACTGCTGGAATGACCCACGACCAATGTTCCCTTTCACCTTTCATGTATCCTCTTTCCGTCCTCTACTCAGCACTGCGTTTCATTCAAACCCATGGTGGTTGCGGTGTGTTCACGATCTCCACGAGTACTTACAGGTGTCTCAGCGGCTCACGTTCTTCGAAAGAATTCCGAGGACCGGGGTATATTTTCAAAGCACATGTCGCGCGGCAAATTTGGCCTGGTCACTTCCCGACATAGCAATACCGGTCCCACGTTCGACGTACTAGGTGCTGGTCACCAATCTATTCGCGACGCCCTCTACGTGTGTTACCGCTCGACGCAGTTCTACCCATCTTATATCTTCACGGAATAGTACCTCTGAGACTTCTCCGCTCATTGAATGTGCGTAACATCCCCCGGTCCGCTTCCATAGTGACCGATTGGCTGGTCAACGGACAACCTGATCGAGGTCCTGAGCGGTTCCACACGGTTCCGGCCAGGCTGAAACTCAGCTCCAACACCGAGTGATACACGATCCCGAAATCCGCGGACTTGTTTGTGCCATATCGAGTACCAGTTACGTAGCACGTCCAGCTTCGGAAACACGCGACGCCGGACTCGGAAAGAGTCCTGTGTACCCCACCGGTTATGTGCCTGCGGTAATGAATGGAGGGAGATCCAACCCGTGCTGTGGTGGAGTAGGACGCCATAGGGGGTTTATACAAGACTAGAAGAAATTGCTTTATTCTCAAGTCAGAAGTAGACATACGCATGATGTACGGGTGGGAGGTCCTCGCAGTCTGAGATAAACCCCTGTTCAAAGTTCTAACACGCCAACGGACAACAACTTCAGGTAGCCCCTATCTTTTCGAACGAACAAAAAAAAGCGGGACCGCGGCCGTAACAGCTTACGTGTCTCGACGCCAGGGTCGTCACCCTGGCGGAGCACGAAGCCACTACGACACGCGGTCCCGCTCGCCCATCCCCTCGTGCAGCTGCCTCCCCCTACAGCCGCACCCCCCGACAGCAACGACTTACTCTGCCCCTCCAGGCGGGGAGGATCGACGGTTATAACCCGGGCGCAGGAAGACGATCGCTGGTTACCCCAGCGAATCGCCATAACTCCCCGTCGATCCGAGTGTCGTGCCGTTTCGTCGGAGACACAAAGTCTCCAGTGATCAAATCCAAACACTCACCTGCCACCAGCTACCCCTCGCAACCTCCTTGCAATCCAGGAAAGGGAGCACCCGCCTTTGAGGATAATGTTGAAGCCGGCGATGCTCCTGGCGACGTCTTGAGCAGGTAGGTCATCGTGATCCGTGTGGTTCGTCGTCGGCAGTGACGAACCACCACGAGAGTCAGTGGGTGCTGCCAGTCCAGGACGAAAGAGGGCACGAGGGACGAGGTGGCAGGAGGAGGAAGGGTGAGACCACTGGAGGCTTGCGACTCGACTGGGGAAAGAGGACAGTAAACCCGGGGGTTTTTATAGCATTTGGCGAACAGGGGGTTTTTCCTCTGAGATGAGCTTAAATCGCACTTCACGTGACCACACGTGATGCTCTGAAGAGTTGAACAACGTCGTCCACGTCCAAAACAAAGGAGTACAGAGGGTGCGAAGACAACAGCATAGAACGGTCGTCTCAAGTTCAAGGTCGGAGTGTAAATGCAACTAGGCGCCCGTACAGGCGCCAGATTGGACCGTTTTTGGTGACTGCCATTGTTCGGGAACCTCCTGTCTTTAGGCGAATCCAGTAAACGTGCCCTCGTCGTTAATAATATCAGCCAACGGTCGTGGTAGTAGGCTAGTGGGGTGTCGAGTGCCCGCATCCGGCGGGAGAGTTCTATGGTACAGGAGGTGTGCGAGCGAGGCGAACGATTTGAGTTGGGGAATCTCGCACGACAGCGATCGGTTGCCAGCGGCGTCTGGGGCTACGAAAGGTACTGCTCGTGGGATGACAAGAGTCGGTAGCAGCACGATACGCGATGTACACCCATGAGAATGATGGGTCAATACTCTTCCCGGAGACATCAGTGGTAAACACAAGACACAGGCGTATCATAGTAGGGAAACCAAGAAGGTGAGCTCCGGTAGGCTAAGTTCCCAGTTCACGTCTTCTCAAGCGGTCTCCCATTTTCATTTGTCGACTCAGATCCTTTGCGGAAAATCACAGGGGACGGAGGCCAGCTCGAGTAAACTCGTCTGCACCACGATCATGTCCGAATTATTAGGACTGGAGATAATAGACGAGGACAGAATCGTGACCGCAGGTGGGAAGCGAAAAACGCTGGTGTCGAAGGATTCCGTGAGTGAAACGAGTGTACCTCTAGGCGGATCTCAAATGCCACCAATTTCTGCACATAACCGGGATAGAACCCGCCGGCGCGCACAAAACAAGATCCATAGTTCCACCTATCCCTTGCCAGCACCTACCGGAGAAACTCTGGGGAGAGATCCCGCACCTCCAAACTTTTAGGCGTGAAGGGCTTGAGAGGACGAATATGTAATGATGCGAGAAGACTTTGCACCAAGAGCATCGAGTTGGCCCGAAGTGACTGGAGGGCGGGGACGTTGCTTAAGGAATAATTTCACCGCCCTCGAATGCAGCGAACGGAGGGTAGTTCCTGCGCCGGTGACCAAGTTGGAGCTAGCAGCTGCACTCGCATCAGGATCAGAGACGATAGTGGTGGTCGAGGACACGGGAAAGCGTGTATCACATGCAACAAGAAAAAATGATATATACAAGTCGGTAAATTTATCGAATGTCAGTCAGGTCAGTATCCCCGCTTCAACCTCTCATTCTCCTCTCTCAGTAACCTATTCTCTTCCCTCAATTCTCTCAGATCCTTCGCATACGTATCCATAGCGTCCTTCATGTCCTTTTTCCAATTCCTCCCCATCCTGACCATATCCAAATGCATACCAACCAACTCCGTCCGCATATCTTCCTGGTAATCGTACATCACGTCTCGCATGACTTGGTGGAGCATATTGTGAACATTCCCGATCGATGAAGGGGCGCTTCCTGTGTGTTGCATGTCTTCCAGCCCCCGACGTAGCGGTGATGGCACGGGGGCCCATGCGCCGGGATGTCGTTGCACACCGGGTCGAACTGGTGTAACTTGCAGAGCCGTCTCCTTTCTCTTAGGAGGTGAGCGGAAGGCCTCCTTGTCCTCTTCCTCTTTGTCATCGAGTTCTTTGATACTCCCTTCCCCCATATCATTGGCAACGTCAACCCCAGCCTGCCGCCGAGTAGGCTGTTTGGTAGTGATTTCAGCGTCCCAATCTTCATCTTCGTCGTCCGTGGATTGTAGGTTGAACATTGGCCCCGATGACTTTCCCTTAAGGGGTATGGTGGGGAGGTCTGGGACGCGTAGCTCGGGTGAAGTTGAAGGGGTGGTAGACTTCCGTGAGGAGGAAGCGGTACTTGTACGCAGCTTGGAAGACGAGGCACTGAAAGGCGAAAGTTGGGCAGATCGCTTCCCCGACGAGGGTGGCGAGGCGACGGAAGGCGACTTGGGTTTCCGGGATGTCGTTGTCGAGATGGAGGGCAGCGTGGAGAGCGTACGGCGAGAGGCGGCCTTAGTTTCTGTCGTCCCCGTCGAGACAACCCGCCTTGTGGGTTCTGCTTTTGGCCGCGTTTTGGGCAGAAGAGGTGACTTCGAAGTAGCCTTTGTCAGGGGCTTGGTCATCTTCTTGACCTCCTCCAGAAGTTCACCTTCGGTATTCGCTAGGAGAGGGTCAGTGCCAGCCTTTGTAGTCTGTGGGTCAAGACGCACCAGGTTTCTTCAGGGCCTTGGCAGTGGACGTAGTACTCGGAGGCTTTCGGGGCGGCGGCGAAAACACCTTTAGTTTGGGGGGAACCGTCTTGCTGGAGGAAGGCGTGTTCGATAGGGTGGACGCTGACCTCCGTATTACGTGTGGTGTTTTGACACTTGGGCTACGAACAACCCCAGAGACGGTGCGCTTACGGATTGGGGTTGACGCTGATGGCTCTTTGGAATTGGCGGACAAGGCGGAAATGGGCGATTTGGTAGAAGCTGGCCGCGAGGATAGTCGGCGCTGTGGAGTTGTCTTCCCGTTCTGGTCTTGGTGTGCCAGCGGTTTCCGCAGAGGTTGCTTGGATGAAGACTCGGAAGCGGGAGTCAGTGGCTTTGTCTGTGCGTGTTAATTAAGTGAGCTGTTGGTCTCAAGGACAACGAACAACAAACCTGAACAGCAAGACACTCGACGCGACTACCGATCCCACTGGCGGAGATAGACTTTGGTGGTTTGTCAAGCGACCGCAGGTCGAGCACCAAGAGGTTGCCGCCGTCGGTCCCAATATACATAGCCGCACCTTCAGGAGAGAAGACTAGCGAAGTGATACGGGTTTTGACGTCCACCATCTTGTAAAACCTATACCAAGGTCAGCACGATCATGAATGGAGACAAACGGCAACTCATACCCTTTCTCCTTCTCAAGGTCCACAAGATGCACGGTACCCCCCTCACATGCGGCGGCAACGAGCGTCTTGCTGTACGGACTGCACGCGAGTGACACAACATCCCCATTGGCGCCACTTCCAAGAGGAATGGTCTTGGTGGGACTGGAGGGCCTAGTTACGTCGTAGACATAGAGAACTTGACCGGACCCAACAATGAGCTTCGACCGGAAGTGCGGGGAGAACGCGCATAGCGGGGGTTCTTCTGACGACTGGGGTAGCCCCCTTAACGCCGTGTGGGAGTCGATCCCGAGGGTGTGGATATATACCGCGGTCTGGGAAGTGGAAGCAAGGACGGCACCGTCCTTTGAGATCGCAAGGGAGATTACTGGGGATGTGTGGATGTCTATTGTCTTGACGATAGTATAATCACTGGAGCACGGATTGGATTCCAGGACGGCAATTTTGCTTGATAATGCACCAATGATAGTACTGTTGTCCTTCGCGACAATACATGCCTGCAACTCCTCCTCCTCTGGAGGGGAAAAGATGACATCTTCCGCGGCACCTCTGTCACCGTACTTGCGTATACCATCAGAAAATACCAGGAAGAGTGTTGAGTTATCGGAACTCCAAGTCCCCGCCAGCGGTCTTGGGATCAAGGTTTTCGGGCCTGAAGACAAAAGAGACGACGTGCGTTTGAGAGATGCCGTCAGCGAAAGCAGCAGGTGCTCTGTGGTTGCGACAGCAAGTGTTGTCATCGTTGGTGGCGGGTTCGGTGTCGGGAAGGAAGTTCTCAAGAAGTCCGCGACAGGCTGGTGTTCAACGCGCCGAGTCACGTGCTTCAAGGGACCGCGCCACCGGCAGAGGCCGCACTGTGATTGTTTGTCACCGACACTACCACCCCCCCCGGCGTCACCTCCACCCTTCCTTAATGGCTGCCCTCGCTGCGTGAGTCTACGGATGTTATCTCTGCGATTATGCAAACTCTGAATGGGTATATCTAGGCTTCTTCCAATCCCAGTATACTCGGTCTCTATTGAAGATGATGTCGACGAAACTCCCTCTCAACCTTCCCAGTCTTTAATCACAAGAAACGTTATTCCGACATACGGGCAGAGGACTGGATGGAAGCCGTCAACTCCGGACGATTTTGGTCAGTAGCGTACTGTTTAGTGGGTCTGAAGCGGTGGCTAATTGGTGCCCTTGAAGGTGACGGCGGCGCATATCCAGAATGTCATATCGCTCAGTACCCGCTGGATCTCGGTCGGAAGAAGGTGGGAGTGTTTTGTTTGAATAGATTTGTTAAACTCCATTGACAGTCGGCTGGAAGACTGCAGCAGGGAACACTCTCGCGCTTCAGGTCGATTCAGAAGGCAATGTTCGTTACGACGCGATTGCTCAGCAAGGTCAACGAGATGGGAAAATAGTCCAGTCGCAGTTCAAGGACCTCGTTCCGCTCGCGTACCGCAAAGACCTTGGCGACTCAGACCGCGCAATGGAGCGCCCCTCAGAAGAGGACGTTGCCGCAACAGCGGAGAAAACCAAGGCCGCTCTTGAGAAGATCACGAACGGAAAGATCAAGGCTGCGCAACCAAAGCACGTTCCAGACAGTCAGGGAAAGACGGCGTTCATTCGGTACACTCCTGGTCAACAGGGCGGTTCTGACGGCTTGAAGCAACGGATCATCAAAATGTCCGAAGTCGTGGAGGACCCATTAGAGCCTCCTCGCTTCAAGCACAAAAAGGTCCCCCGTGGTCCTCCCAGTCCGCCACCACCCGTTCTCCGTAGTCCTCCACGCAAAGCTACTGCCCAGGAACAGAAGGAGTGGATGATTCCACCATGTATTTCCAACTGGAAAAACAACAAGGGTTACACTATCCCTCTTGACAAGCGTCTTGCGGCAGACGGACGCGGTCTCCAAGATGTTAGTCCATACATCCACCTGATAGTCCAGACTAATATTCCCCCTTTTCCCACCTAGGTTCACATCAACGACGGCTTTGCCAAGTTCTCGGAAGCATTGTACGTTGCTGATAGACACGCTCGAGAGGAAGTCCGGCAACGCGCTCTGATGCAACAGAAACTTGCGGAGAAGGAGAAAGTCCAAAAGGAAGAGAACCTTAGGATGTTGGCCCAACGTGCTCGGGAGGAACGTTCTGGAGTTGTTCCCCCAAAACCTTACGCTGCGGCGACAACACAGAGTCGTGCCGCTATGAAGACTGGGCTTGCTGATTACGGGAGTGACAGTGGTTCAGAGGCTGACGCTTCGGATCGGGAAGAGAGGAGAGGGAACGAGGAGGAGGAGGAGGAGGAGGACGCCGCCAAGCTTCGTGACGAGATGAGGAGAGAGAAGAGGAGGGAACGCGAACGTGAGATGAGGATGAGCAATATGGGGACCGAACAGCGGGCTAAGATGCTTGCTCGTCAACAAAACCGTGACATTTCCGAAAAGGTTGCCCTGGGTCTTGCCAAGCCAACGATGTCGAAGGAGACGATGTTGGACTCTCGGCTGTTCAACCAGGAGAGTCTGTCGGGCAGCTTCGCCGACGATGACGCCTACAACCTCTACGATCGCCCGTTATTCCATGGCTCTTCCGCGGCCGCCGCCATTTACAAGGCTAGGGGTAACATCACCGAAGGAAACGAAGAGTCCTACGGTGGTGGCACCGAGGAGGGTATCTCCAAAGCCCTGGATAACGATAGGTTCGGCCTCGGACGAGCCCAGATTGGGTTCGAGGGTGCCAACGAGCAGGAGGTACGCGATGGACCAGTGCAATTCGAGAAGGATACTGGAGATGTGTTCGGCCTGGACAAATTCCTGGATGAGGCCAAGAGTGGAAGGAAGAGGGGTTTGGACACCGAAGTGTGCGTTTATCTCTTTGTTCTTTATCACCTTTCCACCGACTGATCTCCACAATTTCGCAGCGGTGGCTCACGGAAACGACAACAGATAGACAAGGCATCGGAGCGTGAGTCGTAGTGGGTAGTTTACATTAGTTGTTTTTTCTTTTGCATGTCTTCCGTCTGTACCCTCTTCCTGTAGCCACATTTGCTCGTAATATCGTGTCCCGTGATCCGTTCGCGCGACGTGTTGTTCACAATTCCCACGCTCATCACCTATTCTGGAAGCCTGACTGTGTCCCCTATCCCGTTCCGGCTCGCTATGGCGTCGGCAGCAAATGATTTTGTTAATTTGATCATCACCGGCGACGAGGGCCCTCAGATGGATGGCCGCGATGATCCTGCCCAGGAGGAACGTCAGGAGGAAATGTACACTCATGTCTTCGAAGGTCAGTCGATCTGCCCAGCTTTGAAAGCAAAGGAACGCGACACATGACTGAGACTACGAACAGAGATGATGAGGACCGTGTTATCCAACGAAGGACACCTGTTCAACCAAGACGAGCGATTGATTTTTAGTCGCTACGGGAAGTTATCTTGTGAGTCACTTGTGTCTTCCAGCTGGTCTGAGCAATTGACCTGGTCGCAGCGAATGCCCGCCACATTCTCGTCCGCCTCTGTACACGCAAGCCGGAGAAATGGTTCCGCCTTAGAGACCTCGACGGTTACCGGAAGCGCTTCGGGGATAAGATTCCGGATATCATGGACGAGCTCTGTCGGGATCTCGTCAAACCTATCGTGGATGGGCCGGAGCCGGGGGTCGAGCTCATCGACCTTACCACGGATGATGAGCAGGACGACGCGGACGACGCGGATACCCCCGCCACACAGATCGTGCCTGCTCCAGTGACACCTTCCGTTCAGCGAACTCCCCCAACGCGATACCGAACAGCCAACGATACTCCGACCAACGCGGTGCCTGCTGTTCCAGTCAAGACCGAAACCGTAGAGGTCCGGGTCAAAACAGAAGATATCCCGTTGGCCCCTGGGACGGTTCCGGTCAAGGTCGAAGCCACAGACCAAGAGAACGTTAATCCACCCATCCCTTCCATACCGAACAGCTTTTGCTCAGATGTCGCACCGAAGGTTGAGGAGCATTCCCAACCTGGTCCCTCCTGCTTACCTCCACAACCATGGGAATACGTTGTGGTGGCTCGAGACGAAGAACATGCACCAATTGAAGATCTGCTCAACTGTTTGGCAGTTGAAGAGTTGCAGGCGCTTGCCAGGTCTCTCAAGGTTAAATGCGCCTCGAAGAAGGTTGGTCATCTCCAATAGTGGAACGGTCCCCTCGGGTTGCTGACGGTTACCTGAAAATGCCAGAAGCAGGAGATAATTAAGGCACTGTTGAATACATCGTCGGGCCAGTCTACATTGTCGTTCTTCTTGTCGAAAGCACGGCAGAAGGGGAAACAGAGGGCGTCTCCGCCCACATGCCGGGGGAGACAAGTGACTAGACTCAGGGAGTTAGTGATGAATTTACTTGGTGGGGTTTTTTCCGAGCGACCCTGTTGATCGTCGCTGAATCTTCGGAAGTGAAATGCATTCGGGTCGAACCTTCGCTCAGGGAGCTGTTTCTTAGGATGCAGCTGGTGTATCACCGGTCGTACGTGTCTCTATATCCTACGGCGTTCATCGCACTGACCGCTGCGATAGGACGCAGTACACCACCCAGCTGTTGACAACCTCCATCCTTGCTTATTCTAAGAAGCGGAACTATGAGGACTACAAGGCTCATAGGACCGCCGACATCTGGACAAGTCGAGAGGAGCTGATAGCCTACGAAAAAGCCCTCAAGCTGGACGCCGAGATCGACGATTTGGCGAATGATGGGAGGGGGAAGGATACCTCTGTTGAACCTGGCACCGTCGGGGGTAACGTCCTTTGCTTCTGTCTACGAAACATGCGCTGAATCTCGAAGGATAGAAGACTCGAAACCGGTTCGCCATCGCTTGGTTCAACAGAAGTTTGAAACCATCTACCCGGTGTGGAAACAATTGATCAAGGAACCGTGGGGGGATAGGGGAGGCCTTGAACGATTTGAATGTGGTACGGTCTAAACACGATCCCCATACCGCCTCCTGTTAACACTCGCGCGGTAGGTTATGTCTGGACTCGCATTGTTTGCAAGGCTCGCCACGCTCTCGGGTCTCTGGGAGAGTATGAATATGAGCTGGAAGTGATCGAACATCTACTAACGCAAGGGCGATGGAGGCGAGGAAGGCGAGGGGCGTGGCACGACCGGCGGGTGCTTCTGTTAACTCGGTATCTTAAGGACCCTGAGAGGGCCAGGGATGCGGCGACGGAGGGCCTCAAAGATGTGTTTACTCATTCAAGTGCGCCACTACCTTTTTCTCTTCGCGCGACCCATTTAATTCATCTCTCCCCCCAGTATTTCGACCGAAGCTGCAGGGGCGGCTGGCAAAATTAGAAAAGCAACTCAAGATACCTCCAGAAGATTGCCATGTCCCCACGCCTGGCCTCACAGATGCCCAGGAGGTGTTCGTCTTCGGAACTCGCATCCGTCATTCCACCAGCGCATTGTATTTGGACAACATGATGCGACCCAAGAATGTGATATCCTCACACTTCCCCGTTATCAAAAGCGGTGGGGTAAGCAGAACCATGGTCCAGGTATGTCTTCTCCACTGAAATCTACCACCCCGCTGTCTCACCCCTGTACAGGAGGTCCAACCGGTAAAGAACACTGGTAAAAGTTGTTGGAAAGGAAGGGAGGATGAAGAGGTGGTAACTGTGGAAGAGTTTTCCCTACAACACTACGAGGATGAGGGCTGGAAAGGGTACGCTGCCTTTTTCCCATCATCGGGCTCAGCTCACAGCATACATTGTAGACTGCACTCAGAAGGAAGGATTGTCTACACCATTTTCGGGTTGCTATTCTGGGATATAATCTTCACGACCATCCCAGGCGCGTTTGAAACGCCGTTCCAGGTCGCTCCGTTGGATATCGACACGGACACATTCTACCACAGCCGACGAGAACTCTTCGATAAACGGCTGGCCGAAATTAAGCAAGGGAAGGCTCGAGAGATCATCAGAAACGTGGATACGAAACACCGGGACGACCAGACCCTCTGCGTCGGCGTGAAATGGGATTTGGTCGAGAGAGAGGACCTAGAGAACGTTGTAGAGGTGCGTGGCGATGGGTGTTCTCCCGCGCTCTGCCCGTACCTAACCTGTTGGACGTATAGTACTTCGGTGGCGACCAGCTGTGCGAGATTGCTCGAATCATCTCTGAGGAGTATCGCGCCAGAGGCAGTGGTCTCCCGGATCTGTTCCTCTGGCATGACGAGAAGAAATGTTGTAAGTTCGTCGAGGTCAAAGGTCCAGGGGACAAACTCTCGGAGAACCAAAAGGTCCGTAGAACCAGTGTCTCGTCCTTGACACGACATTGACCGCCCGTCGCGCGACAGACTTGGATTGATCTCATGGTTCGATGTGGAATTTCTGTCGAAGTGTGTCATGTTCTTGAAGAAGGCTCTGAACCTCCGAAAAAGCTCCTGAAGAAGGAACCAAAGGTAAAGAAGGAAAAGGCGACACCGAAACCCAGAGCCAAGAAGGGCAAGAAACGGAAGCGCGATCCTTATTCAGACACAGAGGAGGAGGAAGAATGGATTGGACAGTCTACTCCGGAGAGTTCTCAAGATGCTCAAGGCCAACGACCTCGGAAGAGGCCCAAGAAACCTCAGGGACCCGGGCAATCCACAGCCGCTCGCTATTCATCGCCAGAAGTGTAATCTATCGTGCCATATGTTGAATGTACTGATTGTATTAGTTTCGGGAGCTCGGACTCCCACTTATTGGTTAACATATTTCACAGACGGAAGTGGATTAATCAGAGCAGTGTCGTGAAGAGTAGCTAGGAAATACACAGAGTGGAGGAGTGCGCTAATACCCGACTCGTATACATATTAAATACCCATAGCCAAAGCGGAGGGCAAGAGTGAGCGTTGTCTACAAAAAAACTCAAACGTGGGATAAGGATGGCATCACTTGGTGGTGGGTCATGAACTGAATTCGAGGCATCGAACGCAGGAATGAAGAAACTAGAAAATGACGCGAACAAGAAGGGGAAAATAAATCATTGTCTCTCATGACCCTCCGTTGATGTGGTGCGTGGTCTCCTCTTCTTGAGGGACTTTCGTAGGCTGGCGAACGATAGTTTCTGTTTTGAAGTGGCCCCCAACCCTTGATGTAAACTCGACTCGCTGGGCCTGGGTGCGGACAAATTACTCTGCAACCGGCGCATAGCCGGCCCACCCTCCTCAACAGCGAAACCAAATCCACGATGTGTCGACCGAAGGCCGGTCGACATGTCGGTTCGGCTGGCGGTTCGTAACGATTGGGCCGCTTGTCGTTCACCATCGAACGTGGACCTCCTCGAAGGAACGATCGACCCCACTGCCGACGAAATACCCGACCTTGGGGGAGGTTTGAGATGTTCGAGTTGACCACCCATCCGTGCGTCCTTCGAGAAGTCCCGGTTGGGGTCAACCTTCTTCGCCCATCGCAGGATGTCAAGGTCGTTGGGGTTGAAGATAAACTTGTATGATTTGTACAAGTATCGGGGTGCAATCGCGACCAGGAATGTAAGGGCGATGCTGAACCAGAAGTATGCAGAGGGCCAGAGGAAATGGTTATTCCCGAACACGGGCGTGTTGAACCACCCAGGAGAGATGGAGGAGTAAACACCCTTGATGCGGGAGTGAGCTACAGTTATCGCGGGCTAAGCATTGTTCACTCACAGTATAACACAAAACGAGGACATTGCCGAGGATCACAGCGAAGAACACCCAACCGGTCCAAACGTTAGTGTTCAGCCCGTTGAAGAAATTGACCGTGAGGACAGCGGCAATGACCATGACGGTGGAAAACTCGTATTGGTAGGCGTCGTAACCATCCGTTCGGGCAGTGGGCACCTTGTAAGTGTATAGGATGAGGAAGTATATCAGCGCAGACTGCAAATATGATTAGTCTCAGCAAGGTCAGCAAAGGATTAATCTTGGAACTTACCTGCATAATACCGTCTAGCATGTAGGCAATGAAAAGCTTCATATTGAACCAATGTCCTTCGCGCCCATATC
>Ga0307511_10004118_pt1 | contig 14858 bp, 21 predicted proteins | sample 13_EM_MG_FD_200266 | JGI IMG/M metagenome (GOLD analysis project Ga0307511, IMG submission 200266) | Populus trichocarpa ectomycorrhiza microbial communities from riparian zone in the Pacific Northwest, United States - 13_EM | ecosystem: Host-associated > Plants > Roots > Unclassified | place... | reverse complement strand
CAGTACCGGTTGGGACTCTTCAGGAAGCCCGTTGAAACGGGCGCCTTCCCGGGGTGGCTCCCCGAAGCTACACACCAGATCAGGGTCGATATCAGATAAAATTGGCAGAATGCGGGCAAGAGCTGGGTCCGCAAGTGCGGGGGAAATCGTGGAAGCATTGAAGGCCCCGGTTTCAGTGAAGCTTGTTGTGAGTGAGGATTTTCTCCAGCGTCTGTTGTCTTTGCCCTTTGTTTTCCGAGTTATCTCCAATTCCACCCTCAAGCTAGCGGCTCTGACGGACTACGATGTTTTTCGCAGGTGTTATGTCTGATATGGTACTGGGTCATTCATGCCAAATTCAGAGAATCGCCCCGTTAATGAATTTGGTGCTACTAGGTACTTTGTGTCCGGGCTCTCGAACACGTCGTCAAAATCAATCCTTAATGCCTTCCCTCAGCCTGTCACCCTGACAGTTTTACAGTTCGCATTTGTGTCTGGCTGGTGCATCACATTGAGTTTCCTTTCACGGATCATACCAGGTCTCTCAGATCTCGTACCGGGGATGAAGAACGGCCTGAGGCCACCATCCAGGGCGATCATCCATACAACTGTCCCGCTCTCCATATTCCAGGTGTTCGGCCACATATTCTCCAGTGTTGCGACAGGACGAATTGCAGTTTCCTTGGTGCACACCATTAAGGGAATGTCACCCTTATTCACGGTCTTCGCCTATCGATTCTTGTATCAGGTTCAATACTCAACAGCGACATACTTGTCGCTCATCCCACTTACCATAGGAGTCATGCTTGCTTGTTCCGCAGAATTCCAGGGCAATTTCATAGGTGTCATCAGTGCATTTGGGAGTGCAGTTATCTTTGTCTCCCAGAATATTTTCGCAAAGAAGATATTCAATGCGAGCAATCAAGCTGAAGCTGAGGGTGCTGGGTCTAAGAAACTGGACAAATTGAACCTCCTGTGCTACTCAAGTGGGATGGCGTTTTTGTTAACACTGCCCCTCTGGCTTTATTCGGAGGGATTCGATCTCATGCGCCGCTACACAACGGAGGGCAAGATCACTCTTCCACTTGAGAAGATGAAGCACCCGGAGAATGCGCTCACGGAACTCGAATTGGTAATTGAGTTCTGCTTCAATGGCACTGTTCACTTTGGCCAGAATATTCTTGCCTTCATACTATTGGGCATGATCAGCCCAGTAACATATTCCATTGCAAGTTTGATCAAGAGGGTTTTCGTCATTTGTATGGCCATTGTTTGGTTCGGGCAGAAGACTACATCAGTACAGGCCGCTGGAATTGCCTTGACGTATGCGAGCTCTCACTCTTGAATATTAGGTGGATATACTGACTCTTTCCGCGACTTGTAGATTCCTGGGTCTTTATCTTTATGACCGAGCAGGTGATGTTTCTCGGAAGGAGCGACAGGTCCGTGTGGCTCAGGCTAAAACAGTGGACCCATTACTTCCCTTCAGTGCGGCCAGCCATACCACCTCCAATGGACACGCACACTCACCGCATATATCCAATAATGGCTTTGAGCAGAGCGCTAGCTTTAACGGATCTCCGTCACTGGGTAGTAGATCTATCCCGATTTCCGTATGATACCTTTCAGAGTAATGCTTCATTCTTCTGCGAGCGCGCAAGTTCATGGGGTTCTTTGTGTTTTTAGAGGAGTTTGTGGAAAATAGGTCCAAAATATATAGCGTTTAATTGGGGGGAATGTCACGTTCATGGATGATATTTCAGCAACGCCCTCAAGTTGTTTGTATCAGTATATACACTGTTTACCTTGAGTTTTGGCTAGGGAGAGTCTGGTTGACAGCATATCTCTTTGTAGTAGATTTAATATATATGGCATGAATTTAGATCTCGAGATTGCAAAATGAGATAAGGTTCGTCCTACATCTTGACGGTATTGGCCGCATATGTTTATCAATGTATATGTTTATCGACGTATCCGAGTCCATAAGGCACGTATAAGACGAGCGTATAAGACGAGCATTTCGCCATGGATGCCGTACCACTCTGCTGGGAACGCACATCTCAACACCACAGAATCCATCCGCGTGAATTGACTTCATCCCATAGTCATATTTTCTTCCGTAACATGGCGGGGTGGCAAGGGGTTGTATTATCCCTATCTGAATCCTTATCTAGGCCGTAAAGTACCGGTAATCTGAAGACGGTTTTAAGGTTGTAGTTTCCAGGAAGGCCATCTAACATGCGAAGGGTTTAGTAGAAGATTACATGCAACTTTTTTCCCTGGTGGTTCCTAACCGTCCTCGGCCTTGTGCTTTCCGCCATCCCCTGCAACTCCCAATTAGAAGCTCAACAAACCCAACTCCGAAAGGCGCGGATCTGAATTGTCGTGCAGTTCACAAGGCATTGGAATCTTTTCCTCCTCTACTCTCTCTCCTCTTCTCGCCCTCGTCTTCTGTTTGGGTTCTTTGTTCTTGCAACCGCCACTCGTGAAGTGTATTAAGTTTAATTCTTAATTTGTGAGTTTGTCCCCTGATCTGGGAGCAAACGTTGAGGCCATTGTTTGGTGTAGTAATTGCTAACGGAAGTTTCTCCTATCGTATAGTTCTACCATTCTCTTACTGTTACTCTTCCAAAGCACTCCTTCGTCACAGTATACACAATGGCAACAACAGCAGCAGCAGCTTTACCGGAGACCGGTAGCCAGTCGAAGCCCCAGAAGAAGCCCGTATCCTTCAGTAACTTGTTGTGTAAGTATATGGCCATCATTGAGAGGACGAGAGGACAAGCAAAGACTAATCGTCCGATATCTGCAGTGGGCGCTGGATTGAACATGTTTGAGTACGTTCCCTATCTGAACTCCCTTTGCGATCATTGGACCGTAGCTAATCCACCACTCTTTGATAGGGTTACAACTTTGGGACAGGTAGCTACACATATACTGTTCTGGATTCAATTCCCGTTCGAGAAGCTAATACAGAGTTTTTTGTGGATGGATAGCCTCTTGAGGTTGTCAAGGTACGATATACCCAATTGTGATTATTCTACAACAGAACGCAAGCTGACTGAAACTGGATAGACCCACATGGCTGCGAACCGAGGTGAAAATATCGTGAGCGCAGTCAAGAAGACCTGGGGAAGAGGTGGTGTTTTTGGCTGTAAGTCGCCAACAATCATCTGCACTGCTACCCTAGCATACTGACTATTCTATTCTATTTAGTTTACCAGGGCTTAATTCCGTGGGTAAGTTTTGTTCCCAAGGGTATCTTTCGACACCAGCTCCGCTGCCACATAGCGGAGAATAGCAGAGTAGCTATAGTTGCGCCGAAAGAAGAAAGCTAACCAGCAGCGATAATATAGGCTTGGATTGAGGCGTCTACCAAGGGTGCTGTTTTGCTTTTTATTTCGTCCGAGGCAGAGTGAGTTTTTGCTTGTCGCAATCATGCGCGCGCGGAACGTTCTAATGGTGAGGCTACAGATACCATGCTCGCTCATTGGGCGCAGGCTCATTCCTTGCCGGTATCACCGGAGGTGTCATAGGAGGTGTCGCCCAGGCATATGCGACAATGGGTTTCTGCACCTGCATGAAGACAGTCGAGATCACCCGTCACAAGCAGGCCGCTTCTGGAGTAAAGCCTCCATCTACCTTCGCCGTGTTTGCTGATATCTACCGAAAAGAGGGTGTTGCTGGTATCAACAAGGGTGTCAATGCCGTCGCCATCAGGCAGATGACTAACTGGGGTTCCAGGTTTGGTCTTTCTAGGTTGGCTGAGCAGGGAATTAAGAGGGCCACTGGGAAGGGGGAGAAGGATCAGCTCAGCGCCTGGGAGAAGATTGCCGCCTCTGCTCTTGGTGGTGGTTTGAGCGCTTGGAACCAGCCTATTGAGGTCATCCGTGTGGAGATGCAGAGCAAGAAGGAGGACCCCAACCGCCCAAAGAACCTAACTGTTGCGAAGGCGGCCAAGTACATCTATGAGAACAACGGACTCAAGGGTCTCTACCGTGGTGTCACTCCCAGAATTGGTCTTGGCATCTGGCAGACTGTTTGCATGGTTGGTCTTGGTGATATGGCTAAGGAGGCTGTCGCAAAACTCACTGGAGAGCGTCCTACTGGCAAGCACTAAATTGCACAGATACACGAATAGACTGGGTGAAGGGAAAAAAGTATAGATCTGATTTGGGTTTGGATTGGGATAAGGGAACGTCTTGTTTTTCGGGGTAGCTCACGATGTTTTTGGCTTCTTCCGTGTTTTCTATTACCTTTTTTTGAACCTTCGACTTTTTCTTCTTAGGGCGTTAGACTTTTTGATCAATATTTATTTTTATTACCTTTATATCATTTGGGAGGGGTATTTACGATGCATGATTAGGTAGCCTTGGACCTAGATTGGTTCGATCGAGATCCTCCCACTTGCCGGTCTGAGGTCTAGTGTGGGCAGGACGTGGAACACTAACATTGTGGTCCCCCGGTCTCGTCGTGACCAAAACCATACTCCATTAGCGGTATTTTATTATAGTCCAGGTTCTCTATAATTATATTCATCTTTAGATATCCGTATGTCTAATGTATATTCCCGTCTCCAGTCTGATATATATGTATATATGCCTACGCCCATGCAGATCTATCGAACTATACTTGAGTTTTATAACAATAGCGAAAGAGGAAGGGAGGATTCATGATCCTCTTTTACTGCCGTGTATATAATATGCATGTCTGAGGAATGTTCATACATGTATGTATATATATATAGAGTAACACTAGAAAAACGTAGATGGTAATGTAATATCTCTATATGGGAGCAATTTCCGACGCCAGTTTCAATAGTAGCGCCTCATTGATTCGACTAGATTTGACCCTCCGGCTCCCGTTATGGGTGGGCCGTAAGCCGACTGCGGATATCGACTTCATAAATAAATAAATGAATAATGGAAGATTGAAATCGCCGTCTCAAGGACCTTCACGTGATGGTATACATCTATAAATAGTCACCTGACCTACTCCTCTAGCGCATCCGAACTTTTGGTCTCACTCTCGATAGCTCTCCCCAACCTTTCCTTCCACCAACCCACCAGCTGCAACTCCACAAGTCGCAGCCATGTCCGTCCTCCCTTCCCGTGCCCGGCTCTTGGAGCTTGCAAAGGTCCAACCCCCCCATTCTCCCCTTCCTCAATTCCATTCTCTCCTTCCCCTACCTACCAACCACCACTACAACCCCCCAAACTAAACATCCCGCAGACCTCCTGCCGCATCTTCTCGACAACCTTCAACCCCACGGGCGCACGCACCGGCAACAAAGTCCTCCGGCAACGTCTCCGCGGCCCAAGTATCGTAGACTACTACCCCAAGCGGATGGTGGGGATTGCAGATTTGAGGAGAATATGGCCTGATAGAGTGTTTATTGATGAGGCGGAGGTGATGCGGTTGGAGGATGTTCAGGTGTATGTATTACCCTTTAGGGTTGTTTTTTTTTTTTTTTGGGGGGGGCGGCTAATATCTTGCTTGGTGTACAGGGCGAAGATAAGAGGGAAGGGTGCGCCGAAGAAGCAGAGGACGAAGAAGGAGAATACGAGAAAGAGGAAGTAGATTTGAGTATTTGTTTGTGGTGGGGACGTTGGGTTTCTGGTAGGGTGAAAGGGGGCGCGGGGCGGGGCGGGGATGGTGTATAGCACTAGGAGTGAGCGAGGAGGGAAATCACGATCCGGGTGCGTCCGCTTACAGCCACTTACAGCCACTATTTACCTCCCAAAAATATCTACAGTTGCCCCTCGAACAGAACTAAAGCTGGCCTGCCTGCATTTGCGGTTGTATATATCTGTACTTTGTTTAATGCATCACTCACCGATCTTGCTCTTAACATACATAACTGGATTTCCGTGCAATACCTTTTGAGTTGAATACGGACGTCACATGGTCCCAATAAATAAAGGGACTAGCAAAAGCATTATGCATCTATTACCCTGAAGAAGCCAGGCCACCAAAACAGAGGACTTGCATTTTACGCTTGGTCCAAAATATCCACGAATCTCAGACAAGAACAGGAAAACTGGAAAGACACCAAAAACACACAAACGAACAGGGTCTTCTCCCGGAAGCAATACCCACCCTATACCCAACCAACAATCCATGGCACCAATGAACCTGACCAAACCCAATCAATGCTGTGCCACATGACTTCGTTATCCGCCGCAACCCTATGCCAAAACAACATAGAGAGAAAGGAATGAAAAAGAGAGAGTCATGGTCATGGCAGCATCAAAATCTGTAGAAAAAAAAAGGAAAAAAAAGAGTAACGAAAGAGGGAAGAAAAAAGCACAGAAATGGACTGTAAGATAAGTGATATTGCCTATAGACGGAATCTTAAGCATCTACTTCTTCTGAAACAAGGAGGAGAACGGGGCTAAATGTCAGCAATCATAGTTTCTTCTTGAGGGAAGTTAGCTCTGAGGAGGTGTGAATCGGGGGAGACGGGGAAGGGAGGGTGGAGGCGTACAATAGGACTATGTATAGTATGTCTTTGCTTATTCAGCCAGCTTGTAGGTTCGCTCCTCCTCAACAGCGCTACGGTATTCGTCTGTAGTCGGCTCGACAAGTCATACCATGCTGCGGTCATCAACTTATTTTCTCTCTGGAGCAGCTCAAGCTCCTTTTGTCTCCTTCTCTGTAGTAGACCAACCGCGTTAGCCTCTAAGGTAACACATAACCAAGGTCACATGAAGGGACCCACTTTCTGCTCCGCAATCACCTCCTCTCGCTCCTCCTCGTCTAGTCCTGCTCCATTCTCCAACTGTTCCTTATAATCCTTAATGATGGAATTTTGCTTCTTGATGTGCTCCCGGCTCTTTGTCATCTTCTCCCTATGGTCCTCTAGCTTGTTTTGTAATTGCAAGACCCTCCTCTCCAGTTCGGAATCCCGCCCCTCGCTCGTGCCATTCAGTGCTGCGATTGTGGCTCGCAGATCAGCCATGTCCCGTTCTTTCTCTAACATAATGTCTTTGTGCTCGCTGTTCCGTTTCGACAACTCATCCTTCTCCAAAAGAACCGTGTTCAACAACGATTTCTTCTGCTCCAGATCCAACTCTGCTTCACGCATCTTCCTCTGTAGATCCTCATGCCCCTCTCTTAATTCAATGAGTTCGGCCGAATTCATCTTCTTGAGTTCTTCAAGAGCCTCTAGTTTGTCTATACCAACTAAATTCACTAAATGGGGCCACGAAACGCCGTGTCAGTTCAAGAAGTAAGAGGAGCACAGTAGAAATCATGAGCATAAACGTCTTCCTACAATCAGATTTAACAGTGACAAGTTCTCTCTTAGTGGTTGTGAGCTCCGCAGTAGTCTCGGACAGTTTCTTCTTAGTACTGGTAAGCTCCGCTTCTTTATCCACAAGGTTCTGTCGTATACGGAGAAGCACATCGGACCTTCAAGGCCGTCAAGAGTCAGTGAATCCACGAATTCACAGTATGTTGAGGATAGCTTTTCATACCCTTCAGCTAATGGACCACCACCACGCAGGGACGCCAGTTGAGATTCCAGTATTAACTTCTCCGTGTGAGACTGTAGGTAATCATGTTCCAGCTTATCCTTCGCCTTTGTGGCATCATCTAGCAGGCTCTTCAGCAGCATGTTATCCGCAGAGGTGGCGCCTCCTTCTCCGAGCCTAGCTATTTCTGCCTCCAACTTCGAGATTTGTAGTTTCCTACCAAAGGTACTTAGTCGAAGACTCCACAGCAGACAGCAGACCGGAAAGCACCCACAAGTCCGCCTTTGTCTTCGTCGTAAAATTTAGCTCCGAGTCCAGATCGCCACTAACTTCTTCTACCGCTTTGCTCATAACCCCACTCTCCAGCTCCCTGACCTTCTCTTCTAACAATTGTATCTGCTCCATATCCCTAACCTTCTGTGTTTCTGCCCCAGAAGCCTTTTCCTTCATGGTATTAAACTCGACCTCCATTCTTTGCTTCTCCCTCAACAAGTCTGCATGCTCTTGCTCCATTTTGTCCACCTGCTTCTTATAGGTATCGGCCAATTTCCGCAGCCCCATTGCTTGTTTCGACTGCTCCTCGCTTTGGCGTAGCTGGTTTATGAGTTGTGAGTTCTGGGCCTCAAGAGTCTTGACTTGTCGTTCCATCTCACCCATCATTTCCAGCTTCTTCCGGTATTTTTCTGCAACGTTTTGATTCTTTCGAAGTTTCTCAACCATATGGTGGGCTTCGTCCAAATCATCCTTCCATTTCACAGCTGCTTCAGCTTTCGGCGCTAAGTCGTCAACCTATGAAGAAATTCAGTCAGTTTCGAGCTAGAGTATTTAACACACAGAAGTGAAATGGGTACTTTTCGAGTGAGAGCCGAGATAGAACTATACTGCTCAGATATTATGTTCTCTTTATCCACAATGATGTCTTCTAGTCTTTGCCTGTATGCCATCGCGCCATTTAGCAATCAGTTCAACTTGATCGGACAGGGAGACCTACACATCGCCCTGTAACTGGTCTAATTGGCTCCTCAATACGACATCCGACCTGCCATAATTATCCCCTTCCATGCCATCATCGCCCACTTGTTCTCTCAATCGATCAAGGGCGATTTGGTTTTCATCCTAGCGTTTTGTTAGCTCCTCCTAATTCAAGATGAAGGTTCAGAGAGAAATACAAAAGCATTCTGTAGTCTTTCTAGCTGACGAGCCAGACCTTTTTTCTCGGCCTCAACGTTCTCCTTCTCAGCAACCAGCCGTGCCATCTCTTCCTCCATACGAAACTCATTGTCATCACTAATAGAAGAAATATTAGCCAACATTTAAGGTACCATCACATTCCCTCCATAATTGAGACGTACACCTCTGCGACCCCGGGCTTGTCGACAGATAGCTCTTGCTCGTCCGAGTCATCCAGTTGTATCATCTTCCCTCCAATCAGCACAGTCATCTACTTCCTAGCTCCGGGGAAAAGCATACCTGGTTTATCACCAGCATCAACTCTGTCTGTGATTTCTGGTTCAGCCCTTGTATACGCGTGATGTAATCCTCCCTCCTCTCGCTTTGCACTGCTGCTGCAACAAGGATTTTGACGAGCTATATCCTTTTATCAGTATCAACTTGGCACTCATAACGTCACGATTGAAACAAACCTTGATAGTTTCATCCTGTGCCCCATCTTTCGCGATCAGCGTCAAATTCGGTGGCATGCTTGGTAGCCTGTGTCCCAAATTGTCGGTATAGTATCGTGTTAAGTCCTTATGTATCCGCTTTACTGAATATCTCCCATGGTTTAGCTTGCTGGTCAACGTCCAGGTAGGAAAGGCGGGCCACCCACGTTTGTGAAACCTGAGGACCCAGTGTCCCTCTGGCGATGAGTCTTGCCCTTGACCGGTCGATCGGAAATAGTAAGGGTCGATGTCGACTTTAATTTATAGAGCTCTCAATCAGTAGCTTTCTTTGAAGTCGCAGTTATCCCCTTTCCCCATAAGAGCCTCGCTCACGAAGCAACACTGACGCCAGATCAAGGGGGCATATTTTAGAAGCTCACGTACCCAGTACTTGAGCCAGAACATTTCCATCGTTTAGCTCGGTGAGAGATGACACTTTTGAGTCCAATGGAAAGGAGTTTATCTAAACCATGATGCGGCCAGAGTTAGTATTGCTGAGGAATATTCAGACTTGCAATATCGTACCCAGTCCACCAGAGCTGCAGACGTCCGCTCTGTCCCAGCCATCGTGATGTGTGTAATATCAGAGCGTCTATCCCCAGATAGACCAACGTGGTGATCTCGGTGAACTGCTGGCTTAGATGCTCGAGTAATTGGGTAGGGTCAATCCTCGATGAGGTAAGGAGCAGACAGCAACAGGAATATGTTCTAGCACGTACAGCATAAGCCGTTGGTTGAAGCTCCGGGAATTTAAGGGGTGATACAGCCCATCGGTAAGGGTCAGAAATATGTATGTCAACTGTCAAATCAACGCTAGCATGGGACCAACTAAAGTTAATTGATGTAGCTATCGGAACACCATTTCCCCCAAACATCTACAGATGCAGACAGTTGAAGTGAGAGCCCTAAATGAACTATGTGTATAACGTCACTATGGAGTACGGCAGTGGTTTCTTTAAACAAAATCCCAATATAAATACATGAACCGTCCCAAAAAATGATACGCCAGTTGAGATCAGTACGGAAGGGAAAACGGAAGCCATCTCTGAAGTAGAGGCCCAATGATACTCATGAACGGATACCACAGAAACAGTACTTGGGCTTAAGCAGTTTGGTTGTCGTCGCCCATCGCATAAACCTATGTTTTTGCGCTAGTGAGCGGGGTGCTTTCCTCCAGTAACAGTCAGGGCTTCCTACCACTTGATCTTCCTCCACGTTGGCTGGGTATTTCTCATTCCCTGACGTTTTGAAGGCACTTATCATGTCCTGGTTTGCCATCACAGAAAATCCTCTATAATCGAACAATTAGACTACATATAGCTCAGGATGAAGTGCCATAGATACGAACCTTAAAAGAGCTGAGCCAGGTAAGAGTCTGGTTAGCTTATCCCTTGCAAAGTAGAGCAATGCTGTAAATGAGGCTGTCGAGGAACTGACTATATCGATGACTAATTAAACCGCCCTGATTTACAAATATAAGCGTTAGCAGCGTTCATCATAGATCTCGGGATCATATTGCCGTACAAATTTCTCAATATCGGCTGCAGCTTTATCGACCTCGGACTGTGGTGTATCTTCGGGAAATGTAACCAAGTAGGTCTTTCCTTTGGTAGCGAATGCCACTGCGAGGGAGGTAAAGAGAGCAAGCAGACTGAGCTTCATGGCTGGAGAGCGATAATGGAGTTGTAGGTGCTTAGAAGAGTGAAAAGAGCTGTAAACTTGTATTTGCTGCAGGCGTTGGCGGGAATCTTTCTTTGGTTAAAGTTGAGATGGTCGATGGCAGGTGAGACGGAGAAGCTCAAGAGCTGCTGCATCTACGTAACCTACTCTACGTTAGAGTTAGACGCTGCCCTACATGCGCTAGCCCAATCATCTAATAGGTGCGCAGCGTATTAGCTTGACCGTAGGCCTGGCCGTCCGTTAAAGCATCCTTATCCCCCAGACTACCTTATCCCTAGCTCTGGTTCCTTATCCCATAGATTGCTGAGAGATACGGGCACGAAGAGACGGCGTGAATTTCGTGATGCCTCCGACGTGACGCGAGTCTCCCACGTCTCCCAGACTGGAGTTTGCAGCGACAGTTACCGGCCACGTGACGTGCCAAGACACTCCCCCCAAAACAATCAGCCGGCTATGATTGTTTCTTGTTTCGCTCCCCTTTGACACAAGCTCCGAGAAACTTTTACCTGCACCCGGCATTGAAGCAGAACGCACTCAAACATACAACACGCACACGCAACACACGCAAGGCTCCACGATCTCGCTAACCCTCTCAGCTGGGACCAGTCTCAGAAAGGCTCTCCAGCACACAGGCAGCCTGATCGTTGACCTGATCGTTGATCGTAGTGACGAGGATCACCCAACCAGGCCACAAGAAACACAATAAAAACGTTAACCCCCAAATCGCTACAGGCAGTATAGCCAGATAGAGTTTCAAGTGTGCTCCTCCTGATAACATCTGAATCACGGAAGCTTGTTGACTCTGGCCCTCTCGTCATTTATTACTATCATGGATCGCAGGTACATGGTGGAACCCCCCCCAGTCCCGCTACCCCTCGTGAAGATAGCCCGAAAAGTTACCTCACAATAGTTTATGGTCACGAGCTGACATGTCGATTTAAAGATACCGTGATCATCGCTCTCCATCACCCCGTGGAAAAATCGATTCCTATGTCCCGCATATACCCCCTCCAAAGGCCGATTGCTGGGTTCCAGGCTCCCGGGACAGGCGTGGGAGGTCACCTACTCCACCACGGCGCCGCTCCCGTACACCGCCTGGCCTGAGGCGAAGAGAAAGCTCGCGATCACGACGTCGATTTTCCCGGTCTCCACCTCCACCACCTCCACCCCCACCAATCCGCCGGAGATCACGCTCAAGGGACGATCATGAAAGAGACAGGCGATTACGCTCGAGGTCACCGCTGTTTAGGCCAGGCAGAGATCGAGATCGTTCTCTAAGCCCACCTCGTATGCGAGGACGTTCTAGAGAAATCGAAATTCGAGCCCGCCCCAGGTCTAGGACACGTTCTAGGCATGATATGAGGCGCCCTCGTTCCCGGAGTCCTTTGCCCCCTCCATCTCGGCGCGGCCCTAGGAATGACTACCGAGACAAGAGGGACCGGTCTCCGCCTCCAATTCGTCCTAGATCACCAATTAGGCTTCCAATAAGGTCGCCCCCCAGGAGACCACGGTCTATGACACCACCACCAAGGCGGTCACCACCCTTCAGGAGAGTATCTAGATCCCCCCGACGCTCCAGATCCCCCTCCCCACCTAGGAAGAAGGGAAGGGTTGCATCTCCACAGAGTCGTGGCTCTATGCGCCACCCAGAATCTTCTGGACAGTCGAGCAGGCAACGCTCCCCACTACCAAATAGCAGGCCTAGATCTCCATTGGGACACAACCGACAATGTTCGCCTTCAATCCCTTTCAAGGAATCTCCACCTTCTGGGCCTCGCAGACGACCGATGTCTCCAATGCCATTGTATAAACGATCACCTCCACCCCACCATAGACAAGCCCGGTCGCCTTCTCCGGTCTCCCGGCCTAGATCTCCTCGTCGTATTTCTAGGCCTGAGACTCCAATTAATAGAGAGCAATCTCCACTCCCGCCAAGAGGCCCTTCTCTACCCGAAAGGGAGCGACCAAGGTCTCCTCCCCGAGCTCCCATGCTCGACAGAGAAAGACCCAGATCTCCTCCACGGCAGCATCGTTCACCCCCACGCCAACCCCGCTCCCCCCCAACGGGCCCTGGGGGATACAGGAATGTAATACCTCCAGCTGGGCCAAGGCCGCCACCAAGAGGGCCAGCGTCGTATCACAACAACCATCCACCATTTCGTAACCTTTCTCTCTACATAGGTGGAAAAACCATACCTCATGTAAACTCTCCACCAAAGGCAAGCCCAATTCTCCCCCCTACTGCTCCTCGAAACGGCCCTCCACCAACTGGGCCCCGTCGTTTGCCACAAACAGCAGCCCCCCCACCACGCTCCCCTGCTCCACAGGCACCAAGGTCCAACAGCTCCTCTGGGCACAGGTCACGTGAGATAGACACACCTGCTTCTTCCTCTACCCCCCAACTAGCTCCTCTCGCTCAACCTACTACAACCAATAACAGGCCCGAGCCAGTTAATGGATTTGCCCCGGAGAAAGAGAAATCTATTCCTGTGAGCTCTACTCCCTCTTCCTCTGTTCCTCCGCCTATGGCGCCATTGGCACCTGCCAATACTTCCTCCAACGGACCACCACAAATTCCTACTGGGCCTCGAGCTGGGAATTACCCGTATCGAAGCTCTATCGTTACCGGTATTGCTGGTCGGGGGCCTGTCGCTCCCAATACTATATCCGGGCCTCAGATCATCCCAGGTGGCAGGCTTATGCCAAGCACCATACCTAGCGAGAATTCAGAGAGGGTTGCACGACTGAAGGCGGAACAGCAAAAGTTAGAAGAGGAGAACAAGATCATTCAAGAGAGGAAGAGAAGAGGTTTGGCGGCGTGGGATAGAGCCGAAAGGGAGGCTGTAAGAGAGGCCTATAAAGTTGAGTTGGCTGAGAAACAGTTGGAGGCAGTGATTGATAGCTACTAACGAAGGCCAGTCAGGGTCGTTGATTGCTTTATACCCACCTCTTATTTGCTAATGCATTCTTGCACGGAACGTGCTAATGGTCAATATGGATGGGATGAAAATGGGATGGACTGAGGGATGTTGATTCTCGGCATAATGTCGTTACGATAATGTTACTCTATTGCTGATTATTTGCTTTGCTCTTAAATACTTGCTGGAGAGGGCATGTTCTTCACTTTTTTTATCTGGAGCTAGTTTGCTTATACCACACGTCTGAGCGACACATATTACTATGCATATTCCTAGACCTTTTCATTTCTACGTACCTTTCAGTGATGTCGTGCGTAATATGATACACTATTGTAATTTGAAGCTAAGCTCTTTAACCTCAGTATATTTATTTCCCCCCCCCCCCCCCTCCTGTCACTTCGATATAGCAACCCGGTTGTTACTTTCGACCGCCGTTGCATAAATTATGATAAAAAAAATTTTAAGCCATATATAAATTCACTATAGAGGATAAGCGTCTCTTCTACCTCTTGCGCCTCTCTACTTTTTCTTCCCTCCTGATGCAGAACTACCCCCATTCCCACTCCCGCTCAAGTATGCGGCTATATCAAACCCCTCAACTGGGTTCCTCCCAGGCCCACCAAAGCCCTGTTGTCCAGTGAGAGTCCGCTTCTGAGCCTCCTGGAATTCGGCTTTAAGTTCCGGGTCCACTATACAGCGTTTAGTACTACCTCCAATACCATAACCAAATCAGGGTGAAAGGAGGGAGAGAAGCTTACTATTATCAATCAACTTCGGAATAAAATACATCGCCCCCAAACTCACAATCGCAATCAAAATCATGGGACTCCCCAACAACTTCATAGGACTAAACCCCTCCCTTTGGATATAATACTCCGCCTTCCTCACTGGGACCAGCTCGATTTTATTCCCTCTCCTCTTCTCGCCCGTGTTACTCCACTCGTTCCCGCGGAACGACAATGCTGACTCGACGATGACCCTCCCATCGGGGAGGGTTTGGACGTCGACGCGGAGGGGGGCGAAAACCCATTCTCGGGAGCTGATGTCCGCGAGGTAGGAGCCGGTGGTGATGTTGGTGACGCGGAAGGTGCCGGAATTGGTGAGTAGGGCGGTAGAGTGCTTCCCCATGGTGGTGAGGTGTAGAG
>Ga0307511_10004117_pt1 | contig 14858 bp, 12 predicted proteins | sample 13_EM_MG_FD_200266 | JGI IMG/M metagenome (GOLD analysis project Ga0307511, IMG submission 200266) | Populus trichocarpa ectomycorrhiza microbial communities from riparian zone in the Pacific Northwest, United States - 13_EM | ecosystem: Host-associated > Plants > Roots > Unclassified | place... | reverse complement strand
CGTTTGTTCTCCTGTTCTCTTCTCGTCTTTCTCTATGTCCTTTATTCCCTTCTCTATTCTAGGTTTTTTTTTGTTTTTTTTCCTTCGTCATGGCTACTTACTTTTGACCTAAATCAGTTCTGAATTTTAATATTTCTTTAATTAAGCCTCTGATTTCATTAATTAAACTAATTCAAAGCTCAATCAAGTTCCCAAACTTATCAATTCTTCAATTAAACCAATTCAAAGTTTAATTGAGTCCCCAAACTTATCAATTCTTTCAATTTCTAACAAAATTGAACCCTAAATTTACAATTCCTCCCTAGTTGATCCTAAAAAATTTCCTATTTGTGTTGTCTTGACCCAAATCTCAAATTTTCTTCATTCATTCCAATTTTTCCATTCCAATTTTTTTTATTTTATATTAGGTTATGACATGACTAACAGCTGAAGGAGAAGGAGAAACTTCAACAAGGTCTGCAAATGAGATTTCATTGAAAGGGTCTTGGTCTCTTATCTTGAGTAGAGGTAAGATTAGAGAAGAGATGAATGACAACTCCATCATCATCATCATCGATGAAATCCTTATCCATAAGGATGCAATGGTGGGAGCCCAACCTCTTTCAGAAACAAAAGCTAGAGGTAGTCACACTTCCCTACCTAGGGGTCAAACAAATCTAACCCCCTCTAAAGTGATTGCGTGCCTAAGGCACATTTAAGAGAAGAAGGGTCTCCACCTTTATAGAAATTGGTGTTCTAGCCTCTACCATAAAGGCTCATATAGTGGCATTTCCTCTACCTCGACTTCTAACTTTGCCTTTTATTTGTGTTGTTCCTAAGGAAGTTGAATTTGAGGATGCTTTTCCTGATCTCGGTCTTTATTGAGCTTCCTTCAGTTTCTCCACCTTGACTGATGAGGAGAGGTGGCTCATAAAGGCTATTGTCGGTGAGAGTTTAAGCCTTAAAGAGACTGGCCTAGAAATGATGAGACTGCTAGAGAGGATCCTTACCGTTACATCAAACATCTCAATGATGTCTGATAAGAGCTATTATCTCTATTTAGCCTTAATCGGACAAATAGCCTTCAATGTAGTGAACTTTATCATTCCTCTTTGTAGATTAGTTTTATGACCATTGTTCCCAACATTTGTTTTTGGTAGACTTTTATAATGTACGCTTATTCCAAGAGGCATTAAATGGCCAAAAAGAACCACATAAGAGAGGTCATTACAAAAAATAAGACAAATTAGGTTGCCTTCAAGCGACTAAAGAAGGAGAAGACTACTGTGGAGGCTAAATTGAGGAGGCTTAAGGTGGACTATTCATCACTAAAGGAATAGATACAAGACATTGTTCTTCAGTTAGGCTCCAATGATAAACTGCTTCAAGCTATTTATAATAAAGTGGATATCCTAAAACGGGAGATTCTTGAGGCGAAGACCACCTAAGATGGTCTGAGGGTTGAGCTTTTTACTTCTTAAAAAAAAGCCTAGAGTTCTCGAGCTCAGTTGGAGGCGTTGAGAAATTCCTTTAGGGAGTTCCATGAATGTTTTTGGGGGTTTGCAGCTTTGTTCGAGATGATTAGAGACAATATCTTTCTTACCATATCCAACTTGTATTTCTTCAATCAATCTAGAAGAATGCAAGTGGACTTCAGTGCTTTCTTCACTCCAATTCTAGTGCCTGATTTTGCAGAGGGCTATAATTGCCTAACATGGAGAATACCTAGCTGAAGATCCTAGTCTAAACATCTGAGCCTCCCCCCCTCAATCCTTATGTACACAACCACTTTCCTATAGGGTTTCTCCATGTAACATATATTTTGTTTTATTTTATAAATTTGATTCTTTTCATCCCAGATCTAACATCCATAGTAAAATTTCCACGTGGGGTTCAAGGCCCATAAGAAAAGTTTTGAAATTTTATATGGGTCTAACACCCATACTTAGAAAAAAGTTGAGGGAATTCCCTAGGCAATCTATATTGGTCCAACGCTTATAATAAAAATTCCATGTAGGGTCTAAAAACCTTTAGAAAATTATTGAAAATCTGTATGGGTCCAATGCCCATACTTAGAAAAATATTTATCAAATTTTGGTAGGAATTGACCTTTGAATTTTGTCTAACCTTAGTAGGATATGCCCTCTGCTTGGAACTGAAAAGAAATTTAGGTTGTGATTATATCTTTTTATTTCTAATAGATCATTGAGATGATGCTAAGATCATGTGGAGATTGGTGTTATTGTATTATGGGGACAAAGTCAAAACTTTTTTGAAAGTTATGGGGTTGTTGCCTTAGGGAGATCACTTCCATCCCCGTTGTTGAGGCATCATCCATCTCATCATTGGAGAGTTGTGCAATTGCACTAGGAAGACCATGTCGATCACTTCCAAGGTAAATTATGCAATCGCACTATGGAGACTGGGTTCATCCTATCCCTGGAAGGTTATGAGGCCTATCTCATCTTTGGAGAGTTGCACTAGGGTGACTAAATCAATTTCTTCCAAGGTAAATTGTGCAATCTCAATAGCAAGACCGTGATGATCTCTTTCAAGGTAAATTGTGCAATCACACTAAAAAGACTAAATCCATCCAATCTTTGGAAGGTTGTGAGGCTTATCCCATCCTTAGATAGTTGTGCAATTGTATTAGGGTGACTAGGTCAATCACTTCTAAGATAAATTATGCAATCACACTAGGAAAACTAGGTCTATCCCATCCTTTGAAGGTTGTGGGGCTATTTCCCAAGTCAAATCCTTCATTAACTAGTTGATGAGAGGTTCCCGGGCATCACCCGAAGAAAATGAAAACATATTTTGAATAAGTCATTCATATACAAAAAACTTACATTGTTTTTCTCATTGGCTATTGATGAATTTTCATTTGATCATAGTGTCAAGCGTGAGGGAAACTCTTTCATTTCTCTTGGATGATTGCCAAAGATACTTAACATGCTTAACTATTTGAACCAACTTTCCACTTGTACTTGTTGAAAGCTTTCTAGAATCTCGAGGTTCTAATTGTATTTGTGAAGTTGGCAAATGCATAGCCCAAGTTTTATTGTCTTACTAAGTCCATTGGCAAGTAGAAGAAATCATACTTTAACTTAGAGCGAACAAATTACTGCATAGCCTTTCCTACCTATTGAAGAGTTGTTGAAGCTCTGATGGAGTAGATATGCCAATAACTGTAGGGAGGTTCGTGACACGTCCCATTTTAGAAGTGTCTTGATCATACACCTTTGATGATGATTAGGGATATAAAAAACCAGTTAAGGAAGAATAATTAATGGCCTTTTGATTTGTTTCCCACAGACAACGCCAATTAATGAAGTCCCAAAATTCAAGGAGCTTAAAATTAAGGTTTATATGTTGAATAATTGATTAATCTTTTGATTTAAGCAATCTATTATTTTTCCTCTAATCAAAGTGACTAGTAGCCGATATCTAGTGTCTGATAGTCCAACATGACTATAACTAGTAATTGTTAAATGTTTTCTTTGATTCTTTTATCGAACATGAATTCTAGAAAAAAATAACATAAAACACGTTAATTCATCAATTATGAACATAAGTATTCTAACATAAATGAAAGGTAATTATCGTAGCAGGCAGACTTAATTTCCACCCCTATAGCATCCAGTTTCCTTCAAGCTTTCAAGAGCTCCACACATTTCCTATACATTGCAACTACCTCTAGGTTTCTTAACAGGACAACAGAATCACGATACTTCATTCTTTACCATATCTTTTGCTTTAAAATATTCTTCATTCAAAACCCTAAACCCTTGTTTAAGATAATCAAATAGAAAAATTATGATCCATACCTTACTTTTGAGGAGAGGTTCAACCTTCACTGGATGGGTCCCATCAAGATGGAAGAAATCATACCAACTGGAAGAAGACATTCGAAATATCAAGCAAATTTTTAGGCCGAGGAATAAAGAACCAGATAAAAGCAAAAAACAATACAAATAGGGACAATGCCAAGTCGGCCAACAGACCTTCCAGCCCAAGCTACTAGCTCTATGATAAACTGCTCCACCGAAGAGGGCAACATCTTGCAATACAACCAGTCCGATAAGTCAGGCTTCACAAGGCAACATTATAACATAGTTTACCATATATTGACCACATATATTCATATATACTAACGCACTAATTGCATATGAATTCTATGTGGTGCAAAATATGCTCAAAATCACGACAACTTACGGTGTAGAAGATCCTATGTGCCATTTCCAATGCAACTGATCCGATAAGAACCTATATAAAATGAAAAAGTAAGTTCCACAAAATTATCCTCTAGCAGATTATAACAAACTCCAGCTACAAGTTATAAAAAATCAACACTAAAGCTTTGAAGAAGATGAAGCACTCACTGATCTTACCTTATCATCAAGTGGATCAAGATAGGAACCCTCTACAGAATCAATTTTCATCTTCCTAGCGACATACAAAATATTTCAAAATTAAATTGATTTGACAGTGTATTTCAAAATTGATTTGATATGAGTTGGTCATATAAATTCATCGTTTGCATTTTGGGTGAAGCCAATCATAAATATTGTTTAAATATCCTTTTATTTGAAAATTTGAACATATATTGGGTTTGGTTTTGAATTTAATATAATCAAATATTTAAAAACATGTATGAATAATTAATGTCAAAATCAAAATAAAAAATAGTAAATATTTGAAAAACTATATTCTGAGTAAATAAGTTAATTAATTTGAGGAATGTTTTTTTACTTATCTTCAAACAAACAGTAATCCTATTCCTTCTGCTTTCTGCATTATACATAGGGTCTAACCAAGTATATCACAAGTCAGCAGCTCAGGAAAAAGAAACTTTTGCACTAATGCTAGCAGTTGTGTTGAGATAGGAAAAGGTTTCCTAGATAGAAAGGATTTGTATTTCGAATCCTTATTTAACTAATTAATTCTAGTTGAAGGCATGAAAATCATACTTCAATTCAATTACCCAAGGACTTATCCTCAGGTGGTTGCGTGATTAATAGCTGTCGTCAGTTTCTATTTAATATATAATCCCAGTGAGTAACGGTATGACGCCAAAAGCAGAGGCAGTGCACTTAGAAACCTCTTCCAATTCGGATATTTTAAGAATCCTATTCCTTGAATGACAAGATGTTAAGAATGTGTGCATATATATAGAGAGAGCAAAACGGCGAAAGCCAAACTTAAAAGAAACAAATGGATGGAGAAATAAATACATCAGAATTATCCATAGCGGCAGAAGCAGTAGAAGCAGCAGCAAGAGGAGAAAACGATTTCTCTCTTGTCCATCTGAATGCCGATCTGTTGATCAACATTCTTGTTCGACTTCCACCAGAAAAATCAGTCTTTTGTTCCAAGTTGGTCTCCAAAGGTTGGTGTTCTATACTAGAGAATCCCTATTTTGTTTCCAGGTTTATATCGCACCATATCAATGACAAGCTGAGAAACCATTATTCTTCTTATGCCGCTGCATACCACAAATACCCCCCTTTCTTCTTTATTAGTAGATACAACGATCCAAGGCTTTGTTTTTTCGCAACTGGTGCTGATCAGGAGGAATCCCCCAAGGAATTCACGTTAGAATTTCTTCCACAGGAAAACGACATTAATCTTATTGTTTCTGTAAAGGCTTCCTGCAATGATCTACTCTTCTGCATAGCAAAAAACAGTGATTATGTTATCACTCATTACTATATCTGCAATCCCTTCACTAGGCAATGGAGTGTCCTCCCTCCTCCTCTCATAAGAACTACAACAAAAAGAATATATTTTGGGTTGGTTTGCCAGCCAAATTATCAGAGATGGATTCAAGGACAACAATATGAATCTCGTTTTCGGCTAGTACGCTTTATTGAGGTAGAAGAGCACCATGTCGCGGTGGATTTATATTGTTCTGAGACTGGACAATGGAATGAATCTTTTCTGGTAGGCGCCCAGTATGACTTTATCTTTACCAATGTTTTAGCACATGATGGGAAGTTGCATTGGTACAATGGTAGAGATGTTGTTGCTTATGATCCCTTTAATGATGGTCAAACCATTTTCATCGATGGATCCCAATTTAAAGGACGAACCCCATTGCCCGACGTCATTCTTAACAATCCTGACCGCCTCATTTTACGGGTAGTTAATTTCCGCCTTGGGGAATGCCGAGGATTGTTGCGGTTCATGCAGATCATCACTAATTCCTACCGTTCAGATTCTAATGATCATCTGAGTGTTTGGGAGCTCAAGGACAATGAGACTAGAGGATTCAGTTTGGTACACGTGATTTCCTTTGACAATATGTTCTCCAAAGAACCCTGGGTTAGAGATTTTGTAAAGAGCGAGAATAGGGTCAATGCACGGGCACTAGCTTTCCACCCAGAAAATAAGAATGTGGTATACTTGGGCTTCCTTTACCACATCATCTCGTGCAACATCCGAACCGGCGAGTTGGAAGTCATTGATGGGATTCCGTATGAACATAAATTCTGTGCTTTGGAAAATGTCTTCGGAATCAAGCAACCATGGTGGCCAACACCAGTTTCGACGTCCTCGCACCCACTGAATGCCCTTCTCCACTACTTCTGATTCAATCGTTCGTTTGTTTGTCTTTTATCCTTTTCCCCTTGAACTACAATATATATCATCCCGGAAGGTCTCTCGATCGCCATCCTTTTTTAACTCTTAAGTTTATAAATTTTCCTATGGAGCGTGGTAGAAATTGAATATGAGAATGTCTCTTAATTAGCTTTTATTATACTCATCAAATGTCAAAATAATTGAGTATCTCCAATGTTTTGAATAAATTTCTTAGATTAAAATAATAAATTATTTATTATTAGATTAAAATTTAATTATAAATTGTTAAATTAGTCATCCAAAATTTGTAAATATTGTTTTCTACAATGTACTTAACAGATAACACTAATATGTTATGTTATAATATTTTCATTTAATATATATATATATATATATATGTAGAACTAGAAGTTGCTCCCTCATCAATTTGGAATTCTTCCTCAGAGATTTCAGAAGACCTAAGTCAGCATCTGAGATTGCAATGTAAAGATTTTGTATCTGGTTAATGACATCTTTATTAATTTGGAGTTCATAGGGAATTTATTTCAAAATCATAGAAAAAACCTCAATTTCTATATTCCAGGAAATTACTAGTAAAGCTAAAAGAAAACCCCATTCCACTGGTCATTCAGTGGTGTTTCTATAGTTTCATTGGGGTTTTTAAGGTATTTAAAGATAAGTTAATAATATTAAGTGAAGGACAATGCATCGTCGTGTAGACTATATATATATATATAAAAGCACTAAGCACACAAACTTGACATGCCCAAACACACCTCAAACTTGTCATCGCCCTTACTTTCTTGATTCAAATCATTTTTTTTCTTTTCTTATTTGTTAATTTACTTAGGGTAAAATTAATTTAGTTGTTTTCTAATAAAAAATGCAACTTTATTTTAAAGTCAAAACGTACATAAAGATTTAATTTTTATTATAAAAAGAAACACATGATAAAAGTGAAGAAACATAAATTAACCACAAAAATTTATAAAATATTATGAAATTAGATTAACAAAGTAATTTATTTCTATGATTTTTTTTTCTAAAGTCATGCAGTAAAGGCCTTAAGATTGAGCTGGTTATTTAATCAAACTCATGTAATTATATGTACTTATATATTTAGATTCATTAATCATTGGCAATCCATTGCACAGCAATTTCAATATGTGATTGTTATTTCCTAAAATGAAATTAAATTGCATAACATAATAAATGAAGAAATTTTGTTCATAATATTAATTTTAAAAAAAGGTAAGAAATCAAATTGATTTGACAATATATTTCAAAATTTATTTGATATAATTTGGTCGTATAAATTCATCTATGACATATCTTTTTCATTTGGGGCGAAGCCAATGAAAAAGATATGTCATAAATTTCCTTTGAACAGTTGTGTTTGGGCCATGCCACTTCGGTGAATCAGTAATCTCAAGACCTTGATTAGTTGCATGTTTTCTAGAATTATCCCTTCATTGCTTGCAAATCTCCATTTCATGGACTCATAGTTTGCAGAAGTTGCACCCCTCCATTTCAAAGGGATTTATGGAATTCCTAAGCTTTCACACCTCTACTTGTCTGGTATGCAGCTTGGTAGAATGCTATATTCTTCTCTATTTGGTCTTCCATCCTTGCAGCATTTACCTCTCCGCTTGAACCAGTTCAGCAGCGAACTAGATGAGTTCCCGATTTATTGATTCTTCTTCCTCTCGCTATGAACACTGGACTCGGGATTTTGAGCCAAGGTCAATCTTTGAACTCCCCTTCAGGCTTGTTCATTCTCTAAATCCATTATGATTAATATTATTTATAGAATTAACGTATAAGTTGAATAAACATTCAAATATATCCTCTACCGGTAAATATATCCAAATATATATCGGTAATTAAAAAAGTATCTAAAAACAGTAGTTAGAAGTGTCATTATTTTCTTATGATTATAACTTGAAATTGTTTTTCATTAATTAAAGAAATAAATGCATATAATTCAAATATTATCTATCTCACAATTATTCATTTTTTGTTACTTCAAATTATTTATAATCATTACTATATAAAACAATTTTTGTTTCAAGAAATAAAATGACGTTGAATAAAAATATCCAAAACTCCATGCAAATGTTCAAAATTTGATTAAAAACTTATTTTCATCTTAAATTTATCTTCATGAACATATTTATTGATTCATGGCTACTTAAAAGTTATTCACCAATATATTCTATATTATCTAGAAAATATTTTCAATTTATATACTACAATTTTGAAAGGTAAACAAATAATAATAATAATAATAATAATAATAATAAAATGATCGGTCTATCTATATAGCCCATTTTACATGATAAAAACAATACACACACACATAGAGGACTAGTCATAAGCTAATTAGTAAAATAGATCAGGATCACGGTCGCAATGATGGCTTGGGCAGAATTTTTCTTAGCCATGGACATTACTAATTATAGAAGGTAATTGTTTAAAAGATAGTTAATTAAGCAGTTGTTTTTAATTTGAAGAAACAAAAGAGAAAGAAGAGACTTATTCATTATAATTTTGTAACAGCAGCAGAGGTATATATACACTTGATTTCTGTTACAGCAGAGGAAGCTATGTTCATGGTCAAATCAGAGTCTATCTCTATTAACTATTATCCTATCAATTGTATGCAGAGCAACGCACCATTGCAGTAGGAAAGAAGCTCTACAACTTGTGTTGGAGTTAAACTAAAACTCTACAAGTTGTGTTAAGGTCAGACTCTGCAATCTAATTTGCAGGAGGACTTGCAATCCGTGTTGGAGTGGGAGTTTGTTGTCCTTCCTTCAATACTCCCCCTCAAGTTGGATTAAGGGGGTTGATTGAGCCAAGCTTGGATAGTAAATGATGAAAGTGAGCTGAAGTTAGAACCTTTATAAATACATCATTCAGTGATCGTGACTGCGAGTGTAACATAGTTTGATAATCTGCAATTGAACTTGTTGGTGAATAAAATGGCAATCAACTTCAATGTATTTAGTTTTTTCATGAAACATAAGATTAGCTGCAATATGCATGACAACTTGATTATCACAAAACAAAGTCATTAGAATACTGCTAGAAAATCCCAGATCTGACAGAAGACCTTTAAGCCAAATTAATTCACAAGTTGTGGATGTCATCGTATGATATTCAGCTTCAGCACTAGAGCGTGCAACAATATGTTGTTTTTACTATGCTAGGAAACCGAATTACCACCAACAAACATGCAAAAACCAGTAGTTGATTTGTGATCAATAACATTACCTGCCCAATCAGAGTCACTATATCTGGTAATCTGAGTATGACCATAATTAGTCATAAGAATCCCACGAGAAGCAGAACCCTTTAGATAGCGTAAAATTCATTTAACAAGGCTCAAGTGAAAAACTATAGGAGTATGCATGAACTAACCAACAAGGTTCACTGCGTAGGTGATATTAGGCCGTGTAATAGTAAGATAAACGAGTCTACCAATAAGATGTTGATAGTAATTGATAGACCAAAGAGGTTCACTAGTTGTTTCAAGCTTCAATTTACTATTCAATGGAGTAGGGGTAGGTTTAACATCCATCATCTTGGTATCCTTAAGTAAATGAAGAACATACCTGCATTGGTTAAGGAATAGCCCTTTCTGAACAATAGCCATTTCAATCCCAAGAAAGTATTTCAAACTGCTAAGGTCTTTAATGGGAAAACGTTGTTGCAGAGTAGCCTTGAGATGAGATATTGCGTTACCATTGTTTCCCATAATAATAAGGCCATCAATATAGACAAGAACCATTACTTTGGTCGTTGGTCCAAGCTGGACAAATAAGGAGGAGTCTACATTACTTCATTTGAAGCCACTATCTTCCAGAACAACACTCAATTATGCATACCAAGCTCGTGGAGATTGTTTCAACCCATAAATAGATTTGTGAAGCCGACACACTGAGTTAGGGTCTGAACCTTGAGGGTGACCGAGGGGCAACTTCATATAGACTTCTTCTTCAAGGTTTCCATGTAAGAAGACATTTTTGACATCCATTTGACACATCAACCATATATTATTCACAGCTACTAAGAGCTGAACATGAACAATGTTCATTTTTGCAACAGATGCGAAGGTTTCCTTGTAATCTATGCCAAAGGTTTGAGTATAGCCTTGAGCCACAAGGCGCGCCTTGTATCTGTCAATAAATCCATCTGAGTTAAACTTAATTTTATACACCCAGCGACTTTCCACAACATGTGTTATTTTAATCAAGGGCTTGCAGCTCATCATGCATAGCCTGCCACCATTCATCCTGTGAGTTTGCCTCATGAAAATTTCATCAGAGATAACTAAGAAAGGCAGTATGTTCAGCTGAGAGATGTTGATATGTAAGGTAATCAGATATAGGATGTCTTGCAGCATAGGTGACAAAGTCTTGTAGCTTTGTTGGAGGAGCACGGTGATGAGTTGGATTCCTACGAGGCTGTGGAAAAGGAGAGTGATTAACAGACTCACTCTCAGAAACTTCCTTAGAATCCGTGGTAATAGGAATGATAGGAGGGTGCTGCAGGTGAGGATGAGGGGACTGATTAGCAGAATCATCCTCAGAGTCTGAAATAATAGGAATGACAGCTCTTGAGTCAAAGTGCATATCTGTAGTTGTAGTGGACAAATGCCTATCATGATTGCTATTATCATCAGTCTGGGAGTCTGCAGGGCTGTGTTCAGAGTGTGTATTAACGAGACTAACAACCCCTTCATTAGTAGCCACATCATCAGAGAAGGAGGAAAAGTCGCCTGCAGTAGTCAGTCTATTTGCAAATGAAGCCAAGTCTGTAGAAGTAGCATTAGGTATAGGAAATAATTATGTTAAGTCATCTTGTTGATTCCTGTTTTTAAAGTATAAAGAGCTTTTTTCAAATCAGACGTCTCTTGATATGAGCAATTTTTTTAAGGAGGATGGTAGCATTTATACCCCTTTTGTGTTGAGGAGTATCACACTTAGCGACCCTTGGATCAAGTTTGTCCTGATGTGAGCTTTATATATGAACAAAATAAGTGCAACCAAACACTCGCAAATGAGATAAGTTAGGTGGTTGTTTCTGCAAGACTTCAAGAGGTGATTTAAAATGTAATACTCGGTTAGGAAGCCGATTGATTAGATATGCAACAAATAACACTCTGTGAGACCAAAAAGATTTTGGAACATGCATGTGTATTATTAAGGCTCTAGTTTTTTTTTTCCAATAAGTCTCTATTTTTATGTTCAACTACCCCATTTTGTTGTGGTGTGCCAAAACAACTCGACTAATATAAAATGCCATGAGAAGCTAGATATTGCGTCATATTTTTTTACATAGATTCAATGTTATTATCAGATCAAAGAATTTTTATTTTCATAGAAAATTGAGTCATGACCAGCATATGAAAATTTTGAAAGACATGCACAACTTCACTTTTGAATTTAAAGAGATAAATCCATATAATAAAAGAGAAGTCATCAACAAAGAAAACAAAATATTTATATCCATCAAAAGATTCAATAGTTGGTCCCCAAACATCAGAATAAACAATATCAAACATCTTATTTGCTATAGAGGATGAAAGCATAAAAAGAAGTCTAGTAGATTTAGACAAATGACATATATCATATGGAAAAATTATGATATCCAAATTAGGCATTAATTTGGTGAGGACAATGTCTAATGGGTGAGCTAAGCATTGGTGCCATAAAAGTTGCTTTTGATGAAACGAAGAAAAAGCAGAAACTTGACGATACTCGTTGTTCTGAGGATGACTTGAAAAATAATAAAGCTCTTTGAAAAAGAAACCTTCACCAATCATTTTCTTGGTGGTGAGGTCCTGAAAAAGAACTTGTTAAGAGTCAAATATAACACAACAATTCAGTGTTCGAGTGATTTTACCAATGGAAAGTAATTGAAACAGAAAGGAGGGAACATATATATAAGACTAAGGATTCTATACTATTGGACAATAATTTAATTTTTCCTTTACCCTTGACAGAGACATTTTTTCCATTGGCAATAGACACATTGGAGAAGAAAATCCTTCAAAATTACATAAGTTGGTTAATTTATTAGTGATATGATCAGTGGCACCTGAATCAATGACCCAAAAATCATGCACAATACTAGCTACCAAGACAATTTTAAATGTAATGAAAATACCTTCTATGTTTTCTTACGAAAGGTGAGCAAAACTTGCAAGAAAGCCCATAAACTTACCAAGAAGCGCCACGGAATCAGAGGCAGATGTTGTCATAGCAGTATCACCCTTTTCCTTAAGATAGGAAGCAAAGTCATTGAAAAGAGCAAATAGATTGGTAGAGAAATTCTCAAAATTACTGGAAGGAGAATTGGTGAAGTAAGTAGCAACAACATAACCCTTAGTCTCGTAGCCCCTTTGAGATCTCTTCTCTTTTTCAAAATTCAGCTTCAGCTCTAGATGAAGAATCCAACACCTCCCTATAGAATGGCCAATATTATGACAATGGTGGCACTTCAAATCGGTTTGTTTGCCCTTGTAAGGTCTATCATTGTTCATTGATCTGTTGACGACATAAGCATGAGATTCTATTTTAGAGTCAGAATTCATAACCTTTCTACGAGCTTCTTCTCATTGGATAGTAGCGCACACACTAGTAAGGGATTGGAGATCATGATTCATGAGGATCATCCTGCGAAGATCTTCAAAGTCTGAACCGAGGCTAGCTAAAAACTGAAAGATCTTGTTCTCCTTTTCATGTTTCCTTAATCTTGTTGCATTAATCGTGTGGGGATGATATAGTGCAAGTTCACTCCACATACCTTTCAGGGTCCCAAATAATTAAACATAGGTCTTGCCATCTTGCTGCAGATTATTAAGATTTCTGTTGATTTGGAAGATACGAACTGCATTGTTTTGGTTTCCATACATCTCTTTCACTGTTTCCCATAGTTTAAAAGAAGATTCTGAGTAGCTGAATATTTTAGCAATATGATTTTCCATAGAGTTAAGTAACCAAGACATAACAAGTTGGTCCTTGCATTGCCAAGCTTTATAAGCTTGTGAAGGAGAATCAAGAGGTCTAATATGGCCATTGACATAGCCAAGTTTAGATCTACCACCTAGAGCAATTTTCATAGCTCTTGATCAAGGGAGATAGTTAAATTCATTTAACAAAACTAAGCCTAAACGTTGATTAGGATTAGGCTCTTATTGTGACACATTACAGGATCTATTGGTGCCATCAACATTATCCATCTTGAATGGATCTTCCATAAGTTTTTTGTTAATAATCAGCAGGATATTAATAACATACTCTGATACCATGAAAAAACAAAAGAGAAAGAAGAGTCTTATTCATCATAATTCTGTTACAATAGTAGAGGTATATATACACTTGATTTTTGTTACAGTAGAGGAAGCTATGTTCACGATCAAATCAAAGTCTATCTCTATTAACTACTATCCTATCAATTGTATGCAGGGTAATGTAACATTGCAGTAGGAAAGAAGCTCTATAACTTGTGTTAGAGTTAAACTAAAACTCTGCAAGTTGTGTTAAGGTCAGACTTTGCAATCTAATCATCTACAAGAGGACTTGCAATCCGTGTTGGAGTGGGAATCTGTTGTCCTTCCTTCAATATAATTACTAAACAAAGATGTAAATAAGATGAAAGACAACTAGATATCAGGAGCCTAACAATTTCTAGGGTATAAATAAGCTTTTTTGACGGAATTGAAGTAAATCCTATCTTGAACAAGGGAATTGGCACACAAAAAAATTATTTCATTTGTTGTGTTTATGCAAAAGGGTTATGCAAATTAGTAGGAGGAGAAAGAAGAAAAGGAATCTTTTCACATGTGATGGATTGGAAAAGTAGAATTCTCTTGAGGAGAGCGAGGAGAGCGCATCACGCAGCAACAATGCATCCGCCAAACATGGCAAAGCATTTTCCTTTAGGAAGAAAACATTAATGGAATGAGAAATATTTAAATTTGTGATTTCCTTATGACTAGAAAATCAAGTTTGAGTTTTTGGATTTGTTTTCATCTAAAAACACTTCAAAATCATGCTAGCAACCAAAACAAACTTATTTTCAATCCCAAAATACTCTATAATCATTTTAAAAAATGAAAATTAAATGAATAAAAAAAAACTTAACAGTCACAATCTATTTTTTCTAGTATAGTTATTGGAAGACACTACCATTGAACTTCTCTTGAAATACAAACACAATAATATTAAAATCGGTGTTTTTGGTGGTTGAAATGTGGCCATATGATCGGTTTCTTTCTCCTCATAATT
>Ga0307511_10004116_pt1 | contig 14861 bp, 10 predicted proteins | sample 13_EM_MG_FD_200266 | JGI IMG/M metagenome (GOLD analysis project Ga0307511, IMG submission 200266) | Populus trichocarpa ectomycorrhiza microbial communities from riparian zone in the Pacific Northwest, United States - 13_EM | ecosystem: Host-associated > Plants > Roots > Unclassified | place... | reverse complement strand
GTGCTTAGCAACCACCATGAGCTTCCTGAATATGTTCTCTCAACATCATAAAGCTATTTCCTAAATTAATCTTGACATGGGCAAAGTTTCCCTCCGCAGCCTCTAGAAGCATCATTTTCCCCAAATGGTAGCAGACTAGGTTTTCACACCAAGCACAACTAGCTCCGTAGTGCCACTGGTGAGCCTCATAGATGTGTTGTTGTAAATGTCGGTAGCTGCGCTTAAGATCGATCATCCCCTTGTCTTCCGGGTCACTAAGCATGATGCTTTCAAGGTGGGAGCGCCAGACCGTGGGACAATTGACACAAGCCACATGTTGGGAGTTTGGCTGGAATGCTGAACGGTACTCAGGTTGAATGGCCGGTAGTTGTTTATTGGGCATTGGGAGGTGTTGATCGGCAGTAGGTTGCGACGATTGACCTATGCAAAGTTATGGATATTAGCATGCGATCATTTTGCCTTGCGTAGAGTCATGAGCCAGAATACAGATGGAGCACAGACTTTGATGAACACCTATAGTCGGCTGCATCATGGCTTGTAAAACCTCCGGCGTATCGCGATTGAGTGTCGGGATCCAGTAGTCTTGACCCTGTCGATTTTGGATAGTCTCCTGAAGCTGTAAATTACTATACGGTGCATGTTGGGTTGGGAGGCCAAGGGTTTCGCGGGTGACCACTCCTGAGAGTAGATTTCCGCATACAAGCTGTGGAGAGTCATTATCGGCTAAGGATAATGGAACCCTGTTGGAATATGTACTCGTAGATGGAGCGACCACCGAATGTTGTGCTTGCTTGGGACTTAGGACCGTAGAATCATGTGAAAGGAGCGGGGGAGATGTAGAGTCATGGGCGGGAGAGACAGACTTCAAGGGAATATATGGTTGCGCTGCTCGGTGTTGGAGTTTAACATTGGCCGTAGGACCCGAGGGAGCCTTAGTATCTTGCTCATCCCGGATGCTATGATGTTCCAACTGTGGCCTGTGTTGCACTGGTGATACTGAATGGGAGAGCAGCGCTTTCGGCGCAAGGAGGCGTAGCTGCGGAAAAATATGTCGCCTATGTAGGGTCGACATGATCTTGGTACCACGTGATCTTGTGGTAGCGAAATTTAAAATCTAAAGGTGGAGGATTTGGACGAGTCGAGGTTTTGAGGTTTTGAGAGCGGTAGATTGATGGAGCATGGTACTGGTCTGGATCAGAGCGTTAACTATGGGGTATTTAAACTGTTGTGGGTAGATAAATATATATTCTTCTTCGTAGCCCTGTGGTAGTATTTCTTTGACGTTTCACACCGGCACTCAAACTGGCGGCACTAGTTCACCGTACTGTCTTGCACAGGCACTAGTTGATCTCAGGCTCGCACTAGTTGACCGCACTAGTAGCTGACCTCGAATTTGACCCCGCCCTATTGGGCCTGGCAGATGAATTAGCATCTGACAACCTGCGATTCAACAGATCTGCTATACCAGCCCTAGTCTGGTTGGCACAAGCCGCTCTCCTTTACCAACCCTTGCAACCAGACTAGACCAACCGAGACTAAGACCAACTCCCGATCACCTGCTAAATTGCGCTAGTCCGAAACATGCGAGGAAACCCATCTTGGACGTTCCAGAGCTCGATTGCTACTCGCCTGAAGTTCGATCTAGTGTTCCCAGCACAGCCGGAGTACCAACCACCAAGCGGTCTATGTTGTCTCATTGGAGAAAGGGCGTTAGTTGAGCCCTGCCAAATTATGTAGTTCCTTTGGAGTGGTGTGGTTTACTCATTTATTCGTTCTCGTATGTAATACTCGCAGTCGCATCGCTAGCATAATGTACATTGACGTGCAAGGCTAAATCTGTACATACAGTCTGGTTCAGAAAGTGTCCGGGGCGCATAAACTTGGCTGAACTGCATGCAGGCTAGGCACGGCTATTCTGCATATTGACGGTGGACTTGGCCAACCAGACAAGGGCTTGGCCCCCGTCCTGCCTGCTCAGTGGTCAGCTATATTGTCCATATGCACAATTACGTCGCCTAGCCTGCATGCCGCCGAGCCTAGTTTTATGCGTCCCGGACACTTTCTGAACCAGACTGTACTTGTCATATAATTGAAAGCAATGCCTCAGGACATAGCATACATTATATTCCATCAATAAGGATCCGAAAGTATCGGTGAAAATGTAAAATAGCAAACAATAAACAAACATCCAACTAATAGGAAGAACAATCACTTTTATCACTCTACCCTACTAAGGATCCGGTCACAAAACTACTTCACCCCAAGATATTCGCTAGGCATACTTGCACACCTACTAAAACCCTTGCCCTACTGAAATAATATCTCCTGGGTTCCGGATTCAATCTATCGATCGACTTTCCAACAATTCCATAATTGGCAGGAAGCTGCATGCATATAGGTACTTGAGGTTCGTGGTGTATCTTGGTCCAGCACCTCAAGTGCCAACTGTGATCTGTGATCTGTAATACAGGGTTCTATCGGACTAACCGACGTCCCCGAGATATGTACCTACAAATATGTGGCACCGAATATGTCGCGGAATAGATTAAATTAGATTTGCGATGACATTTAAAGTAACGCTCAAAGTAGATATGAGTGAACGAGAACCACTGTGCCAAAGTATGCCTGGAAGCACACATGACACCCTTACTTGGTTGTTCCCGTTCCTAGCTCGCGCACTCTAGATCTAGGTATGCCCTGCTCTGTCTCGCCTCTACCAGAGAATCCGTAACCCTCATGTAGAGGTCTTCAATAGCTATGCGCTCCAACTAACCCCCACTTAAGGGCACCCTCCTGGTCACCCCCGCAATAACCACATAACCACTCTTGGCGTCGGCACCTACATCTTGGTACAGCCTAGCTCCAGCCCTCGAGTTGGGTAAGAATAACTCCGGCGGTGAGTGGCCAGCAGTGTGATCAACACCCAGCTCGCCGTCGAATGATAAGCATGCAACCCGCAACCAGACTAATGCAGCCGACACGGACGGTTTAAGCAATGGTTCGCTGGGTGCACATGGGCAGAAGGCAACCAATAATAGTGGGGTCTTAATTCTCAGTTTATAGTCTAACCCTGCTATACCGGACGGAAAACCTTTGAGCCCCGCAATCAAAATACATACTTCTCAGCCAAATCGCCCTTGCAATAACGGATTTTTGCTTATACCGGATCGGACGGTTTGCCAGAGGAGTGCAGGGTTCTTCTCACCCCTGTCCTCATACAAATCTCTCCTGTTATACCGAATCCAAGTGCTGAATAATCCAGTCAGGTTGGGAATAATCCAGCTGGTTGGGAATAATCCACTAATTTTACTGGGCTTCGCAGGTTACACGTGACTTGTACCTACATGTAACCCCTGTTTGGGTGCTAGCGCCATTTTGTATAGCGGAACCTTGCTATACCAGACAGAAAGGGCAGGATTTTGGTCATCCGGTATAACAAGGTTAGACTGTATATGGTATCACTAAATTATTGAGCTAGCTTTATTAGTCTAGCGCGTGTCCTGTCTGCTGTTGCCTCAGGGTTTGGTGACTTCCCAATTGGGACGGAAACCTTGAGGGCAGATTAACCAGACTAGCCAGATTACAAGGGTATGAGACTAGACTGCAAGTTTGATCGTGAAGGGAGAACCAGAATCTTGCGCCAACTAGAATGTAAGTATTGGATGCTTTGCTGTGTCCGTGATTTCCTTCACCTTTAAATTCTGGACCCTAGGACCGCCATAGCATCAGCTAAGACGTTCACTCATTCTTAAGTATACTTATGTCAACCAACTACGGAAGTCACCCAGTCCGCAAACGACAACGGCGCAGGTCCAAACATCTGTCACCACATTCGCGGAACATTCCCCGGAATTACCCCTCTTTGCGCCGAAGGGCAAAGCACTGCCCTGTCATCCAGAGATACCTGTGCAGGATCAACAACCTACAGAGGGCCAGGTGTTAATCTTCAACAGTCAGTAACTTCGCAATCATATGCCCCCTTGAAGCTTACCTCTTCCAGCTATAGCTGTACATGGACTCCCTCCCTCCACTCTGGTCATACGCTCTCAACTCTCGAGCGAACACAACACTCAGCAGTCGCTCCATGGACAACGTTCTATTTCAGCAGGGGTCCATCAATGTTAGCCGATGGTGGTTTCCCAGAGCTTGCATGTGGGGGGATCTAATCTCCGGAGTGGATGAAATCGTTAATCTCTCGACTCAACACCTACTATATGGTAACTTAAAGCTTCAGGCGACTACCCAAAATCGCCATGGTGGGGACTACTGCATACCGACACTCGATGCTTGGGCAACCATGGTGCAGCCGATTATCGGTGTTCATCAAAGTCAGTGTTCGTCTGTTTTCTGACTCAATATGGTATCTACAAGGTGAAAAAATGCATGCTGATATCTGTCTGACTACATAGATCAATCGTCCCAATATACTACCGACCCCATATTCACCTAACCAATATCAGCCGCTCAACCTGCATACCATGCGCCATTACCGCAAAATCTGCAAGAGCTTTGTGCCAATTGGCCCTCAACTTGGTATTTCCACTTTGAAAGCATCATGGTTAGTGACCCGGATCAAGACAAGGGCATAAGCAATCTTAAGCGCAGCTACCGAGATCTACGACAACACATTCAGGAAGCACACCAGTGGCACTACGGAGCTGCTTGCGCTCTGTGCGAAAACCTCTTCTGCTATCATTCGGGGAAGATAATGTTTCTAGAGGTTGCGAAGGGAGATTTCGCCGGTGTCAAGTTTGATTTGGGAAGTAGCTTTATGGTACTGAGGGAACATATTCAGGAAGCTTATGGTGGTTGCTAAGCGTCCTCCAATGTCGCTAGGCTAAGTGGGAAGGGAAGAGGTTGTAAGTACGAGGGGGAAAAAGAATACAGTCGTCAGGTGGAGCATCACACATACTCTAGCGATACATTAAGGTAGCGCTGGGGTGGATGCGCTAAGGTGGAGAAGGCTTGCCTACTGTAAAAAGAATCGGAAATGTGGGGATCTCAGGGCTAATTTAGAGGCGAGTGGGTATTATTTTAATGAAAGGATGGCTAAGCAATGGATGGGTTATGGAAGAATGGTGTCAGGGTCCATTTGTCAAAAAGAGATATGGAAGAGGGGCTATAAAAGATATAGAAGATTTTAGTATTACAGATGGGTTAGTTTTATCGTGAACGATCAACCAGCACAACAAATTCCACAGTTACCTTCTTGTTACTCGGCTTCGCTATACGCTATTTGTTCCTTACAAGTTGTGTGGTTGGCAAACAGCTCGCTGGGCCTGGGGGCAAGGACTGTGGGGCGGCGACAGTCACATCCGGTGCAGGCTGCTAGATGACGGCTAGCTGCCACCTTTTCTCACGTTTTCCTTTCCACCTTTGATATTTCTCCTTTTGTCTTCTTCTAGCGCTAGGCTCTGTTCCATTTCCCCATTTCCCCTTTCCCTTACTGATGTCGCACCCTCGGAATCGTAGTACCATTTCACTATCAATATGGTTGCCGAGGATAAGTCGCAAAGTTTTTCGGTTTGTTTTTCTTGGAATTGTTGGAAAGTCAGGCGATGGAATGAATCCGGAACCATGAGATATTGTTACGGCAGGGCAAGGGTTTTAGTAGGTGTTCAAGTATACCTGGCGAATACCTTGGGGTGGAGTAGTTTTGTGGCCAGATCCTTAGTAGGGTAGAATGATTATGATGATTGCTCTTCCTGTTATTTGGGTGTTTGTTTATTGTTTGTTATTTTACATTTTCCCCAATGCTTTCGGATCCTTATTGATGGAATATAATATACGCAAAGTCCTGAGGCATTGCTTTTAGTTACAAGTTGAAGCTACTTGTGTATGTACAGTGTGGGAGTTTCATTAGACTCGCATGTCACTACAGTAGTGTCGCGTTATAAGTAACTGCTCGGGACCGCCATAGAGTTTCTTATAACGCGAGGCTTCTTATAACGCGACACCACTGTATACACTATGCGACTGAGTATTACATAAACAGGACACGAGCACACATAAACGTTAGAATTCCAAAGGAAATACATAATTTGGTGGGGCTGGATACCCCAATGAGACATAAACCGCTTAGGTAGTGGTTGGGCAAAGGTGTGGGAACAACAGGAACCCTGGTTGCACCGGGAACACTAGATCGAACTTCAGTTGATCTTCCGAAACTACTTAGCCGGTGCGCAACTGAGCCGATACCTAGGAGCAAGTCTAGCTACGGTAACCAGACTAAGCTACTGGACGAGAGCATGTGGTCATTCAGCCTGCCCGCGGCTCTCGAGACCGTATCAAGTTGGGGCCTGTTTTCAGACTGTGGGGGGGTGGCACAACAAGGTTGCAATTTCGTGTTTAAATCAGATCAATCATAGCCGTTTTTAGTCGCAGGGTCGCCAGGGGTCATATACCAAGTCCAATAGGAGCGAGGCCCCATGCACGCAAGGGCTGCTGCCCCACAAAAAACGTAGGTGCCCTTCTGAGATCGAGGACGTCAGCGCTCATGGTATCCATGTCTAGTCATGTTTCAGTTGCAATTGTCAAGTGAAGCAAGTACCAGAATCGAAAGTGTCCGTTATGATTATGAGAAGCGGGTTTAATTTGGATATCAGAGGAAGAGCCAGCGTCTTTAAATATTCCCTGTGAGTGCCTTCCTGTTCATCTAGAACTTCATCGCCTTTAGATTTTAAATTTCAGGACTATCATAACCTAATCTAGGTACTTCAACCTCAATTCCACAGAAGATTACTTGGCGCCAAGATTATCCATGTTGACCCACATCCTTCCCCAACTACGCCGCCTTGCGCCAAAAGCATCACCAGTGCAACGCAGGCTACAGTTGGAACATCATAACATCTGGGATGAACAAGATACCGAGGCCCCCCCGACCGCTACGACCGATATCCCCTCTGTCCCTAATTCTGGCCATGTTTTGACATCCCCTCCGCCCCTTTCGCCTGACTCTACGGTCTCAAGTCTCGAGCGAAAACAATATGCGGTGGTCGCTCCATGTACGAATGCATATTCCAACAGGGCTCCTTTATCCTCAGCCAATGATAGTCTTCCAGAGCTTGCATGCGGAAATCTACTCTCAGGAGTAGTTACCCGCGAAAGCCGTGACCCCCCGACCCGATATTCGCCGTACGGTGATTTACAGCTTCAGGAGGCTATCCAAAATCGACAGGGTCAAGACTACTGGATACCAATGCTCGGTACCCCGGAGGTTTGGACAGCCATGGTGCTGCCGACTATTGGTGTTCATCAAAGTCCGTGTTCCATCCGTATTCTGACTCAATATGACTCTATGCAAGGCAAAATGATCGCATGCTAATATTCATGGCTCTGCGTAGATCAATCGTCACAACCTACTGCCGACCAACACTTTCCTATGTCCACTCAACAATCACCGGCCATTCAACCTGAGTACCGTTCAGCATTCCAGCCAAACTCCCAACATGTGGCTTGTGTCAATTGTCCCACGATCTGGCGCTCCCACCTTGAAAGCATCATGCTTAGTGACCCGGAAGACAAGGGGATGAGCTCCCTCAAGCGCAGCTACCGACATTTACAACAACACATCTATGAGGCTCACCAGTGGCACTACGGAGCTAGTTGTGCTTGGTGTGAAAACCTAGTCTGCTACCATTTGGGGAAAATGATGCTTCTAGAGGTTGCGGAGGGAAACTTTGCCCATGCCAGGATTGATTTGGGAAATAGCTTTATGATGTTGAGAGAACATATTCAGGAAGCTCACGGTGGTTGTTAAGTATCCCCCCTATCGCTGGGCTAGGTCGCAAAGGAGTCAGAGGTGTGGAGGAGGAAATGCGGTGGCGAAGTGGGACATCACAAGAGCTATGTTTGCATTAAGGTCGGTACATTATGTGGAGGAAGTTGTAGCTCGGAGGGGTGCGGGGACAGGGATAGAAGGTGTAAAGATCACTGAGGAGGGATATTGTGCTCATGGGTGGATGGCTGAACAATTGTGGGGCCATGAAGGGCGAAAAGAAAACACCAAGCCGACTCCTAAATTCACCTGTCAGATGGAAATATGTAGTGCATCGAGATTTTGATATTACAGAGGGGCTATGTTTATTATGGTGTTTTTGTTAGTCGATTTTGTAATACCCTTATAAATCCCCTACTATTTCGAAGGATCGGCAGCAGCTCTCTTGACCCTCTAGATGGCTAGCTGCCGCTTTCCTCCCGTTGCTATTTACACCGGATCTTTTCCCTTTTCCATCTGCCTGTATTTCCGTTTTTCTTTTATCTTTCCAGGGGATTGTGCAGTACCCAAGTTTTTGACCGTGGTTTAGTTACTAGGTTTGCATGTGAATAAAGCACTATGCACTTAATCATCCATCACGATATAAGGGGCACATTCTCCCCGCAATTACGCCTCCTTGCGCTGAAAGGCAAAGCGTTGCCCAGTCTTCCAGCACAATACAGGCTCCAGCTGGGCCATTATAACATCCAGGCTCAACAACCTACAGAGGGCCTGTCTCTCCCACCCATGGCTTTACATTGACTCCTCCCCTCCATTTCTCAAGCCTCGAGCGAACACAACATTCAGTAGTCGCTCCATGTACGAACATTTATCCCAGCAATAGTCCATCAGCCGTGGTTTCCCAGGCCTTGCACGTTTCCGGAGTGGATACCCACAAAAGCGTTGATACCTTGGATCAACATTTACTATATGGTAATTTACAGCTTGAGGAGACTATCCAGAATCAACAAGATCAAGACCACTGGCTCCATGCCCTGGGAGATGTGGTTTGGGCACCCATGGCATAGCCGAGTATCGGTGTCTACCAAGCTCAGTCTTGCATCCGTTGTCTAACTCAATATGACGGGACACAAGGCGAAAATGAACGCATTCTAATATCCATTTAACAATATAGTTCAACCGTTGCAATACACTATCAATTAACACCCCCCAATGCCCAACCAACCATTACCAGCCTGTCAACCTGCATACCATATACCGTTGCCACAAATTCGCAACACGTGCCTTGTACCAATTGTCCCTCGATCTGGTGTTTCCACTTCGAAATCATCACGTTTAGTGACCCGAATGACAAGGGGATAAGCAATATTAGGCGCAGCTACCGGTACCGGGATTTACGGCAACACATCCATGAGGGGCACTAGGAGCACTATGGAGCTGCTTGTACCCTGTGAGAAAACCTTTTCTGCTACCATTTGGGGAAGGTTATGCTCCTAGAGGTTGCGAGGGGATCTTTCGCCGATGTCAAGATTGATTTGGGAAATAGCTTCATGACATTGAGACAACATACTCAGGAAGCTCACCGTGGCTGCTAGGTGGGAAAGGAGTGGGAGGAGAAGGGATTGTCAGTGGGCTCGAGGGAAGAATGGCGGTCGTATAATGGGACATCATACTGGCTCTAGCCATACATTAAGGTAGTATTTGGGGGGTTGGGGAAGGCATGCAATAGGTTTGCTAACTGGAAAAATGGCTGAAGAGCCTCAGGTGGCGGGATGGGTGACTGAACAATGGATGAGCTATGAAGGAATGAAAGAGCTTACCAACTTGACGTCTAGTTCACCTGTTAGGCGGAAATATGGAGGAGTGGATTAGATTTTCATACTTGTTGTTTGTCTTTTGCAGCGCTAGTTCTATTTCCCTTTCTTTTTCCCTTTATTTCTCAGTGCTCTCGTGATTTCTCCGTTTTACCCCAAGAGATGTTTCTTGTTCTCGAAAGCCTCTGGCTCTCATTGCAAGGGATGGATTTGTGTCCGGAGCCTCAGGTATCTGGTTATCCCTAGGGTGTTCAAGCATAAACTTCAAGGTGGCGAGGTAGCATTATGACCAGATGCTTAGTGAGATAGAGTACTGGCGGTTATTCTCCTTGTTACTTGAATCTCATTTTGTTTGCTTGCTGTTTTACATTGTTGGTGTGGGATAATCATACAGCCGACGATGGAGAATTTGGCCGGTAGCAAGGGTGAAGTAAGGATGGTATTGATCGGTCGATGCTAGGATATCACGGGATGCTCTTCTCTCCTATATATGTCGGGAAATAACCCCCCTTAGTAGATCTCATATCTAGATCTCTCATCATCGAATATATATCATCTTTTCACCCAGTGAACGGGCTTGGCTTTCATAGTGAAGAACACTCTTACATACATTCCCACTTTTCGAGCCGGTGGACATTGACTAACCCAGTGTTATTTACGACCTTTTTAATGAAAAAACTTCCGATCGTGGCTTGAGTTGCGGGGGCTACGACTAGTATACTTTAGGTAGTCGATGTTTCCGAAACTGGAAGTACTAGTCTCGTTGTGGAACTACCCGATTTAGCCTACCGGTGCTTTAGTACTTTAAATCATTGCTAGTCTCGGTGCCCCTTAGTCTACTTTGCACCCTAAATACGCGCTAAATTAAACGTATTTGTTCCCACTCTGTCGATCTTTAATTGCAACATGCTGGACACACAGACACTATTTTCTCAAGGAGAGGTTTCCCATTGAGAAATTCATTGTTTTACAATTGGCAGAACATTTAAGGATTCTTGCATATCCAGTAGTTTAGTATCCCCTGTGGTCTGTGTTGGGTGTCCGGACGTGATCTGCGAGTAGCAATGCCCTAACTACCCACCTCAACTGATTGGAGGGCTAGTCCAATAGGAACCTATAGTAAGAGGCGCTCTTACTTCCTTCGAGCAATAGATTGATTAGATCTACGATACTACAGACAGCCAAGATACGAGTGAAATCAGATGAGATGCATGGATGAAAAAGGCTTGATCACGTAGCCGCAAGACCAAGCAATCGTGATCACATATCGGGGCTAATGGTACCAGCGCATGGTTGGTCCATATAGTTTTATTGGCCCAAGTAATTTAGAACGTTGGGAATATTATAGTCGAACCTCATCGGATGAGACTAGACATTCACTAGCTTCATAATAGGTTCTGTGCTATATTCTCATGACTAGAACCATGCCGAGGGCTTTGCAGAATATTTAACAATGCATTGCACAAACCCGATATACCTCCCACCAAATTAGTTAAGCTGGCTTTACGTATACTATATGACGCTTAGAGCATCGAGGTGCAGTAATTATAAAGGAGTTGTACTGAAGAGTCTGTAGGCACACCTGTATATATGTATATTTTCACAGCTAGTGGGTATACGCAAGGTTACAAAACAACGCGCAAAAGCCCTAACATTGGAACCTGCCCTCCTCCTAAACTATACTTACTTTAGGGCAACTATGGGGTGGCTGTCAATGAAATAGTTAAATTCAGCAACTGTAACTAGTCTATAGATACTATCGATCCATAATATAGTTGCATAGCGTGAAGAGTTCGCTGAATGCATGGTCCCAAGTATCGACAAAATTGAGAAGATATCTAGGAATGGAAATCATTACGGAGTTGGGAATACATAGCACCACGCCTATGCATCCCACTCCATTAAAACTAACCCCGATTCCAGATCGGCAGCTTTGACCTCACCGTGTTCAACAACCACAGCTTCAAATTCAAGTCCGAAAGCTTGAAATATTACCTTATGGACTTATGTATCTAATTTATGAGCTTACCAATAATTCATAAAATTTAAATGAGTGGTAATTTCCGGCAAACAGTGACAGCTTCTGTACCCTGGCTCTTTACTTTGGCAGCCTGTAAGACAACTGATGGCAGGCTCTTATCCAACCAGACGTTTCTAAACCAGGCTGCCAGTTACTAACCTAGGTAGAACCAATATTAGTACGATTCTTGCTCACTTAAGTATCACTTAACTGTATAGTTACAGCGTGAAAGCTTGGTGTTACGGACGGACTTTAGCGGTTTTGTCCTTGCTCACCTACATTTATTAGCTATACCAGACACTAGTATATACCAGACCGGACTTGCTGAGGGGCCCTTGATAGGTGGGTATACCCATACAAAATATTCTGCTGTCCGAATTATGAAGCCTGCGATACCCCATGGGTGCTGGCTAAGCCTTATCAAGTTCATGGGGATTAGACAGGTTGCCTCCTCGGCACAAGACTATGGCCTCCTAAGGTCAGTCTTGGCTCTTGATCCTGAGTTAGCGTGTTTTTGCTATTCTGGACGCTAGTTTGAACCAGGACCCTCAGGGTTTATGCAGTCCGGTATACATAGCAAGTTGTAACTTACGGTAGCCTCCTGTTGACGAGCAGTACTCTTCGCTGCACGAGCAGACTTTGCTCTTATATTACTACGTGCCCGTCCACCCAATAGCTGGGGGTGTTTGGACATGGATGTGCCAAAGAAGAATAGCGGGGAGGGTATCGCTGGATGTGTGTGGAGTCATGGACGTGCCCCAGACGTGCCCCAGAAAATAGCTGGGAGGGCATCGCTGGTTGTGTGTGGAATCATGGACGTGCCCCAGAAAAGTAGCTGGGAGGGTATCGCTGGATGTGTGGAATACGTGCCCCAGAAAAATAGCGGGGAGAGTATCGCTGGATGTGTGTGGAATCATGGACATGCCCCAGAAAATAGCTGGGGTGTGGATCATGGATATGTCTAAGAAAGGAACACATTAATTTCATTGGTGTTGTACCTAACTGTAGTGTAATTGCTAGCTTTATTAGTCTAAGTAGCTGGTGCCTTGGTGACTTCCCAATACGGAAACCTACAGCAAGGGCAATTACGCTCGTACATTAGGAACATTCGTTACACAGCAAGTTTGAACATTATGAGAGAGAACCAGAATCTTCGGCCATGCGCCAACTGGAATATAAGTATTGAGTACTTTGCTGTGTCTTTAATCGCCTTCACCTTTAAATTCTGGACCCCAAGACTGCTATAGCATAATTAGCGAAAGACGTTCACCCATTCTTAAGCATGTCAACCAACTACGGAGTCCGCAAACGACAACGGGGCAGCTCCCAACATCTGTCACCACATCCGCGGGATATTCCCCGGCAATTACACCTCCTTGCGCCGAAGGGCACAGCGCTACCTTGTCACCCAGAGACACCTGTGCAGGATCAGCAACCTACAGAGGGTCATGATGTTAATCTTCAACAGTCAGTAACTTCGCAATCATACGTGCCCTTGAAGCCTGTCTCTTCCAGCCATGGCTTTACATCGACTTCCTCCCCCCACCCTGATCATACGTTCTCAAGTCTCGAGCAAACACAACATTCGGCGGTCGCTCCGTGGGCAGATATCTATTTCAACAGGGGTCTATCGATGGCAGCTGATAGTAGTTTCCCAGAGCTTGCTCGCGGGGATCTAAACTCGGAAGTGGGCAAAAGCGTTGATCTCTCGTCTCAGCATCTACTGTCTGGTAATTTACAGCTTCAGGAGAATACCCGAAATCGACATGATGGGGACTACTGGTTACCGACGCTCAATGCCCCGGAGGATGCAGTTTGGACACCCATGGTGCAGCCGACTATCGGTAGTTATCAAGGCCAGTCTTTCATCCGTTTTCTAATTTAATTTGGCGGGAGTGAACACATGCTGATATCCATCTGAGTATATAGATCAATCGTTGCAATACACTATCAATCAACACCCCCCAATACCCTCCCAACCATTATCAGCCGTCCAGCCTGCGTACCATGCACCATTCCAGCAAAACTCGCAACATGTGGCTTGTGTCAATTGTCCCACGATCTGGCGCTCCCACCTTGAAAGCATCATGCTTAGTGACCCGGAAGACAAGGGGATGTGCGGCCTTAAGCGCACTTACCAGCAATTACAACAACACATCTATGAGGCTCACCAGCACTACGGGGCTAGTTGTGCTTGGTGTGAATACCTAGTCTGCTACCATTTGGGGAAAATGATGCTTCTAGAGGTTGCCGAGGGAAACTTCGCCCATGCCAGGATTGATTTGGGAAATAGCTTTATGATGTGGAGAGAACATATTCAGGAAGCTCACGGTGGTCGTTAAGCGTCTCCCAATGTCGCTGGGCTAAGTGGGAAGTGAAGCGGATTGTCGGTACGAGGAAGGAGAGATTTCAGGCCTAGGTTAAGGGTGGATGGGCATTGTTTTAATGGAAGTATGGCTGCGCAATGGATGAGCTATGGAGGAACGGAAGAAAATACCGGCCAGTATCAGGGTCTATTTATCAGACGGAAATATATATGGAGGAGGGGCTATTGAAGATACGGTAGGAAGATTTCATAGTTATCTTTTGTTACTCGGCTTCGCAACATGCTATTTGTTCCTTACGAGTTGTGGTGTGGTGGTCGGCAACAGGTACATCTGGTGCAGGCTCCTAAATGATGGCCATCTGCCACCTTTTCTCACGTTTTCTTTTCTATCTTTTTATTTCTCCTTTTGTCCTCTTCTAGCGCTAGGCTCTTTTCCCTTTTCCCTTACTGACGTCGCGCTCTCGAAATCGTGGTACCATTTATCAATATGGTGGCCGAGGATAAGTCGCAAAATTTTCGGTTTATTTTTCGGTTTATTTTTCTTGGAAATTCGAGCGATGGATTGAATCCGCAGGAGATATTATAACAGTAGGCAAGGGTTTTAGTTAAACTTAGTTGTTCTTTTGTTTTCTTGTTATTGGGGTTACTAATGGGAGACCTAGCATAAACAAGAAAAGTTTGCAAAATCCAACTAGTAACTAAGTAGGTGTTCAGGTATGCCTGGCGAATACCTTTGGGGTGGAGTAGTTTTGTGACCAGACCCTTAGTGAGGTAGCGTCGTTATGATGTTCTTGTTAGTTGGGTGTTTGTTTATTGTTTGCTATTTTACATTTTCCCCAATGCTTTCGGTTATAAGTTGAAGCTACTTGTGCAAGTACAGAATATGAGTTTATTTAGGCTCGCACGTTACTATACAACTATGCGACTGCTGGTATTACATAAACAGGGCACGAGAACACAAACGCGAATAAATGGGTAAACCAC
>Ga0307511_10004115_pt1 | contig 14862 bp, 10 predicted proteins | sample 13_EM_MG_FD_200266 | JGI IMG/M metagenome (GOLD analysis project Ga0307511, IMG submission 200266) | Populus trichocarpa ectomycorrhiza microbial communities from riparian zone in the Pacific Northwest, United States - 13_EM | ecosystem: Host-associated > Plants > Roots > Unclassified | place... | reverse complement strand
AACTTGAAAAAAAAGAGACTGGAAAATTTGAACTTCCATTACGGGACACTAGATAAGACAGATTTCACGCGATGACCCTTTTTAAGGATTGCAGCAGCAGGAGTTTTCTTCCAGTTATGGAAAAACCAACATTACTTGGAAAAGGATTCTGTTCAATTTGGTTAAATAAACAACGAAAAGCGAGATTTTTCTCGATTTATAAAGCATCTGGAAGCATAAATACTCGAAACCGTAGTACTGCAGTGCATGGCCGTGCTAAAGCACATCACAGACCTCCCAAAATCATAGCTACATAATAAGATCAGCAAAGCTTTCACTTATTTAGAATAGAACGAAACACATATCTACAAAAACTGTTGCTGATTTTTATGGAAAGCTTTTTGTTGAATTTCTTGTGATACAGATGAAAGCAATGCCAATTCGAGTCTGGCAACTGACGCTTATAACTGCATCCGGAGTGAAAACTATAGACAAGACATAATAGGACATTACGATCCAGACATGTATGTGTACCGAGTCTGAGCACCAACAACAAGCTCAACAATTTTCGCTGCATGTTCAAGAGACATTGTATGAAAAATATGAATATTCCAGAGACAAACGCGATCATCAAGGTAGAAATATGATGCAGCCAGAAAGAAATAAACACCACGCACCTGTTAGAAGCCCAATAATAGGAACAGGTTCCAGTAGCTTTTCAGTGCTTTGAAGTCTTTGCCTGAATGGATCAACAAATACAGTGTTGAATCTTAGATTACTTTATCTTGTGGAGATTGCAACTATGAGACACCATAGCTCAGCAAGAAATTTAGGATAGTGCGCCTTACCTGGTGTACTTGGTAAAGAAAGGATCTCTCATTAGGTAAAGCGCCCATAACAATTTTCTTCTTTTCAACTGATTCAAACATGATATCAACATCTCTTTAGCATCAAATCCATCAGTTAATGAGTATTGCATTCACAAAAAGGACAAAGAGGGGGTGGGGGGGATTGTCAGAACCATCCTGAAAGTAGATGAGCTGGAAGCATATGCAATTTGAACAGTAAAAGTCTATAAAACTCCAACCTCATCCTGTTCAGAAGCAGAAAGGTGATAGTGTTGCTCTTTTCCACCATCCCTTGATTTAGTAACCTGTGTTAAAAAGCCTACGCCACCAGCGTCTACAGCCAGAGAAACAAACCAAGGAATCCATGACCGAATTCCATACTTTCTGATGAACAGCACATAAATAAGGGGTCTTATAATAAAAAGGACCTCTCCCATGAGAAATAATGCCCCCTGAACACCTTTCTCAGATAAAATCATGGAAAGTGTCGGCCTCTCAATCGCTGAAGCTGTCAAGGCATAATCGCAAATATTAGTCGAGTTGAATTATAGTTGTATATTAGTGATCTGACCCTGAAATGAAATTATTAAGAATAATTATACATGGAGGCTCCATAATAGCTTGCTGATGCTCGGCCCTGCGCAGCCATACAGGGTCAGAACTCATCCTGGCATTTTCTCCAAACCTGCTCAGTGCAGACAATGCCCTTCCTTCTAGATTCCACGGGTTAAGCCCATTAGGACCATGGCGAGATCCAGGTTTTGGGAAACCCCCAACATTATGCTGCGAGCTTGAGAAATCTGAATGCTTTTCAATATTTGGTGTCTCTCCTCCATGAAGAAGCATCTTATATCCACTATTCCGGAACAAAATGAGCCTAACTAGCACCCTGAGTTATAGGAATGCAGAGTAATCAGGCAAATATCAACAAAACAATTCAATTCTAAAAAGCCCAACTGAATGAAATAGTGGCAAACAAGACAAATGCTGTTTACTTGGTAGCTTCTGTAACAGCAATGAAATTCCATTTCTTATTGTCACCAAAATAATGTTGAGCTGCAACTTCAACCAATGTTTCCAAATCCTTTATAGCAGATATGCACAACGAATACGGGAAAGAATTAGGCTCCATAGGACCAACATGCATCTGGGTTGGAGTAGTATCGATGATATGCTCGTTGATAGCAGTGATAATGCCCAAGATTGCAGTTACTGCAGATAATTAATAACTTTCTCAATATAGCAGCATTTTTAACTTTTCAATGTGTATGAATACAAAAGAAAAGGAAAAGGAATCTGAGCAGCTAGATAAAAACGCCCATCGTGTTTGGTTCGTGAGATAAAAACCAAGGCTAAAAAAACTCAAATTTTGACAGTTCAATATATTATTATGGAGCCTGAGAAAACAATAAAACTCCAAACTGAACCTAAAACAACTGTGTGAGTGTGACTTGTTCTCATTAGTTCAGGATGGAAGCATCGGAAAACATAAATTTTGATGTCTAAAATTAGTTTCTTCCCACTCCCACCATTTTCCATGATTACTTAATAAGGAAAAAGAAATCCCAAGCAAACAAGAAGTAGCCAAAAGTTACCAAAGTTTCACAAAACCTGCTTCTGGTCCTATCTCTGAAGCGGAAAACCGTTCGGGAAGAAGCCACGTCAATCCCTGTGCAAATTTTGAAAACTGGATCAGACAACATTTTTGAAATACAGTCACATCCGAACCCAATTCATCAGAAATTTCAACATTCGGATGCCACTGCCCAGTGCCACCAGAATAAACTATCCATACGATGAAAACAATCAACATGGCTAAACATATTCATCTAACAGTCAAAGACTCTTAACTGGAACAGCTAAGACAAAAACCATAATCATTACATACGTAAAACAAAAACCAACTCTGTTATCTTAACATACTTCCTGTCCATGATCAATATTTTTCTCATATTTTCATTTATTCGCATCCACAAAGGATGATATAAGCAAGTCTAGACAGCAAAATATGCAAGCATTTTCATAAAGAGAGCTCCTTTAATCAATTTTCTCCAAGAAAATAACAGTTTACTACCCAGAAGTCATAAGAAAATGCAATAAACTTAAATTCATATCCAAGCACAGCTCAACGTCACCTTTTTCCAAAGATATACTCCATTTGTAAGCTACAATGGATGATAAAAGGAACCAAAAAGAGAACCCGGAAAGCCAAAACAATCAAATATAAAGATTAGACTTACATTGGCAAGAGACTCCAATGAGTGAACATAATCTTTATTCCTTCTAACCCATTTCTTATAAGTCTCCATGGGTTCAGAATCTCAAAGAAAAACAAGAAAATAACAAACAGGGAGAGTCAGCTCCCCAAATAACCGAATGTAAACGTTGACCTTGCCTCACTTGAATCTAACTCTCTCTCTCTCTCTCTCTGGTGTTTCAGGACCAGACCCAGATGACGAAATACCGAGAAAAGGAAACCCTTTTAAGTAACTCGATCTCAAGAGTCAAGGTGTGGAAATGACCAAGAATGCTTGGAAAAGAGAGAGAGTGTCAGAGACTAGTTGTTGTCAAGGAAGAGGCAAAACTCAGAGGTAGTGATGGACTTATTGATATGTGGTCATTTGTTTGGTGTAAATAAGGAATTTAATCCTAACCATTGATCCGGATAAGAATTTGATGTGGCTGACCATCCGATGCAAGCATTATATTTTTTTAAAAAAGTATTTTTTAATTAAAAATATTTTAAAATATATTTTTAGATTTTTTTAATTTTTAATATTAATATATTATAATTATATAAAAACATTAATTTGATTTTCTAACTTAAAATAATTTAAAAAACAAAAACTACTATAATAAAAACCAATATAAAAGTTAAATACCGGTACATGTATAATTAACTATTGAATTTTGATGTTGTTAATTGTTTATGTTATGGAAATGTTGTATTAAGTTCCCGTTTATAATTTAGTTTTTAGGTTGGAAAGTGTTTTTTTTTTGTAAAAAAAGTATTTTTTTATTTTAAATTAATTTTTTATATATTTTTAGATCATTTGCAGGTTTTAAATTATTTTTGATATCAGTATATCAAAATGATCTAAAAATATAAAAACATTAATTTAAAATAAAAAACTAAAAATAATTATTTTTTAAAAAATATTTTTAAAATACAAAATAACGTTATATAGATTTGATGTATTTCATGTCATTATCCTCGATGTTTATTAATAGATTTGAATTTCAAGGTTTCAGAAAAGCTCTAATTTTTTTTTTATAATTATACAGTTTTTTATTATATTAAGTTAATATAGAAAAAAATTAAGGGAACCTATATAGTTTTTTTTATAAGTAGTTATAAATTAATTATAAAATATCCTTCAATGCACATTATTATATATAATATTGAAGTTTAAAATAAAAAATAAAATCAGTGTAAGCTTAAGATTCTTCCTTGTTCAAGATCTTAAAACAAAACAAAAATTAACTTGTTGCTATTAATGATCAATCATCTTTTCTTAAAATGGTTTATGCAACCTTCCCAATTCAAGGATGGTGCTGTTAAAACTCTATTTACCAACACCTTTACAATTCCAACATATATAAAATATTGGACCTCAGACAATGTTTGCATATCATTTGCATTCTACGATGAACCCTCATTAGCCATGGCTTAATTCGAATGTACCACCGCCATCCTCCTCCATCATTTACATGCTCTTTAACTACTTTATCAGCATTACATTTTAGCAAATGTGGGTGTCGCAGAGCATAGCTCTTGCTACTGTCTTCAATACAAGTTGTGGGACCTTTTTCTATTCTTCCATCTCCTTTTGGTTCTCTTCCATCTAGGCTTGTAGCTGGCTTGGTCATTTTGTTGAAGGACATGCTCGTTGTGGTTTCTAGGTTCCTGCTCTTTTATTAATCGTTTGGTTGCATGCAATTTATATTTGATTCAGTGAAGATTCATAACGTGAATGTTAGCCCTAAGAATGGAGCAGACAAGGTGATTTGTTTGTTTATTTATTTTAGTGAGGAATGAAATTGCAGATAATAAGAAAACAAGGGTAGTTGTGCTCATTTTACGTATCTTTTTATGCCTTGTACAGTTTACTATGAAAGATTTGCTTGTTTGGTTCGTACGAATTTGATCAAGGAGAGGCCTGAAATGTTCATGAAAGGCGATTCTGTGTAAGCTTTAAGCTTCCCTATAATTGGCATTGCTCTTACTTAGCTAGTTTATTTTAAAGTTGAGAGCTTTTGCTAATCCACTGCTAAATGAGGCAAAATTGTCCATAAAAAAATATAGGTGATGATGAACTCGGCTCTATTTGCTGAAGACTTATTTATATTGATTGGTCTCATTAGTACTTATGTTGAGATTGTGGTTCGTTATGCAGAAGACCTGGTGTTTTAGTTCTTGTGAATGATTGTGACTGCTGAGAACATAGCGGTCAGCTTGATACGAATTTGGAAGAGAAGGATTTGGTGGTTTTTATTTCTACCTTGCATGGTGGTTAGCATGTGCTTGTCATATCTGTTAACTTCATTATTAAAGAAGTAATGTGAAGGAAATTTCAGCCTTGGAAAGGGGAATGGGGATTTGGACTTTGTCATCATCTTCTTATTTCCTATGCCCCAGTGGCAAAACGTATGTTCTGCTGATGTTACTGTACTATTTTCATGATAAGTTACTGATAAGGTGATTTTTCAATGCGAGGATGGGAGATTATGCTGTCTTTGATGTGGATATTTACGAGCTTCACTACACTTGAAGCACCTCTGGAGAGTGGAGATAAATGAACCCCTTTTTCGGTGCCGGTTGCCGGAATATATCGCAGAGAAATAACTTGTATACAGGTTCTTTAAGGTAACTTAACTAGACGGGTTCTCGTTGCTAGTCTAATTGCAACCGACCCCTTGCTACGTCCCAATCTCTCGGTTGTCAGAACCGTTTCCTATCATTAGGCTACAACTCTCACACCCCAGTTACGAGTCTACTGGCAAGGACTTTCGTCCCAGGATTCAACGCAAAGATGAGAAAGAAATGGCTTTGGTTGTTTGCCAACCATAACCAATTATCTGTGAAGCTTGAACTAATGTTGCTGCTGATGGCATGAGGAATTTTTTTTTATTTGACCTCAACTTCTTGTTTTCTATGTTCTGATGATGCTGCTGTACCGTCGTACGAAAAGAATGAAGAAACTATCATGAAAACTGCGAGGCTCTAGTAACTTGGAAGAGGAACACTTGAAGGTACACAGAAAAAGGCCAAAACTGCATTTTGATTGGCTAAGGCATATGATATTTCTCATTCACCATGGCAACCTTTTCTGCTCTGAATTGTAAAAGAAGAAAAAGAAATGTTGAGAGTGGGATTTGAACCCACGCCCTTTCGGACCAGAACCTTAATCTGGCGCCTTAGACCAACTCGGCCATCTCAACATTTGTTGACTGGGAAGCCTCCAAATAATATATAATATTTATGTTGTAGCTGCATATCAGAACACGTTTTTGCTTAGCGGCGGTAGTGAACCTTAATGATCTCTCTTTTTTTTCTTTTTTTAAATTTAAACCTTCTAAAATAAACGATTACTTACAATATTATTACCCAAATATTACTTCATTTAAATCTAAAATTTAGTTATTTTAGATTAATATTACATTTCACATACATTTTATGGTGGGAAATTAGAAAAAAAAAATAATAATATAACAAATCCACAAGCGCACTCAAATATGCTTAAGATTCTTCGTACAAAAAGTTGCTTAAAAATTTCTCATAATTTAAAACTTTCATTAGTTTGAAAAGATTATCAAACTACTCCTCGTCTTCTTCTTCTTCCAAGACAAGAAATGCATTAACATAAAAAAGTTGCATTGGCCTTGTGCCAAGACGTCTTCGAACAAAATAGTAAAAAGCTTTCGAACTCTTTACAAAGTGATCTACTCTTATTGTTTTGTTTCATATATGTTTGAACACAGAGTTCAAATTCTCCGAAAGTTCTTTCGTGTATTAATCATCATCAAGCTCTCAGAAAAGAAAAAAGTTAACTAGCAACGAGAATCTTCACAAGAAACTCTGAGAAAACAACTAGATTACAAGTGACGAGCGGAGGAAAACAACACCCGCTGGCGCTGTCTCCTGTAAAGATAAAAACGAAACACCATCTCGTGGAATATCGAAAAGAGGAGTTAGTCCCTGAGCACACTTGAAACCCAGAACATTTCTGTGGAGAAGATAGCAAATTTCTCATATCTAAGGCTCATGAGACTGTTGTTACTTTCAATATCGCTGCCAAAAGCTTTAATTATTTCATTTACATTCCCAGAAAATCGATGGTCGCCCAACGTCAACCACCCTATCGTTTCTGCATCACCACAATTTCCTGACGGAGAACGCAAACAAAAGCCTCCAACGCTCCAGGCCAACCCCACCACGTCATATTACTTATCCAAATCTTTTTAGCAGAGGATTTTGTTCAACATGTGCACAAAACTGGCAGCAAGAAGCAGCTGATAAAATTTCTGTGGAACCCAAATCCATTTGTCATAACGCGTTGGTGTAGAACCTGCTACATGATTTTATCAGGACCCTCCCATCTCCGAACAGACTGCCAGATACTCTCCATCTCACTCCAGTTATCACCACCTTTTAACTCCCCCTTTTCCATGACCAGCCAAAAAGAGAACACGCCAAGTTTACGGATTTTTTTTTTTTTTTTGGGACCCTGACTCTATTATAGACCAAGTTTGAATCACAAGTTTTTTTGATTCATATAAATTATATAATATCCAAAGGGAACCCTGAGAATTCTAAATACAGACTAGCTTTCGTTTTCCCCTTTCTTCATTATCATCCATCAAATCTAAGTAAAGGAAAAGTCACTATATTGTTGGTTCATGCAAGCATAAATAAAGCAATACTCGCTGCTGCATTACAATTCTGTTTTGCCATTTGAATAAACATCCTTTTCCAACAAAACAAAACATTGGCATCAGATCCAAATGCACAAAAAGACACGGAAACAACAAGGCTGACTGCAAAAAATATTTTTCTATCATCAACATTATTCAAAATCAAAGCATCGAAATCATCTAAATGACAAAAAAAAGAAAAGCCTTCCAATAGTTGAAATGGCTAAAGCATGAATATTATTAATGAAAAAGCACACTTATTGCACGGTAAAGAAGCATAAAAAAATGTTCATGAATAAATTAACCTACCCAAAACATCATACAGAGCTTCCATAAAGCATGACTTTTATTCCAATCAGCCCAATATGACATGACTGGACGCAATCTAATTGTGCACTCTTACAAAATGGTTGAACACGCAACATTTAGACCTTTTGCTTTCCTTTTTGAAGTCTGTCTAGTTCTGCTTCAGCATGTTCCAACTGCAGCTTTAGGGTAGATATCCTTCGTTCTAAATCTTCCACAGCACTTCTGCTGGTGGAAGGTTGATATGGTGATGTAAAGTGACTTGATAAAGCTCTGAGAGCTTCAACTCCAGTAACCTATTCAATAGGAAAGCTAGTCAAATGGATGATTAACTAATAAAAATAAAATAACAAAGCATCAGAGCGGCAAGAAGCCAAGTGAATGACAGAAAATTCACCCCTTCATCTCCAGAATACACTGAGGTAGAAAATATTACAAAAACAAATTGCATTCAATGGAAAATATACTCCTTTGGAAAACAGTGGCATATGCTCATCCTAAAATATTTAGAAGGTGATAAAAAAAAATATAGGAACACAATAGCTAACTTGTTTTAAAAATGGTTTACATTGCTTTAAAAACACGAAAGAAGCAAGAAGTTCCTTGGCAAGTCCTACAAGCTATGGCACAAGTAGCTTACCTCTTGTGGCAACAATGGAAGTTTTGTAATGTTGAAGTCATCATACAACATATAGAACTGATCAAGGTACTTCTGTTGCATCCGCATTCTCGCTTTGAGTAATTTGGATTCAACATCTACAATAATAACAACAACAAATAATGGTTAACATATTTATCTAAGCAAGAATATATATAAAGTATAAAGAGAGGGGAGTAAGGGACATGTTAATAACACCTTCTTCATCATAAAGGACTTGATTAATGATAATATTATGCGTGTCAATCTCAAACTTGGTAAGCTCCTGAACCAGTCTCTCAGTTTCATAAAGGGATAGGAACTCGGGAATGCAAACACAAACAAAGGTTGTCAAGTCCTGGAAACAAGAAATACAAGTGCATTAAATAATTAATTATAGTCAGATGAAAAGAAAAGAAAAGAAAAGACAAACGTGATAAAGAAACTAGAATGTTCAACTGGAAAATAAAAGTACCATCTATAGAATGAAAATTTTCAGTGAGAATCAGCCCATCACGAAAAATTGCAAGTCATAGCTTCCAAACTTACAAATCTACAGTATCTTAGGCCATCGATGTAAGAAATTATTCGAGTAGATGAACATGTCAAAGACAAAAGACACATCCTTACACCAAACCTTAATAGGAAAGGGCCAAAAAATAAAATTTAGTTACACCCTCAAAACTATATGCAAGACACCCATGATATGAAAAAATAAATAAACTTCAATCCAATTTAACAACAACACTCCACTGCATGTCATTAACTACAATAATTCCAGACACATGGAGAGATAATGCAGCAACAATGAGAACTTCCTAAACCCATACTTATTTAATTACCATTACCACAATTCAGGCACCTTCATTGCATATGCTACAAGAGGCTCAATCCTCTAAAAAAACTCTGGCATATATACAATCAAACAAAAAACCCCTGCAACTGAAACATAACATAATTAACACTTAAATGTATGCAAACACAATCACATGGATGAAAGATCTTACTGGGTCTTTGAATTGCTTATTGACTTGTTCGATCACATCTTTCATGCCTTCAAGCCTTCCCAAGATTGCATCCTCGCCAAACTCATCATCGATGCCAAAGAGACGAGTCATCTGTCACAAAAAATTCCAAGAATAGTCAAAAGACACGAGAATTAAGGATGCAGAGGCGTGAAATTTAATATCACTCAAATGTATGGGAACAGGAATCCACTACTCAGAGGCTAAACTTTATTCTCAGTCATCAATGGGTCAAAACGGCAAGAGTAATACATTCTGCACTTCTTCCAAATGACTAGAAATTATAGTGACTAAAGACAGAAGACAAACCCCTAGTATTATTATCTTTTCTTCTCTTTTTTCTCTCAGATAAAAAAAAACCTAGTATTTCTGGATTCAGCTCTTTAATCAGAAGCTTCAACCATACAAATACCAGGCAGAGGATAAGGGACAAGTAGAAAGAGTACTACCATCTGAGGTCAATCCTATAAATGGTCCACCAATCATGGATGGTTCAGTATGTTTTGGGTCTCACCATTCCTGCCTAATGTATGAATGACTGCTTGAACTAAGATAACCAGGGAAATGACAGGACAACGCTGAAAGAGAAATAAAATTGCAGTCATGCATGGGCAAGAGGCTCAAATATTGAACTGGCACATTGGAGATTGAATGATCATTCCACAACCTAGAATCAACTTGAACATTTGATAAATGCAGAAGGAACATAATTAATTAATTTTCATGCTATGGTGGAAGACAGAAAAGGAGCACGGGACTGATCAATGCCCTGTGGGTACAAAACTGTATAATAAGTCACAACTTAGGAACCCAAACAACAAAGGATCGATGTGAACTGCATTGATTAAAAATTTTCCAAAATAGAACACAACATATCATAGTGCCACCATATTTTTATCTCCTAGCCATTAAGCTAAGGTAAGTGGATGTTGGAAGGAAAGGAAATACAACTGCTCAATTAATAGAGCATGCTAAAATAGGAATAGAAAAAAGAAGTTAAACCAGGCATCTGAACAGTTCGAAATAACTTATTACATAAGCATCACCTGACAAGAAAAGAAAAGGATGAACTTTATTTAAATAGCTGTTTCAACTATCATATAGTAAAAGACAAGCCAATAATATGACCCCCATTTGAATTAAAAGGGTAATACTTGATCACAATGAAGGACATACCTGACCAATTAAGCCGCCAAATTTACTTTTCAAAGACATCACCTTCTGAAGCCCCTTCTCCAAAGTTGATGGAAATTGTAATAGCCGGAGTGTATGACCAGTTGGAGCAGTATCAAATACAATACAGGAATAATCCATCGTTTGCACCAGTCTGCAGGAAAATAAGTTGAGCAGAAAGCATTCGATTCTTGATAATTAAAAAATTAAGTTGATTCAACTTGGTCAAGCAAAGGCGAGAGTGAAACCACCATGTGTCTCTCAGCAGAGCTTTGGCAAGGAAGGGAATAAGATGTCAGTTTAGGTAAAATAGAAAAAGCACTTCACATACAACAACACAATTCATTCACTCATTCTAATTACATTTATAGAAATATTACAAGAACTGAATATGGTAAAAGACCATATCAAGGACATGCTCAAAACTGTTTGATCAAAGATTCAAATGATGGAAACAAATAAATAAAACCCACTAGCTCAAAACATGTAGCACAGCTCGAATAACATGCAAGAAGCCCAGTTTATCAGTAGGAGTAGTCTACTCAACTATAGCTACTTGACAAATAAATTCACTTAAAGTTAACCCCTGACCAGTGCTTGTCATCGAAACAAAAGAGCAATCCTGGAACTAATAATGTCATAAATCTCAACTTCTTGCAGCTTTGCAAACTTTGAAGAAACCCCAGAGCAATCCTCAATAAAGAAAAAGAAAATAAGCTTAGCATCCCCACCCATAAAGTCAATCAAACATTAAGCCATTAGATCATAATATTTATTGATCCACTAAATGCTTTTCAACATTGCAAGTGATCAAGATAATGGAAACATGGTTCTTACTTCAACATCTCCGCGAAACTCATGGCCTCATCAATGCCAGGAATTGCATTCGCAAGCTCAGAAAACAAACTATCCATTCCTTCGCTTCCTCCAATATCATCGTTTTCAACGTTAGGATCCACCTCCTGCAAATCACCATTACCCAAACAATGCCACAATTATATACTGAAAAACAACATTATCAATCAATATAACAACTCCCCAATACAATTAACAAAGAGAACTCAAGATCAACCTCTCCAAAGAAAAAAAGAACAAAACTTCATCAAACTTTACACAGCAAACTCAATTTCTGAATTCTTCAAAAACCAACAATCAAAAACTTAAAAAGAACTAAATTCACAATTGGGTATTCTCAAATTCAATAAAAAAAAATACAAAATTCCCTTGAAATCCAACAAACCCACAAACCCAAAACCAAAAAAGATCCAAACTTTTACCATAGCATATAAATTGCCGAACCCATTAACCAAAGTAGGAGTCTTCGTAAATCGTTGTTGAAACGCGTCACTAAGGTTATGAGCTGGATCAGTAGATATGATTAAAACGGAAGATCTGACTTGAGCCAGAAGAATTGAGAGAATCGAACTGCAAGTCGTTTTGCCTACACCACCTTTGCCTCCAACAAAAACCCACTTGAGAGTGTCTTGGTCTAGTATGTTCCTTACCGTTCCATCTGGTATATCTGTTGTTGCCATGTTTTTACAATGTCTTCTTTCTTTTCGTGTGGCTGTCTTTGTTTTGTTCTTGTTTCAGCTTTGGGTTTTCTTTTCTTTTCTCTAAACAGAGAACAAATCGAAGCGGAGAAGTGGCAGGCTACTCGTTAGTCGTTACGGTGGCGTTTCTGGATCTTTCGTTATATTTTAAGCACATAAAGTGGCATCATGGGCCAAGCCATACTGTTTTTTGGGCTATAAATGAGTTTCCGATATGTCAGGATTCCGAACCTGCCCCGAACCGCAGATCCTTCTCCCGATTCCTAGATTTTTATAATTGAAAATGATAGTGTAGAAACTACTAGCTAAGGTACCCGTTTAATTACATAATAAATCATATTTAAAATAACTACTCATAAGAAATACAGTAATTAAGATAACAGAGAAAAATGTATTTTTTAGTTAAAATTATCTTTTCTAATTTAAATAATTTTTTTTCTTATAACATGCCTTTTTTTTATTAACAGCTTGTTTATTGAATAAAAAAAACCTAATAGCAATTAAAACAATTATTGTAATTTGAATTAAAGAGGAAAAACTTTTTCTCTTATAAGAAATACAGTAATTAAGATAACAGAGAAAAAATTAATTGTATAATTCTTTAAATATCACTTTAATCCATTTATTTAAACAAAATTTGATTTAAAAATTTAAGAAAAATAAAATTTTAAAAAATAAAAATAGAAAAAAATCAAAGGGCTATTTAACAAAAAGTTATAGGAGGTTAAGCCTCCATACTTGACTTTTTATTTTTTAATAGAATAAATAAAGCGTCATCCATCGAATAATACATTTTCTTCTTATTTAAATTCTGCCCACCAATCAGGGTTCAAGTTCTAGGACATTAAAAACTCAAATTTCAACGTGTTTCAGTCTAAGAACACCTCAAAAACATCTTAATTATCCCTATAAAGCCATTTACAACATTAAAACATCATTTAATGAGTTTAAGAATCGTAAATCAAAAACCAAATTCATAGGCTCTACCATTTCCAATATGTTTCAAGAGAGAATCATTTTCCTTGAACTTCCATTTTTAAAATGAGTTCACTAACACTAAAATCATCATTTTTTTATGGTCGAAATATGGTTGACTAAACATATTTTCCCTCCTTTACCTTTTGGATGATCTTCCCTATCTTATCTCAAGAGCTAAGGACTAAAACGTGACAAAAATTAAGTTTAGAATCAAAACATAAAAAGCTAAAATAATGTCGTGGGTCACATAGCGATATCGTCGGTGATGGCGGAGGCTTTTGTCGTGCCTCCAATAAGGTGTTGTGTTGAAAAGGTTTTTGGATTTAATCATAAAACTATTATTAATGTTCAGGAGTCACCACCTACTAGGAACCTCTGGTCTACAAGAGTCTAGGTAGGAGACTGGTTGTGCAAAGTAAGCTGCATTGTTGTTTGATTGTTTTTCTAGGTTGAGTTTTTATTTGTTGGTATTTTCTAAGGTTCAAGGCAGATCTCTCTTCATGAGAGAGTCTATACCTTATCGGATTAAATCCTAACCATTCTGAAGTCTGAATTTTAGCATCACATTTATTTACACCTTGTATCTTTAATACCTGAAGATGTACTTTATCATGTAATTTTACACACTACTGATATTAAAGTCTACATCTGGACCCTAAAAAAAAAACTAGAAAAAAGTTTTTGATATTTTGACCAAATCCTAATGGATGGTCATAAACTGGTTATGATATCCACTTTTTCTTGGATTTTCAAAACATGAGAAAGATGCAATTTTTTGTTTTTTTTATGAAAATATGCTTGGAAAGATTTTTAGGATTTGGCTGTATGCATGGAAATAATTTTTTGTTTCTTTTTTTTTTAAAGGGAAATTAATTTAAAGGTTTATAATTTTTTTAAAAAATATTTCAGAGAAAACCAGGTATTTTAATACCAGATTTGTATTTTATAATGTAAATATACAACCCAATATTATACCAAATTAGTAGAAACAAATTTGAGAAAATCACAATTTTTTGAAATGATTTTTTATTTTTTTTGTTTTTTAAATATTGTAATATATATTATTATAAATAAATACATATTAAATATATATGGGCTGGGCCAACCCAGCTGACTATGCCAAGCCCATGAATGTTGGGTTGGGTCGGTCTCGGCCCAACAAATCTTTTTTTCTTCTTTTTCGGGGTCAGGCCGAACCCAGCCTAGCCATCCAGGCTAGGCTGGAAACGGGTCCAGCCCATCCCTATAACTGCTAGCGAACGCCAACAGTGCAGGATGTGAATTAATTCACGTCTTGTTTGCTCTGATTGAAGGAAAAGGAACAAAATGAGTGTTGTAGGCGGGGATGGCTGACGAAGTTCACCTAGGCTGAGGGTGTTGCTGGCAGCCTCACTGGTGGTGCTTGGTGTGACCGGAGAAGACGTGATGATTACAAGGCGAAGCCGGAG
>Ga0307511_10004114_pt1 | contig 14865 bp, 13 predicted proteins | sample 13_EM_MG_FD_200266 | JGI IMG/M metagenome (GOLD analysis project Ga0307511, IMG submission 200266) | Populus trichocarpa ectomycorrhiza microbial communities from riparian zone in the Pacific Northwest, United States - 13_EM | ecosystem: Host-associated > Plants > Roots > Unclassified | place... | reverse complement strand
GCTGCCATAGTTATTACTTGCCGACGGGTGGTCCTGCCCACTAAGGGCTTGAATTAATAGGTACGGCCCTCAGGCTATATATTCTCTAACTGTGTCTAGTTCTACCTCTGGTGCTCTGCCTCTCTCCAGGTCTCCTCCCCTCTCTGGATGCGGGCCTTGTGCCCTTAAATATTACATGCCAAGACTAGCTGTGACTCACTATTGCGGCTGTGCCATAGTAGTGAGTCATACATGATTTGAAATCCATCTCTGACTCATACCTGCGTGACTCACCAATGAGTCACGCGCTCAATTATACAAATGAAATACATGAGTCATAATTCTGTTTGGTGGCTATGCTTTCGCATGAGTAACCCTCTGAGTCATAATCCGCCAACTACTTGTTAGTATCCACTGGTTCCTACTATATGTGGAAGGTGTTTATATTATGCCGGTGCATATATATAACTTCCTTACACTTGTCTTGCACAAGGTCTTCTGTTGACTGCAGGTTGAGAATATCTCTGTCTCGGTGGTGGATTCTTGTTGCTAGCTTTCGTTGAATGTAATGTGTTGTTGCATGTGTTGACGTCCAATAGAGGGGATACCTGAAAAGGTATTATAAAGATACCAACGGGTGATCGGTCCATGGTAGTAGGTTTTAACAGTTAGATTGTTTTGTGTGTTAAAAAAAATGTAATGGGCGATGCCAATAGTAGCACCGCGTGCCGTTTAACAGAGTCTATACTATCACCGGAATGATAGTGTATGTCTGTTATTGGTTCCGCTAAGTCGAGGACTCAGAGGGTCTTTGAGAGCATACAGATTTCCCAAGCGGGAAGAGAATTAACAGGTGAAATCTCTTTGTATTGAAGCTATCTAAGGCTTGTCTGAACTCCGTCTGAAGTGATCTAATGTGAGAATCCTCCTTCAGAAGGGCAGAACGGCTCAGTACTTATACTAGTCGCCAAGCCTTCTGAAATCTGAAAAACCTGTTTTCTGGCCTTTCCAGAAAGCACTCCTCCATGACCATAAATACAGGTGTGGGAGGTCAGGCCTCCAGTACTCACAAATATAGGTGTGGATGCGTAATGCATCCTGATAATGAAAAGTACATAAGGGCCGGATACGCTCAAGGTAATAGTACGTAAGGTACTATGCCCGAGCTATCTGGTATACATGATAGGTGCTCGGAAATGCGTAGTAAGACAATTATAAGAAACGGTCTTCCGTTACAGCAAGGTAGGAGAGAAGAGGGTAGTAGTAGGAAACAGGGTGCTGAAAGTGGCCCAAATCATATTGGCGCACATGCAACCAATCGATGGAAGGGGGAAGGCGGAGGTTGAAGACAGGGTCAATAAAGTCAATGCCTTACTCTGGGAGAAGGCTATCACCAACAACACCATCCCATGGCAGACCACGGTGGCGGTCGGTAAAGGAACCCAGGATGACAAGTCGAGGTGAACAATCGGGAAGATTGGCGAAGAGTGCACGAAACACAAGGTCCTCACCACGATGACGGAGTGCCTTACAGCAGTTTTCGGAGCAAAAGGTGACATGCTCAATGCATGGATGGCAGATGAGAAGACCATGAGGATGCTAATGCCAGCAGCACCATCAAAGACGGCCAGGGGCAGAAGAGATATCAGAAAGAAGTTGAGAGAGGAAAATAAGTACATGAAGATGGGAAACCGCATCCCAAAAGTATGGGGAGGTGCCAGGACCACCGGATTAACCTTCGATGCGGCAGACTATGCAGAGGCTAAGAGGTTGGTTGAAAAGGGGGTCATGTGGGAGGGGGCACGGAGACAGGTCCAGATAATGGACACCAACAAGATGGGAGAATTCAAACACTCTCCGCCACCACAGAAGAAGGAGGAGAAGAAGGGAAAGACGGGTGAGAAAAAGACCTCCGCGCAGGTCCACACCAACATCAACACCAACAACAACAACAACAACAACAACAACAAGGGTCAACAAGGAAAGCAGCGGACCCCTCCTTACTGGTCGAATGTAGTCTGCTACAATTGCAATGGCAGGGGACACAAGAGGGAGAGCTGCTCTTCAGTCAGCAGAGCCGCATCTGCATGCATCTCGGGAGGACAAAAGAGGAACTTGGAGGCAGTTGAAGGAAATCAGAATGGCTAACAGACCCAGAAGAGAAAGGTTGAGGAGGTGAAGACGGACAAGAACAGTTTCGAGAAGGTGGAAAGAAAGAAGGGATGGAATGTATGGATGAAGCCAGGCTTGAAGACAGCCGGAGGTGCCACCCCAGGACCCTCCAATGCAATAGTCTCGAAGGTTTTGGACGATGACGTTGAGGAATGGACACAAGATCGCTTTGGTCCCAATGCACAGAAGCCCCGGGTGAAGTCAGACTGGTCCCCGGACGAGCAACCGGGACTAGGCAAACACCTATTCTAAGGGCCTCCGGGTGGCGTACCAGAACGTAGCAGGACAGTGCGAGGGCACTCATACGTTTCTGGAATGGTGTAAAAAGAGGAGGATTGATATCGTTTTTGTCGGAGAAGCGTGGGTGGACAAGGAAGGGACTGGGACACAATCCCACCCCTCATTTACATTAGGATCAAAGGTGGAAAAAGGGAAGAGAACGATGGTATACTGGAGGAAGAAGATGGATGGGGTGGTAAAATTAATAGGGAAGATAAGAGACTACCCTTGGTGGAGGTATGGAGCAACAAGCTAGGCGGAATCTATGCGGATGGGAAATTGTCGGGAGGGAAGTGGAGGGAGTGGCTCGAAAGTCTAAATGAAGCGGATTGCCTAGTGGGAGACTGGAATGCTCACAACCAAGCATGGGATCCCCTCAATGAGGACGATATGAGAGGGAAAGACATGGAAGAATGGATGGTGGGAAAAGGTTTCGAGATAGGGGGAGAATATGAAGGACCAACCTGGGAAAGAAAAGTCAACGGACAAAGGCAACAAAGCCGGATCGACCTCTTCGTCAGCAGAGGACCCAAGAACTGGCAAAATGTTAGGTTGGACATATTCCTATCAGACCATTGGGCTATCATGGCAGAAATTGATTGGAAATGGAAATTGGAGGAAGTGGTAAGGGAAAAGATTGATTGGGATATCCTTGGTGGGGAACTCAGGATGGCGGAAGAAGAGGAAGAAAAAGGAGATTTCCACTGGTATGAGGAACTAGAAGGAAACACTCCATGCGAAAAACGAAAAATGCTCCGACAAGCCTGTTGTAGCATCATGCGGATCACCGAAAAGTCCAAGAGGTGGTGGGATGAGGAACTATCGGAACAGTTGAATATCACACGAGACGCCAGCAGAGGGAAAGGGTCGAACCGGAGCCTGGATCAAGCAGCAAGGATCAAACGGTGGAAGACGGAGAAGGATAAGATGAGGACGTTAGTGAGGGAAAAGAAGAAAAAATGCTAGCAGGCTTTCTGTAAAGAAAACTGAGAAAAAGATCTGTGGGAAATCATCAAGTGGGCCAAGGACCAATGGCACCTTAAGGCGACAATGGGAGACCTGACAGATACAACGGGAGTACCTCTAAAAACGGACAATGAAAAGAAAAACGGCCTGATCAGAGACCACTTCGGGTGGAGAAACGAAGGCAGGAAAGTTGATGATATAGAGGAAGAAAGGGAAAGATACCCGGGGTTGACCGGTATCAGCCAAGAAAAGATGGAGGAGTTGGTGAGGAAAGCCCTAGCCAGAACGTCCAACAAGTCAGCACCAGGACCAGACGGAATCGGGTACAAATTAATTAAATGAGTACTTGACCTCGAGCTAGGCAGGGAGCTTATTTGGGAGGTGGCAGAGAAACTGGTCAACGGCATAATACCAAAGGAATGGCAACACTCCAAGGTAGTCATGATTCCAAAACCAGGGAAGGACCACAGTAAAACCAAAGGCTGGAGGCCCATCAACCTAATGAACTGTATCGGCAAATTAGGCCAAAAGGTGGTAGCGGACAGGCTCCAAGAGTCAGGTCTCCTACATAGACACCAATTCAGATCGGTCAAGGGCAGGTCAGCCACGGAAGCAGCCCTAAGGGTGGTAACAAGGGCCCAGAGATGCATGGCAGCGGAAGGGGCAGTGGGATGGAACTTCGGGGATGTGAAGGGAGGGTTCCAGAATGTCAGGGAGGAAGACATAATTAGCGAACTGGAAAAGTCGGAAGAAGGCAAGAAGTGGATACCATGGGTGAAGGAGTTCTTCCGAGCAAGAGAGTTCGAGTTGGAATGGGACGGGAAAGTACGAGGAAAAGGGAAATCAAATATCGGCGCACCACAAGGGTGACCTCTCTCACCGGTGATCTTCTTCATCTGGATGGCCCCGATTATCACCAAAATGGAGGAAGCATGAAAAAACCGATGGCCTGCATTCAATCTGGAACTACCATCATATGTTGATGACCTGCTTTTAGGAGTTTCAATATGGGAAAGAATCATGGTATGGGGAATAATAATGGATGAGGTGCTTGATGAAGCAGATAAAATAATAAACAGGATAGCAGCAGAGAACCATTTTCCCCTCGAAGACTCGAAGCATGAATGGCTAATCCTTCAAAAAAAGAGGAGGAGGAAAAATAAGGACGTGAAGTGGGTAAAGTAGTTAGGGATCATTATGGATGAAATGCTGACAATCAAGGAACATTGGAAAGCCCGAACCAAGAAGGCACGAGCTATGCTCGCACAATTCAACGGGTTAGGCAACTCTCAGTGGGGGATCAGGGCCTCCAGTTGGAGATAGGTTTACACTGGGATGATCCGAGCAATAGCCTTGTGGGGGTTGGAACTAGAATGGAGAGGACAAAAGGACTGGGAGAAGGACTTTGAACAATTGCAGTACCAGTCTCTATAGAAGTGTGTTAATGCGACACACGGATCCAAAATAGAGCTGGTCTGTCAGATTGCGGGGGTGGAGTCTCCGAGAATGGCTTTGGACGCAGCACAGGCCAGACGCATGGGAAAACTGATGCGGGACACCACTGCACTAGGAGACTTGATGTTCGATGATGGGACAGGGCAGAATGAGGAAGCAGGGAGAGAGTGGGACGATTTTGGACAAGAATACACTGTCGGTCCAGACCGATTCACCTCAGTCTTGACAGCGATCCGAAGCAAGGCGAGAGTATTGAAAGAGGAAGGACATGAGAAGATAAGTTACGGGGGAAGAGTAGGGAAAGTGGAAGTTCCGGAGGTTAAACTTCAGGCTCAAGCAGACTCCAACGCAGGGGTATGGACGGAAGCCTTTAACCAAGCCAGGGAACATTGCGAGGCCACTGGGGTCTACACTGATGGGAGTATGAATGAAGACGGAATGGTGGGCGGAGGCTGGTATGTGGAAGGAGGAAAGAGACTGGGAGGAGTCACACTAGGCAAGCTGGCAACGGTGTGGGACGGAGAAGAATGCGGAGTGAGAGGGGCACTCGAGGACACACTAAGCGAATCTAATGTACTAATCCTCTCAGACTCACAAGCAGCAATTGCGGTAGTGAAAAAGGCAGGTCGTACAGGAAAAGTAAGGACTCGTGACCTCAAGGTTGTGATCGAAGGGATAAGGGAAAGGCAATCTAGTCTAGGCCACAATGCAGTCTCATTCGGGTGGGTCAAAGCCCATAACGAGTTACACGGCAACGAAGAAGCCGACCGACTGCCCAAAGAAGCCACAAACCTATACTCCGAGGATCCCCAGATTACGGAGGGAAGTTTGAAGCAGGCAAGGAGAAGAATGAGAGAGGATGAGAGAAGAGTGAAGGGAGCGGGGATGGGTAAGGTGGTGAAATGGAATAGGAAGGCAAGAGTCGCATACGTTCAGTGTCGCACTGGAAAAGGCAACCTACAAGCCTGGCGCCACAAGATCGGAAAAGCGGAGAACTCGGAATACCGGAAATGTGGAAGATACGCGGAGACAGGCAAGTACGTAGCCTTGGTCTGTACGCGTGGGGAGGATATAGGGCGAAGGTGTAGTACATGGGAAGATATGGATGATAGGGCGAGGTGGGCCAGGAAGGAAAAGGACGAGAAAGGATTCTACACTGTCGATTTGGTAGAGACGCTTTTCTCTAAAATTGACTTGCGCTGATTTCCGACCACATAATTTTTTTTTTTTTTTTTTTTGTCATTTTGTTGTTTATATTTGTTTGTTAAGGGGAGGGCCGGAAGGGGCGTGGAGGTGGAAGAGTCATATATGTACGGGGAGGGACCGGAAGAGGGTGTAGTGGCGGAGGCATACTTTTATTGTGGATGGACCGGCAATGGGTGTGGTGGCAGAAGAGGGGTATTCCATTAGATATCTCCTTGGTTCGGAAGGCAGGACGTTTATGTAGCCCGTTTTCCCATGGGTGTACCGAACCTTTAAACGGTAGCGCACGGGGGCGCCGCATAGCCTTAGGCTGATTAGGCGTATAGATTTCAAAAAAATAAAAAAAAAAAACTGGTCCTTGATCGAGCTCATATCATTCTTGATATTGCCGATTTCTCGGTCTCGATCCTAGCACGCTTGCGTCCATGTTAGCTCTGCCCTGGCAACAACCAACTTTTGAGTTAATGTTCTGTTTGTTTCTGCCTCCTTTTTTAACAGGATCCAGCCGTTTGCCTTTTCCTGGTTCCCATCTTAGGTCATGCCATACTTGATCGAGTCACCCATAGCTCGTATCGTGAGTTTGGGCGTTGACTTTTCTGCCCTGGATCTCCACCACAAGTCCGACTTCTCGATGTTGTTAATGGAGTCTATGCCTTCTTGGATGGCTAGGATAGCTATTGCTAACTGGTAGCTCTTCCTCGGGTCATTGACTTCCTTCCTGGAAATCTTGTTGACCTTCTTTTTTTCCTCTGTCATCTCAGCATCCTCGGCTGGTAGATGTTTCTTCATTTTCTCGTTGAAGATCCTCTCTGCCTCTTGGATGGCTTCCTTCACTGCTTGTTCCACGAATGCTTTATCCGCCTTGGGGATGGCGTGTTTGCTGGTGTTCAAGCCTGTACCTGCCTGCTTAGTAATTCCTGGCCCTGGTGGAGCCGTCATGGATATATCCTCCCCGTCCTCGTATTTCAGCCCTGTGGGGATGAAATAATTCTCGGGGATTGCCTTGCAGGTTGAATTTGGAGCTGGCAACCATTTTACCGTGAGGGGTCGTGGGTTTCGTGACGGTGTGGGTGCATCTTCATCATCATCATCCGACATGTCCGAGAAGTCCGATTCCAGTTCTTGAGAGTCCGGGACAGGGTTTTTCTCGTACTCAATTGTTCCCTGAATACCTTCTTTCTCCCATTCTTTAGGTCCGTCCAACTGCCAATGTGGGGGAGCTGTCATGTAGAGATTGCTCACGATCTCTGCCGTCGGCCTGGCTGCCGCTGGTTCGTAAAGGTCCGTGTCGAATTTCCGGTTCAAGGTTTCTAACGAGGTACCTGCCGGTGCTGGTTTCTTCGCGTTTCTCCTTGTCTTCCTCCTGATTGCCTTGTTATCTGAGACTTAGTCGTCCGAGTCCTCCTGGATTTCATCGATTTTTTCGATGATTTCTGCTGAAGTCATGGGAACCGCCGGAGCAATCATTGCATGATGTTTGGGTGTGATGTGAATAGCTGTTCTTCCTCTGACAACTATTCTTTCCAAGACATTATCTGCCGAGTCTTGCTTTTCATATTGGCAAGACGCCTTATCAAAGTCCTAGTGGAGAGTGACATCTTGGATTAAATAACTTCTTTCCAAGATTTCAATGGCTTTCTCCGCTGTCATCTCATCGGTAATATTGATGACTTCTTCCTCCGCCCTACCAAGTCTCTCCATGCTCATAATTTTTTCATCCCAGCTGCTATCCTCCTCTGTGGCTTCCTCATACCTGGTGATGGTTCTTTGAGTTGCGGCAGTTAATCTCTCTGGCCCCTTTCAATCTCTGAACCTCGGGATTATGTTCCAGTTAGAGATGTCCTCAAGTACGAACTGCTTGACCTTCTTGACTCCTCATTCACCATCATACTCGAATAGTGCCTTACTTCCTCCAGCTCCCCAATTGGTAAAGGGACCGAAAATTACTTCTTTCTGAGGTCTGACCATGATTGGTATCAGCGAGACTCGAGTTTATATTTTGTATATTATAAACGAGTGAGAGTTGATAACCGCATTGGTTTTGTTTGCTTGTTGTTTGTAGGGATCGGGTTGTTTTGGCAACCGTTGCTAGGGAACTATTGTTGTGACAAGCGTTCAGCCGCAGTGGAAACTCGTAGAATCTCTGAGAATTGGTGTGGGTGGAGCCGGCCAATGTAAATTGGGGCTGTTGCCACGTAGGCACTCAGAGCACAATCGCTCGGATTTTGGGTCGAAAGTTCAGAAAACTTTACCCTTGGGGGAATTTTGTAGTTTCAATCAATAAAGAATAAAAAGTAGATAGAAGTGCTATTTAGCTCACGCTCTATCAAATAAAGCAAGAGGCGACGTAGGCGGTCCTCTGGTTATGAAGTTCGTTCAATGAATTTCGTCCTGAAAGTTGATGTCGGTGCTGTTTCTATTACCTTGTTAAGCATCATCATGATACTGAACGTGTTTATAATGAGCCATTATGTATTTATTTGGATCTAGAATCATAATGAGTTTTTACTGTTGCCTAAAATAAGTCCAAGTAGACTCATTGCCTTAGGAACTCAGTATCTATTAAAGATCTGAATTCCACGACCTTAGATAGGACAGTTCTCGTTCAGCACAGTCTACTCTAGCTACTTCAGAAATACACAATCTACACTGGTAATATTCTTGTCCACTTGTACCTATTGATCCTCTACCACACCTACCACAACAACCCCTTAGCCACCTACTATAATCCTGTATAGGACACAGTGGGCGTGCTTAAGACCCTATAACCACGTTGGTAGAGCCGAGTTCCTTACAGAACTCCTCTATTAACTTGGCTCACACTTACACTAGGATTTGATTCTAGGGAAGCCAGCGCTTACAACTCTGAATGCCTTAATCTCAGGAGTCCCAAAGCCTGTCACTATCCAACCCGAAGGAATGCCACACGTTTCTCTAAAGGAATGGAGGAAAGCAGGGCTTGCTACGGGGCAAGTGACATCTGCCCCACTCTCCATAAAAGACGAAGTTCCAGACTATATTTTACCATTCTTCGAATTCCTGGTATCAGCTATAAGTCTCGAAGAAAGTCGGGAATGCAACCCCTTGGTTAAATTCGCCCAGCTATTTCCGGCAACCACACGCAATGAGTGGCTACCACTCAGAACTATCAACCACCGAATCTACCCGAAACCCGTCTCTACATAGGTACCAATATGGCGACCCTCACCCTCCAAAATTTAGGGAGAGCTCATGAGACAGCTCACTGAAGAAGAAGGCCCAGACCGGATTTATCTTGCAGAACATGATACCAATGCGGTGGTTCTGTTTGTACAAGCCAAACGAGATGATCCCACCAAACCACAGTGCATCCTGGACGCCAGGGATGGGAATGATGCGGTTGACTACCACCACATACTCCTACTAAGCATTGAGGAACTCATGGAGCTAGTCCCTGCTCGGAAATATTGGTGCAAGATTCACCTAGCGGATAGGTACCACAACATCAAAATCGAAGAAGACTCGGAACAAGACTCCACCTTCCTCACACATATGGGATATTACCGCAGTCGCATTATGCAACAAGGCGACCACCACGCTGCTGCCACCATGGTACGAGCCATGTACGAATTCTTTAAGGACATGGTCTTCAAAGGCCTTGTCAGTTATCAGAAAAGAAAATAGTGGCGTCCCGATGCCATGCTGGTGTCTCCCCAATGTCATTCTCCGGCTAATGTATATGCGGCTCTTTTGTCTTTTAAGTGCCTCTATGTGCCTTCCGAAGCCCTCCTAGTGCCACCCAATGGTCTTTAATGCCTTCAGGAGATACCTGATCCAGAGGAGAGGGTCCAAGATTGACATAATGGCTCCAGTGTCTCTCAGGGCGTCAGACGCCAATTAGGCAAACTCAAAGATTTCCTGATCTTTACATTGCCGATATCATTATCTTTTCAGTTACCTACGACGAACATGTAGCTAACTTACGAAAGGTTCTACAACAGCTTCTGTATGAGAAGTTTTATTTGAAGGCTAGGAAATGGCAGTTCTTCACCAAACTTCTAGATATCTTAATACACATATTAACACCGGATGGGTTACTGTAAGGAAGTGATATTCTCAGTATGCTGATCTATCACCACCTCACAACTTACCCTGAACCAACATCTACTATGTAAGCTCTTACTAAGTTATGCTAACCTGCTGGGTTAATACTGTTGGAAGAATCACATGTAATTTCTTCATTTCACATGTCAATTATGAGTCACCTATGACTCAACAATTTCCTATGACTCATGTATAACTCTAAGGTTATGACTCACGTAATGAGTCAGAGATGGATTTCAAATCATGTATGACTCACTACGATGGCACAGCCGCAATAGTGAGTCATAGCTAGTCTTGGCATGTAATATTTAAGGGCACAAGGCCCGCATCCAGAGAGGGGAGGAGACAGACAGACAGAGAGATACAGACAGACAGAGAGACACAGACAGACACAGACTAGTTAGATACAACAAATATAAGAGTTCCACTGGTTAATTCTAGTCCCATAAGGACTCTTACTCAGAACTTAGTAATCCAATACTAGAAACCAAACTCTTAGCCTTTAAAGTACTTAGTAATCCTGGAATATTACTTCAGGGTAATATTCCACCCTAAATACTTTAGGTCCCCATTTACACTTACTACGCGTTTCTCTCTTTGGCATGTAAACTGATCCTTTTCTAATAAACAGCTTCCCTGCTTGCGAATATATTCTGGTCGGTAGTTTTGATCAAATCCATACGGTCTAGCCACATTGTTAAGTAATACATTGTCGCGTGGATAGGTTTACTAGCCTGTCGCACAGACTGTAAACCTGAGAATCCGCTGATAGTAAAGAATCATTTTCCTAGTACCGATAGCCTGCTGCCATAGTTAATACTTGTCAAGAGGTGACCCTGCCTGCTGGGGGCTTGAATTAATAGGTAGGAGCCCTCAGGCTATATATTCTCTAACAGTGTCTAGTTCTACCTCTGGATCTCTGCCGCCTCTAAAACCATTAGAAAAGAAAATAGTGGCCTCCCGATGCCATGCTGGTGTCTCCCCGATGCCATCGTCCGGCTAATGTATATGCATCTCTTTTGTCTTTTAAGTGCCTCTATGTGCCTTCCGAAGCCCTCCCAATGCCTCCCAATGGTATCTAATACCTCCAGCAATCACCTGATCTGAAGGTGGGCGTCCAGGATTGACACAATTGCTCCAGTGTCTCTCAGGGCGTCTGACGCCCATTAGGCAAACTCAAATATTTCCTGATGACTGGTGCCAGACTAAGAGCCCTTATATATTCCGCACACAAGGAAATAGTGAGTCAGTAGGGAGGCTGTGCGCAAGCCTCTGACTCATACATGAAATGAAATCCATCTCTGACTCATACCTACATGACTCACCAATGAGTCACGCACTCAATTATACAAATAATATACATGAGTCATAATTCTGGTTGGTGGTTATGCTTTCGCATGAGTCACCCTCTGAGTCATAATCTGCCAACTACTTGTTACTATCGACTGGTTCCTACTAGATGTGGAAAGTGCTTATATTAAGCCCGTGCATATATATAACTTCCTTAAACAGATGACGTTTCGCTTCATAAACCAAATGCGACCTTCTCCGCAACTGGATGCTCCGAAGCTGTATTAGAATTGTTAGCGTCCACTGTACAATATCCAATATATTACCCACATGTGAATCAATTCTACTTGTCCTAACCTTATCGATGCCGCACTCCACCTCTGCTGCTTTTCATGCATCTGGTAACATCCTTTCGGTACCCTCAGCATCTAGCAATGGGTTTTCGAAGCAAGTTATCATCTCAATTCGATTGGCAGCAACGGATACCACTGCTTTTGGAATTCCATCGAACTGTGTAAAGCTGCGATTTCTGGGTGCACTTTATCTTACACCTTTCAACTGTGGCTTTGGTGCGTAGAGCCCCTCAGTGTTCCCTACTTCAGAATTTGTCCCCTCAACTCCAGGTGAACATGGTTCATCAACTGTGTCAAATGGTAAGCTTCGGAGTCCGCCACTAGACATTGAACATGCTGCGCTCGATTGTGAGGACCCTTGTTCGTCCGGCGGCATAATATTGTTAACAATTTTCTTCCATTACTGCTGTGGAAATTGGTTTCCTAACCTTTAGTCGACCCCTTCCCCCACTACTTACTGATGTGTTCAATAGTACTTCAACGGATCTGGAAGATCTACTGATGCTTCGTGGTAGTTCCTGCACAACATGGCTTGAACATTAGCTTTGCCTTTACTGTGGTTGTAAGTACATACCTCCAGAAAATTGATTCTTGCCTGGAACGTTGGTGGTACCTACTCTCAATTGATTAGTTCTTCAAACTCTGGAGTTCAGCAGATATTCACCACTCACACTCATAGACTTTTGCGACCTTGTATGCAACGCTAGAGATCCCGCTGAAGACTCCCCACATTCATTCTCAATTGTGTCTCGCTTCTTTCTCCCTCGCTGAAGGTCAATATTCCTCGCACCTCTCTTGCGAGGGTTAGTATTCTCTTTGCTTTTCGTTCGGTTACTTTTCTTGGAGTTACACGCCCTCATCATCCTCAGCTGGTATGTCCCCAAATCATTTCTTGGACATCGTGGTCCTCTTTCAGTGTTTCCTCCCTTTAGCATTGTCCCTTAAACGTTCAAGAGATATGTTAGGATTATCGCAGTCCTAACTAAAAACATATCTTGCATTCATAAAAACACATCAACATATATCCAACTGTTCCATCAAAATATCCTATCACAAATATCCCTAAGCACCCAATACCTAAACTCTCGTTCCGATCCATAATTGTACTACACATAATTATGGAAAAAAACGTTCACTAACAATGCACTGACTAATAATACAAATGACTCAACCAAAAAAAATTCTCACGACCAAAAATATTCTCACGACCAAAAAAATTCCCACGACCAAAAAAATTCTCACGACCAAAAAAATTCCCACGACCAAAAAAATTCTCACGACCAAAAAAATTCTCACGACCAAAAAAATTCTCACGACCAAGAAAATTCTCACGACCAAGAAAATTCTCACGACCAAAAAAATTCTCACGACCAAGAAAATTCTCACGACCAAAAAAATTCACACGACCAAAAAAATTCTCACGACCAGAAAGATTCGAACGACCAAAGAAATTCGAATGACCAAAAAAATTCTCACGACCAAAAAAATTCTCACGACCAAAAAAATTCTCACGACCAAAATAATTCTCACGACCAAAATAATTCTCACGACCAAAATAATTCTCACGACCAAAATAATTCTCACGACCAAAATAATTCTCACGACCAAAAAAATCCCTCAAGATACACTAAAAATCCCTTACACAAAAATCCGACTAAAAAAAAAATCCCACAGACAGAGAAAATCCAACAACATAAAAATCCAACAAAAGAATACTCTCAAAACAATATCAGATGGACTCTAAATCTCCCGGAGTCATTCTTCATAATCCCCATCATCATTGTCCAACTCCTCAGGAGCCATGGCATCATCAGCTTCGCCTTCATCACCTTCGTCATCTTTGTCATCTTCCCTTCCGCATCCTTATCGGTTGGTCTGAAGAACAGGGTGTCGTCCCAGGGCCCCTCCCCATCGTCTTCCGGCTCCTCTTGGTCTCGTACCTTTTTTATTTCAGCAGCAACTAGTTTTGCATATGGGGATGGAGTTACTTTAAGAAGGGCCCCACGAGTGGTGCCTTTAGGCGGTGTTCTTGGAAATGTTTTAGGAACACCAGAGCTGGTAGTGTTTGGAAATCTCTTGATGGAGGTGTTCCTCGTGAGTATTCCAATTTCCGATGCGGTCCCTGTCAACTGAGTATTGTTCCCTGAGGGTCCAGCCTGTGAACTCGCCATTCCCACCCTGGACCCTGATAACCCAGGGTTGTGCCCTGAAAGTCCAGCTTGAGAACTGGCCTTAGTGGCAGGTGCATTTGCACTGCTCATATTTTCGGTATCCCCTGAAACCCCTGGTTTGGTCCTGCCCACTGCTTTTGCCTTCCCTTTGTCTACTGCACCTGTGGACTTGGATTTTGTTTTAGTTGGAGGAGGTTGACGTAGAGATGGGGGCAGGCCTGGCGTTTGTTGAAGACTTTTCTTGATCCTAGTTTTTTTCGTTTTGGCACCAGCTCCGGTGCCCCCTTTCCTGCCTCTTCTTCTTTTTTATGAGGTCACAGGTAGCCTAGCTTAGTCTGGACTCTGGTCGTCCCCTGAATCGTCCTCTGGGGCTACCTGCTAACATTGAATGTCTATGAGATATTCCTCTTTGTGGCAGCCGAAAAGATAGTCTACTTGCTCATTAGTGACCAATTTTGTATAGGCGTGAAATCCATTAGCCCTAATTCTGGCCCCCCAGAAGGCTTCCATCTCCCGGTTCACAGGCTTCCAGCTGGAAGCAGCATCATGCAAGGCAGCTCAGGTGTAGTCGTCCACCGTTACTACCTTGGACAGCTGCCACTTCCACCCAAACACCGCGAAACTGAACCCCCCAGGCTCCGCAGAAGGATTCCTCGTGTCCAGTTTAGGACAAATCATGTGCATGATTGCACTATTTGGTCTACCCCCACAATGCGGAGGTGCACCAACTGGCTGATCAGTAACCGCAGGTGCCTATAAGCCCCAGGACGCTTTGACAGCTGTGCAAAAATGTCGGCATTCACTTGTGATATGTTTGCAGTCCTGCTAGTTTTCGTTGTAGCCGGCGCACTCGACATTGACACTAGAACTTGCTTTTTAAGATTGTCAAGGGGTGGGGGATCATCTGCAAGAGC
>Ga0307511_10004113_pt1 | contig 14870 bp, 17 predicted proteins | sample 13_EM_MG_FD_200266 | JGI IMG/M metagenome (GOLD analysis project Ga0307511, IMG submission 200266) | Populus trichocarpa ectomycorrhiza microbial communities from riparian zone in the Pacific Northwest, United States - 13_EM | ecosystem: Host-associated > Plants > Roots > Unclassified | place... | reverse complement strand
CAGATGTCTTCTTTTTTTTCTTTTTAATTAATTTTATTTATTTAGTTTGTTGATATTAAATATTTTTCTATTTAGTTATCAAACTTTCATGACACGGATCTTAGGTTTGACGAGTTAACCCAGTTAATTTAGATTTTTTTTCTTTTTCTTCATTAGTTTTTTTCTTCTTATAAGTTTTTTTTTTCTGTTATTTTTTCTTTTGAATTAATATTTTTTTATTCAATTTAGTTCATTAATATGAAAAAAAATTTCTATTTAGTTATTGGTTGATGCCTTTTTTTCTATTTAGTTATCTTAGGTTTGGCTAATCAAAGAAATTTTTTTTTTTGCTTTTTTGCTATTTTTATGCTTTTGCCTGTGGACTCCACAGTGCAGTCCACGGTGAAAAGACTGATGTCTTTTGTTTGTTTTGATTTTTTTCTTTTTTAATTAATTTTTTTTGTTTAATTTAGTTTGTTAATGTTCAATTTTTTTCTATTTAGTTATCAAACTTTTATGACACGGATTCCGGGTTTGACCGGCTAACCTGGTTTAACGAGTTAGCCCAATTAATTATGGGTAACCCGTTAATTTTTTTTTTCTATTTAGTTATCAAACTTTCACGACACGAATCCAAGGTTTGACGGGTTAATCTGCTTTGAAGGGTAACCCAATTAATTCAGATTTTTTTTCTTTTTTTTTCATTAGTTTTTTTCTTTTTGTTGGTTTTTTTTTGTTTTTTTATTTTTAATTAATCTATTTAATATCTCACTTTTATGACATGAATTTGCAGCCAGACCCACATCCAAGGCTATTAGGTCTGGTATTACAGCTAAACTCACTCAAACTTGGGTCATGCAAGTTTAATGTTATTATTAATATTATAAATATTACTCTTAGATCAAACTTGCAATCAAACTAAGACTCTTGAGTATAGCTTTGCAGAAAGACCTAACACATTTAGATCAAAAAAATTGATCCGCGGCATCGCGCGGGTCATGTAACTAGTATTCTTGTAAAATTCGTTCCACCAGGAACTTTGCCACCTTTGGTAAAGCATGGTGGCAACATAAATATCCTATCTCTGTTTTTTTTTTTAAGTATTGTTTGTTAATGCGGCCAGTTGTGGGATTCGCTGTGCTGACAAACAAGCTCTACTTGTAGAAATAAGAGAGGTTGATCATCGGGACTAAGGGGTTTGCTCCCTCTGTGGTCTCAGGTTCGAGCCCTATGGTTGCTCACATGATAGCCACTGGAGGTTTACATGGTCGTTAACTTCAGGGCCCGTGGGATTAGTCGAGGTGCTTTGCTCCCTCTGTGGTCTTAGGTTCGAGCCCTATGGTTGCTCATATGATAGCCACTGGAGGTTTACATGGTCGTTAACTTCAGGGCCCGTGGAATTAGTCGAGGTGCGCGTAAGCTGGCCCGGACATCCACGTTAATTAAAAAAAAAAGATGTCCAATAAAGAAATCCAAGAAAAATTGATTTGATTAATTAGTTATTATTTTTTCAGGGAGATGGTTATTGAAACTCTAATATTTTCTTCTGTTATTTATGGAATTAATAGTAAGCGTTTATTTAGACGTCTGATTTTCTTATTGTTGTCAAATATAATCCTTAATTTGTTGTCTTAATGTAAAAACAAGGGCAAAAGACATATTTTCCCCGAAATTCTCAACTGGGTTCTCTAACAAAATAGGTTTCCATTTGGATATTCTCCTACCTATCACAGCTACAATCATTAAAATTAATGAAAAAATCATTGTAATTTTAAGTGGATTTTTATTTTATATATCCTTTCTGTCCCATATATATATATCATGAGACAATATCCAATGTTAACTGTAGTTTTACTAACATTTAATAAATGATAACTGGCTTTCATTTCACTATTGGATTTTCATTTTCAATAAAGATTATTTCATTCCCAAGTCTAAATTCATAGCATGGGACTGTTGATTTCTTTTAGAAAGAATATTTTCGGCATTCCAATTCATATTTCGACTCTTGAGTTTCCAGAGCATCATGAATCCACGATTAATTATTCTGAACAAGTTTCTTTTGGCTTTCATCGGCTAAACCTATTTACTGAATACATAGCCAAGAATCCTATTGGTATTCTCCCTTTAAACGCAGAGCCTCAAAATTAATCGCACTAGGTTTGTGGAGGAGAAACCCCTTGGATGGGCTCTTGAAATATTGTTCTATCCATGTCTGTTTGTTAACTCCGACTCAGGCAAGTTAGTGCATATGCAACTACTTCCTACGCACACAAAACCTCAAACCACATAGCAGACATTCAATTGCGTAAGCCATGAAAGTTCCTGTCCCAAGTGGATTCAAAGAATATCGGGATCATCTTTTTTTCTTTTTCTTTTTTGAAGATTTGTGTTTAGTTTGAGTTGCAAAGCTAAAGAATACAGAGTTCATTATGAAAATTTCCATCAGCTTTGATTTTGAAATGGCAAAGTGCAACATGTTATAAGATACGAAACGGGAAGACAGTGTTACAGTGGAGGTATACATAGCAATAAGCTACTCGAGCAATTTGAGCCCAGAATCAAATCCTCTACTTCACACCAAACAATCTTCCTCTAGAAACGAAGAAATTTGTGAAGAAAATATTTAATCAAACTGCAAAAGCACTTAAAAATAAGCATGTCCGAGAAGAATGTTGCCCATCTTTGCCCATGTAATGAATCACCTAATAGAGAAAGAAAACAGTTCAAACATGAAAATGTCATCTCCTTGACAAAACACCTATGATACTTGTACTTCAAGACAGAAACAGAACTATGAAGCTGAAGAGTTTAAACAACACGGCTCACCAGCTAGTAATAAAGCAGATATGCCATCAACAGGTAGCAGTCTAGCATTTTCGCTTGCAGATAAATCATTTTACGAAACCCCTTATGACAATATTAAGAACTCTTAGCTGGCTTATTTTCATTGATGTACATGCCCACTGTTTTAAACCAACGCATAAGACTCCGGTGCTCCTTCACATACAGCCATGCCTGAAGGAAATTAAACAGCTTCTCATCCACACCTCGTTCTTCAATAAAACCGTGGAATGCATCTCTCATCCTTTCATCAAGTTCCCTGTCAATGAAGGACCAATTTGTCAAAGTGTACAATCAAATCAATTAAATCGAAGTTATTCTAAGGAAATGACGGGAAAAAAAAAAACAAATAGAATGGTTTCAGTTGCAGCATCCGAGTACATGCTAATGCAAGCCAATGGAAAGTACTTATCCCAAGAGAAAGGGAGTAGACAGAAGTTCCTCTACTCAGTGACATTATCCACATATCAACGAAGTTGATTCCATTTTAAGCATCATATGCCTCATTGTTTTCCGATAGTTTAAATCAGAATATTGGGAAAGAGGGCAAATAGAAGTTCCTCTAATCAGTCACATCATCCACATCATCCAAATAGAAGTTGATTCTCTTTTAATCATCATATGCCTCATTGTTTTCCGACACTTTAACACACATTATTACTGAAAAACTTTTGAATGATCGACCAGTAAAGAGAAACAAGAACAGAAACTTACGCAAACTGCGGACCACTGTATGTAGCTGTAACCTCAAGAAAATCAGCACTGTCAAGCTTTGGCCTCAAAGAAACAGAGTGAACTCCCAGTGCATCCGGATAAAGTCCACATAGAAAATGCAGAGATTTATCTTGTCCAGGCTTCGAGACATCCACATGAAGGAACAACTGATTCATGTCCTCGTCATTTTCATCGTCCTCCCCACCACCAGGTACAGCATACGCCATCCTCATTACAGAGAGTTTAATTTCCTCATTCCCATAGGTGCGAGTCAAAACTGGACCATTCCCATCCAAAGCACCTTTTACTATAGAAAACTCAGATGGAGGGTTCATTTTCTACAACAAATTCAATTTCAAGCAATCAAATTAGCCAATAAAAACTCTATCCCACACGCTTTCACATATTTATACACATAAAACCCAATTCAATACACAACAACAAACATAACTCTAATCCGACAAACAAACATACAAGCATGTATGTAGAGACCGACATAAGCAGCTTTCTAAATTCCCTGAATTCACAAACTCCGCTCCATAAAAACAGACATGCAAGCATGTACATAGATATACACAACCTCAAAAACTTCAAACACTGAGGAAAAAGGTGACTTCAGCTCCTTAAATTGCCTAAAGTCACAAACTTTACTCAACAAAAACTCACAATCAAAACAAAAATAGCCAAAAATCATTAAAAAAAAAAAACAAGGATGGGTTCACCATTTTTAATCCAAAAAAGTAGTCAAACTAACATGTGCCAGCATTTCTCTATCTAAAACCCTAAACCCTTTGTGGGGTTCCATTCAGAGCAATAACAAAAAAAGGGTTTTACTTTTTAAATAAAAATACCCAAAAAGGTTATTTTAAGTAAAGATTGTGTTTACTTACAGGAGGAGGGTTCATCTTGGAGACTTCAACATAGTGTTCTTTCAGATACCGAAGCAACAGTGTGTCCACAGAGGCGGATTTGCTTGTTGGTGGTGATGACAAGCATCTCTTACTTGCTATCATACTCCATGGCTGCCTGACGGTAGCTTCTCTTAACACTCTCTTCCACATTTTTCTTTCACTTCCTTTCAAATCAGAGCAAATCTCAAAGCTTTGTATTTCCTTGTGTAGAACAAAACTAAAACAGAGAGAAAAGGAAGAAAGAAAGAGGATCGTAACCCGACCCCTTTTACCCATTTTTGCTTAGATAGTGGGCTTGCGAGGATTCAATTAGAGAGGGCAATTTAGTCCAGCCCAGTAGATAAGCGATCTTATTTTGCCTAAAAAGGCAATTTTATTCAGCATGGCCCAGCCCGTTGGATCTATCTGGGATCCTATCAACTCGGGACTTACCCAATGATGCTAGGTTAAGAAAAAATCAAGAGGAATTATTACATGTTAGATTCGCAACCCTGTCGAGACTTATTTTGGGTATCGTTTTTTATTCTTTTTAATTAAAAAATAATTAAAACAAGATCATTTTAATTTAATCAAACTCGATTCTATACGGACCCAAACCCGACTCGACCACTGACACCTAACATGGAGGCATCCCTAGATATAATAGGGCTTAAGCTCAATAGGCCATGGCCCATAAAGAAAACCTGGTGTCTTTTTCAAGGGCTAGCATCAACTGTCACTTGTTGGCTCCCAATCCTGTGTCTCTCCGGTCACCCATAAATCGATCCTTAAAAAGAAGAGAGAGAAGCAAAGCAAAGTACAGTAAACTAAGGTATTATGTTACGATACAACGTTATTTCACTGAAAAAAGATGTATTAAACAGTTGCTAATTTGTGTGTTTTTGTGTCTGTTTGGATTTTGCTATGCACAGAGAGAGAATCTTGAAAGAATGAAACGGCAGCCACCGCCGGCGTACGGGGATGGGAGTATGAATCCATATGGAGGAGGGAGTGGACAGAGAATGAGAGGAAATACAGGGACAATGAGTAATAGTTATGGAGGAGGAGGAGGAGGAAGGCAAGAGGGGTATTCTAATGTGGAGGCAGAGCAGCATCCTGGGTATAAATCTTCGAAAGCTGAAGGGCAGTGGCAGTGGGAAAGAGATTCGCGGAATGTTCACAATCAATTGCCTCCTCATGGTTTCAGTGAAGGTGAGTGAATTTTTTGTTTTTTCATGATGTTCTTGTGTTTGATTGATGATTAAAGTATATGAGTGAATGTAATGTCTTGGTTAGAAGTTAAGGTTGTTCTGGGTTTTGTCAAGGTAGTGAATTTGAGTGGAAGATGAAGGGAAGGTGTGAATTTCTTGACAATACAGGAATTAATGTTAAGCTATTGGAGGTATCAAATTATGGTCAAAGTTGTTAATGTTAAGAATTGAAAAGTGAAGGAATTGGTATGTGGAACTGGTGAGAGTGTCTGTGTTTGTCCGTTTGAAGTGGTTGATACCGTGACCCTCTCGGGTGTAGCATGGTTGATCAAAGAAAGCTATGAACTTTTTGACAATGCAAGCTGCGTTGATGTGTTAGGATTAATACTAACCTATCGAAGTTTGGATATTGGTCTGGTGGCGCACTGAAGCTTTTAAGGTTTAGAATCAGAAAGTGGAGACTGATAGTTGTATGTAATTTGAATGCTACATGCGTGAACAAGCTTTTGGTTGCATGCTTAATAACCATGGGAATTTTGTTTTTTTCTGGGAGAAAAAGAATGCAGTGTTTGGTTTTATGAATGTCTGTTCATATTTGTATTGTTTTTCCAGGTCAAGGGGGTAACGGAGCAAGATCTTACTACCATGGACCGCCACCTGATCCCAAAAGTGGTTTAGAAAATCAATCCAATAAGGAAGCTAGTAGAATCCAGCCTCATGAACAAGATATGGAACTTGGATTTGAGGACAATTCATTGCCAATGTCTTTTGAAGGTCTTGAAAGGAAGTTCTTTGATGAAGTAATGAAATTGGCAAAGGAGCAAAGTGATGCAGAGGATGTGGAAAATGCTAGGCATAGGGAGGTGAGGCTTGCTATGAAGCAAATTTCTCGATTATTTGGTCTTGCTTTTCCCTTGTGACTATGACTATTACAGATTTTAAATCTAGGCCGTTGAAGGGAGGAATTTCTCTGGTATTTTTAGCTTGAATGACGCTTGCATGACTGGAGAAATTGAATTGTTTTTTAAGCAAAGTAATTTATAAAGAGCTTATTGTTGGCTAGCATGCTATAAACTTTTCACTTTCTTGTTATGAACGGTTTTGAAATCTTTCCTCTTCCCTTTGCTTTCTAACTAATCGGTACCTGATAGCTTTTGCTTTCATTGTATTTCTTGCTCAACCTATACAATTTTTTATTATTATTATAGATTAGCCGAATGATAACCATTCAATGTGTTTGCTGCTTCAGAAAATAATTGAGATCAATACCAGATACCAGGAGAAACTTTCTGCACTTCGAGTTCAACAAGCCAATAGAAGAGAAGAGTTTCTTCGTAAGGAATCACAAGCTCGATTAAGTCAGTACCAGCAATCGACCATGGGCCACTACCCAAACACAGGTTTGCAGGATACCCGTTGCTATAGTGTTGCAGCTGCTGCAGGATCCACCGGTGGCGGAGAAACACATCGGGGTTATGCCAGTAGTCAGTTTGAGTCCAACCGCGAACGACCTCAGTATGGTGCGGGTGGAAGAGCTCAAGGAAATGAGGGTAGGGTTCCTTACCCCGAGGGCCGTGTTTACAATAATGCTGGAACCAGATATTACTAGTGATCAAACTGAAGCTCTTTGCGAGGTTGGCTACATCTGTAAAAAACAAAATGAGTTCAATTCTGATTGTTCCCTTTTTCTTCTCTTCTGTTACTAAATCTTGTTGCTGCATTGATTTTTGTTTAGTAATGTAGGATTGCTAATCCCCCTACTTCAAAGGGATTTATAGTGCTTTGCATTTTGTGCTTGTCGTTTTACACCACCAAAATCCCTGCCTGCCAGTAATTTTATTTGTATCATTTTTTAGACTTGTTGGCTCCAATACCTGAATCTTTCATTTTACATCAAAGCAAGATTGGATGTTTCTTAAGATAATTTTTAAACGAATTTCTGAGTTTTTAATAGAACAAAAAGTGCTCCATCCATTCTTTATTGAGATAGTACCTTGAAAACCTTAAAATCCATGGATGACAGCTAGCACTTTAGGGGTTGAATGGTTAGTGCTGGCCTGCTTGTCCTTGACTGAACCCTCGTGTTGGAAGGAAAAAATTTAATCGTGTTCACTAATAAACAAAGCAAGTGAGGTTATCAGAAAACAAACATATTAAGAGAAATAAAACCATGGTTATTGTTAATACCTGATGCTCAGAACCAGAGAAGACACTTTCTTAAACAAATTGATATGATTCTCTGTTTATGTTACATGTGACAGTACAGCGAAAATGGTGGTGACAAGCAAGTTTACCCTACTATAATCCTATGAGCTACCTCTAGTAGTAGTGCATTGTCAAATTTCTTAGGGTGGTTTGCTAAGAAGACGGTACAAAATTGCTACATAGGCCCACCTTCCTACCGACCAAATCCGTCCTGACAAACAAGAAGACTAAATAAGTAAAGCAGAATCAGGCACATCTCCGGAGCCTGAAAAGGTAGGTTTACCTTTGTATAACTGAACGATTGGTGGGCAACCTAGGAAACAGCAAATCATGCTGTGTATCTCTCATCAAATCGAACAAAGAAACCAAACTTCAGCCCTGTGGTGTCTTCACCGCTTGCGCTGTGTTTTTTTTACTCTGACAAATTTTCTACCAGGCTTGTCACCACCACCTGCACCAAACGAGAAGCTTCCTCCAGCATTAAACTCCCGACTAGCAGAAGCCTGAAAAGCTGGGTTCTGTGGCGCAGCCAGATTTGGTTGGCTTTCAAATTGAAAGGGATTTGCACCTGATGAACCTGTCAAAGTAAACTGATTCCCTCCTGGCGGAGTAGAAAAACCAAATGGAGGGCCAGGGGCAGCAGCAGGTTGTTGGAAAAATGCAGGAACTGAAGGGGTGGTTGCCTGAACTGTGTCCTCTGCCATGCTGTCCTCCATGCTCATTTGGTCATTATTACCAGATGGAGATGAACCAGACCTGAAGCCAGGATTTGGGTTGCCAAACACAGGCTGTGATGGAGTAGTGGATGCAGGTGAACTGAAGGGGAAAGCAGGACCAGATGAGACACTGGGGGCAAACCCCATGGATGCACTGCTGCTTGTAACAGCATTAGAAGTTGCTCCAAAGGAAAATGGAGTCGAGGAAGAAGAGGATGTTGAAAATCCCATAGATTTTGGGGCCTGCCAGTTGGAACCAAAGACAGTAGATGCAGGGCTCGCGATGGAGCTAACAGAGATGGACTCTGAAGAGGTAGTAGAAGAGGTAAGTCCAAAAGAAGCACCAGAACTGAACAGTTTAGATGTAGAAGAAGAGCCAAATGTGGGATTGCCAGAAGAAAAGGCTGCACTCCCAGTCAAAGCAAAAGGAGTTGATGCAGGTGAACTAAATTGCATCGGCATGGTCTGTGTTGCAGTTCCCATACCAGTTCCAGCAGCAGAAACCTGAGCACTGCTAGCACTAAAAGGATTAAAACCCTGAGATTGATTAGTAGCAGCTGAAGTTGAGCTCCCAGCATTCAAGCTAAAAGGACCACTTCCTGTGCTTGTAAATGCAGAAGATGTAGCATTCAAAACGCTGCTTCCTGAGCTCGTAACTGCAGGGAATGTACCACCAAAAAAACTATTTCCTTTGCTGGTAGCTTCAGGGGTCTTGCCAAAAATATTATTGCCTGTGTTTGTAATTCCAGAACATGTACCACCAAAAACACCGCCAGCTCCACTAGTTGGGTTGCCAAAGCCTGGTTCTTTTGTTTTTGCTTCTGTTGTTTCATCAGTAGTAGATGGCACTGTTGAGGCTGAAGTTGATGGGACAGACCCAAATTTGGAAATAGGTGTAGCCGTCAAGGAAGGTGCTGATGCTGAAATAGAGAAGTTGCTATTCCCGTCAAAGTTTGCCATTGTAAATGCGGTGGTAGGGGCATTAATACTGCCTCTAGCAACACTGTTGGCAAAGACGCTGGATGAATTTTGACCAGTAAAGTTACTTGACAGTAGAGGTGGACTGGGTGAGGAATATGAAGATGGGGTAGAAGCAAGAGATCCATTATTTAGACTTGAACCATTGGTGGTGATGCTAAATGAGAACAGGCTTCCAGTCGATGAAGTTGAAGTAGAAGGCACATTTTCAGGTGCCCTGAAGGAACCCTCATCCTTCAAACTGCTCTTATCTTCAGTTTTATCTAGTCCAGGGTCTCTGGTCACCAACTCAGTAGCACCAGTAGCAACAGACGTAAAGCTGCACAATAGGCAAGTGAAAAAAGTTCATAGCCAATAAAAATAAAGATCAGGGAAACTTCAATGTCACGAAGTTTCACAAGAAATGCAAATGAATGGTTGACATGATAAAGGGGGGAAAAAATGAGAACCGAACCCAATCAAGATAACATCAATTTGGTGAGCCCGGTTACAGCTAAGGTTGATTTTTTTACGAGTTACAACATCTATGGACCCACAATTTCTGCATTTAGCATGACAGAATATATATTGACCTCACACTTTTCAGAAGTCATTACAACAAAAACCATGCGAAAATACTAGCACATGTCCACTGACCTGAAACCCTCTGGTTTGGCATCTGATGATAGACCCAGCTTTGGGACAGATGGGTCACTCAGGACTGGAGAAGAAAACGCAAATGGTGCAACTTTATCACCAGTTTTATTGCTGAAATGGAATGTTTGGGAGGTGCCATTCAGTTCCTTTGGCAAAGCAACCTTCTCCCTGGAGCTAAATATTTGAGGGGAAGCATTCGAGTAGTTTGGTTGGGCACCTTCATCAGATATTGAAGCTAACTTCTGGTTTACTACAGCCTGCTTATCAGTCATGGCAGGCAATGGTGTCGCTAGAGATGTAAAGCTGATGCTCTTTTCAGCAATCACAGACCCATCAATCCCTGCATTTTTTTGGTTGAGTGTAGAAGTTGATGGGGAGTTGACTTCAGAAAGAGCTGGAGACTTCTCCAATACAATAGCTTCAGCACCAATGGTTTTTCTTTCAACCAATTCAGAACCAATCTTTTCTCGCCCTTCAGCCAACATACCAGACACAGTCCGATTCGGGTAGTCATCATCATCATCAAGCTCCAGAAAATCCTATGAAAGTGAAATAAAATTCACAAGCAAGTTATGTAGAGCTCTACACTTGAATGTCATGAATAATCAATTTGCCAATACATGTATGAGATAAAGTTAAAGTTGAATGGTGCAAAAATATTGATGAAAAAAGAACTACTTTGATGAAAAAAAGATGAGATGATTCCAGATGATGAATGAAGAAAATATAGAAGAAGTGAGTAAACTAAGGAGATGAGTAAGATCCAACTTAGGAGTAAATATCAAATATAATAAGATGCAACACGAACCTCATGTGCGCTCATCTGGAAAGCCCTTTTCTTCTGTTGAGGGGACTGGACAATGGTGCTCGTCACAGGAAAAGCTGTTGTTTTGACTCCAGCCACATCATTCTTCATTGAACTTGTGGCGCCCATACCATTTACTGCGGAGGCTGACTTGTCATAAGGAAGAATGGATTTGCTTGGACCATTTTCTTCAATTTTGTCTTTCATTTTAAACACAGACTCTCGTGCATCAGGTAGCGAGGTGTTGGGCTTAGCATCCAACTTGTTATTATCATTAACAATTTCTAGCAACTTTGAAGAATCAAAATCCTCCAAGCTTCTAAGAGCTTGTCCCCGTAGCATGGATGGTGACAACCTGGCAGGAGACTTCTCCCTCGATGAGACCAACACATCAAGCTGCTGCAATATCTTTGATGCCATCTCACTGGACTTGGAGGGAACAGGGGTAAAAGTGGTACCATGGACATTGCTATTCGCATTATCCTTCAATGGTTCGCCTGCTAAAACTGGCTTCTCTGTTGAGGTTAGCCTTTGAGCAGCATTAGAAACCATACCATTTCCACGAATAGAAAGAGTACCAGACATAGGCAGAAGGTTAGATTTCTGACGAATTCTACGTATTGGACCGACAGATCCCATATCATTATCCAGGACAGAACTCCTCCTCTTTGAAGCCTGAAAAAGAAATAAACTAATCCAGTTACATAATGCTCAATGGAATTCTAAAAGTCCAGAGACATGATTTCAATTGATTTCAGCACTCATACCCCTTGTTTAGATCCAGAAAATCCATTGTTCTCCCATGCGTTCTGAAACGAAGATGATGGTCCAGCAAAGGCATCACTTGCCGTTTTAGTACCCTGGAAAATGAGAGAAAAATGTGTAAATAATCAAAATATAAATCACAATTTCAAACAGAAACAGATTTTCATATCATACCAACCTGGAGGCCAGTAGTTGCATGAACTCTGGAATATGGTGTTCGAGTCATACTGTATATAGCAAATCTACCTCGGGATCTTGGTGTCACAAAACCATTCTCAGGAAACTCAGCATGGCCAGAAGAACGTGGCGCAATTGAAATCATTGGTGATTTCGGAGTAAATGTATGGTTGGTCAGAACTGTTGGATTTTCCCTTAATGCCTGACTCTGTGATTCTAGCATTGATGGTGATACTTTTAACGGCCTACTACGCATGTAAGATTTTGCAAGCTCTGTAGGGGAACCAACATCCTCCTCAAGGACCTGGAGACATTATAGCCACTAGATGTGAAACATGTGTAGGTTTGCATATGCACATAAATGCATGAATTCACACATCATGTTGTTGCCCACCCTTATATTCTCCATTAAACAATAGAATCATGCCAACCCATATTTCTATGTGAAACAAGAGCCATGGTGCAAAGCCACTAAGTTTGAAAAAAGAGCCACAGTGCAAAGCCATGGAACTATGTGCATGTGCGGGTGTGCATATAACACACAAATGCATGTGTGCACACGTGAGCAGAAAAAAGTAAGATAAAGCATGTTAAATTCCCCTACACTTGAGCTGACAATAGGTGTTGAATTAAAGCGGCCATCAAACCCATTATTAACAGGGGTAGTCAATAACTCCTTTTTGCCTTGAGAGACCATAGCTTTTAAAGCAATCGCTTCAGATTTCTTCTCTTCATTTCCAGTAGGAAAATCAACAGTCTTAGATTGCAGCAGGGCAGTCAATCGATCAATTTCAGACCTGTGGGAAAATTAAAAAAGAAAAATTTATGTCTTGCATCACCACATCATCCTTCTAAACAATTGTTATCCTCGGTAATGTTATTACAAAGAATATGAAAAGAAAATTCCTTGTGAAAGATTTTAACATACAGAATGACTGAGGAATTATGACAATACAAAAAAATATAAAGGTGAAGAAAGCTTCCACCAAGCATGCTGTGGAAGTTACAATACATACATTCAACTAATTTGAAGCTGCTAGAATTTGATCCTACAGTAACTTGCCTGGTAAAAGTCTTCTGCTTTAGAATTACTTCAAGTTCAGTAACCCCGTCCATATCAGAACCATCACTTGGACCACTGCATCCATTGGTGGTTGCTCTATGTGTTTCGAAAAGATCCTTCTAGGAGAATTTTTCAAACAGCACAAACATATGAATCAAATTTGCACTGGGTAAATCATATTGTAAATATATATGAACCACGAGTGCAAACATATGTAGATATTGCAAATTCATCCATGAAAATAGATGAAAGTGAAGTTTTCATAACCCAAAGTAGAGCATATACATTTAATTTACTCTTTGATCCATTAGAAAATTTCTAGATAGCTGATTCTACATTCATAAGGAAAGAAAAGGAATACACAATTAACCACGCCCATTTCTCCCCCGTTTCTCCCCCGTCGCTCCTCTCTTTAATCCTGCAAATTTCATGCCTAGTAATATTGTGTACCTGAAACAGTAACGATACTTGAAAAAAGATACAGCAAGTTTACCTTTTTTAACTAGTTAAAGTCTCAAAGTGCACTACATCAGTTCTAAGAATCCCCTTGATCCCTTGTGTCAGCACACACGCACATATATAAAGCAGAGCAGCAAAGGCATCCATGACATGCAATAACCTTATAGTAAATTTATATCTACTGTATAATGAAAAGGCAGGCATGTATTCTCTCTTCATAGCTATTTCTGCAACCACCAACCCGGCCAGGATTATCAACCAATAGGGAACTCTATAATAACCACTGAACTTCGAGATTTGAACTTATTCCCTCAACTAGCAATAGACATTCTTCCCAAACCCTCACTTCCAACAACACAACCCAAAGCCATTGATAATAAAAATTAACTGTATAACCAATTAACAATCAATAGAAGGAAAGACCGAAAAGAAGCAAAGAAAAAGACAAGAAATCAGACTTACTGTGGAAAAGGCTCCTTTTTGCTTATCCATTACTCCCCGGTTTTCCTCTGTTTAAAAAAACAAAAATTAAAATAAATTCTCTCCTTTAACAGACGTTAACTACAAATTTCAATTCACTAACTAAAGTACAGTTAAGTAAGGTTAAACATCATCCACTCTAACAAACAAACCCTGACCCAGTAGAGAAACCCTAATTTTCAGTTCTACTGGTCCAAAATCCCTAATTCCCAAATTTCACCATATCAAAAACTTAATTACACCAATTCCACAAAAAGAATCGAACGAACAGACAATAAATCTCCCCTAATTGAACTACTAAGCACTTAACTCCTCAGGAGAAAACAATAGCAAAAAGAGAGCATCAATTTTTCAACAAAAAGAGAACATTTTCACACTCGGAAGAAACACAACCTGTCCCCCGCTCCGTCTCCGGCGGCTGAGACGGAGGAGCCACCACCGGAGGCGCAGGCAGTCGTTTACGAAAGACAGAAGCGAAAAGCCTTTGGGCACCAGAAGCAATGAGTCTCTGAGCCGGATCCACTAATTTCGACAGCCAACCATTACCACTCCCACTAGGGTTTCGAATTGCCGTCGCAGGACGATGATAAGGCGTAGTTTGCGTACTCCTTCGAAACGGCCTTTTTGGAAACTTCCCATAACCTCCTCCGTCTTCATACGGCCTCTCATTTCTTTCCCGAGTCACCGCCGCCATGTGAAAACCAAGAAATTAGGGTTACGGTGTAGAGAGAGACAAAAAGAGAGCGTGTGTTTTATTGTAGAGAGAGAAAAAAAAGGAGCTAAAATGATATAATTAGGGTTTTTATTTATTTGTTGAAAAGGGAGAGAGGAAAACAAAATATCCGTGTGTTTATATAGACAGTTACGCGCACAGTTATTTTGTGGTGGTATTTTACTATTTTAGGTCAACTACTCAAAGAAGTTATCAAACCGGTCCAGAGCTGATCA
>Ga0307511_10004112_pt1 | contig 14872 bp, 18 predicted proteins | sample 13_EM_MG_FD_200266 | JGI IMG/M metagenome (GOLD analysis project Ga0307511, IMG submission 200266) | Populus trichocarpa ectomycorrhiza microbial communities from riparian zone in the Pacific Northwest, United States - 13_EM | ecosystem: Host-associated > Plants > Roots > Unclassified | place... | reverse complement strand
TGGTGTGGATAGTAGCCGCTCGATCATTAGGATACTGCATAGGGCCTTCCAGAACTTAGGTGTGAACTAGGTGCCATGGTCTGATATGATAGATTCTGGCAGTCTATGGAGGCGGAAGATATGGCGAGCGAAGAGGTCTGCCAGTTGTTCAGCAGTGCAGTTATCTCGGCATGGGATAAGGTGGCGCATCTTGGTCAGTCTGCAGACTACTACCAATATAGCATTAAACCCATTAGAACATGGTAGGCCATTGATGAAGTCCATGGATAGGTGCCTCCAGGCTGCATTAGAGATGGGTAATGGGTATAGGATGCCAAAGCGTGCATGGCGAGAGGTGTGTGATCATTGACAACTATGGCAATTCCGCAAATACTGGTCAATGTCCTTAGGCATCTTAGGCCAGTAGAACTGGCGGGCTAGGAGTTCTAGAGTCTTGTAGGGACCTGGATGGCCCACAGCAGGAGTATAATGGAAGTCTTAGATAAGGCGCAACTTGAGTGGCATGTGGTTAAGAATATATATGCAATCTCTATAGATCAGTCTGCCAGCCAGGTTCTTACACTCCACTAGTGATAGCTGCTTGAACTGGATCTTGCCATCTCGTAGTTGTTGTAGGATATCGTTCGTAGTAGAGTCGGCTATATAAGCTTCATTCATGAGCTCTGTCAGTGAGTTGGAGGGCGGTATGGTAGCAGTAGGTTCGGTTATTATGCTGAGGCTTAAATTTTATGGCTTAAGTACAACCTATTCCTGGAATTTGAGTCTCACATCTCCCTCCTTAGGTAGGTCCCCGGACCTTCTAGTTAGTGCGTCTAGCTTAGTGCTTGCCTTGCCAGGCCGGTAGACGATCTTGAAGTTAAACCTAGAGAGAAATTCAGACCAGCAGGCTTGTTGGCAGTTGAGGAGCTTGGTTGACATGATGTATTCGAGGTTCTTGTAGTCAGAGAGTACTTGAATTGGGTGGTCCTAACGGGTGGATTCCAGTTCAGCTCGCCATTTCTCGAAACAGCGTACAATAGCCATCAACTCTTTATCATAGATATTATAATTGCATTCTGTGGGACTGTGTTTCTTTGAAAAGAAGTCAACTGGGTGGAGAATTCCATTGTGGAATTGGGACAAAATACCAGCTGATACATAGTCTGATGCATCAGTTTCCACAATAATCTCGAGATCTGGGTCGAAGTGCTTTAGGATAGGTGCGGAGGCAAATGATGACTTGAGTGACTGGAAGCCAGCCTCGCATGCCTTGTCCCAAATCAATATTACTTCCTTCTTGGTCAGTCGTACTATGGGTGTAACTATATCTGAGTAGCCTTTGATGAACCGCCTATAGAAGTTGGCGAACCATAAGAATGCTCTTACATCGTGGAGATTAGTTGGTGATCCCCATTGGACTATGGCTTCTACTTTCTTGGGATCCATCTTAATACCTTCATTAGTAATAATAATACTCAAGTAGGCAACTTCAGTCTTGTGAAACTCGCATTTCTCTGGCTTCAGGTGGAGGCCAGCCTTGGATAGTGCTGTAAGAACAGTCTTGACATGGATGCGGTGCTCTTGAAGGGTATTTGAATATATAAGAATATCGTCAAGATAGGCGGTACAGAAGATATCAAGGAAGGGGTGTAGGACATCATTGATGAACGGTTGGAAGTCGGCAGGAGCATTGGTTAGGCCGAATGGCATGACAAGAGACTCATAAAGACCATAGCGGGTTCGAAAGGCTGTCTTCCATTCTTCACCCTCAGCAACTCGAAGAAGGTGATAGGCACCCCTAACATCAAGGGTGGTATAGTAGCGTGCCTTTGATAACTGCATGAGTATCTCTTTGATCAGTGGGAGTGGATAGCAGTTCTTAATTGTTCCTTCATTGAGTCCTCGGTAATCCACACAGAGGCGTAGTGAGCTATCCTTCTTCTTGACAAATAGTATTGGTGCACCAGTAGGAGACGAGGATACTCTGATAAACCCGTTAGATAGGTTCTCATCTATCCACTGGTGGAGAGCCTGTAGTTCGGACTTAGAAAGGGAGTACAGAGGCCCGAATGGTGGTGTGAATACTTCCTTAAGGAGGATCTTGTGATCGTATGGGTGGTGAGGTGCATGAATTTCTGCAATAGCTTTCTTGAATAGTGGTAGGAACTCATGATATTCTGCTGGGACCAGGTCACGTATCTTCTGATCTTCGGTGGTGGAGGCTTCTGATGATTCTAGGAGGGCTTGGTCTATCACATAAATTGTCATCTTGAAGGCACCAATAATTCCTTTCTTCCTTCGTAGAGTGCGTGTAAAGGTAGAGCCAGCAATCATAGCAATTTGGCCTGGTTGTACTTCTGGTACTAAATCTGTTCACTCTGGGATTGGGATCGAGATTCCTTTAATATTCGTGGCATTAGTACAACAGTGAGTTAGGCAGAAGTCAGAGTCGAAGGTAATTGTATTAGTAGCGAACTGGATATTAATATCATGGCGACGTAGCCAAGGGAGTCCTAGGACTAAAGGGTAGTGTCCAAGCTTGGTGATAAACATAAAGATCTGTTCCTTATGGCCATTGATGTTCATAGATAGTTTGGTGAGGTGGGTAATGATGCCGGACTCAATAGGGTGGCCATCTATTACTTCGAGGGTGCGTGGTGTAGCAAGTTTGTATAGCGGGAGGTTGTGATCATGGACAAATTCTTCATCTACAAAGGCATAGCCAGTTGCGCCACAGTCTACAAGTGCATGAGTTGGGATCAGAGATATTCCATCGTTCAATTCTACGGAAATAACTAAATGAGTCCCATCCAATGATTCCTCCTCAAGCACTTCAGACTGCAACGACAACGAAGAGATACATAATGCAGAAGACATAGGAGACGAAGAAGATGTAGCGGACTGCACAACAGAGTGATCTTGCTGTTGCACGGTTACTGAAAACCCTGCTGTTCTGGCTCTACAATTTCGGTAATATGTGGAGGGGGTGGAGCTTCTGTAATGGCGGCGGCTCTCATAGGCTGTGTTTGTCCGAAGGGGCATTGCCTAACCATATGGCCAATCCCTCCCCAGCGGTAGCAGCGGCCTTCAGCCATCCTGCGAGCTCGTTCTTCTGGCGACAGGCGGCGGCGGTTGGCAGAGAGGTCCATGGGGCCAGCTTGAGTTCCAGTGGCAGTAGTGGTAACTGGTGGTGGCGGAGCGGGTGCAGCAGAACCTGCTGTTGTAGCTTGCGATCGGGGCTGTGGGGCTTGGTATTGGGGCTGTGATCGTGGCTGTGGGGCTTGGTGTTGGCGGTGAGCATGAGATTCGCCTTGAATTTGGCGGCGCATAGTATCGAGATCATTGCACAGCTCAACATAGGCTGCCAATGTAGTAGGCTTAGGACGCACTGGGATAATGTCATTCTTGAGGCGGTAGGCTAATCCGCGTTTGAGAGCAGCCAGCTTAGAGGGCTCGTCCCATTCTACCTCTGCTGCGTGGCGCTGGAATTCAGCATAGTAGGAGGAGAAGTCCCTTGTACCTTGTGCGATAGTGCTGAGCTTGGACTCCGCCTCTGCAACTCTGTTGGGGTTGCCAAAGGCATTCTCGAGAATGGTGATAAGGGCTGGGAGGTTGGCGAGGTTGACTCTGCCATCATGGACATGGGGCCTGACTTGGTCAGCAGCATCGCCTCGGAGATAGTTCACAGCCAGGCGCAGCTTGGCTTGGTCGTCAGTATAGGTTGCAGCCTTGAGTTGTAGCCGCATCAAGAAATTTGGGAGCTTGGATCGAGTTCCATCGAAGTGTTCTGGGTCTGCGACTTTTTCTTGTTCTGGGGCATGTTGGGTGCCAGCTACAGGCATGGCTTGTGCAGCTCTAGTTAGAACAGCGATCGTGGCTCTGGTTCCTGCTAGTTCGTTACGGAGTTGTGTTGTTTGTGTGCGAAGTAGGGTCATGGCGGCTTCTGCTGTTTCTGCATCCGTGAGAGCAGTTGCCTGTTCGTCTTCAAGGTTCTGGATCCGTTGATCTCGATCGGCGACTTGGGTTCTAAGCGTAGTTACTTGAGTTTGTTCATTTGTGATCTGGGTTCGTAGGTTGGTGACCTCTGCACTTCGGTCTGGTAGTATTGTTAGCTCATGAAGAATAGTACCAGTATCGGTAGCAAGGTTCTGGTTGATATCGGCGGTTGTCTGTATTGATTGCCATCGAGCTAGTAGTTGGGTGATCCGTTCGTTGGGTAGGAGAACTAGGGTGTCTGGTATTATGGGTATTGCTTGTGCCATGACTTGTGAGTGTGGGGGTGGTCGTGGACGTGGACGTGGGCGTGGACGTGGACGTGGGCGTGGACGTGGACGTGGGCGTGGGCGTGGACGTGGGCGTGGACGTGGACGTGGGCGTGGACGTTGGTTGCGCTCGGTGGAGGTAGAGGACGCAACGTAGTGTAACGGTGCAAGGCCTATGGACTATGGATAAGCTCCAGGGAGCGCTCGTGGTCTATGACTATGAGAGGAACGTATGTATTAAGAGTATATACAAGACGTTGCGTGAGGAGGGAAAGAGAGCAGGAGGACAAGGGAATATAGGAGAGTTATATAGAGATCCTGCCGCCCAAATAGCCAATAGAGATAACTAAGAAACCCACGGTCAATAACCCGATCCTTCGATCCTCTGCATCCATAGCAGCTGAACTCGTTCTTCATGCATACTCAGCCCTCGTATCGCCCGATCCTGTGCGTTTGGCCCTTGGGGCTATGCGCCGTGACAATATTGCTTCTACCACGGTAATCATTTCTCGATTTCCATCTGTTGCCAGCTTGCCAGTCATTCCACGACCGCGGCGTAAGCAGATCACCTTAGCTTGATCCGAAATCCCTTGCCTGAACCCTTTTTCGTCCATATTGTAGCTTGTAGCATCCGTAATTCTGTAAACCCGCTTAAACTGCAAAAGCTTATTAAAGTGATCTCGGATAATTTCTGGATCACTAGCTTTGATTCGTTTCTTATCGAATTGGCTGCTGAGCTTTGAAACAAGGTAAGGGTGGCGGTCGAGGAAGCGAGTTATCCAATTCTTCCCCACCTTTGAGTCCTCATCCCACTCTATGCCCTTCAATATAGCAACACCCTCCTTCACATGTGCAATCCGAGGTGGGAATCCCCACTCCTCTAATTTCAAAATCCACCGCACAATTGCCTTCTCTTCTGCTGGAGTACACAACTGTTGTACCACATGCGCCTTTACACGAGATTCTCCACCACTCAACCGCCTTCGCAATGTAGAATACGCCAGTCCAAAGGCTTCTGCTGTCTTGCGGATCGAGGGGTATTTTTCTTGTTGAAACGCCAGAATTGCACGCCGAATTCGCAGCTCTTGTTGAGCTTCTGACTTTTGCTTGCGTTGCTTTAGCCTTCCCATTGTCCTTTTCCAGCTTCCTACGGGCCCAGGTTAGCTCTAATATCCCACTTGGATGCATTCCCGGACCGTATACAAAGGGCACATATATACCGGATAATCTTTTTGGCAACACCCTAACTGTTATTCAAATTCTCTGAAATGCGCTGAATGATCTGGGGTTGATGCGACAATGTCCGCTGAGTCCAATGCTACCACTGGCGATGATATCCGTTGCGAACTGATGTTGTTGTCCCCATGCAATTACCCCGCAGGGATCGGCGTGGGGGCTGATCCACATCCCTGTGATGGTCCGTATCCCGGTGAAGTATGGTAGCATATGAGCCACTGAGAACCCAAGAAGATATATGATAGTGCAAGCCATTAGCCAGGCGCACTACGTGGTTGAATTATCAGGATAGCTAGGGTCTACATTTGCGCCCCAATAGAAACGCAGGAAGAGCATTATCTTCACCTGTGCTAAGCCAATGACAATCCTTGCAGATAGATTGGGAGCAAGGGCTACTAGGCCTGAGTGCTTTACGTATCGTGGAGCACCTTAGGGTTAGGCCTAGGAAGTGGATACGTGCAGGGATAGAACCTAGGAGATTCCAATCTTGGACTGGCACGAGGTCTTTGTCATGATAGCCGCTTTGCTCGAGGGGGGACCTGATCTTCCTGGGACCCTAGGGAAGGCCCAGAGCTTCGTCAATCCGGTAGGATCTCTAAACGTGGGTTAGACTCTCCGCTATAACCGATTTACCAAAGGTTCGTCTTGACCATCGGCACGTGTCATACCTGAAAGAGAATTCCCCACAATTTGCGATATAATGTAGTTTTTTTGCTAGCGATATGTGTCAATATCAGTTGTGATTCCCGATATCATTACCTGAAAACAGAGCAATTAGAGCAAAACCTCGCTCAAAAAAACAATATGAACATTGGAAACAGCTCGACAACTTATATTACTGTGTAAATATAAGTCTCGATATAAGATATCATATTCTATAGAGAGCAAGTTAGCAATCAGTAGCAATAGAGCGCAAGAAAACTAGCTGAACATTGGAGGTGCATTCAGCATGTGGCGGTTGGCAGATACACCATTTGTTGTAGTTACACAGCAAACAGAATACCCTTACAATTGTTTGGCCTCATGCCCCCACTTTCATCTCAAGGGACCGAAATATTTAACCAAGGGCTGAGACGTATATATAATTGCCACCGAGGCCGACCTGTGAACGTGGGTTTCGTCAGTATGTCATTGACCTGTCAAAACTACCATGCGGTCTGAGAAACACTGAAAATACTTACTTTGCGGGTAACAACATCAAAACAAAAAAAAAAAAAAATATTCTGCACCTGAGCTGCCGATCTGCGTCCTCGTCATCTGTAGGCTGCAATCGTTAGTAAGGGTATATGTTGTTGTAACCCGAGATGACGTGGGTTTGCATACCAGATTAGGGTAACAGGGGTAAAATAAAGATCAAAAGTCTTACATTAACCCAGCATGTATAGAATCACTATTGTGATCGCAAGGAGAGTGACCATGGGGAAGGTCTACAGGGAGCCGGGAGGAATCTTTGTCATTGGATATTTTGGGCCGCCTTGGCGTAGTGGATGCTCCACGTATTCATCTTGCCCGGGAGTCATCACACGTAATGGACGATCCACGGGTCTCATGACGCATACTGGCCGCTTCAAGTACACGTCTTAACCAGGTCTAATCACGGGGCCTGGAAGGGGTTTAACGTTAGCTTCTTCTTTCAGTGGGTTCGATGCGAGCTGCTAACCAAAAATATGGAATCTTTGAGGGCCGCCGGATTGGTTCAATAGCGCGTGTCACGGATTTCCGGTCAGTCACATAATTGCTTTTTCCGCTATATTCGTGGCCCCGCACACCGCGAATTCGAGCGTGAGAGCAGCCAATTCGGTACAAACGCACATGATAGTGCAAGGTATGATATCTTGCAAGCGTTAGAGAATGTAACTAATATAAATACTTAGTATCTACATAGGACGTGTTGGGTCGGGACAAGAGGTTGCTCGCAAGCGAGCCCAAAGGGAGGACACTATCCGAAAGGCTTTAAATGCCGTGCAAACTACGAATAAGGATGGGAAGCTGAGATGTCATTGCAGGAGGCGTCAAAGGCATTTAGTATACCATTTTCAACCCCCCAATGACGGTGCAAAAGTGCTCGACCACACTTCATTGAACACCAAAATCAGCAAATTCTTACTGTCACGAATGAAAAGGCAGTAGTCCGGTGGATTCGGATTGTGGTTTCCCTTCATAGGTAGACCATCCTCATCAGGCAGCAGAGCTTATTGTGAAAACTGAAGTGGGTGCGAACTGGATTGCAAGATTTCTCGATCAACATCCTCAACTAGAAGCTAAATTCACTACTCCAATGGAAAATGCAGAGCAGCATCACCTCCAACAATTCGAGATCACTTTGCAAAATCGGGGCGGGCTTATTAAAGAGCCAGAGGTATACAATATAGACGAGAGGGGTGTTTTGATGGGATTAGCACAGTCATCAAAAGTAGTTTGTTCACATCAGGGAGGGAGCAAATTCAAATTGCCAGATGATGGACATAGAGAGCTCCTTTCAGTTATTGGGTGCGTATCAGGTCATAGAGTGTTAATCCATCACCTAGGTATCATTTATAACAGTGCAAATCACTATACAGGGTGGCATCAATTTACTAGTGGGGGTGTAGAATCCAAAGAGTTTTGGATTTCGCAGGCTAAAAAGGGATGGACGGACTGAGTATTGGGTATGGAATGGCGAGTGGAGGTATTTGATAAAGAAACAAAGGATTTAGCAAATGGGCGAGGGAGGTAAGTCATTCCATCTTAGGTTTGATACAACATAGTAATATATTAAAATTCGCAGGCTTCTTATTGTTACTGACCATTATCCTTATATAACAATGGAGTTCATGGAATATTGTAAGGCACATCAAATATTACCTTATTGCCTACCTCCACATTCCACTCACCTCCTTCAACCTCTAGATGTGGGTCTCTTGGGTCCACTACAGCATTACTATTGTTCTGCTATTGATAAAGCTATCCGCCAGGGTATTCATGGGATCTACAAATGCAATTTCCTTCCATTATACCTTGAATCTCGCCAACAAACCTATCATAAGGATAATACCCAAACACCATTTAGAAGTTGTGTAATTATTCCACTCAATTGTCGTATTATTCTGCATAAGCTTCAGCAACGAGCCAAGTCTCCATATGGTACTAACGTCTCAGAGATATTAGGTGAACCAGCAACTCCCCAAAACTCTGGAGATATCACACTCTTAATGCGTCAGACAAATCTTCAGATTGCAAAGTAAAGCAAACCAACAGTTCGAGAAGATTTACTAACTAGCCTTGTAGATCAGCTTGCTAGATTTTGAATTGCACACGATGCAGATCATAAGTCAGTGGAACAGAGCTTTGAATAATGGCGGTAGGCCAACAACCTGAATACTCGAGTGGATGGACGGCATTTAGGGAGCAAAACACAAATCTTGCTCTGGTTCTAAATAGGGTGGAAACTGCCAGGCGATATGATGAAGGAGAGAAAAGGGATTTGGCTAAACAGGAAAAGAAGGCAAAGGGCGGTAAAACCGGTGCAGGGACTACAAGCCCAGCCATATCTACCCCACCACCACCCCTTTAGAAAAGACCTATAAGCGTACTCGCGTTGTAACACCTACCTCACCCCTCAGAGAGCTGGACAATGAGGAAGTAGCCTCCAGCGATGATTCAATACTCTCAACAACCCGCGTTCTCACACCTGTCCCTCCTACCCCATTTCAAGGCACTTTATATCCCCCTCCCCACCATGCCCCTCCCGACCACCCTGGCGATGTATTTCACGAGGCCCTATCTTAGTTTCACCTGCCCGGCATGTGCGGAGACCCCGCAACTAACTATGCTTCTCTATTTTGACCCTAATAGCAATTTCTTAATTTTGACCGGAAACCCCGTGATGCACGTTAGACAGCGAACCGTGAGCGGAGTGGGGCAGCCTGCGTAGATGGTAATATACGAACGATGCAGGAAAGGCAGAGTTTACTAGGAAATAGCGGACGATGCGGTGAAGGCTTCCTTGTATTAAGAGCGAGAAGGTAGGAAAACCGGAGTGAATTAAAGTGCCGGGGGGGGGATTTACTACGCACCCCTTTTTCATGCAGCTATTGGCCCCTACTGAAACATGAAGGATATGATGTATTACAATGGGTTGAGCCCTAAACCAGATAATATATACACCGCCAGACAATGTTTATGAACAAAATTTATCAATATTTAGTAGGGCATAACTACAGCAACCCGTCGAGGCATAGATCTGGTAAGAATGTCTACCAGGCTAGTAGGAAAATCTTTCTACGCCTTTTCCAGACATTCAGCTATTCTTTTTTTTAACTGCGGCTGGCTCACCAGAAAGGAAGCAACATTAGGAAACTTTTCATGCAAAATCTTCTTACGATAACGCCAGACATACTCAATAGGATTAAGATCTGGAGAACAAGCAGGATGATCCGCTACCTCCCATCCTGCCTCTTGCAACCAAATTAGAGCACGATAAGAATTATAGATAGGAGAGTTATCTTCCATAAACACAAGATTGGAAACTCCGGCAGCTCCCATATCTGCTTTGAGCTGTGGCCAATACCCTTCCAATATTTCTACATAGCGCTCCACATTATTGCCACCTTCTATCATAGCATATAGATATCTTAATGTAGCATCCCAAAAGCATCCCCATACCATTACAGTAGTTTGTTTTGCCGTACTATAAAGGTGTTAGAATAGAATGAATATGACTAAGAATACATACTTCGTTCCATCAGCCAATGCAACCATATTTGGGTCTTCGCTTTCATTCCTTCATGATGCAATACCCTGCTCTGCGTGCCAGTGTGGCCGCTATGGCCATTGTCTTACCATTGCTATATGTCTCACACCCCGCCATAGGCTGGCACTGCATAATATGCACGGGGGTGCGTACTAAATTCCCCCTAGACACTGCATATATAGACACCAAGGATTGAGGGTAACATTGTACAGGCATGATAATCCTAGCCAATGAGAGCGCTAGGAAAGCGAGCCCTAGTTCGAGTCACAGCCGCCCCGCCAAGTTATGTATTTCCTTTGTTGGAGTTAAGTGATATACTCCTGATTACGGGTTATGTAATCCGCTGCGGATAGGACTCTGTGTAGCATACCACAAAGTTATCGTAGCGTAATAAATCTACAATCACAGCGGTAGCAACGGAAACATATAAGCTGACGTTGGATAAGCTGCCTACCAGAGCGCTCCCATATGAACGCAGGAATAATATAACCGACCCAGAACAAGCAGATAATATTTTTTTTTAATTTTTTTTTTATTTTTACGGATTCATTACTCATATGCAGGCCCATTAGGGGGGGCCATTATAAGCGTGCCGGAAACCTGGGAGGATTCAAGGGTGCCAAGTTTAACTGGCCGCCCACCTGGTAAATACATGAAGCATAAGTAATTCCCTCCGGCAAGAAAAAAAACCCCACTTATTCCTAGAGCGAACAACGAAATCACGAGAGGTCGTTGTAAACAAAATCAAAGAAAGCTTCCATCGTATCCCAGGTGCTATCATCCCCTTACTCGTTTCTCTAGTTTGGTGAATCCATATCCTCCCACACCGTCCGGGGCTTAGTCTGTCGGATATATCCCTCTTGTATCTTGGGTAGTGGAAAGTAATGTAGTCCTAGGAGGGATGACCGCATGTGCACCGGGGGCCTGCTGCCTTGTCTATGTGGTGTAGCCAGCTTTTCTGAGGGCCCCTATACGTCCTAAGCCATGCGTATGCGGAGAGGTCTGTCTGTTCCACAAGCAGATAATAGGAACAGAAGGATATAGGAAATTAGCCATCGGATGTACTCGCGAGTTCAGGGTAAGTAGAGTAAGCAAGCAATGTTACTTATCTCATTGCCACAAACCACTTTAGAATATGTGACATGTGGCCGAATGCGATCTGTGTGGCCATTCTCACAAACCAGGAGCCACACAAACCTACTCATCTAGAAATATGTTTGTTATCATGATTGACCAATATTCACTAGCTTCCCACGTGGTTTGAAAGAGCGGGTGGGATCCTCCACAGGAGCGGCTGTGCTAACCAGACTAGGTGGGATATATATATTCCTTACTCTGGACAGCCTCGGCATATGGAATTCGCGACGAGGCACCTCATAGACCCGTTATGGAGCGATTTCGCAGCCCTACGCAGCTTCTTCCTATCAAGTAGTTACGGTAATTTGAATTCTTGTTGCAAGACATTAAAATTGATAGAAAGTAAATTGCGAGTATTAAATCGACAAAGAACAAAAAAGGAAATTGAAAGCTAGATGTACCTCCATCACCCATAACTCATAACATCGAACTACAACAATTTGGGGTCCATTCCGAGGTTCCGTCCAACAAAAAAGATCCTGGGATACATGGACAAAGGCCGTATCAATCCTCAGCCTGACCCAAGCTCTGGACCAACTCCTCCAAAATCACCCTCAGTTCTCTGAATGCTAGCAAATTACTAACCCCTGGCCGAACCTCATCTGGCCTAACCGAGTGCGCAGAGTCATCCAGATCCTCCGGAAATATATAGCAATAATTCCCTGCCATACACCACAAGACCTTCCTCATGCCCCTCGCTGCAGATTTGAACGGCTCATACCCAGGCCGGAATCCATCCAATACTCTCTCAAACTCTGCTGCCCGATGAATAATGAGCTCTTTTGCGTCTGCCGTGTTTGCCTCACCGCCCATACGCCACACAACAAGGGGTTCGACGTTGCCCGGCTCAGGCACCAGGGCAATTGGAGCATAAGGATTCCCAGGGAGGACGATGCCGCTGCTATTCGACATACTGTACCCAGGCGTTGAAGCTCGTGTAGAGACTGGCGGGGGTGACTGTCGATAGCACGCCATCCATATGAGGACGTATAGGAAACTTTCGAGATCGTGGCGATAACGGTGCTGGCACCTACCCCTCAGGATATCGACGGCGATAAATGGGTAAGTACCCGTTCGGTCCTCCGCTCCCTTGGTGACGTCGATGGCAAAATCGAGGTCTATCATGCACCCTCTCAATGTCGTTTGATTACCGCATATCTCTGGCCTGGGAGAGGGAATGTCTAGCGCATCAGGGCAATAGAGAATATTGCTGGGCGATATATCCCGATGTAATATTCGTGCATCGAAGAAAAGAGATGCATGCCCCATGAGTCCGCCTAGTAAGCCTTGTGCTACTTGGAGTGGCGACAGCTCAGCCGAGGTGAGCGGGACTCCTACAGTTCCCAGGACAAGTCTGGTGTATGTTCGGTCGTATCTCCCGATGAGCAAGTTGTAAGCGTCAGTCGACAAGTGTGTATTTTCCGGGGTAAGGCCCCCACGGACTTCTTCACTAACCTTTTCATAGATGTCGTAGGAAAGGAATTGGGCGAGCCCAATGACGCCACACTGCTGGGCAGCTTCGTAGGCTTCTATCTCAGGGGGGCGGCAGGTATCACGCCAGCTATACTTGATAATTACCCCTTTGTTGGATGTACGTAAATGGCCCCTCCACACCCGAGTTGCGCGGCTGAGGAGGCCGTCTGGGGAAACAAAGACAAGTTTCTCATGTTCGATTACATTAGCACTCACCGCACTCGGTGCCAGTGACTCCTTCCCCATCGCGCTCTTATCATCATTCTTCGTATCGTCAATTACCCCCATAATTTGAACGCTTTCTGCCTGTGGATATGGGTACTCCGTTCCATCCCACGAAATACTGCTGGTATGAAACCCCATTGCTAGGGCACCCAAACCCGGCAGGGTGTGTAAACACAAAATCACTTCCAGGAGCTGAAGTTTCGTTGCGCCGTAATTCAACGGAACCGAACCAATTCCACCTCCTCGGTCAAATCTCCAGAAGCTGACCGTTGAGTTGTCATTCGCTGTGAGTAGTCCGATCACCGCATTACGAAATGGCTGTGATACGAACACTTGTTGCGCGCATTGTACACTTTTCGCCAGTGTGAATTCTAGCGGCAGATGAGCAGATGTATGGTTACCAACAATGAGTACAGAGGCCCAGGGGATACTGGTAGTGCCGTTGGCAGCATCATTGGTGGATGCTAGGACGAAATCGGGGCGAATCTCATTGTTATATCTTCCTTCAAGGGAAATGCCTTTAGTGCAGATCCAGGTTGGATTATGTGTCCTGTGCGTCCGGTCTAGACTCAAGATTTTGTTACCCACCCGGCAGAACCAGGAAGTCAGGTTGTCCACTGAGAAGTCCCTTTGCGTGCAGATGTATTTCTCTGGCCTGCCACGTGATTTTGAAATTGCGCAGTTCGGTTGGCGCACAAGATGCCTGAGGATCGAGAGAGCAATCTCTCTTTCTTCTACGGTGAGGGAAGTGCTGGTTGGCGGGCTGCTTCTCGTAAGGGCATCCGTACTTGGTGGGGTCACTCTGGAGAGAATGTAATCCCTGACGAATGTGGAAGACTCGACCATAGTTTCTGCGACCTCGGAGCGTAGCCTGGGTATATTTACCCTTGGTGTATGCGTAGCATTGGTGGACTTGCGTTATGGGTTAGCCTGAATATGCCCCGAAATCGGGCAGAACACTAACCATAGCTGCGATGACTGTAAACCTTCCTGCGTTGGTTGGAAGTTAGGATGCAGACTTATATACTGGTAGTTGTGAGGAAATATAGTTGATACTTGAGGCTATGTGTATGTGTTTAGGGGTTAAGATGCGGTATGTGGAAGAGGCGAGCTGGATGGTAGTTTGATGTTTGTGTCTGGGTTTAGAGGCATGTTGGGGGAACGCGGACACAAGCACGAGCAGGTTATGTAAGCACGTGTAAGACCTTCGTCGCTCGATTACGTCTAGCCTGGTTGATTACGTCATGTTTACACTTTATTCAGGCAAAACGAAGGACTCTACGGGCGTTTGTACCACCACTAAAGGAGACAGTTTCCACTACCGGCACAATGTGAATACATCAGAAACAATTGGCAGTGATCGATGGATATATATATATATATCGATATCCACGGTATTGCTTATACCACTTTGCAAAAGCGTTTCCATCGTGCGAATTGTAGAGTTGCTGTACAAGAAGGCCAGCAGCTAGTGACAGTAGCATAGGATCAGGGTGATCTGTGATGGATTTATCGGTTGGGGCTTGTAGGGATTCCGTCAGCGATCGAGGATGTACTAGAAGCCGTCTTGATCCTGCGGGATAACCCGGACGATCTGGATCAAGTTATGGGAAGAGATTGGATTACAAGATTCCTTTTTTTTTTTTTTGTAAATCATTACTCGTATTCATCCTATGTAGATATGACGAGGGAGAGCATGCCCGAGTGAGGACCCGGCTGCATTATCCAACCCCTGGGCCGTTCCCTGCCCCGTATCTCTGTACAAGACCAGATACCCCCCTGTAGAAGCGTCGCACTAAAAAGGAAAAGAAAAAGGAAAAGACATCTG
>Ga0307511_10004111_pt1 | contig 14872 bp, 23 predicted proteins | sample 13_EM_MG_FD_200266 | JGI IMG/M metagenome (GOLD analysis project Ga0307511, IMG submission 200266) | Populus trichocarpa ectomycorrhiza microbial communities from riparian zone in the Pacific Northwest, United States - 13_EM | ecosystem: Host-associated > Plants > Roots > Unclassified | place... | reverse complement strand
GTAATAAGTTCATGAAAATGTTGGAAAAAGTGATAAGCCACGAATAAGTGCAAAAAAGCTATGAGTGAAAAATAAGCACGAAAAAAGTGCAAAAAAGTGAAAAAGCAATCGGGACGTTTGCTGATGGACCCTGCCGTGGTAAGGAGGAGTCCCCCAGTTGCCGCCGCGCGCCGACTTTGGGATCGATCGGTCTCCTGATCCGCCTCCGCTCCCTTTCATCTCGAGACCACGATGGACGCGACGGTAACTCTCGCGGCGATCCCAGCAGACCCGGCAATACAAAACCTTCGGTTCTCCCCAGACGGCCAAGTGCTATTAGCTACGCGATCTGCTCTCTATATCTTGGTACACGAAACCAAGTGCTCTGGCCGCATCACACGAATAAACGCTCTTTCATAGACTCCAGACCTCGGTGTGAACTTCGACGCATCGTCCACGGCGAAAATCGCGACGGAGGGTTTTGGTTGGTTCCGGACTGTCATTGACGTCGGTGACCTCCCCTCGCAGAGTTGGTCCGTTGACACCCAAGGTGATTCTTAAATTGTCGTGGATATGGGCGGGTTGAAACCCTTTTAGAGAGTGGGGTGCTGTTGCTCTCGGTTCCATCGAACGCACCTTACGTTCCGTCGCGGTTTCTCCTTCGCTTGTCGCAGCTAATGGCGGGTATGTTACCACCCCTACCCTTTTGTCAACCCCCTACTGAACCGTTCGAAGGTCTGTGATTACCGTATTGACGTCGGATATGACTTTGACCGTGTGGTCGGCATCCAGAAATCACGTCCGAGGAGGGTGGAATAAAGTTTGGCCCTCTCCCTTCTCACACTCCACGGATAAATTCAATGAGCCTGGGACAGGTCGTCGATGTTGTCCACGTTCTCCGTGAGGCGCTGAAAACAACGCAGTTTGTCTCCCCATTGGCCTATACGCTTCAGTTACAAGCCACTTGTACGGGTCTTGTAATTAAAGATTGAACTGGTCGCTGACACATGCACATACAGCGATCGCTTGGTCTTCCCAACCCACATTCGCGCCAAGTTCGCAACCCTCAATAAATGGATCTTTGTTGGCGGTTGGGACCCGAGCCGGTTCGTTACATCTCCTCAGGTAAGCGTTTAATCAGCGTTGCCGCTGTCTGAGCTGAATACCCTCGAGGTACCCGGACTCCCCGGAGGAAGGAGAATCAATGCAGTTGGTTTCAACCGTCCAAGTTGGAAATCAATGGGTGACTCAGTGTGCTTGGACATCTTGGAAATCTCCCGATGCTCAAACTGGTACGCAGGGTCTCGTTACGCAAATACATTCTCACATCAGATCCCCAGCCGTATCGACACTCGCGTGTGGGATGAGCAACGGTGATGTTGTCCTCATCAATGTCACACAGAAGCTCCTCTTAGCGCCTCCAGGATCGCCCTTCCGTCTTGAAATTGCAGCGGTGATACGGAATGAAAAGGCGGCAACCGCGGATAAACGAGTCATCACCGCCATGAGATGGGTGACAAGGCAAGACGGCACTGTAAGCGGTCTCACACCCCCGACTATCATTTACCGCTCATGCCACGCAGCCAATCCTCGTCTACTGTAAACCGGGGACAATCCACTTGTACACCACGCCGGCTCCAACCGCCCGGGGGTCGGGACTCGTGGACATCAGGTTACAAAACCAAAGGACCTCACGAAACTCATCGGAATTACACCCTTGTTGTGGCATCGAATATAACAACGAGAACGACTTCGTGGTAGTGGCGATCGCTGATGGGTCTCTGCATGTCGTTGGTGGGTTGGCTGGGGTACCGAAATATGTCGATTCTGCGGAATCTGGTTTATCGAGTCATGGGTTGTCGACTTTGGCGCGGAACCTGTTCATGAAGAACGAAGGGAGGGGGGTCACCGATGCGGTGACAGGTAAGATTAGCGGCATGACCTCCATATGCAACGGCTCGATATTGCTCTGGGTCTGCGAGTAAGTGCGATCAGACTCGCATCATCCTCGTATTACACTGAACCTGCCCGATTAGAGCGGCTCGGCCTTCGGACTTCAGTTATAAACACAAGGCGGAGAGGACCATCAACATGGTTCTAACCCCACTCTCGGATCTCGTGGGCAAAGGGGTTTCCGATGGATTGAGGGCGGCCCTCGATGCTTCGCCAGCTGGTATGTGATCATTTGTGTGGAATTCTCGTGTGTGAGTCCCTGACGCGGTTCGCCAGGGCAACTACCGATAACGTCGCTGTTTCCGACATTCTTACACCTCTATAACACCGAGCGGTCGAAAGATGTGCTGGAGCAGATCTTGGAGTTGGTGAAGTCGGGTGTTGACAAGGAACCGACCGTACCGAACGTGTCTCACCCATCTGATCCCTTTCATAGTCATTTTGAGACCCTTTTATATGGGGATCAGGAGCTGAATCGACTGCGCATGAAGTTGTGTGTCGCTGATTTCTGTTGGGTGCGTTTTCTTTCTTCTGCGGGGATAGGACTAATTTATTGAGTTCTACGTTTAGAAGTGGTCAAATGGTGCTGAAGATCTTCAGAAATCTTGCGGGGAGGTGGCTGTATCCATACTGCGCGCGACATCCCGCCGGACTTCCTTGGTCTACCTCATGCTCGGGCTGACAAAGGCGCCATCTCTAACGGGTGAAGTTCGGGCTCGAACTGAAAAGCGGTCCGACGGTCTAATACTTCCAACAGCTGGTGACTGCGTCTTCCTCCGCCGTGTCATTCTTCAATCCCGGTCCGACGGGGAGTCGCAACTGATTCAATCGAAGGCGCTGGAATTGGAGCAACTACTTCAGACAATGCCAATTGCTGGAGAGCTACCAATAGAAGAAGAATGTCCAGCTTGCAAGTCCGAGATTCCTTTCAGAAATATCCGAACGGCCTCCTGCAACAACGGGCATCCTTGGAGTGAGCGTCTGAATGTCAACTCCCCGGAATCATTTTGTTTACTGGCTTGGAAACAATTCAGCTCGATGTTCGATCACCACGCTCGCACTTGCGACTTCTCATGTACGGACGTGCCTCGGGTGCACACGAAAGACATTTGCCCCTGTCCGGTCGGGTTCAGGTGGTCATCCGCTTGCAATCGCGGAGAGCCAGTTGATAGCAGGGGTCCTACAAGCCGCGACCCGATGTTTATTCTGTGGGAATCGTTTTGTGTACTTGCTCTAGCATCCTTTGCTTCCTTCAAATTTTTACGTTGGTTTGCGCGAGTTTCACTATGTTATGATGTCACGGTTCTAGCTCCGTCCGACGCCGGGGTTTACCGAAATAGAAGGGGGCGGAATGTCGGAAACCCCGTGGGGAGAAGATTTTTTTCAAGAAATCGGGATTGACTTGTTCACGGGATCGGGTGGTGCCTGTCAGAAAAAGTGAAAAAAAGTGAGGTACCCCCCTGTTTTCTTTTCTTCCACCATCTCACTCCCTCAAAATCGCAAATGGCTACTGCTACGTCGAAAGGTCGTGTCCTCCTTGCGTACTCTGGTGGTTTGGGTCAGTATCTGCCGTTCTTATCGAAATCTGGTGCCCTCAGATCCCTCCCCCCCGACGGGGAGATCAGCTGGTGCTGAGGTCGTCGGGCGATTGATCTGATCGCTTGTTGTTTGAGTGTGTGCAACGAATCGCGTGCTGATTTTTGAGATCGCCGTAGATACCTCGTGTATTCTCGCCTGGTTGATCGAGGAGGGCTATGAAGTTTACGCTTTCATGGCCGATGTTGGGCAGGAGGAGGTATGAAGTAGTTCTCTGGTACTCGCACTATTGACACGACTTCGTAGGATTATGATGCCGCCAGGGAGAAGGCCCTCGCGGTTGGTGCAAAAAAGTTTTTCCTCGAGGTTTGTCAAAAGCCTTCTGACTCGGTTCTCAGGGCTAAACCGCTACTTATTTTCAGGATTTGAAACGGGAGTTTGTGGAGGAGCTCATCTACCCTGCCATTCAGGCTAACTGCATTTACGAGGTACCCCATTTCGCCTTAGCTTGCAGTATGTCATCTTGACGTTATTTTACAGAATGTCTACCTCCTGGGAACTTCTCTCGCTCGCCCGGTTATTGCTCGTGGAATGATCGAGATTGCTGCCAGGGAAGGTTGCGAGTACGTCGTTTGTTGTTATCTAATCTCTCTCCGTGTCCTAAGATCTCCCATCAGTTTCGTGTCCCATGGATGCACCGGCAAGGGCAACGATCAAGTTCGATTCGAACTCGCATTCTATGGGTTGAAACCCGATATCAAGGTTATTGCTCCGTGGAGAATTCCTGGTACGGAAACAGTGTCCAGTCACAGCGCTGTGAACTGAAGGAAAACCCTTACCTAGAGTTTTACCACCGATTCGCTGGTCGCCAGGCCTTGCTTGAATACGCCGCTCAAAAACAGATCCCAGTCCGTCAAACCGCTGCTAAGCCATGGTCCACGGACGAGAACATGTTCCACATCTCGTACGAGGCTGGTATTCTCGAGGACCCCAACACTACTCCCCCGGCCGATATGTGGAAGCTGACCGAGTCTCCCGAATCGGCCCCGAACACCCCCGATCAAATCACCATCCAGTTCAAACAGGGTCTTCCCGTCAACCTCACTGTCCTCTCGGACGGCAACAAGTCTTACACAGACGCCGTCGATGTGTTTAATGCCCTTAACGCCCTTGGGCGTAAGCATGGTATCGGACGGATTGACATCGTCGAGAACCGATTCATCGGTGTCAAGTCCCGTGGATGTTATGAGACGCCAGGGGCCACCATCCTCCGAGCGGCCCACATTGATATCGAGGGTCTCACGCTCGATAGGAACGTCCGAGCTCTCCGCGATCAGTTCGTGACCATCGAGCTGAGCAGGATTCTGTACAATGGTCACTTCTTTACCCCCGAGAGGGAATTCGTGACTGCTGCGATCCCTTCCAGTCAGAGGACGGTGAACGGGATCGTGAAGCTGAAGCTCTACAAGGGGAATGTTATCGTCGATGGCCGTTCTTCCGATGAGGTGGGTCCTATCTTGGGTGATGATCGGGATGGAATCAGAATCAAATACTTTGTTATCAGGGACTCTATGACGAGAGAGAATCTTCGATGGACGAACTCGGTGGGTTTGAGCCGACAGACACGACCGGCTTCATCCAGATTGAGTCGATCCGCATCAAAAAGTGAGCGTGGTGATCCTCGTCCGGTCTTTACTGAAGTTGAGCTAACTCGACCACAGGTGGGCGCAAGCCAATATCACCAAGGGACAATCGGGAGTTACTGCCAAGGACGTGTACGGGTCCAAGCATTAGATTTTACGTGTCATTATCGCAGTAGTTTTGGAAATAAAAAGTTGAGCGTCATCGGAGAGAGAACCCCTGAATCGGCACGTGCGGATTAGACTCGCTCAGTGACCTCGACTGCTCCCGACCGAGGCTTGCCTCGATCTCTTACCCTTACTCATCCTTCCCCCGGCGGCCATCGTCTCGGTCGTCTCAAGGCTCCCAACCGCCGTCCGGTCATCGTCCAAGGTTTCGTGCGGGTGCACCGAAACCCGCCGTAAGTCAACTCTTTCACCCATCAGCCGCCTCATCGGCTCTTCTTCTCAAATAACCATTGCCCTCGACAATCGCTCTCTTTTCCATTCGTGTCTGCTGGAGCCAAGTCTGGTGCTGTTGCGCACACAAGGCGCTCTGCTGGCTTGCTCGCGGTCATACGCCATTATACTTCACAACGACAACTTACCTCGTTCTGCAGTTTTCCGACATATCGTTGTTGGCTACACTCTCTCACCAACGCAACCCTCTGCTACAGACAGCTGAAGCCCTCGCTCACGGCGTGTACCCAATCACGACATTGACAACGACCAAAATTTCTCATGCCTTCCGACGGTCGATATATGTATCAACATTCCCCCACAAATATGTCTTATGAGTACGGAGCATACCCGCCCGGCACGTACGATAACTCACCGTACCATCCCGGTCAACCTGGAGCACCCCAGAGAGCTCCACCACCGGTAAACGCCAAGTCCCTCAGCCTTTCACGTGTATTCTACTTCATTCTGACAAATGACCCAGCCGGCATATCCACCTCACTACGGTCCGCCTCCTCATTACGTCATGCCACAACCACAATGGGAAACTACTTGGCCACAGTATTCTGCTCAAATGCATTATCCTCTCGTTTCTGGACAGCCCCCACCCGGGTCGGTGGTTGCTCGGTCAGAACCGCCGCCGGTTGAGACGGTTCGGCAAGAACCCCAACAGCCCGCTGTACAACCCCCGAAACCGCCGGATGCGGAATTACCACTCCAACCGGTCCAAGCGCAAGTCAATGGAAATTTGAACGGTTCGGCGTCTCAGGAGAAGCAAAAACCATATACGATCGCTAACACTAATGGGGCTCAACTTCCAGACGAATTTAACTTCCTGAAGGTATGCAAGTGCGACCGCGTCGGACGAATTGGGCTCAAATTTCCCCCTTTTTTAGCTCTTGGAGTCCTATCGGTTTATCATGCAGTCTGCGAATATGTTCCATGACGAACAGATACCAAATGGTACCCCACGGCCGCCGTTAGATGCCCTTGACAAGGCTATCAGCACGGCTGACACCAGCTTCACCTTGCTGGAGACGCTCAGCGAACCGGAACAAATACGAGAGGTTCATGCATCGTCACCTGTGGAGATGAAGATCCCAGAGTCGCAGAGCTCATCCGCTGAAAAAACTGCTTCATCAATGGTAAGTCCAGTCGCCTGAATACCATTATCGTCATAGGTTGACAAGCGGACCCTAGGACGAAACTCCTGAGGGTCAAATATGCCTGGGGTGCAGAGCCACGTCAACACCGGAATGGAGGCGTGGTCCGATGGGTGGGTGGTCCCGGTAACCTCAATGCGAAAATAGAAGTTCACCTGACGAACGGATTCTTTAGGCCCGCGTACGTTATGTAACGCGTGTGGCTTAGTTTACGCCAAACTCGTTCGTAGCCCCATCTATGCATCCTACATGTTACGCTGACACCCATCCTTCGATTTCATATAGATAAAACGGCGAGGGAGAGATGCTAGGGTAACACGGGACGGTACGAGCGGCGGTACCGGTGCGGAGGCTGGCGATGATGGGCTCTCGGGTGATGACGGCGGGAGTGACGACGACGATGACGATGGGGAGGAGCCTTTTTCTGGAGAGGAAAGTCATTGTGCTTGACCCCGGTCTGCTTTCCTCTTCCATGTACCCGTCTGCTTCCCTGACATTCCGGGACCATGCGCCATCCCCGATGCCCGGCCATTATCTCAACCGCTCATTGTTTGGTTCCGTCCCATCCCATTGCATTGTTTCTTTTTGGTCAGTTTAGTTGTCGTTTGATCTTGATATATCTCTTCCTCTCTCTCATCAATTGTACGTACACATGCACGCATACATCTACTGTATTTGGTCCTCCTACATCTCATTTCGTTTGTCCTCGTATCCCAACTCCCGTACCACTTGGGCAGTCCACCTTTCGCCCACCACGACCGGTCGTGTCTCAGGGTTGAGGGCACGACTGACAGAAGGAGCCGACGTTGCAGGTCATCCTGTTTCATCTGGGATCCTCAAAGTCAACGCTGGGCTGGGCGTGTGAATTGCGTAAGAGGGTATCATTGAGACGTCACAGCCGCGAATCTCCCACTACCGGCTTCTTCCGGATGTCTTCTTTTCGTGCCAACGATACGCGGGACCGAAGCTTGTTTAGGGTTGTACAAGAAGTCACTTTTTACGCACGAGCGCGTTGGGGCTATCACCGAGGTGATTAGCTCCAGCAAGTAATGTAGTGTGATTCTACGTCAAAGCCCGAAAGGCTCCTGTGCAGCGTGTAACAACAGATTCGAATCCGCCGTGCGACTATCCATCGACAGGGCCAGCGACATGAGCAAAGACGGTCCACACGCCAGAAGCTTTGTTTGGAAATTAGCGTGCACTTCCCCAATGACCCCTCTCCAATATTGCAGGGATTCATATTCACTCTCAGTGTACGAACGCGATTCGATACGGGCGTCGATGGTGTCCAGCGCCTTTTTCAAAGAGATCTGATCATACCTTCCGGAGCAAAATCCACAGAGATACATACCCGAGTTAGAACGTTAAAATACGAATGCACCTCGACGCGGGGCTCACGACGGAGGTCCCCGAGTCTGGCCAACGTCAGGTCACACAAACCGTCCATCGAACTTCTCAAGGTCCGACCAGGCTGGGCGGTTCAACCCGCCGTCGGTCATACAGGATTATTGGATTGGATTACGATGGAGTGGAGAAAAAAGAGACGACAAAGCGAGGAAGAGATACGACGAGGATCACTTCTACAGACAGCGAAAAACAGAGGGCGGACGAGGAGGGGGGGGGGGGTGGATCGGACAAAATAAGAGAGCAACATATCGATCGTTAGCCATTAGCCGAACCAAAAGCGATACACAAGAAACCAATGGAATCGGTCCACGATACCGGTCCACGAAATTTTGCCAAAGGGGGATATATACAGGAAACAGGAAACAGAGTGCTCGTACGGGGGTGTTAAATCGTTGCTGTATGTACGCTGAACCCTTTATCTCCTCGGAGGGTCGCTCGAGGACGATGAAAAGGGAAACTCAGAGCAACGAGGAACGATGTGGCACCCAACAACCCGCCACTTCAGGAAACAGTCCGCGAATATGGGTATCCTCAAGCGGGGGTATTGTGCGAGGGGAACGTGACGGAAGCAAGCTGAGAAAGCGGGAGTGAAATAGGGAAGGAGGAGGTTGGGACGTCGCTGGTCATGGGTCGATTAGAGAGGTCGGTTGAGTCGAAGGTGGCACTGCCATGAGCCTTTCGACACGTTTTGGAGTCCAACCAGGGCCAGATCATCAATCATGATGTAACCGGGGCCGACCTTCCACCTGGGATCTTCGTCAGCCTCCATCGCGGTCAGGGACTTCTCCTACGAGTGAGATGCGTCGGTGGGTGAGCGACGGTGGGAGAGTCGAGAGAAAAAACTACCTTGATGAACCTCTCGACGGTTCGGGCTATGTTCTTGGTAAGCTTTGAACGGGTGATAGGGCAAGGGGGACTCCTAAAGTCTTTCGTCGGAATCTGGGACACACATTTAACCGAAGATCATTGGGGTTTATTAGAGACCATACCTGTCGAGACCAGCTTCCGTATCCCGGCCACTAGAATTCGATGAGGTCAGCCATCAACACTCTCCGAGCCAAAAGTCGTGAGAGTCACCTTCAATCGGATAGAAACAGATGGGCCGCGTTCCCTGAACATTGGATCATCTCGTCCCACTAACCTAAAGTACTTGCCAGTGATGGCATCTCGAAGAGGAATGCCACACTCCCCAGGCCCCTGGAGGTAGAACATGATCGGTGGTTCCAGTTCAACTTCTTCGACAGATCGCCGTCGATCGCTTTGGGTGTGGGGTTCATACATCTTCTGTGGGATGGGTACACCACGGGAGGTAACCGAGTGCGCCAGGGCTAGGTCCCAGACGGTAGGTTGGATATTGTTGGGGGTGGTTTGGCTTGTTTGGAGATCCTGTGAACGGGCGCTTAGTTGACAAAAAAGGGAAGTAGGGGGTGACACGTCGATCCGCAAAGGTGGGGTTGGGGGGCTTGTGGGCGACGGAATGAGGCGAGAGCTATGGATGGGGGTGTTGAACGTGAATCGAGTGCCGGAAGAACCGATGAGATGAGCGACTGAGGCCGGAGCCGGGGGGTTCATATCGATGGTCTCAACAACGGTGTCGTTCTTCTCGCTGGGGGAACCCCATCCTCCGCTGCCCAAACCCCATCCTCCGCTGCCCGAACCCCATCCTCCGCCGCCCACATCCCATCCTCCACCACCGCCCAAATTCCATCCTCCACCACCGCCCAAGCCCCATCCACCACCTCCAGAGCCAGAGCCCTCACCAGAAAAGCCCCAAGCCCCTACATCCCCCCATCCTCCGCCACTATTATCACCGTCTCCCCACCCGCTACTGGCGGTAGTGGTTTCTCGACCTCCCCACCCGTTACCGGCGGTAGTGGTCTTGCCAGCCCCCCACCCACTACTAGCGGTAGCGGTTTCCGGGAAGGATGTGTCGAGGCGGACGAGAGGTATATTTTGGTTGAGGTCAAAGTCAAAGCGCCGGTTAAGTGGTGTGGGAACGTTGACAGGTGTGGTTGGATGGGAGGATTGGTAGGATGCCTGGGAGGTAAAATGGTGTTCATCACTTTCCGTCTCCATTTCATCATCCGCCTCAGGCGAAGCCGGTCCAGAAAACCCTGGGATTGCCTCCAAACGCTGAAGAACAAAATTGATGCTTGGGCGGATGTTTGGTTGAGACGTCCAACACAGTTCTAATGTCTTCCACAGAGTCTCTGTGAACCCCGCCCCTCGAGGAGGACGTTCACATCGTAATACCTTCAAGGAAACAGTGTGATTTTTGTATTCGTGGAAGGGTAGATTCCCGCTGATAATTTCGTAGATGACCATGCCAAGGGCATAGCAATCTGAGGATTTTGTTGGGTGACCTTTTTCGAACCCAAAATGCTGCGGATCAATTAACTCTGGGCTCATCCATCGGACTGAGCCACCCTCCATGAATGAACTTGAGGACAGGTGATTTGCGGGATCTGAGACGATCGTGAGAAGACCGAAGTCTGCTAGGCGGGCGTGGCCGGTTTGGTCAATCAGCACGTTGGCCTTACAGGAAAACCAGTGAGATGGGGGAGTGACTCTAAATGTTAAAGGCGCACCCCCTTGAGATCCCCGTGGATCATCCCCTGGCTATGAATGTAAATCAACCCCCTGGCGACATCTCCCAGCTAGGTTGGTCATCCATTCATCGGTCAACAACGGCGACGGCGAAACTTTGAATAGAAAGCCTACCAGTTCCAGCCGGTTTGCATCTGGGTGTGCCTTCGCAAAGTCGTTGATGCTTCCGTTTACCATCCAGTCTGACACCATCGCGAACTGTGATCCAGTCATCATCACTCCAAGCAGTGGCAGGACATTCGGGTGCCGAAGGGAACTCCATGTTACAACCTCCTTGCAGAACCTCTGCATATGGCACTGTCAGCGTGTGGACAAACAGGAAGAGAACATGGTTGGGAACTCACGCCAATCGTCTTCTGTAAGTCGCTAGAAGAGTACATTCTTATGACTTTCACAGCAACATCTCGTCCACGGTGCTCCGTCCTCCACACGTCCGCAAACCCACCCCTGAACAGCGCGGCGCCAGTTCGGTCATACAAAACTTGGATCTCCAAGGCTTTCGGAAGAAGTTCGTGGTGCCCACATGTCCTGTACAACAGTTTGAGACCCTTCTTTCGGCTACGTGGTAAGAGATCGGGTCGATCCAGTGCCTAGTCGGCAGAACGCGTTGACTTCAATTTTAATTGATGTATCTATGATGGTGAATAGGTGTAGGACGTGCCTCATTTATCACGTCGACAAGGGACTGTGCGTCGTCTCTCGGGAGGCGGTGGATCATGTCACTTGCATCCTTACTCGAGAGGATCTCGATCAGAGAGGGGAGTTCATCCGGGGCGAACATGCGCCTGATCAGGCGCCTACAGGCTGGGGCGTCTGGGATGAAAAGACAGGGGGACGATCAGTATTCCCTGTAGGATCGGCAAAGTGGGGATAAAAACACACCACTCACGGATGCGGGGTTCATTGTGGCATCCTGAGGATCAACTGGCGCCGAAGGGGGGGCGTGTTCGCCCACGTCGAGCATTTCACCGACTAGCGGGCTCAGTGCGTTGAGAGTGCCGAGCATCTCTTGGATCACCAACTTATACCCTTCAATCTTGCCGCTGTCATAGTCCATGAGTGGCCTGATCACCTCCCTCCTGACACTCCTCTCGATTTCGCGTATAACACTGCAGTTGCTTAGTAGAAAGCAGACAAGACCAAGCCTAGTCGACGCACTTTTCTGAACTTCCGAGTGACGTCCTCATGGATCCACTGAGATCATCCACAGCTTTTCCTCGGGTTACGGTCTCCAGCGTCTCGCATAAGTTGAAACAGTATTCAGATAGTTGCACAAAATCATTGTTATCAATCATCTTGTTCTGGTCGAACCGTCAGCGAGAGATCGAGGGCGGATAGAACGGGGGCACCAACTCGAACCAGAGCTAGGATAGCGGCGACGGTTCTGAAGACCCGCCCAGCGGGGGAGGGCTCAACTCCCCAAACGTTCAGGATATCGATTCTGTCGCTGAAAACCGATTCTCTATCCTCGCGAGCGTGAGCTATCATACTGGTAGGGTGGTAGATCCAGAAAGGTTCGTGTAGGTAACAGGATAGGGGAGCACGCGCAACCCACGTGGCAGGATATGCATAAAGCGCTAAGTAGGCGTCGTGAAAGCGCGTGGTGTCGGTGAGGGGGCTCCATGTTTGTCAGGGTGGCTGGAAAAACGTTCGGACACTGCTGGGGATCGGCAACCCTCTTCGGTGGCGCGTGATTATTTGAAATTGGATCCCCAGTGAAAACCTCTTCACTAAAAAGCGCGTCCGAAAACCAACACCGAAAAGGGTGTTCGGAAATAACGCGCGAGGTCATGAAGCATCCACCACTAACAGAAAAAATTCTCAAAGATGGTATATTCTTTGGAACGTCCGTTTTGAAGGTAGTGGACGTTGTACCTCCCCTCAGCGATAAGGACACTCGAGGCATCCGGTTTCATCGTGTTCCGAATCATCGAGCATCACACTTGAATGCCACCCAAGATCGTTAACAAGCCTTGCATCAAACGTGGTGTATACGTTTCTCTCAGGGCAGGGATCTCTTACGTCCGGGATACCACAATGATCATCCAAATCCGCCGCGAAACGACACCGGAAATCCACGACCATGTGGTGACAACACTTGAATTTATACTGTTTAATGTGATTTACCCCTGGAGTCCTGCTAGTGCGTTGACCGCTAGCCTGCTTCCTCCCAATATATGTGTTCAAACCATATGTGGTACGCGGTGGTCCGGCGGTTAAGAGCTTACAAGGACGCGGTCTGGTTTGAGCTTGTGGAAAAATCCGGCGCGATCACTTTTCGGCAGCATGGCTGCCGGTCCCCATTGCTAAGGTAAACGCGATCGCCGGATGAAGCGGTCAACTTACATCGGGGTCCTCAAGGCCGGCGTGGTTTGCTAAGAAAAAACGCTGGGCTAGATGAGTGCGAAAGCCGTAATATGGGAATAAAGATACAAAACATCCAAAGCCAATGTGTGTGTAAAAAAGCATGTCGACGCGTAAAATGACCTATGGAAGGAAACGGGAAACAAAACCAAAACCGTGACACGCATCATCAACAATCCCCCCCTTGCTGGGTATCGATGAGCCGATCCGACCGCGAAACAAACGATCCATCCTTCTACACGGAGAATCCACCACAGTCCCCTACTCACGTCCTACTATCATCACCTCCCCTGGACACTCCCCTGCATCGCTCTCTGCATCTGCTGAGCGTGAGCAGCCTGTAGCTGGGCCGCCTGTCCATTCACCGGAACGTTCATCCCGTTCACTCCGACACTATTGACCGGTCTCCTGAAGCCCATCGCGGGTGGCCACTGATAGCCAGGAGGGAGACGTCCTTGCATCGGCACGTTCATTCCCATCTGCCCGTAGTTGAACATCGGGTATCCCGACATCATCTGTATCGCCTGAGCGTGGGCGTGAGCTTGTTGCGCCTGAACCTGGGCCTGTTGTTGTTCAGGAGTCGCAGTCTGCATCTGAGGGGTCTGGGAAGGCTGCTGAGATTGGCCTTGTGTCTGAGCCTGTTGCGCCTGCTGCTGAGCCTGTTGGTTCTGCTGAGCGTGTTGCGCCTGATGCATCGCCGCCAACAACGACTGATTCTGTGACATCGCAGTCATCCTCGCCATGTTGTACTGGTTCGCAGCCGCGTAGTTGTACATCTGCTGTGATTGCAATTGTTGGACCGTGGGTTGTTGCTGTGGGTGCTGCCCGGCAGCGACACCCGGCTGTTGAGCAGGAGGCATCGGCGACCGTGAAGTCTGTGGGGTGTTCCCACTGAGCGGACTAGGTCGAGCAACATTCCCGGCGGGCTGGGTATTCTGTACCATTGGGCTCCGGACCGCAGCGTTGACACTTCCCGGTGTTCCGTTTGGCATGATGCCTTGAGGTTGTGGTGTTTGCCCGTACCGAGCGGCGACGGCAGCCGCCTGAGCCTGAAGCTGTTGTTGTTGGAAGGCGTAAAGATGCATCTGATGCTGCTGGTTCGCGGTCATCTGCGCGGGTTGTGCCCCCTGGTAACCGGTTACAGGCATGAAAGGGACGGTCGAACGATTTCCGCTTACCTTCTTCGGGAATCCCGGAGGTTGACTAAGGAAATTGACCGGAGGGATCGTAGGTTGGAACGAGACAGGATATTGGGGGTGCGCACTTTGCGGCTGGGCCTGTATAGGAACAGCCGCAGGTTGGGTCTGTTGGGGAGGTTGTTGGGGTTGAATGGTAGCAGGCTGTGGTAGCACGGCTGCGGGTTGTGTCGGCGGCTGGTGTTGCGGTTGGGATGGTGGTCGTATCTGGGGAGATGCGCTCTGTTTATGCGGATCTGTCGGAGGAAGCTGCTGAACCGCGGGTTTCGGTGGCGATTGCGCAGGGGTGGGTTGTGGCGTAGGGGATGGCTGGGGGAATGTATTTACGGGAATACGAGGAGGTTGTTGTGCTTGTGCTGGTGCTTGTACGGGTACAGGTGTAGGTGTCGCGCGGGGAGCGGGTGAAACGGAAGGGAGTTTGGGAGGTTCGAAAGTAGCAGGTGGCGGCTGAGGAGCGGGAGTGCTGGAAGTTGATGGAGGCGGAACGGATGAAGGTGTGGCTGGTTGGTTGGTAGTTGGTGGTGGTGGTGGTACAGTTGGTTGGGCTGGAGCGGTGGCGGTGATGCCCAGCTTCTGTCGTTGGATGGCC
>Ga0307511_10004110_pt1 | contig 14874 bp, 6 predicted proteins | sample 13_EM_MG_FD_200266 | JGI IMG/M metagenome (GOLD analysis project Ga0307511, IMG submission 200266) | Populus trichocarpa ectomycorrhiza microbial communities from riparian zone in the Pacific Northwest, United States - 13_EM | ecosystem: Host-associated > Plants > Roots > Unclassified | place... | reverse complement strand
ATTGTAAAACAACAAAAAAAATTTATTTTAAATTCAAAAAAAAAAAAAAAAAAAAAAAAAAGATATCATAATAACAAATATCCCAGATACTTACAGGTCTTTTTTGGTGCTTCTGCTCTTCCGTTGAAAATCCAGGGATGGTTAAATGCCAGTTTTTCTCTACACAGTTTTCAAGCATCATACTCATCAAAAACTTGTTTTGCCTCACTCCAAAATAAGACAGCAAAAGCAAATTTACCGATATCGTTGTTATATTGATTTTATCAACTATAATGCATTATGTGCTATAACTATTTATTTATTTATTTATTATTTTTCTGCAATAGATAGAACCCTACAGCCACCATCAGTGGTTAGATAGTCAGGGATTTAACGTTCGAAGTTAGTAGTTAGCAGGGTAGTGGGGACAGATTCCAAATTGTATGATCGATTGCATGATCATAACTGTATCCAAGGGGCCAAGGTAATTTCAGCTACTTCCAGTTTTTACACTCAAGTAATGTGATTTAAGCCAATGTTTCATCAACAACCTACCCTTTATATATGATGCATAAAGGATAACAAATCAAAATTAATCAGATTTTTCACGATAATTAATTTTTAAAAGACAGTTTTAACTATAACATCCTTGGCAGAAACCTAAAGTTCACTCAGCTGAACAAAAGTATATTGCTACACATCTAAGCAAAGATGCATCGTGACTTCTTGAATATAGATTAGAAGCCAAAAAAAAATGTGTTAAAAAACAAAAGCAGATTTGATAACAATGATGTCTGACAGATTAAATGAAACCAATGCTAAGCGTTACAGCAACTGGAGTTCACTCATTTCTTACCATGCATATTCCACAACCACTTGTGCTGCTCCAATTTTTTAAATCAGATAGTCTACCATCATTATTGCTCTAATCCATAAGAGCATTTTATAAAATCAACGACTAAATCTGTGCATCACATAACACTAGTCTACTATATGTTGAAGCACGAACCTAAGTGAAGCATTATATCCTTGGACTCTAAAGTTGAAGATTTCCGATGCTTAGCCAAACTGCAAGCAAATGTGGTCACCTGCATTTTAGTAAAAATAAGTATCTTAATGAAAATTTTGAAAGAAAAGGATTTAATTCATCCTCCACGGATATTATTGCAGAATATTTGGTGGACAAGTTAGATGGTAATAACATGATCGTGTATGCAATTATTACTGATAAAAATACCATGATTTATGGGTTAACATTTCTCAGGATAGAAAAAATCCAACTGAAAAGGCAAAAACTCCAGGCAATCTTTAATTTTTTATCCTGTTCCTACATGATTTATAATTTATCCAAGCTTAATTTTATTTTTTCTCCTGAATGAACCTGATATACCACTAATCCATGAACAAAAGAAGAACACTTCTTCCACTAATATTAGGTTGTTTAGGACCATTAGAACAGAAAGAATAAACCAAGCAGGATTTGAGTAGTCTACATATCAAAATGAATGTATGTGTACCAGGCCACTGTTTTCATACTCCACCACAAAACCTGAGCAGTTGACCCAATCAAATTTCACCCTAAAGTGAGAGGCTGTACAAGAAAAGTTGAGCGATACAATGAAGAAAGTTATGCAGCAGAAGAATTACTGTGGAAGTTTTCATGCAAAAAATTAGGGAAATTGTGCATGCATTTATAGAGGTTCTCATAGAAGGTGACATTTGATGACATCGAAAACAAGCTTTTCATTTTTCTGATACTCAAACCATCAAGTTCTACATCAAACAAAGCTTCATAAGGGACCTTCATGCAACTAGGAAATTAAGAAGTATCAACACTAGAGAAGGTTTCAGTCTGATCATATTCCATTTCCCACTAAGGTTAATTTGGAGATAATATACCCTCCATCATTTTTGCAATAAGTGGATCCTCTCAACTTTTAACATGCAACCTCTTGTTTGCAAGTCAAAATGTCTTACCATTGCACCAGTCAATGGTCCTTCATACTTAACTACGAGTAAATTCTTTGTTGATTGGAATGAAGTCAAGGAAAGGATGACCAAAAGGGAAATTCTTCTGAAACCTACCATGGTTAAACTTCGACAGTCTATATAACAGTAAGATCTTCCTAAGTACATCTACAACCAAGCAACTGCAACAATTGAAAATCTAGAAAAATATCTGGTGCCTGCCCTGGCCTCACATTAAGCTACAATTACCACTTGCATTCAAGCCTTCATTAAAAGTAAAAACCTCACACTCAATCATGCACTCAATAGTAATATCCATATAAATGCAGAATAAAAAAAATGTGCAAGAATATAAACTTAAAACCTTATTGCAGTGAAACTTTGGAAAATAGAAGCACAAAAAAAACACAGAAACATGCCGTGTGTGTGAGAGAGAGAGAGGGGGGGGGGGCTACATCTTTATAACTGAAGGAATTCTTGTGCGCGTGGGCGCACTCACACACACACACTCTTATGCAGAAAAATTTATATATGTTAGCAAGCCTCACAGAATCAATAAAGTCGTCAGCAATTTCCAGAAAAAGTTCTTCAACATCAGGATCTAGCTTTCCATGTGAATCCACCTGAGTAACCAAAAGATGAACAATATGGCACATTTATCATGAAGAATTAGAAACCAAAAAAGAACATGGTATAAAGCTAAAAGAAAAGGAACAGAGAAAACAAAGTGAAATGCTGGACAGACCTGTGAAACCAAGTCTTGTATCTTTCTCTTCCCAAGAAGTTGATTTGTTGCTTCTGTTCCTTGGCTTGAACTCCCCCCTGGTGTAGTTGTACCAGATGCTGTTGCATCTGGCTGTGATCCTGTCAAACTAAGAGATTTCTGGCCTGTGGGTCCTGGCATCCTTGGAGATTGCTGTTGTTGTTGATGTTGTTGCTGCTGCTGATGCAGAGGCACTTGTTGCAATTGTTGCTGCTGCTGCTGCAGCTGCAGCTGCAGCTGCTGCTGCTGTTGCTGTAGTAGTTGCTGCTTCTGCTGATGAAGTTGTTGGTGTCCCATTTGGGGCTGCTGCTGTACCAGTTGGGATAACTGTTGTGCCATCAAATTCTGGTGCAGTTGACCAGATGAAGCCAATTGCTGCTGTATGAGAGCCTGTGATTGCCTCGGTTGAAGATGGAATGAAGGCGAGGCAGAACCAGATATTGTTGGCATTTGCTTCAACCACTGTTGCTGTGACAGAGAGTTCTGCATCATAGTTGGCTGTGCATTCTGAGCCAGCCCTGACATCTGAGGATTCATATATGCCATTGATGGTGTCCTTTGTAGGCTTTGAACCTGCAGTTTCAGGGAGATGATCATGCACACAGATCAAATGTAATGCAAATGATTGCAAAAGTTTCACGTTCCAACAACAAAACTAAAAGTAGAATGATCAGTTGACATTTTTCTGTGCTTACTGAAATACAAAGGATAGAATACTTGATCATAGAAAAGAAGATTGCTTGATTCTAGGAAAGCCCAATGGCTACAATTAGCAGTAATGTGCTGATGTATTCACTCAGCGCTCAAATTAAAAAAATAATAAAAATAAAAATAACCAATTCATCAAAAGAGGCATGTGCTTATCCACATGTAAGTGCAAGAGCCAAATAACATGAGAATGCACATTGCTTCTCACAATCACTCCATTTATGCTTATCAAATATAATTGCAGAACTACAAACGATGACAAATACTAAAACAAAATTGCAAAAGCATTAGAGAGAGCTAAGGTTGGAAAACCACCCTTTATAACAATACACCACTCATACAATATGGTTCTTCAGAGAAATGGGACTTGCTAGCAAAAACTAAACAAATAAATTTTGACTAATAACCTCATTTTTTAATTAAAAACTTGAGCCCAAGCTTTACAGAAACTAGAGTCACCAAATCCAGTTACCAGAAAGATAAGAAGGTAATGTGATCAGAGAAAACTCAAACCTGAGAGGTGAGCGGATTTTGTTGCACAGGTTGCTGCCTCATTGACCCTGCATTTATTCGCTGTTGAGCATATGTGAGTGCCCCATTAGGTCTTATTTGTGAACCCATATTTAGTGATCCCATCACTCCCATTGCTTGTATCCCCTGCAAAGACTGCCCCGGAGAATTACCAGGATGGAACTGAGACCCTTGAACTAACCCAGCTTTCTGCCTTGGCTACATCCAAGAGTGCACTTATTTTAGAAAAAAATAGCTACTATGATCATTAAATTATTTTGCTAGCTCAATCACAAATGCGTTGCATAATGAGCATGAGACTGAACCAACAGATTCTATTGATCCAATCAACTATTAAATCATGTAATGATTAAAGAAGAAGCACACCATTTTTGAGATTATCACCCGCTGAATTCAATTCATTCAGCTCAGAAATCCTATATAATTGGATATCCTTTTAAAAATATAAGTATTTAAACTGTGATATACTGTCAATTGATTATCACACAGAAATGTCTTTTATATACCTTTGTAAAACTTTCAAGTAATTTATCACTTGTGAGTAGTGCAATAAATAGATTTCATACCCCAAATAGCAATAATTTATAAATTGATTGACACTAGCACAATCCAAAAATTCTTACTAAGGCTAACAAACTTTTTCAAAAGCACAGATTACACTAACAGTACAAGCCAATTAACCAAAAACAGCAACTTTGTAAACAAAACACTATAACTTTGAGAACTTTAAAGCAATCAAAAACATACTGAAGCCAGCAACTGTGAGGGCAAGTTCAACTGAGCGGCGGCGGCAGCTGTCCCGGTCAACATAGGAAGGTGCCCAGTTTGGCCGAGAAGTGCTGAGCGAGACGAATTTGCCCCACCCAGTTGTTGATTCTGCTGTGAATTCGGTTGAATTGAAGCAGACCCGCCAAAATTCATCTGCCCATACAGGCCCTGTTGTTGTTGCTGCTGTTGCTGCCTCAAAACGCCACCGTATTGGTTCGGTTGTTGTTGGTTAATTTGACTCAAGCGCGACATAGAAGGAGATCTTTGAAGGGTTTGTTGGATTTGATATCCTGACATTGCTGTGACATTCTGCTGCTGCTGCTGCTGCTGCGACGGGAGAGAAGGTGAAGCAGGGATTTGGGAGTGTTCAAGTGAAGAAGAGGAAGAGATTTGTGTGTTTTGAGGTAAATTGGATACGTTTGGTGTTTGTGTCTGTGTTAAGGTTGTCGTGTTAGTGTTCAATAAGGTTGCTGCTTGTGACGATGGGTCTATTACTGTATTCTGAGAAGGGAGAGGTTTAGGCGAAGCGGCTGCATTTTCTGCCATGGATTGGAAAAAGATTATGGGTTTTTTTTAATTCTACTTAAAAATCCATTCTTTTCGATGAATTCCGTGATTCTAGTCTGGGTTCCTTTCTTTTTGCAGAGCTTGTAGAGAGAGAGTTGAGGGAGAGAGGAAGAGAGGAGGAGGATTACTCGGTCTAGCTGATAAGCAGAGGGAATGATGCATATGGGGGATCTAGGCCATACACGTAGTAGACGCTTGGGATGCTCGAGTGATCATATAGACTGCATGCTGTACACGTGTACAAATGGGAAGCGGGGGTCAAAAGACTTTTGGTAGTCAAAACATGTGGCTTGATTAGATTGAAGAGTGACTTAATTAATGAAAAGTCAATCATAAGAATAAGCAATTGGTAAAGTAGTAAATACACTATACATTTGGTTTTTAAAAAAAAAAATTGAGGTAAAAATTTCGGGAAAATAATATAGTTTTGAAAAATAGTTTTGTTCGAATATAATATTAATTTTGTACAAAATTACTATTGTAAATAGTGGTCGATTACAATTGTGTTTTTTAATATTAATTATGTACACAATTATTATTGAAATTAACAGTTGTGGAGTTATATTTTTTATTTTTTAAAATAATTAATTTTCTTTAAATAATTAACCTTTTCAAAACTAACTCAAAATTTTATAAAAATTCAATGACTAAAAGATAAGATTCAAGATCCAATAACTAAAAAGATAAAGTAATGTTGCAGGAAAGAGAAATGAGGGAAAAAAGATAAAAAGAAAAAATAGATCATCCCTGACATACCAGGGATCCCTTTTTGGCACACTCAATATAGTTAGAAAGATATCGATAAAATGATTTTAACTACATCTTAGAAAATCACTAAAGGAGGTCGTAATAAACTTTAAATTAACCCCGAACAAAACCCTTAAAAAATTAGGACTACATTTGATGGTTTATCAATGTGTAATTAGAATCGTCTTACGAGATCTTTATAACGGTACTGGGTATATTGAAAATTGAGTTTCGGTGTATCCTTGGTGACCCATTCTTTCTTGCAGCATTAGATCTTTAATTTTATTTATTGGCCATTAAATCTTCATGAAAATTTGAATTGGCTTTTATAGCTGTTAATTAATTGAGTTTAAAAATAACTTTTAGAACAACTACTATTTTTAATAGTGGTTGTATTTAAGCTGTATTATTTTTCAAATACTTTTCTAACAAGTATTATTTTCTCAAAAATTTTGTTAAATTGTGTTAGAATTACAAAAGACCCATACATTTGCTCTAGGGGTGATCATTTTCGGTTCGATTAAGTTTTTCTCAAAAAAAACCAAACCAAACCGAAACCGGTTCAAACCGACAGGTTTTGGTTCGGTTTTTTAGGACAAAAACCGGTTCAAACCGTTTTGGCTCGGTTTTTTCGATTTGGCTCGGTTTTTTAGGTTTGGCTCGATTTTTTTCCGACTTGGTTCGGTTTTTTTCTGGTTTTTTCCGGTTTGGGTTCAGTTTGGGTTTTTCAGTTTCAGGCTTATAAAACTGAATCGAACCAATCGGTTTTTTTAAAATTTTAATCAGTTTAATCGGTTTTTTTTCACGGTTTGGTTTTTTCGGTTATTTTTTTTTCCAATTTTTTTAGTTTTTTAATTTTTTTTCTCACCCCTAATTTGCTCCTTGTTTAACCTAATATGGCAGTAACCAGTAAGTGCATTGTATTTCTTAGGAGTGAGTGCTAAACCTTTTTTTTTAACCGAAGAAAGAAGAGTGAGTGGTAAGCGCCACCTTCTAATGGCTAACAAGTACTCTCTGCACAGGAGTACTTAAAAAGAAAAAAATAAAAATTATATTCAGCGTTCTAAAATTTGATTTTTTTTTCTCTTTATTTTAAAAAATTATATTTAAAATTATTGACCAACTCAAAATTAAAATAATATAAAAAAATAAATTTATCAAAAATATATTAAAATAAAATTATTTTTATTTTTTAAAAATTATTTTTGACACTAATACATAAAAATAATCTGAAAATACAAATAAAAATTTATTTTAAATAAAAAAAATTAAAATTTTTGAAACGTGGTTTGTACCACATTCCCAGAGACTCTATTAAAATAAAAAGAGGAAGCACGCCTAGTAGGGAATACCTAATTAAAAGTATATCAACCACCAAGAAAGCTTTTGTTTGCTAAGAGGAAGATTTTTGGAGCAGATAAGGAAAAAGCCTTTCAATCTATCAATAATCAATAATTAGAGTGATTGTTAAGAAGCTTCCTTTAACAATTAGATTAGGATTAGAGAAATAAATCAATTCAAGGAAGATACCAACTACTTAAATAATAAGAAATTTCCAACCTTTAATGGCTTTAAACAAGAAAAGGGATTTATATATAGCATCAATAATTTTCATATGGAAGATGAGATTAACTTGAATTCTTAGCTAAATTTTCAAAAGAAGAATGAAAAGTATCATATTTAGTGTCAAAGACTATCTTGTTTTATTTATTTTCTTAATAAATTTGTTGATGATGGTGAATAAACAGAAGATGGTGGTTGTGTATAGAGAAATGTTGATAATGCCCATCATAGTTGTTAAACCCGGCCCGGGAGTTGACCCGGCTAAGAGGCCAGGTCCGGGGTTTTATGGGTCAACCCGGAAAAATTAAAACAAAATTAAAAGTTTTAATATTTCATATGAAAAAATCCATGTAAATATAGGTTATACATATTGTAAACAATGAAGTTTAAAAGAATATTTTTTAAAAAAATTTATCCCACATTAAAAAGATATTATGTTAAGCTTTTAAGTTGAGGTATTTAGACTAAAATTTTTTTTATCCCACATTGAAAAAACATAACTTTTTTATTGGGAACATAGAATATATATACTAATGGGTTTTAAATCTCACATTTGCATAAAAAAAAAAACCAGGTCTCATCCGGGTTCGCCCGGGTTTGGTCAGGCTATTGCCTCATCCGGTCTTTTATTAAACCCGGACCGGTCCTGCCACCAGGTCGACCCGCTGGGCCAGATCGGGCCGGGTTTATTAACAATGATGTCCATTCATTGTTAGAGATTGAAAATTGAAAAAGAAGAAGAAGAAATGAACCACTATGGCTAAGGATTTTTTTTTTTTATCAATAGCAAAGCTGTAATATTAATATTATAAATAATTTTTAGTCATTAAATGAAATATAATGATAATTCTATAAATAATCTGATATGGGATGTAAAGTGCTATAAAATCATTAAAGTTTAGTATGTAAAGTGTAATTTCTTATAACACAGAGTTAAAGTGAAAAAAAAAAACAATCAAACTATAAGGAATTGTTTGATTTTGGGTCATTGGAGATTTGTGCACTACCTTCCTTTAAACCTTCTCTCATGTTTTTTTTTGGGTTCTTGGATCAATCATCCAAAATTAATTTTTTTTAATAATGTTTAATGCATTTAAAAAATTTAATAAATTCTTTAATATTTGAACTAAAAAAATAAAAAAAAAAGTTCGCATTTTTAATCATTAAGCAAACTTCTTTGAATTTTTTTATTCTTCTTTATACAATATTTCAAACTTTTATATGCATGGCCTTGACATTAATCACTTTGCTTATAAACATATAATATGTTATGCAATTGTTATGCATTTGAGACAAAACCTTGTAACACAACTATTAATGCTTATATGTTATTGATGGTGCAAAAAAAAAAAAAAACCTTTTCTGGTTGTTTGGGTCCCAAACGACTAAGACATGTCCTTAATACGTGTCCTATGTATTTAGCTTTTTTTATCTGACCATGTAAAATATGTATTCCTTATAAATAATGAATAAAACTCAACCCAAATTATTATGAAAATCTAATGGTTATTGAAAAAAACAAAAACAATTCAATGGCTAAAAAAATAAATGACATGGCATATAAAACAAGGAATGAGAGAAAAGAGAAAATAAAATAAAATAAAGAAAGAATAGGATATTGAGGTCACACTCGAGCTTTGATAACAACACCCCCAATACCATAAAAAAAATCTTGACAAGATCAATTTTTAGACATCTTAGAAGGCCACCATTGAATGCTAGAGTGGTTAACACAAGAAACCCAAAGGTGACGAGTGACGAGTGACTCACTCGCTGGCCATTTAGGCCTAGCCCAAACAGTTAGAAACATGGCATTCCAGGTCCCATATCGATCTTAACTTACCTTGGTTTATCTAATCTAGCCACGACACATATCGTTGTGTATTTTTTAAGTTTTCAGGAGTCACAAACACAAACTTTCTATGCATTCATTATTTTCTATGTTTTTCTATGTAGTGGAAGCTTCACTTTTCTAGCCAATGATTATTTTCATAGTATTGTAACTAGCTAGCACCTTCATAAATGGTGTGCATAGCATGACAACCCTTGATTTTCTAGGAAAATATTGTCACCAACATCTCCACCAATAACAAGTATAACTCATCATGTGATTACTTAATTTTCTAGGAAAATATTATCCTCGTGCATGAAGATAAGTTCAAGAACTAAGTGTATAGATACCCAGTCATAGGCAAGATACAAAAGTACGAGGCTCTATATACAAACTTCTTACATAGACTCTGAGAGACAAAAATAGTTTCACATGAGGATTTTTTTTCCTCACTCCCTACCATTTTATTTTATTTTATTTTTCTACATTTACTAGCTTATGCATCATAGTGTTTCTTGTACCCACAAAAGACTTGTTTTTTAAGAACAACTCAGGCCAAAGATAAAAACATACATTCAAGACCAACTATCAACCCAAGTTGCAGTCATGAAACCTATATCCAGAAGTTAGTTCATTCTTTTTCACTCATCACCCAAAGTTCTTTCAATGACTAATAAAACTCTAGGACAAGGAAGAATAATTTATCTCTCTACCACAAAAACTATAGCTCTTTTAGATCTTCTATACTTCAAGTAAATCTATGCTCTAATTCTTTTATATTCTCGTTAGGTGATGGAAAAGAGTTCAGTAATATTCTTTTTAGCTGGAATACTAGTGTTGAAATGAGAAATAAGTTGAACACATAGATCATAAAAGTTAATAATCCAGACTTTTTTTTGTCTTTCTCATTCAAGTATTTCTTGTTGATAGACTAAAAGAATGTGAAGTTGTTCTCACAAATCTAAAACAACATAGTTGAACTCATTGTCATTAAAGTTCTAATTAGTAAAGTTTATAATTGCTTTTGATATGAACACCTATATACTCTCCTTAAAAAAACTCTCCTCAACATAAAAGATACAATGTAGAACCATATTAGAGTAGAAGAAGCAAATGTCATCAGACAAGGACACACTTGTTTTCAAAGATCAGAATCTTTACATTATCATTAATCTCTTACTAGGACATCTAAAAAGAGCATCAAATGGTCTATTTGGGATTGTCTAACATTCCCTAAGCTCCCAACCTCTTTTCTTACCACCAATGTTATCAAAAAAGCTTTTTGACTCGTAAAATCGTATGATTTTACGAGTCAAAACATATAAAACATGTAAAATCAGGTTAAAAACTCGAAACCAGTAAAATGATCAAACCTGATCAGACTCGCTCAAAATCAAACCGATTTCACGATTTCATCGTAAAAATTAAATAAATTGTTGAGTGCTGAATCAGCACTCTCCTTTCCCCATAAGTCCCCACTCCCCCGCCCAACACTCCACCCACCCCCTTCCCCTTTCCCCAAATCGCCAGCAGATTAAGAAATCGGTCTAACCCTAACAGATTAAACCTAGCATTACAGCTGGTTCCACTCTCCACTTATCAGCAGCGCCTCTGATCTGAATCTAATTGTCTCCACTCTTCACTTTTCACTCTCTACTCTCTCAGCTGGTTTTGCTTGCTATCGAGATTCGGAACGTTCTTAGCGAGAAGAAAGTAATAATTTATTCTCAAGTTTCGTTTTGATCTCAAATTCTCAAGTCTCAAGTCTCAATCTTAGTAAGGCTAACACCAGCAGCGCAGCTTCCACTTTCTCTATCTCAAAACAACTATTTTTTCCCTTACTTTGTTTTCTTCAGATCTGATATTCTGATTGTCTCCAGACTCTCCACTCTCCATAATCCAATTTAATGGACTTTCATAGATTATTCCAAGCAGGGAGAGTTCAATTAATCTATGAACATGGACACATCCTTAATTCCTTACTTTAGCTGGGGTTACTGCAACAATATGCTCTGCCCCGATTGCTGCCTTCTCAAATTTGGTTGTTGTTGCTATTTGGCCAACTTAGGCAGCAGTTGTCATCTATGAGACTGTACGGAAGGTTTGTCACCATTAGTCCCTTGCCTGTAGTAAAACAACATTATGGGTTGTATTTCTTTCTTTCTTCATTTCCCAGTTATTCTATTTTATTATAATAATGCTTATGTATCCAATTATCTAGAGTATTATTTGGGTGAATACACTTTCCTTTTAAATTATTGAGAACACTTGATATGGTTGAGGTAGTATGTCCCATTCATTTTAAGGCCTCACGATTTGGTTTTACCCTTACTTGCAGGTGGTTACTTATGTAGTGACCAGGCCTAGAAGAGAACTTCTGTCTACTATAGTCACTCAAGAAGAGAAATACAAAGCTAAGGTTAGTAGATGTTTCTGCACTAATAAGTTTTATGTATCCCTGATTGAAGTAGGCTATTAATACCAAATTTTGTTAACAAGCAGTAATTTTATTGCTTACATATCGATCTCCAATCTTTTCTCCCCTTTTGGCAGAAATTTTGTTTCATGTCTAATGTCATTTTTATAAAATCCCTTGAGACTCTTTTAGGCATGCATGAGTAGGCTTACTGATTAGTACTTAAAAATGTATTTTTATCAAGGTTTTATATCATCATTTTGCACTTGAAGTATCAATAACTCCTTAACTAAAGCATGTTTTATAATAACAAGTCTGATACTATAAAATAACTTTAATTTATAGTAAATGCTCATTTTAAATGCAGGCCTATCACAGAAATCAAAGGATTGATTTATGAGTTCAACTACTGAAATTGAGAAGACAAAGAGAGGGTTAAGCTTAGAAAAGAGATGTTGGTTCAGTCCAAACTGGAACATTGTTCAGTCATTGGGTCATATTTGGAGCTGTAGATCTTGGATTTCAATTTGGTTTATATGGCTAGAAAGCTAAGACATAGGCCTAAAACATTCATGGGAGTCCAAAACTCAATTCTGCTGTTTGGAAGTCCAAATTGTAGCAACAACGAAGAAGTTCAAACTTATCTTGTAGCTCAGACATTGTTCAGTGTTCAGCCCATATCTCGAGTTTTAGAAGTCTAAATGCACTGATTCTTTTTTCGTTGGAAATCTGAGACAATTTCCTAGAACTTTCATGATTTAAGTCTGTTCAAATTCTGACATTATCAATAATGTTTTATTCAGACAAGAAGATAAAGATTGTCACCAAGTCAAAATGCAGCCACCCACTCAACAATTAGTCATCAAATCAATAGTTCTGAATTTTCGCCTATAAAAAGAGGCATTTGCCATGTATTTAAGCATCTTGGTTTTTCAGATAAAGATCATGCTCTTGCTCTCTTTCTTTATATTTTTGTAATGCATAAGATTGCTTGTTAAATGGTTAATCTAGATTTATGTTATATAACCCTTGGTACAACAAATACTTTGCACTTTCACAGCCCAAACCGTATGGTATAACCGACACTTGTGCTATGAAAGGAACTTAATTTGATGTTAACATAAGTTATAATCATGAATACCTGACAACATTTACAAGTATTAACATTTTTCGAATAAGATAGCTAATGTAATCATATTAACAATTTATAATCCGATTGGAACCTCCTTTGTGTATGGTTTCCAGTTGAGTAATAAGAGTTTGTACTATACTTGTTTGAAATATCATTAGTGGATCCTCTAACCTTGACAATTATTTTTATCACTGTTTAATCCTTAAATCAATCTTACATCTCAAAGTCCTCATTATTATTATTATTATTATTATTTATAATTTATGTAGTTAACCTCTATGTGGTTCGACCCCGGTCTTGCCGGGTTATTTATTACTTCAACACTCCTGCACTTGGGAGAAGACATCAACTCTTTGGTCGTGTCACTTACCTTTGCAATTGATGCAAATAACATGGATTTCACGCATTTGTTGTTTGATATTACCAATAGATTTTGAATAATTACTTGCATATCTTATACTGCATTATGTCAACCAGCATTATGTCTTACTGCAGGTTTGCATAGATATCATTTTTCAGTGCTGAGTTACACTTTCTCCCCTCTGCTTAGTTTGTAAATTTCTCAGCCGATTGATTAGTTTGACTTAAGATGATTCATTAGATAACTAGTTGGTGTTCAAAATGGATGCAGTTGGACATTTATATTGTTTATTTCATTTTCATTTTTATTTTTATTTTAATTGTGTTATATTATTATTTACTACTTGACTGGAATTGTCAATATATAATTAGTTAAAATATTTTACTTGCGATTTTATAATTTTACGATTCGAGTTTACGATTCGAGTTCATATTATATATTTCATGCCATGTCATAAAAGCGTTTTTGACAACCTTGTTTACCACTACATATGTTGAGGTGTTTGCTTCCATTTTAAAAAAGGAATTTTGTATAATACTTACCTCCGATGAAAAATGGCACAGACATAAGGAACCCTAAAAACTTCTATCACTTTTACCATAATGATGACCATTGATATTCATGGAATACCTCTAACAATTTATGAAGAATAGGTAACTTGAACAAACATAAAAAAATCCTCATATTATACTACCTAAAATCAAATAATTTTTTAAAATTTATCTTCATCTTTGAAATTTTTAATAAAAGCAATAATGTTTTTTTTTTATTTCTTCATGTCTCTAGTGAAATCTCTATCAATTTCTCCAGGTCTCCAAATGAACTCTCCATATCTCCAAACGTGTCTCTAACATTAATTCTCATGTCTTCAATAAAATCCTCACACGTGTCTCCAACAAAAATCTCAACACAAGAGCTCTAGTGAAATCTCTACATTTTTATTCAACACTTTCTTACACAATGTTTTAACACTATTTTCACTATCACAAAACATTCTTAATTTTTTTATTAAGATAATAATAATATACTCTATTATGATAAGAACAAACAAACTAATCAAACCATCATCTCTCTTGTATGTGAATACTCATCTCTCTTTCATGTTTATTCTCGTCTCTTATATAGACACATTTATAAAATATAAAAGGGTAATATCACCTTTGTAAAACAAGTAGGTTTTCTTTCCCTCTACATATTCTAGGTAAGTCTTTTAAACATATCTATTTAAAATACATAAAGGGGAAAATAATGGTAAAAAAAATTAAAAGAAAAACTCTTCCAACCATTCAAGCCTCAAAATAGTTTAGAGATGCCCCTTAATGTATGTCTCATACATTTAGTTTATCTTCTCTAGCCATGCAAAATGTGTAATTTCTCCTAAATAATTAACAAAAGTCAACTCAAATTGTTATAAAAATCCAATGGTCATAGAAAAAACAAAAAACAATCCAATGGTTATCCATTGGCTAGAAAAAGAAATAAAATGGCACAAAAAACAAAGGAGGAGAGATAAAAGAAAAAAGGAAAAAAAAAAGAAGGA
>Ga0307511_10004109_pt1 | contig 14874 bp, 19 predicted proteins | sample 13_EM_MG_FD_200266 | JGI IMG/M metagenome (GOLD analysis project Ga0307511, IMG submission 200266) | Populus trichocarpa ectomycorrhiza microbial communities from riparian zone in the Pacific Northwest, United States - 13_EM | ecosystem: Host-associated > Plants > Roots > Unclassified | place... | reverse complement strand
GACACTGAATCCGACGCCGCCGTACACAATACCAATCCTGTAGGTCTTTTTGCCACCTTCTCTGGATCTCTCGCCCACCCTGATTTACCATCAATAGGACGGAAGGGATGATTTCGATACCATCGCGTAATATGTCTTCCAGGCAAGTTGGAATCGAGGTCAGAGTCACCAATGCGCCTCTAATCCTCCCACGTTAGCACTCCGATGCTGATTCAGTGCTCATACACCATCGAGATATCGCCTCGTTCCGCAAGGTCAGGCCCACAACTGCAGGAAATGTCAGCGGCTCAATTTCCACGCAGTCAGGGGGCAATACAGACTTGTACGCCCAACTAATCGAGCAGCAACCACAAATCACAGTGGATCGGAACGGAGGTTTGTTTTCACTGTCAACTGGTCACCGGTCACCCAGGAGCTCACACCCTGGTTAGTGGGAACGATCTGGCGCGGGGTGGACCCCCCGACGGACACACCGTCCGATTGTCCACTCAGCATTACTCCTCCCGCCTCCTCATACCACCACCCTACAAGCACACATTGCACCGAGCCAGCAAGAACGAGAACACACACACGCAGGGCCGAGGTGTCGCTTCCGGATGACAGAATCGATGCTTTGAACGGAGACGCGATCGAAACCTCCCCAGCAATGCAGGCCTCCAAGATTGTCAGCCCGACCCCAGTTCTGGTTCGGGTTAGTGCCCTCGTTCTGGATCTGCCTGTGAACACTCGTTGATAACCCAACCAGGACAAGATCATTGATGAAAATGATCCCATCCAACTGTCTGAACACTGTGTCAACGCATACGAGGTGCCGAAGACCGTAGTCCAAGGAATGAATGCGGACGGTCTCAGCGAATCCGTGAAGGCGGGACTCGAGGATTCAGAAAGGTGTGTTGATTCGTCTCATTCCGTCTGATCCCCCACGAAACAATTCCAGGGTCACAAGAGATACCGAAAGGACTCTCAGAAGGGGGGCGAATATGCTACGCACGGAACATAACGAGGACGAGGCTGAGGAGCGCAAGCTCAGAATCTCAGAGACATTCGACACTCTTGACCTATCGAGCGTATTGCCCAATCGGACCATCCCCATAGATTCTCGCGACGCCATCACGACCCCCATACCTGATAGTGGTGCGTTTTTGGCCCTGCATTAGCCGATATCGTACAAGGTACTGATTGCTTCTTCTTTCTTAACTTCAATATTCCAGCCTGTGGGCTTTTGGTTAGACGCGCATTCGCTACACACGAACTCCCCTCCCTGATCGAAGCGATCTTCACAAGCCAGGATATTAGTGACACAATCTGTCGGGACAATGCGCAGACCTTTGTCGATATGATAGATGAGGCAAGTTCTGCGTCCCCTCGTTATCTTGAAACTGCGTTAGTTGAAACCAACATCAACGTGTTCTGTTGACCAGGTACTGGATTGGCCAGATATCCCAACACAGACTCGAAAGAAATGTTTCAGGTTGTTACGCAAAATATGTGGCCGCTACGCAATCCTTCCAACATCTTTGACGTTCCCGATTACCTTTGAGCGAACCGAAACCGCACCGTACAGCGGATTCGCGGATGTGGGGATGGGTGAATCCGTCCCTGTGAAGATTATGAGGGTATGCTCAGACAGCGACTCGCGGAGGGTCGCTCGCGTAAGTTGCTGGTTGTGCCCACTTTCCGCGTACCTGTGTGCTGACAATCCATCGTGTAGAAGTTCTGCAAGGAGGATGTAACATGGAAAGCCCTTGGGCATCTGAATGTGCTACCACCGATAGGAGCGACGATGTCCGAGACTCGGTTTACAATGATACCAGACCAGGCGGCGACTGGAGATCTCAATGGATCCATGAAGACACATCCTGACGCAAACCGGTTGGAGCTGGTAGGCTTGCCATTTGAAGCCTCGTTGTCAACGATCAAAGTTCACTGACATTCGGATGAATCATTTAGCTGAGAGAGGTTGCTATGGGCCTGACCTACATTCAAGGCGACTATACAAGGGTGCGTTTTCTACAGCTGGAGCCGCACTCATCTTACCAAGTTTACTTTCCAAGGCCAACATACTAAACGACGAAACCTGTGTTACCAACGCGGCGGACTTCGGTCTGCTACGGTTCATCTCGGACCCCGGGTACCTTTTATCCTCGATCTCACACTCACAGTGCGGCACAGTCCGATGGATGAATCCGGAACTATTTGCTTCAGAACGGTTCGGATTCCAGAGTGGCCGTCCAATAATACCTTCTGACTGTTACGCCCTTAGGATGGTCGGATACGAAACCTTCGGCGGGAACCTCCTTTTCCACGAGGATGCGGACCCAATAGCCTCCTCGAAGGTGGTGGAAGGCAAGCACCCTCCTCGAGGGGCCAGGTTCGCGGAGAGTCTATGGGAGACGGTGGAGCTGTGTTGGGCACCCCGATCACCGAACAACCGTCCGGGCGTTGAAGCCGTTCTTCAGTGTTTGGAGCTGGCACGATCTTTGTCAGAGCCAACCCCTCCTACGACCGATGAAGGCGACGGCGAAGATTCTGTGCGACTGTCCGAATACTGTTTCAACTTATGCAAGGTGTTGCAGACCGTAACCCAAAGAAGGAATGTGGACCTCAACGAATTTGTGAGGGTGGCACTTGAGTACCCGGAAAGGTGTGACAATTAGTCTCGTTCTGTCCGCTCCCTCACCAACCAACTCCAGGGCCGCAGAAATCGGGCCAACTCTGAGGAGGGGGACGAGCATCCTACACACCAAACGTAACAAAGGCAAGGTTGAGTGGCACAAGCTCAAGACCCAAGGGATACTCGACAATCTCAATGCACTGAGTACACCCCTCGATGATGCCACCCCCATGGATTATTATGACGCCGCTGCCGCGACCTATGTACCCGAGAGCGGTGCGCCTTTAGCCTCGCCTTCGCCAATCCCATACAGATACTGATCGGCCCTGATTTCTCAACTCCGATTTTCCAGCGTACAGACATTTGACCGGGCGGGTACCCACTTTACGCAAACTCCCCTCCCTGATCGAAGTGATCTTCTCGAGTCAGGATAAAATCCATCGCCTCCTTGGGGACGACGCGCAGGCGTTTAACGATATGTTGGATGAGGCACGTCCTGTTTCCATTCGTCATCGTAGATTGAAGCTAACATCGACACGTTACGTCGAGCAGGCGCTGGATATACCCGAACTTTTTACCCCAGGCGGGCGAAAACATCAAATCACGGTCGAGAGTCTGACCGATATTTTCCATAACCTCCCGGCCTTTTCTAATGTCAATGATCTAGCTGCTCATCATGGTGATTCAACGCTCTTACCCCAAACACTACACGCGGTTATTCAATCCACCTCATCATTGGAGGAAGAGGCTGGATTTCACCCCATGTCCGGACGAGTTGTGCCCCAGCATGCACCGATCACCGCTGCACGGGGGGCTGCAATCGGAATCGATCATTGTTAGTTCAGAGCCGAGATCGGCGAAATGTAGAGAACTACGCAGTAGCCACTGAGTTTCCGTCCATAAGTAGGTTAACCGTTAAACCACGCACAAAATGCAAATCTATAGTGACAAAGCCCGCATCGTTGGGCGCAGCGACAAACCGGTAGGATCGCGACCCAATTTTCACCTAAGGCGGAGTGACCGGACCCGGCACCCCTACAACCCCGTGGGAGAAGATCGGCGGCCAGGCCCCCATGTAAACGGCACGTGCCACATTCGAGTTGCCGCGGAACACCTCCTTTCCCCGATCGCCCCTCCCTCGTACGAAGGTCTCACATACTGTGGACGAGCCAAGACCGGATTCACCCGGTCCTCGCCCGAGCATGAAGATCGCCCGTAAATATCAAGCATAAACTCCCGTACATTCCCTCCGCGATGCTGACATTATTCTATAGGATATGTCTCCCACCTGTGGAAAAAGCTCATACCGGGCGGTATGCTCAATGGCACGCCAGAGAAATTCACTGGCGGTGGGTGGAAGGAACTGCCTCAGGAGCTCGTGGACGAGATCCTGGGCTACCTCCTGGATGATTTGGACGCGCTGAAGGCCTGCTCCTTGACATGCAAATTCTTGTTCGACGCGACGCGACCTCTCATCCACCAACGATTCGTGTGTTTGGGTTCAGTGCGGGTGCACCGTAAACCGAATGGATCCCTGCTTGGTGGCCGCAAGAGGGTTCCCGGAGTCTTCGAACGATTGATCGACGCAGATCGCTCGGGCGTTTTGCCTCACACACGACACCTCACTTTCAAGCCCAACTATACCAGCCCCTATCAGTTTTTTTACCCGGGGCACCTGCAAGAATACCTCCCATACCTCCGGTCGATCACCAAGTTACACACTCTCGCTCTCGACACTTTTCATATCTCCCCATTTATCCCGGTTTTTAATGAACATTTTGGCATGTTCGCCAACACTCTACAACGCCTCGACATACGAAGAGCACGCGGCACGGCACAAGAACTCTCGTATATCATATGTCAGTTTCCCCTGCTGGAAGACCTGACCATCGCGTATCCAGCCGGATTGGACGACGCACACGCTGGAGATGAGATTCCAGTGATCACGCAATCACCCCCGCTTCGAGGTAGACTTACTTTGATAGAGGCAGGTTCGATGGAGCTCTCCGAAAGCCTCGCGGCGTTCCCTGGGGGACTCAACTTCCGCTCATTGGAATCGTCTTGGCCTAACCACCTGGGACCAATCTTTGCGGCATGTAGCCACACTGCCACGTCGGTGTCGTACGTGTGGCCACTGAGTGGCACCTACGGTGAGCAGAGCCCCCCACTCTGATGCATATCGCGGCGTAACCTTGTGGACTGTAGCGGCCCCACTGGACCTGAAGCAAAACGTGGTACTGGAAAGATTCGAATTCGACATCTCGTCGACCAGCACTTCGACATTTCACGGGTGGATCAGCTCTACCCTCCGAACGATAACTTCGCCCGCGTTCAAGGAATTCATGATTTGGCTTCCGAATGGAGGGATGCCGTGGGATCAAACACCGATGAATCCTGCACGTTGGGGGGCCATGGACGCGTCGCTGGTATCCTTATCTGAACGTAATCCTGATTTCAGGATTGTGCTCAGGGGGGATTCCCCCTCGTTCTACTATGGTACATGGCGTGACTGCCACGGGGTTCCCTCGTTCGCCGTGAGCTACCTGCCACTCGCCTCGTCAAAGGGTTTTGTGAAGTTTGAGCGCGTGCCTCATTCAGAGAACCGGTTTAGGAAGGCTGGTTCTTTGTAAATACCCTCTACTAGCTTCGTGTATATACATTCTCCTGCACTGTGCACTTTATTTCCAATCCAGACGCTGGGAACCTCTTCCTTCACTCTCGCTTGATGGACAACAACGCGAACGGCTTTCGGATGGCTTTCAACCTCAGTTCGGGTTCTCACCGGATCGATTGACTTCCGTGACTTTCTGCTTGGTGGCTTTATAGCCTTCCAAAGCCACGAAAAGCCATGATCCACCGGCCCATTTGTGCGTTTCCTGATGTTTGCGCCATCAGCTTCGGATCGCTCATGGAGATGAAGTTTGAAGCACGGGTGTTCCGATGGTATAAACACGGATCTGCCAAGTGGATCCCGCTACTGATATCCCAGGATCCTCGCAAACCGTCTGCCACTGACTTTGAAAGTAAGCAATAGCGCTAGCCCCGGGGCGTCTCGGGCCTTCGTTTTGCCTACCGACCGTTCCCTGTACCGCACAAATACAGTCTCCCCCGCCACCGTTTTCTGCACGAACCCTGTTTCCGGAGAAACCGCGTGATTTTAGCCATCCCGGTCCTCCCCTGGCTTCCTCCTCAGTGTCAGGCTCGTGTAAGGCCTACGGAACTTGGAGGCGTAGTTCGCGGACATCCGTCCAATTGCACCAAGAAAATGAAACCGCAAAAGTCACTAGCATTTCAAAAAAGGACCACCGTTATTGACACAACAAGCTTGGCCAGGCTTCGCCTCGGCACAAAGGGAATGGGACTGGCGGAAATTGCCGGTCCCGATCAGACAAACATGTACAAAGCTGATGGGGGCATCTGGTTTATATACTTCTAGATAGATAGATAGGACAGCACTGACGAAGCAAGCGGGGGAATATCTGCGGGACACCCAACTTCTAAACATGGTTCTCCACATGAGGTACTTGCTCGAACTTCACCGAGTCCTTTGAGGAAATGAGTGGCAGGCAAGCACTGACAAGCGAACCAGCATCGTAATTTTGACCCTCGCGGCAGCGGAATGAGTTGAGATCTCCTCTGAACACAACCCTGAAATCAGGGTTACGTTCGGCTAGGGCATTTAGGAACATGTCCACACCCCCCCAACGATCTTCACTCGACAACGGATATCCCAGAAACCCCGGAATCAACACGTCTGAAACCCAAATCACAAGTTCGTTGAACCGGGTCGAAGGAATCGTTCGGAGTGTCTGGAGGATCCATGGGCCGACCCGCCAAAGATCGGACATCCTGGTCTTGAGCTCGAGTATCTCAAGAACCAGACATTGCCCGAGGTCTAGCGGGTTACCTATAGTCCCGAATCATTACATCACAATGCATACATGAATGGAGGTATTTGACTCACTGGAGGCGTGCCTTGACCGCAAGTATGATATCGACGTCACGGTGTGACCGCACCTCGCAAAGATGACTGCTGGGACTTCACACCGGCGTAATTCCAATGAACGAAAGTTGAGCCCGCCTGGTAACGCCGCAAGGCGTTCAAAAAGGACCCTCGAGTGTACCTGTGCGACGAGTTTTCCTCGAAGTGGTGGCGACTGCGTGATCGTTGGGACGAGGTTTTCAGGGTGTGTAGTGCCTTCGCAGGCCGGATATATGATGGTTAGGTCTTCCAGCAGAGGGAACTGGCATATGATATACAATAGCTGTTGTTCCATCCCACAGGCGCTTCGTATGTCGAGGTGCCGTAAAGTTTTGGTAAACATGCAGAAATGTTCATTGAAAACCGGGATGAACAGATGGAGATGATAGATATTGAGGGTAAGGGTATGCAGCTTGGTGATCGACTGGAGGAGTGGGAGGTGCTCTTGTATGTCCCTCGGGCTAAGGGATTCGTCTTCCAACTTGATCGTGAGGTGCTGGGTGTAACATAGAACGCCTGAGCGATCTGCGTCGATCAACCAGCCAAACGCTCCGAGATCTCTCTTGCGGCGGCTAAACAGGGATATCTTCGGTTCGGGGCGCTCCGGGCTTGAGCCCAAACATACGAGTTGCCGGTGGATGAGGGGTCGCGTCGCGCCAAACAAACACTTGCACGTCAGGGAACATGCCTTCAGCGTGGGGGAATCATCCAGGAGGTGACCTAGGATCTCGTCCACGAGCTCCTGGGGCAGGTTCTTCCATCCGGCACCGGTGAATTGCCTGGAGATCTCACGGATCCTATCTCGTATATCGACCGGTCTCGGCCTTCTCCACAGGAGGGTGGCGAATCCTACGGGAGCGTCAGCGTCGTCGATAGAATGGGCCAGAGCTCGTTCGGAATATTCACGGGTCTGCATTCTCTGGTTCAAGGTGATCCGCAGTGGGTGATTGAGATCGGCTGGTTGGATCCGACCTTCAGAGCGAAAGTCTCGTCCGGGGTGGGACGCTGCGAGAGAACACCGGAGAACGGCGCTCCTGCGCCCGGCTCGAGCCTCGCTGCGGGTTCGTGGGCCAGCGCCGGACGATTTGGCTCACGTGATGCACGGGCGTTACTTTGATCCGTCGGAACACTATCCGGCTAAAAAGCTCGTCCCTCTCCCATACCCTCATACGAAAACCTCGCTCTGTGTGTACCACGTACGGACCAGGTTTGAACCCAGCCAGGCACGATTGATTACCCCCGAACCACCGACTTCAACCCGACCATGAGAACCAGTCGTTTATTTCCAGCACCAGCCCCCGTACATCCTATCACCCGTCGTGCCGATGCTTCTGCGCTTGGGTATGCCTCCCACCTGTGGATAACGCTCACACAGGATGATATACAGCGGAGGGTCGACGCCATCTCAAAGCGATTCACTGGTGCCGGATGGAAGAATCTGCCCCAGGAGCTCGTAGACGAGATCCTAGGTTACCTCCTGGACGACTTGGGCGCGTTGATGGCCTGCTCCCTAACGTGCAAACACCTATTCGGCGCTACACGACCCCTCATCCACCAACGACTCGTGTGCTTGGACTCAAGACCGGACCTCTCTAAACTGAAGGGGTCTCTATTCAGTCGTTACAAGAGAATTCCCGGAGCCTTCGACCGGTTGATCGATGCCGATCGCTTGGGTATCCTACCTTACGCCCAACGCCTCACCTTCAAACCGGGAAAAGACACCCTCAACCCGCGTTTTTATCCGGGGGATATGCAAGAGTGCCTTCCACTCCTCAGGTCCATCACCAAGTTGCATACACTCACCCTCGACGCTTTTACCCTCCACCCGTTCGTCCCGTTTTTCAACGAATACTTTGGCATGTTCACAAACACTCTACGACATCTCGACATGCGAAACGCTTATGGGTCGGAATGGGAGCTTTTGTATACCATATGCCAATTCCCTCTGCTGGAAGACCTGACCATCGTGTCTTCAGTCAGTGGGATCGCTGCACGCCATGGTCACACCGTTCCATCGATAACGCAGTCGCCGCCGCTTCGGGGTGAGCTCGTTTTGGTGCGGGCGAACTCGAGGGAGCTCCTAGATGGCCTCGCGAGACTCTCCGGAGGACTCAACTTCCGTTCAATCGTACTATCCAGGTGTGGGGCTGACTCGCGGGTCGTGATTACGGCTACCCGCCGCAATTTGAGGTCTATCTCATTCTTATGGCCTCCAATGAGGAACAACTGTGAGCCGAGTTTCTTTCTTCAGGTATATATCGCAGCGTAATCAATGAGGAGTATAGCATTTGTGTTGGACCTCGGGCAGAACGTGGCACTCGAAAGGCTCGAAATACATTTTGAGCTGGACCCCCTCCTGCGAGCCCACGAATGGGTCTGCCGGACGCTCAAAACGATAACTTCGCCCGCGTTCAACGAATTCGTGATCTGGGTCCTAGGCTCGGGGGACATCTACCCGACACAGGAAGATATCAACGGTTGGAAGGCCGTAGAGTCATCATTGGGTGCCCTCGCCCTACACAATCCTGATTTCAGGGTCGTGGTCAAGGGAAATTGCCCATCACCCCCCTTTGGTTGCTGGTGTACTTACGACAAAGCCCGCTTGTTTTTCGAGACTTGCCTCCCAGTTGTTTTGTCAAACGGCCTCGCGAGGTTTGAGCACGTACCTCATGTAGATAACCCGCGTCGGAAGTTGCGTTCACTGTAGATATTACCTGTCAGCTTCGTATATCCTTCCAGTTGTAGAGATCGTGTATGCATTACTTCTGGGTCCCTTCGCATCGCTCCCAGCCTCTGATGAAGCGGAAAATTGAATCCGACTACGATAGGAATGAGGGTAGAACTGGGAACGCATGGAATGTTTAGATAACCTGTGCTTACGGGCCACTTTGGGTCCGGTACGCTCGATGCCACTGAACACTGGCAGGGAAAGTCACGAGAACCGCAGGATCTGGGTTCTCCTCCGCCTTCGCGTGAAGTAAGGATATAATGCAAAGTGCGTCGCGAAGCCTGGCACTTCCACTTCGAATGATTGTCTGCATTGCTGCGCCACCGATCACCGGTTATGCCAAGATTGCCCCGAACCTTCCAAATTCCACGCCCTGGCTAGGTTCTGCACGCGTCAGCGATGAAGTACGCCAATACTTGGGTCTGGTACAGCGTGAAAGAAAACGAACGAGTATCTAAAGTGGATTAGCTTGTGCCACAGACTCAGCACGTGCCATATATGAACCTGTCTCTGATCGTCCATCTCATACGATTCTCTCTCCGTACATTGTGGACAGGCCAGCGTCGAATCCTGCCGGACTTTCTCGATTACCCCCAAACCACTATTCTGAACTCACACATGAAGACCGCCCGTGAATATCAGGCACAAACTCCCGTACACTCTATCGCGACACTGACATTCCTACAGGATATGCCTCTCGCCTGTGGGTAGCGCGCAATTCGGACGGTATACAACGGAGGGTCGATGATATCTCCAAGCAGTTCACTGGTGCCGGATGGAAGAATCTGCCCCAGGAGCTCGTCGATGAGATCCTAGACCACCTCATAGGCGATTCAAAAGCGCTGAAAGCCTTCTCCATGACGTGCAAACACCTCTTTTGTACAACGCGACCGCTCATCCATCAACGACTCGTGTGCTTGGACTCAAGACCGGTCCTCCCCCAACCGAAAGGGCCCTTGTTCAGTCGTCGCAAGAAACATCCCGGAGCCTTCGACCGGTTGATCGATGCAGATCGCTTGGGCGTTCTACATTACACTCGACACCTCACCCTCAAGTTGAATCATCTCTCTCATTATCCGCCTTTTAGTCCAGTGGACATGAAAGAATACCTTCCACATCTCGGGTTGATCACCGAGTTGCGTACTCTCACCCTCGACACTTTCAATCTCCACCTGTTCGTCCCAGTTTTCGTCGAACATTTCGGCATGCTCGTCAACACTCTACAACACCTTGACATACGAAATGCTGAGTGCACGGAACAGGAGCTCTTGTATATCATATGCCAATTTCCTCTGCTAGAAGACCTCACCATCGTGTCTTCACCCATTGAGATAGTTCCACACCCTATTCATCCCGTTCCAACGGTCTCGCAGTCACCGCCGCTCCGGGGCAAACTCCGTTTGGTCCATGAAGCTTCGAGGATACTCCTCAATGCCCTTGCTGGGTTCCAGGGAGGACTCAACTTCCATTCACTGGACTTGGTCTGGTGTGGAGACCCGGGGGTTGTCGTTGCAGCATGTAGCCACACTGTGACGTCGATATCGTACCTATGGCCTGCAGGGGATGATGACAGTGAGTCAAGTTCTTCTATATGAATACGGATCGTGGTGTAACCATTAGGGACTACAGTAATCCCGCTAGATCTCCGGCGGAACGTGGCGCTCGAAAGGCTCGAGTTAACCATCCAGTTGGAGACTCTCCCGCTAGCCCACGAATGGGTCCATCGGACGCTCCGAACGATAGCTTCGCCCGCGTTCAGCGAATTCGTGATATGGGTCATGAAAGGGGTATATCCGTGGCGTTCGGAGAGCAGTAGCCTCGGTTGGGCAGCCGTGGAGTCGTCGTTGGATGCCCTAGCCGAATGCAATCCTGATTTCAGGGTTCTGCTGAGGGGGGAGCTCCCGCTCATCCATGGTACCTGGTGTGGTAGTGACGGGACTCACTCGTTTTTCCAGAGTTACTTGCCAATTATTCCACCGAAGAGTTTCGTAAAATACGAGAGCGTATCTAATGTAGAGAACCGGGTTTGGGGGTCGTTTGTTCCGTAAATACTATGGCTTCACGCATCCTTTCCGGTCGCTGGCTTGTTTGCGTTTTGTTTCTGACTTCCTTCCTGCTGCGTCGTTCTCGGCCTCTGATCACACGGGAGATTGGATTCGACCACGATAGGATGATGGGGAAGTGAGGAACCTACCAATGTGTGCGGCCGGTCGGGTTGGAGGGAGGGCGCGGTGGAAAAATCAAGGCCACAACCACACGTATGAGAATCGAAGTTCTCGTTGGAGACACGGTTGTGTCGAGCCTGAGGTCAAACGTGATATCGTTATTCGCACAATGCTTCTCGATCCCCGCCTCCTCGGCCCGGTAAGCCGCCCAAGATGACGTCATGACGACACGCTCGGCGCTTCAACGGCAACCATTGAGCCAAACCGGTTGCGGCCCATCGACCTCGTTCAACTCCTCCGCCATGGATAAATTCCTCAAGCGCACTGGCCGTGAGTCACTCCAGCCGTTGAGCATAATGTGGGGTGCGTTCCAAAACTGACCTTTCGGTGTGGCGTAGGGGACAGCGGTCGTTCAAGCCAAACCAGCTCACGACGAAACTCTCAATCCGCTCCCCAGCAGACACGCACGCATCAAGCACCAGTCCCATTTCCCACTGGCGGTATGGCAACTTTGCAAGTTTATGGACGGTGGATTAATTGGATCGCGTTTAGAGCCTGAACCGTCTACTTCCTTCGGCCAAGGGGAGTCGGTTTCGCAGTGGAGGAGGGACGAGATCCTCACTCTTCCTCAAGAACTTCGGGGTCAATGCTTACTTACCATGCAAGCTCGCGAACGGCAAACATCTGCGATCCCGGAGCGGTCTCTTATCACGACGTCACAAGGTGTATACGATACGGCGGCCACATCTCAAGCATCGACCGTGCAAAGCATGTTTGGGTCTGACATCAACACGAGTTGCTTTGGAGAACGAGAACGCGCGCGTCAAATGCAGGTTTTAATGGTCATGTGGGCTAGAGGGTCCGTCTCCAAGTTCCTTGTCGAATTGTTTTCTGGCTGATTTTGTCCATCGACGTTCCGTTCGACTTCTCCGAGATAGAGGAAATCCTGGATGACCGGTTCCGACACAATTCGCACACTCACTGTCTAATGGCGAGGGCCTACGGGCCGAAACACGCACGGCGCTATTTGTCCCTATGCCTTCAACACCCCGGCTGAGCGGGGCGTCCGGACGATCGCCTCTGTTACACATTCACGTCCTCCTTCCACCGCTCTCTCCTCTCCTCTCCTCTCCTCTCCCTCTCCTCGCGAGCTCTGCCACTCGGAAGCATGGACCTTCCGACTTTTCACCGGTCATCCTAACTGTCTTTGTTACGGCAACCGCTTCGAATCCCTGTATTCCCTCTTTATACACGAATTATGTATGTACTTGTATAACATGATCGCACCTGATGTACTACCAACCTGCACGCCTTCCATGACACGACACTCATCCTCAAGGCTACTCCTGGAAGAATCCCGTAACCGCTTTCCCCACCCGCGCAGCTTTGCAATCGCTCTCCGCGAAGGAAATCATCACGCTTGGACAATCTGTGTTCTGCTCTTCGCATAGTTTTTGACATTGCAGGGGCTACGAGGGTCTTCTACCAAGCCAGCAGCGAAGATGTCTTGTCTGTACTGAAGCGTTAGCGAATCGTGAGTCAGGTCCCGGAATTGTCGGCTAACTAGACCGCGCACCGGAGCTGAGTCGCGTTGGATAACAATGACACACCTTCCATGTTGATTATATCCTGGTCAGGCAGGTGTAGAAATACTTGTTCCAGGGCTTCATTAGGAATTGGGAAGCTCAGTTGGGAGATAAGTATCGACGCAGACATTAAGTATATTAGACGAAAAGCCAGAACCTTCGATCACTGATGGCGCCAGTATAAAAAGCACGTGCAACTATCTTCGAATCCGCTGGCACATTACCGCACAAGAGGCAAAAGATCAGCAGCATTCTTCCTCGCGCCGGAGTTTCTCGCGTATATTTTGGATAGACCAGGGTCAAATTCAACAGTGGTTACCCTCAACACCAGATCCAACCTGGGCATGAAGATCGCCGGTGAGCATCAGGCACAAACTCCCATTCATCCATCGACATTACTGACACCCCCATAGTGTTTGCCTCTCGCCTGTTGATCAAGCCCACACCAGGCAACAGTACGCCGGACAATATACAACACAGGACCGATGACATCCAACGTAGGGTTGATGACATCTCCAAGCAATTCCCCGGTGCCGGATGGAAAGACCTGCCACAGGAGCTCGTGGATAAGATCCTAGGTCGCCTCCTGGGCGACTTGCGCTCGCTGAAGGCATGCTCCCTGACTTGCAAGTGTCTGTTCGGTGCAACCCGACCTCTCATCCACCAACATCTCGTGATCGATTCAAGGCTATATCACAAACCGAAGCTATGGCATTTCGGTCGTCGCAAGAAAGGTCCCGGACCCTTCGAGCGGTTGGTCGACGCAGACCGCTCAGGCGTGCTACCTTACACCCAACACCTCATTTTCAAGGCGAAATTCCCCTATTCTTCCGCCAACTTTGATCCGAGCGACCTGCAGGAACACCTTCCACGCATTCGGTCGATCACCAAGTTGCATACTCTCGCTCTCCGATCTTTTCCTGTCTACCAGTTTTACCCGGTTGTCGGCGAATATTTCGGCGCATTCTTCAGCACTTTACGACACCTCGACATGCGAAACAACCCTGCCACGGTACAACAGCTCTTATATTTTATCTGTCAGTTTCCGCTACTGGAAGACCTGACCATCGTGGTACCGCACCGGGAGTACATCAATCACCCCTTTCCAACGATCACGCAGTCGCCGCCACTTCGAGGTAAACTCGTTTTGGTACGGCCAGCTTGGCTGGGGCTCATCGAAGGTCTCGCGGCTCTCCCTGGTGGACTCAACTTCCATTCAGTGGAATTTTTCCAGTGTGCAGCCTGGCGTCACCCATCTCTGGGCTTATATCCGGACTTATCGGTCATCTTGGTGGCGTGTAGCAGCACCCTGACATCTGTCTCTTACTTGTTGCGCATGGGAAGCTGGGAATGTGAGTTGAATCCCTCCATTCATGTGCATATCACGATGTAACTGTCAGGGACTTTAGTGGAACCACTAGACCTCAGCAAAAATGTGATGCTGGAGAGATTCAAACTGATCATTGATCTGACCCGTCTCCCAATTGGTCGCGGATGGGTCTGCCGGATGCTCCAAACGGTAACTTCACCTGCGTTCAACGAGCTTGTGATTTGGAGTCTGTATGGATGGCGTCTGTGGGATCAGCAGAGTACTGGCAGTTGGGAGGACTTGGACGCATTGTTAAGTGTCCTGGCTGAGCGTAATCCTGATTTCAGGGTTGTGTTCAGGGCAGTTCCCCCCCAGTCCCCCCAGTCCCCCCATGATATTTGGCATACCTGTGAGGAGGTTCGCTCGCTTACCACAAGTTGCCTGCCACTTGCTTCGTTGATGGGTTTGCTGAAGTTTGAGCATGCGCATG
>Ga0307511_10004108_pt1 | contig 14875 bp, 14 predicted proteins | sample 13_EM_MG_FD_200266 | JGI IMG/M metagenome (GOLD analysis project Ga0307511, IMG submission 200266) | Populus trichocarpa ectomycorrhiza microbial communities from riparian zone in the Pacific Northwest, United States - 13_EM | ecosystem: Host-associated > Plants > Roots > Unclassified | place... | reverse complement strand
TTCCCCGTGATATCGCCACACGTGAGAGTAATTCCTACACCCCTGCTCCGTCATCGCCCGAGCTAAGGATGGATCCTCTTACAACATTTACATGTTTGGGGGTTCGAGTCTAGACGGCTCAGTTGGTTATGGTGAGGTATGGGTTCTCAGTATCCCTTCATTCACATGGATCCTTGTGAGTCCTGGATTGTCTGCTACTGCAGGGATGCCTCCGAAGTAACTATGAATCGTTCGAACATTTAATCAAGTGAGAATCTTGATGAACGTAACGAAACACAACTACCTGCAAGTAGAGCTTGAGTAACTTACCGCATGTATATGCAATCAATGTATGATATTAAACAAGATCGAACCTGCCTCCCATGACGCGCCTAGGTCACTTATTAATGCTGATTGACTAAAATTCTCATATCTTCCAGTTGTAGCAATTACCTAAAGTGCATATACGTGGTTCCATGTGACGACTATCTTATACCTTTGCCGGAAATACCCCTCCTTAAACCCTAATATCATTTGTCGTGGCATATCGAGGAAACTGAAATGTGTTCGCCTCACTACTGTAAATCCTGGCAGCCATCAGAAACAGCACTTGTTTGGAACTGGGGCACAGCCTAGCTAAATTCTGTACGAAGGCAAATAATAGTGCAGATAACAGCAGCCTTGCAATACATCTTGCACGGTTCGCTCTAATTTTCCCTTGCCTGAAGATGTCTTCCCATCTACCTAATGTTGTAATGTAGGCCAAGCCCCAATGCAATTCTGAGTGACCAATTCATATAACCGAGGTTAACATCTGATTCGTCAATCTGCGACTATGCAGTTGGCCATAGTTGTGCATTACTTACATGCTCTATGTACAGTACCTAAGCCGTACCGCTAAATAGCGAGACCGGAAGATCATGCATAAATACTCTTGCTTCTTTTATTTTCCCTATAGGGTTAAGGTATGTACAATGTGGTGACGAATGCCTTGATTCAATAAAATAGGTATTTGAGTCCAAACTTCATTTGCAAGGAAACCATGTCACCCTAGCTTTTTGGAGAAATGAACATTGCACAAGACATTCTGCATACACTTTAACCCTATACGACGGCCGGTGGGTTTATCGCAAGTGTTCACTACTCGGCGAAGGCGACATATCTATGTATGTTTATGCATTTTCGGCCTGGAAGAACACGCTGCTCGCTACCTGAATCTATGGGCATTGGCAGGCTCGCACTGGTACTCTGGGCTCCCCCCAATGGTGTTAATACGGACAGACATCCAAACTGCGATGTGTTTCGGTCGATGTCGCGGTTAAATTGAAACTGAGGTATGGTTCTAGTTATAAGCTTACGTTTGCTAATTCTCCTTTAAATTTTGTGTTCGGGTACCTACTAATAGGGGTCTTTCCCAGCTCTTTGGGTCTACACTCAACTGCCATACCTCAAACCATGGGTGGAGTCAAGGATATTGCCGATCGAAACATGTAGCTTGCCTTATGCCTTGTCCAGGTTCTTCGTAGCTAGAGGACCGGTATGGGTAGTGAACCTGCATTGGAACGACTGGATTGAGTCTGAGTCTGTGCTCCCGAATATATACAGTGTAATAAGGGAAAGTGCTTATAATTAAGCTATACCCAGAAACGAAACTTGAACATCTCAACCTCAAACTACAAGTAACCCACGAGTCCACCCACCACCGAATTCAGAAACCTCCCTTTATTTCGTTTATTTCGAATTTAAAAAAACTACAAATGCAGCTCAATATTCCTGCCCTCCTTACCTTCCTTGCCGCTACGCTGGTAGCCGCAAATCCAATACCAACAGCTGCCAGTGCCAATTCAAAGGCGCTCCTTGAAGATATCTACGGCGGAACCTGCTATCAGCAGAGTATCGATACACTTGCTTGCAAAATAGCCGGACGCTACCCAACCGGCTGTTGTTGCTCCGACCTTAAGAAGTTTGCGAGTTCGTGCGGCTTGCCGGGGCCTCCGTACAGCTATTCGAACGAGCTGAAGAAAGCAATGAAGAAATGTAACTCGAAGTGCTGAATTGACGCCAGGGCTGGGGTGGTTCGTGGGATCCCCTAATGTTCGATGCGGTACATCGAAGCGAAGAGCGGCTATTGCGGAGGATCGAAGCGATGCATATGAACCTGTACAGGTTGCTAGGATATATTTATATTGACGGTCCCGGATCGCCAGCTTGATGGAGCATGACATCCATATATATATATGTGTGTGCTTATAATTAGAGACCTGAGCTATGAGCAGATAATATCACATATACACAGCTCCTAACCATGGTCAAGAACGGAATTGGCGAGGTTGGGTGTCTTCATGTCTTCTGAAATTAGAATATTTTGTTTATGTGGTTTGTTGTCTTGCAAGCCATGTATTATCCAGGCGCAGAGGTCGAGAATTAAACAGTGCCATACCAAACGATCCTTCATCTAAAGAGCCTGGCATTTCCTAGGTTCATATATGATTAACCCCGAAGCCCCATAGGGACGTACGGCACCAGATTCACTACCACAAAGATTGCAGTAATGATAGCAATTCACAACAACCACCGGGAGTTGTAGAGTGATGTCAAGACCACAGTCTATAAATGTTCGCCCTGCGACTAGGCAATATCGGGATATCCTGACACAACGAGCACACATAGCCATCAATCTACAACATACATATATAAGCATGATCCTTGACATTTTTGGGGTAAATGCCCACAATCCAGTGCCTTTCTGTTCAAAAACACTTTCTTCAACTCCCCATCTACCGCCAATATAAAACCATGTACTGTATATTCGATACCTTCATATCAATATTATTATCCCTGAAATACATATCCAATAGGCAACCCACAGTAATCCCCATTCAGCTGCAAACTCGACGAAAGAATTCCTGGAAGGCTGGGTTGCAGTTACCCTGAACTTACAACTCCCCCACCTTCAACGATAAATATGGGCTGCCTCACTGGTAGCTGAATAAAGACATAATCGGAGATATTGGATTAAGGCCCTATATTGGGTTACACGTACTATAAGGGTATGGGGTCCTTTGTAATGGGGCACCTATGGGCTTGACAAGTGGACGGTTCCAAGGAGCTCCAATAACTAGGACAGGGGGACGTTGTATTTAAGAGTAGGTACAAGGCCTTGCATGAGGAGAGGAGGGGAGTAGGAAATACAGGAAGGTTATATAGAGATTCCGTCCTTCCAAATAGACAATAGAATAAACTCGTAAACACTGTACTCAGCCCTCGTATCGACCGATCTCGTGCGTTGTGACACCCTTGCGGTAGAGAATAGAGTTGAGGGTAATTGATGTACTTTAGCTTATAATAAGAGAATAAACTCCCTTGAGGTGCAAGCTAGGGCTACGCTGCTATTAGAAAAACATTGTAAGCTCAGCATCTGTTATACTAAATATACTAAAATATGCACAAAGAAGACTTGCTCTATATGGGGAGGACTGTCCCGATTGGAAGTTACTGGCGTTGGTAAGCAAGCAGTATCTATCGTTGTCCGCGGCCCAGGAGTGTGATATCGGATTAATGTGTGTTGTGACTAGGGCAACCTCTGGTTTCCTACTGTGAATTAAACCCATTTGCAGCTGTATATTCCAGTTATACTTGATGGCGTGTTGACACAGTTGACACGAGGCTACTGTAGATAATCTCGAGCAAGAGAGAATACACATTTACCGACCTCGAAGGAGACTACCTGATAGATAATACCAGTCAAGCCAATACGTCAAAGTGAGTACGGTATATTGCCTCCGGAATATACAAACTAGTGGTAACTTCCGCTAGCATCAGCTAGATTGGCAGTGATTTCTTATATTTTTGGATCTACCTTTTGAGGATACAGTGCACCCCAAGTTCCCGGCTATGACATCCAAAACCTGCAAGCAGTTTCCGCCATATAATTAGAACCATAATCAAAAGCTTTTAAGTTTGGTTGGACAGGTTCAGCAAGCCTTTTCCCTGTATCACAAGCCGAGCTGTCTCCACTTGCCCTTGCAAGCGGTTAAGGATCTCACATACATATACACAGAAAGTATCACGATACAAATTAAAAACTCTGTAAGGTAGGTAGATAACAGACACAGAGAAACACACAATTGGCAGAATTGTGGTTCAAAGTTCATCGATGTATTCAAAAGCCACAGCCCCAACACCACGTACACATATATACTGGTATGAACCGTCCACTGGCAAAATTTAGCACCTCATAATGAATATCATTCTCAATATTTCCCGCCTGTTTTAAGCCCCTTGACGATGTGCACCTTGTGGAAACCGCCACGTCTCCACACACTGACTCCATTCCTAGGCTCCCGCCCCTCCCAATCCCCTCGCTGAAATATTTCTTGACCTGCACCTTCTCGCCCACCAGCAAACCGAGAGCTTGATTTTCCCCAGGTGTTGAGAAGGCTGTTGACTCCGGAATCTGCGCTGGCATAGTGAACATTCAGGTAACTACAGGGGGACTTTTCTTCATGCATGAAAATCGGAGTAGCGAGATTCAGAAGCAATCAATTTCGCAAATCTGGAAGCAAGAGAGATAGTCCTTGCTTGTTTGCGGCAGGAGTGAGGCGAAAGCCGAGCTTGGCGCCGATGGGTTACGGCCTTTGGTGATTGTCTGCTCCGAGGAGGGATTTCTGCGGCTACTTTCCAGCTTCAGATTCCCTTACACCGAGTCCAGTTATTACCCCCAAACCCAGCACTGTTAGCACGCTGTTCCCCCCAAACAGAAATTAAGTGTTCAGATCTCTAGTAGGTGGTTAACGTTAACACTTACGCCATATTGCAATCCCCCTCCTATTTACTTACTAGTGGTGGTAATTACAATCATGGGAATTGTAGTTAGCAAGCGCCTTGGCTAAGTAATCTCAAAGTGTAAAAGATTGAGATTAAGAAGTGCCACTGATAATCTCTGCAGAGATGGCTCCGCCAAATGCCACGAACAACACAACATTGTCTCTTATTGGAACGCATCATACAGATGATGGAGGTGCTTATACGTGTTACCAAGGATGAAGCAACATCTCCAGATTGTATGCGACGGGTCGTTCTACACTTTCTTTGATCCAGGGGCGTCCCCCCAATTCCTGGCTATCTGTAACCATTGTGGATCTCGAGTTGGAGGGGTATAGGGTCTGTCGGGTTGGAGGAGTGTTGAAATCAATTTTTTTTAGAGGTCGGGTTTAGAGAGGCTTATAGATTTTTGAATTTTGTGGTGTTTGGATCTTCATCATGATCATGTCGGGTAGCTGGTGAGACTGGTCAATCAGGGCGGGCGCCAAGTTGCCAAGGCGCTCGCTAACTACAATTCCCATGATTGTAATTAAGAAGTGACCACCAAGGTTTCGATGCTGTTCCAACTAATATTTCTTTACTTTAGGTAAAACAGGTGCTTTTAAAGGACCATTCGTCTCCCCGCTAGCTCTATCGTTATCTACAGGCGTCTGGCGATTGTATTCAACGCGCTGTCACCGGGGCTCACAGGTATGTAATCAAATTAGTTGGATCATCCCATGTGGGCCGTGATCCGTACAGATTTGCAGCCATATAGCGAATAATCACGTGGGTACGATGCTGCTCTGCCCTTGAAGCGGTCAGAGTAGGATTGGAACAGGGTGGCAGTTTTGTCGGCTACAAGGCGCAGAGTGTCTTGGGGCTAGGCTCGCAACACCGTACCGGTTCCGTTTCCCATTTCTCGGATCACTTTGTTTTTGCAAACAAGGATAAAAAAGGTTCTACATGTGAATGTCTGTTTGCATCCTGTGAGGCTATGGTAAATAGTGACGAATGTCTTGGTGAAACAATAGAAATCTATCTTTCCAAGGTAGCTTGGTCATGGGCGATTTTTTGAGAAATAAGAAATCGCACTACTCATTCTCCGTACACTTTAATCTTTTCATCGCAAGTGTTCACCAAACCCGGGAAGAGGTGACATATGTATGTGCATTTGCAATCTGGAAGCACACGCTACAGCGCTGCTAGCTACCTGAACCTATGGGCAATTGACATGCTCGCCCGCTGGTACTTGAAGCTCCACCAATGGTTCAAGTTATAGTATTGGAATATCATAAAAACTCGGGTATAAGAGCTGTATATTGTTAAGACCCTTCATGAATATGGCTCTGGGCTACCAGCGGAATTTACTTGGGGTCAGTTGGGGGACTCTTAACGGAGGACCTGTGTTTAAGACTGCGGGCTTATAGGCGAGTTTTTACGGCAGCGATGAAATATTCACAGAGTTCCAAACTACGACGAATTTTCGGTCGACGTCGCGGTTAAATTGGGTGCACTTAGGAATCTTCTAGTAATGAGCTTACGCCTTCTGGTCCTCCTTAATTCGGTTTTTGTTTGACTATTGGGGGCATTTCCTAGCTCTTTGAGTCCTGGGTGGAGTCAGGGATATTGCCGATCGAAACATGTGGCGTGCCATGTGGTCGAAGCTGCAGGATGCATACGGGTAGCGTACCGGTAGCTTGGTATAAGGGAAATTGGGTTTGCCTTTCTGTGGTTGCATGGGGGGTCCGGATTGAGTCTGGGCGCGGTGCTTCGAAGATATATTCAGTGTAAAGAGGGAGACCCGGAGCTTATAATTAAGCAATATCCAGAGACGAAACTTTAACAACTCAAACCTCAAACTACTGTACAAGATACCCCAAGCACACCACTGAATTCAGTGTCTTCGTTTCTTTCGAATTTGAAGAAAACCCCAACGAATTGCAAATGCAACTCACTTTGTATACCCTCGTCACCTTCCTCGCCGCTACATTCGTAGCCGCAAACCCAATACCAACAACTACGAGTGCCAACGCAGAGGTTGTCCTTGAAGACATCTACGGCGGAACCTGCTATCACGAGAGTATCGATACACTTGCTTGCCAAAAAGCCGGGCACTACCCAACCGGCTGTTGTTGCTCCGACCTTAGCGGGTTTATGAGTTCGTGCGGCCTGCCAGGGCCTCCGTACGACTATTCGAACGAACTGAAGGATGCAATGAAGAAGTGTAACTCGAAGTGCTGAATTGATGCCATGGTTGGCGTCGCCCGTGGGTCCTTCATCAGATGCGGTACATCGAAGCGGAGAACGGCTGTTGGGTGGGGTCGAAGCGATGCATATTTCCTGTACAGGTTGCTGGGATATGTTTTGGTTGAGGGCCGCGGGTGTCCGGTTTGAGAAACATGACATCCATACGTATATGTGTGCTTATGATTAGAGGTCTGAGCTATCAGCACAGCTCCTAACTATGATCGAGAAAAGGGATGGCGAGCTTGGGTGTCTTTGGAGTCTTCTGAATTAGTATATTTTGTTTTTGCAGTATATGAATGATGAATGTCACTAAGCTACAGTCCTAGGAAGTACCAGCCTCTTTAGATGAAGGATGGGTTGGTACGGTACCGTTTTATCCTAGATCTCTGCGTCTGGGTTATACATGACTTGCAAGACAACAAACCAAGTGATCATTCCCGTATTCCACACTCTTCCATAAATACTCGCAACTTCCGTTCCACAACTGAGTTGCCTTATTCTACCAAACCTTGACTTTGACGGTGTCAGGGATTGCTATTTATCAGGGTAATACATACCATAGCGCCGAAGAAAACGAAGCACGGTACCCTTAAATTCACGACCATTATCACACCGCAAATCCAGGGAGGGCCCATAAGTTGGATTCAATATTTCAACTCTCAAGCAACTTGTCTTGCACCTTGTGCAGTTAACGATTGTAAAAAACTATACTTGGAGAAATGATCTTTGATGTGCAAAATCCATGCATAAATATCATCCCTTTTCAAGGCGCATATCTATAAGATCCATTTGCACTCGCTCAAAGACATTTCTTTTAACTACAATTGGTTCTAATGGTGGTCGAGCTGATCCAGGCCGATTTGATAAACAAAGTCTACTATGTTTAATTACCCAGACAACCTATTATTGATGAGCCCATATATTATCAGCTTAGAGATCTAATAACTCACTTCTTCCTTTGTATTTTCATAACATTCCTGTCGGAGAAGATCAAATGCTTTGTTTTTGCCTGGATGTGCATGTTTACAATGAATTCAAGCGATAGTATCACATTGTTGGAATAAGGGGAATACGCCGACGCACAATATTGGAAATATGGCTGCATCGGAATAAATAGGACGGCGATTGATAAGGAGGATATCATGGTTTTTTCGGGCTATTGAGGGACTGGACGAATAAGGACTTTCTTCTGTTATACAGATGAGCGAGTGGTATATAAGGGGGCCGGATTTCCTTACTTTCCGCATGGTTAGTATTAAGCAAGTAGTTTCTTCTATAGTATAACGAATACACTCTCTATTCTCTCGCGAACGAGACCAGCGCTGTAGAACGATTTCTACACACATGCCATCTCTTCTAGGACCACCTCCCTATCATTAGTACGCCCGCTGTCTCTTAAACGCCATAACGTATTGCTTCTCAGTTTTTCATCAAGCGGATAGCCATGGAGCTGGCTACGGAGATCAAGCTCAATTTCGTTCAATAACTTTGATGTAGGTATGCGCAAAAACATCTGACTAAGTCGGTGCGTTTCCGTAGACATGCGAGCTCGGTTGGTATGTTCCGGTCGTCTGGCATATCGATCAAAGTTGGCTCATACTTCAGCTGTAAATGGCTCAATAGCATCTTGTGTTGCACTGGTGTTCGTCATGTTTTTAGCCTTCCGCTGCATTAACTTCATACTACAATTATCTACGTACTAAATGTCTGTGTCCGCAACCAACAGTCCAAGTTGTTTGTGTAGTGCGTAGGAAACCTCGTCTGCATTGGGGAATTTGCCTCTGTTTATTTATATCTTTGCTTGTCGCTCTCTTTTGTTATTTTTTTAATACCCGCCTTTTATCTACATCTCCCCCACTGTGTGGAGTTGTTCGACTCCACTCCTTATTTTCCGGGACCCACATCGACCCTACTAGCTTCACTGGACCGGCCTAGTCTAATTTATGTGGTTGTAGCGACTGGACCGGTCCTGTATGAAAAGTCCTGTCGTGACTAGGATATGTAAACATGTAAACATGTCCACACCGCGGTCGATCCGTTCAGAGATATATACCTATATGGGAGATACAACGGCTAAACTTAATCATAGGTGGTTCAAAGTTAAAGCACATCACATTCAGTCCTTCGTTTGTATGCATACGCATACACAAGCATGCAAAAGCCCTCCACAGTAGCACAAAGCTAATTTACTCAAGTAAGTACATGATTGAGCAGTCATACCATCAGCAGCAGCATCAAGTCACCCAACTACCAACCAATCCAACTCTATATAGAACCCACAAATCCAAGCAAACTACATACCTAGTCTACGATATCCGAGTCTGTGATATCTAGATCGAGATCTATCACATCTACTACACATCCATCACCCACATCCCACCACACATCCACCACACCCACCACAACAACACACACAAATTACATACAACTACTCCCTAACCTCCACCCACCCACTCCCCACCCACCAGCACCAGCACCATCTGCCCTTCCCCCTCAGAATCCCACGACCCTTGCCCCAGCATCCCTTCCCATCCTTACTATGCTTTCCCTTCCCCGTAATAACCCACCCGCTATCCTGCCCCCTCTCCCCGCAAAAGGACCTCACCACCACCTCCCTCGTACCCTCACCCCATCCGCGACCCTCAACCCATGCAGATCCATGGTGCAGAGATGAGGTGAGTATTGTGAGTGTATGCATGCGTGAGCCTGCGGGGTGAAGAAGGAAGCAGTGGGTAGTGGTGGTGGTGGCGGTGGGTGTTGCGGGGATTGATGGTGATTGTCGGCTGTGGGTGTGGGTGTGGGTGTGGGGCAGGGGCAGGGGATGAGCTCGCGATGCATATGTAGCAGTGCGGCAGTGTGGCTTTTAGAGGAGCGAGGTGTTTATTGTGCTTGTGCTTGTGCTTGTGCTTGTACTTGTGCTTGTACTTGTGCTGGTTGTGGATGTAGATGTCGGCGAGCGAGGCGAGTTTTGCAAGATTGCAGCGCGGGTGAAATTGCGCTGAGAGGATTCGTCGTATTCCGGTGTTGTGCGCTGCGGAGCGGGTAGTGCTGAAAGAGGATGCGCATGACCACGACCAGATACACTCCAGCCACCTTGTCCTCCCCATTCGGTAACATTCCACCCCCTGCCTTCGGAACCACCGGACTCGCTAGTGGAGACTCTCTCCCACTATCAACCTCGATAGCCTCTCCCCACGCTCTGCTCCACCTCCGGAAACGCAGCCGAAAGCAAATCCAGCACCTCCTTCTCCTAAATCCTTCGTCCTCTATTTCAAGTATCATCCCCCCGTATCCGCGCGGGGATGCTGAAGGTGGAGGTGGAGGTGGAGGGATCTCCACCAACCGATACACCGTCTCAGCGATACCCCCTCCAGTGGCATAACAGGCTGATGCGACTGTTGATGGATGGTATGCATCACCGCAGAGAGGAACGAGATGTCTCTGAATTGCATCCCATCGTGATCCCATCTCAGCCCTGGTACTATTCCCCTCCTGCAAACTCATCCCCTCGGAGTACCAATCCACAGCCAGCTTTCCTCCCCTTCCCTTTATCCTTCTTCCCTCTCAAGCTCCTCCCCGCGCCATCACATCTTAAATTCCAAACCCATTCAGAAAAATCCTATCCAGTAACTTGTCCACCGCGCTCCCACCAGACTCTTTTCCAGTGCTCTCACAAGGGTAAATCCTTTCATCGACGGAAACATTCTCTTGGGCGTCGTTTGGTCACCGTATCCAGTTCCACTTCTGCATCTCCCGACTTAGAGGAACCTTCACTCCCACTCTCGCTCCACTCCAGGGACACGGTGGGTGTGTATTCGACGATAGACTCTGGCGGGAATTCATCATCGCGGCTAGCGGCAGGGGGGCAGTAGTCTTCCGCCTGAAATCGTGACGCTGCTCAGGCGCGATAGGATTTGCCCGGGATGTGGAGAGGGAGGAGCGTCGAGGGCTGTGAATGCGCGCTATTGGGAGTAGTCTAGAGGTGGACTTAGCTAGAGGATCCTGGGGTTTCGCTCAGCAGGGCCTTAGGGGTGAGGGTTGGGGGGAAGGATGGGGATAGTGGTGATGCTGATGTAAGGTTGTTGGGGTTTTCGGAGTTTGTGTGTGTTGGCGGAGGGAGGATCTATTGTCGTGTTAAGGATCCATCGTCGCGTCAAAAAGGCATCTGCCTGTACTCCGTAGGGTTTCATCGATATCCGTGGTAAGCCGTACTGTCTAATTGAAGAGCCTCGAATCCTATGCATGCTGACTAAGAATAGACTTGAGGCGAGGCCTCAAAGGGCCTCGTGTTGTTTGTTAGCCAAGAACCCGTTACGGTACTGGCTATCTAGCTCTATCGGTAGTAGTTGTTGCCTAGAACATACAGGTGGGCAAAACCCAACCAAGGGCAGGCCGAGTACTAGCACTGGTACTGGTAATACAGTACCTGGGTTCAGCACCCGATTGGTACACGATGCAACTGTCAACCGTGTTTACCTAGAGATAGCTGTCATAGTAAGCGACAGTCAAATCAACTTACCGAATCTTTCTGCGGCTTATGATACTGCGAAGTAGGCAAATTTGCAGGGGTTCACCGTGCCTGTGACAACATCCCACATAAAAGCGAGCATAAGCGATGGCAAGTACGGACCGAACAGAAAAGTTAAGATCATCTGTGCCTCCATCTAGGAAATATAAATCCCCGAAACCCATCACTGGATGTAAATATTCTAGACTATCGAGACAAGCCTCAACCCCTACAAATAGATATTACACTCATTCTAACATGCCGCTGCTACGAGATACTCTCAAATGTTTCCGCTGCAGACAGGATAGGAAAAAGGTTGTCACTTCCCAATCACAAATTACATGCATATGGCTTTGGAGGAAATAGGTGTTAATGTACATGATGATCTTGCAGTGCATCCGTCCCTCCGCCTCCCAGCCTTGCCAGCGCTGCAAGACCCATCACGATCAGTGCACGCGGAATATAAAGGCAAAAGAATACGCGCAACACCAACTGAATTCGGAGCAACATAGCTCGGTGGCGACTACGCTGGATACGGCGAGGGCTACGAGCACTCTCCTACACCCGGATAAATTTACGTTCCCAAATGCACCGGAAGTACGTCCCAATGCGGAGAGAGATTCAGATGCGGATGAATCCGAATCAGCTCCAACAGAAAATGCCGAGGCGTCGACGAGGCTTGATGCGGGAGCCGTTTTCTCATCTCTCAGTGGCATCAGTAGTGCTACATCACAGCAGCACTCTGAGGGCCCTATTTTGAGTGGATCTGTTTCCATGACAGGGGGGCCAGAATATAGTAATCACCCAACTACGTCACTCGACACAATGCAAATTGGGTACCCTTTATTTCCATAGCCACGCTTCAAAGAGTTTGATGTCTAGTGCTAATGGGGGTTTAATAGGACCTTTACCTTAAGCGCCCCACTCTTTAGCGGCTTCGCCTACTCTGGATCTAGGCACCATACGTCGATTAGTGTCTCTAGACAGGCAGATATCAGGCAAGAGTCATCACCAAATATAAGCACCTCTATTCTACCAATAGCTACAGCCGCACAGGAAAGCACTAAAGCTAGTTCGGGGCCACAGGTATGTTTCCCAGAAATTTTATATAATTAGCCACAGATGAACTGACAAAATGATAAGTACATGTCACCCCAGCGCCTTTCCTTGTATAGGGTTGATGAGGAGCCGACCCTCTTACACCGTGCTGTCAGAGAATGTGACTACGAGAAAGTGCTTAAGTGTCTCAACTCCGGGTTCCCAGTGAATGCGAGGGATAACAGTGATATGACTCCTTTGCACTTGGCATTTTACAACGTTGATTACTCAATCCCAGCAACAAAAGCACTGCCATCCATCATTAGTGCACTTGTTTCAGCTGGTGCAGATGTAAACGCCGTCGAGAAAAACCGAGGGAGAACCGTAATTCATTTTTTCCGGGATGGGCTTAAACCGCCTTATAATCTCTGGGAAGATTATGATTTCTGGGAAGACGATAATTATCCACGTGGCCCAATGCCAGACTTAAAGCTTAAGTCCTTCTTTAAGCTTGTGGAGTGTACAAAGTCCTCGAGTTCCAATACAAACCTTGACATCACTGCAACCGACATCGATAAAAGATCAATTGTACATCGATCTTGGGATTGGGGCACTAGCAGTAATAACTGCACGCTTCTCGAATATCTAGACTCCGAATTCGACCTTGCGCATTTGGTTAATATGAAAGACCATCGGGGAAATACGCCCTTACATCTTTTACACACTGACGCGAAGGCCTTGGAGATTCTAGTGAGGCGATCTAAAGATGTCTGTTGCAGGAATATAGATCAATTGTCACCGCTATTATGCATCATTAATGGGCTAACAGGGCTAGAGCGATACCTAGGCTCTTCCTCTAGGAATTCTAATGAGCGGCACAAGATAATCCAGCATTTACTTTATGCCGGGGCATGGAAAGATATTGGGAACCCACCGCCTTGCGTTGGTGGCCGCACACTCTTTCATTCATACTACCACTACTCTAACCAAGTGGTGCTTCAGCTCCTTGTAACAAAATGGCCGGGATACAATCACCAGCAGTACTTTAACGTACGAGACGCCAATGGGGACACTCCCTTGCACTTATTGCTCAAAAAGGCAGTGAAGCAGTCTTACGCTTATGGAAATCTTCACTCTCCTGCAAGCATCCTCTTCGACTGGGTAAGCGCTCTCGGATTGCTCATTTACGGTGGCGCCGATGCAAATATTCAAGATCATGCTGGAAATACCCCATTGATGCTTCTATTGACAACACTCGGCACTATTTTTCATCCGCATCTTCTCGGCCTCTACCTTGACCATGTTCCGACCCTCTTCCTATTTGTAAAGTTGACCCTGAAGCTAGCTACCGTGCTGGAGCATAGAAGCAGTACGGACACCTTGTCGGCGCGTAACAAAGCTGGACGCTCTGCCCCCGAGTTGGCAGATCGGCAGTGGCAAATATGGAAGCATTCATCAATTTTCTTACCTCACCAGTGCCTACAGAGCGAAAAATTTATTTGGGACGAGCCCCCAAAGCCTATACGAACTAATACCCTGGTCGTAGGGACTTACACAGCAATGAAAAAGCCTTGGTTGCAAAGTGACGAGCCCCAAGGCCGGCGGGTTAAGATTGTGTGTACAGAACTGGAGGAGGGGCTTAAGGCTGTGATCGACATGTTTATTGGCTGGAAGGATCATGTAGATCAGATGGATGCAAAGCTTACCGCCAATGCATCTGCAAAAGACGCCCTCGCCTAAGACTCGTTACAATTGTCGCAGGTTTTTTCGTTTCCTTTAGTTAACCCGCTGCCACACGTTTTTTCGTTTCCTTTAGTTAATTTCGCTGCTCGTGCGGTCACAGGTTTGACGAAGGATAATGTACGTTGCTTGAGGGCCTATCTGCGTCGAAGGCGAGCCTTTTGTTAAATATAACAATTAAATTATAACAATTAAAAGTATAGGCGTGACGGCGTGAAAATAAAAACTGCATAACTAAGCAATGAATCTATCCTTTTTGGAATAGAGGAGATCCATCCTTCCTTATCAGATCGGTACAGGAACATGAACATCTAAGACTGGTTGACGTATAAGGCTGTCTGTGTCATATTACGGGCCCAGGAGGCTTGAGATTTGCTGAGGGAGTATCTCAAATGTTAGGTTAACTGTTTTGGCTCTAGACACAGAGTTGTAAGCTCAGGGTAATGATATACATCACAAGGCTGGCAAGGCTGCAAAATGTGACTATGGGACTATAATTGCCGATAAGTCCAGATGGGTGGCTGCTGTAAGGAACCTATATCGTCAATGTAATCCTGA
>Ga0307511_10004106_pt1 | contig 14877 bp, 9 predicted proteins | sample 13_EM_MG_FD_200266 | JGI IMG/M metagenome (GOLD analysis project Ga0307511, IMG submission 200266) | Populus trichocarpa ectomycorrhiza microbial communities from riparian zone in the Pacific Northwest, United States - 13_EM | ecosystem: Host-associated > Plants > Roots > Unclassified | place... | reverse complement strand
AGTTATGTATTTCCTTTGTTGGAGTTAAGTGATTTACTCTGATTACGGGTTATGTAATCCGCTGCGGATAGGACTCTGTGTAGCATACCACAAAGTTATCGTAGCGTAATAAATCCACAATCACCAAGGTTGCGATGGTTCAACGCTTATGGATCACTCTACTAATCTCTCATAGCAGGGTAGAGCCTTAATAAACCGTATATATCCCCTCCCGCTCGGGCTGGGCTGCCGCCCCACATACTAGAGAAGCTGCCTCACTAGACTCCCACTAATATACTAGGCCGGCGGGGGACAGCACCACCTTGCTGTCGGGTATAGTTGGCTGCCCGAGACAAGAAAGAACATAACTATCATAGGGTTAGGAAATTATACGATAGTTGCTTGGACCGCTTTTGGGAAAATGACGTAGTTTGATAGAACAGCGCTCCAGCCTTTCGCAACATATGTATTGCAAATATTTCCTATATATTATCCATTAGGGAACGGATAAGAAAGAGATTTGGAACAGGTAAGAAAGTTTTATTTCCTTATTTCGGGGTAATTCACAGATTACGGTTCAACTCCACGATTTTATCTACCTGAACCTGGTTTCACCAATTCCATTAGCAAGAATGCTGGAGTTAAGTGATTTACTCCTGAGTACGGGCTATGTAATCCGTTGCGGATAGGACTCTGTGCAGCATACCACAAAGTTATCATAGCGTAATAAACCTACAATCAGCTAGCATAGCTTGTATCGAGCCATCCAGTCTAATTAAGCGTCGATACAGGTTACCCCCCCCAGCAAAATAATAGTAATGAAGGCTAATATGATTGTGGTGTGTAGCGGAGACCTCCATCGTTATATAATGTGCACAAACATACCCTCAGCCTGCATAACTACAGATACAACCTCAGCTATCTGTACCTTGGTTCCTGAGCCTCCAGAACCCACCACCAATTACACCCAGTCAACACCCTACAAAGATTCTAACATACAATGCCTACTACACGGTTCCTCAAGGTATAGGGCAATTGGGCTGGATCGTGACATTGCTCTTGATGCTGATGCATTATGATATTTTAGGTTGTCATTGTGGGCGATAGGGCTGTGGGAAAAGTGCGTTTCAATCACTGCTCCTGCGGTCTCCCACTCAACCAGGCCAAATACTCCAATTTCCTCCACTATTCTGACGATTTGTTCTTTATCCGTACAGACATGCCTGCTCGCCCGATATCTTAAACATGAATTTCCCAAGCAATACATTCCCACTATGTGAGCCCCAACCCCCACAAGTACCCCAGGTTGGGGCTGGGTGTGATTACAATAACCGCATCAATACTTATTAACGCTCTTTAGATTTCGTCTGTATTCTACAGATGTTGTGGTAGATGGCGAACCAATGAAGCTCAGCCTGTTTGATACTACTGGTCATGGAGCCTACGATCGACTCCGACCCCTTGACTATCCTGATACCGATTTATTTGTCCTCTGCTTTTCAATTATCAACCGCCGCTCATTTGAAAATATCCTTACCAAGGTGAAGTGCCTTCTATTCTCAGCAGCATCGCAGTTCTCTGACAAGAATGTGATTTAGTGGTATCCTGAAATTTACCACCACTCACCAGGGACCCCAATCCTCTTAGTGGGACTAGGTGGGGACCTCCGCGATAACCCCAACGCCCTCTCTCGTTTGGGAGAGATGAACACCCCCGCAATTACCCACCCTCAAGCGTTAAAACTCGCCCAAGACATTCACGCCATCAAGTAAGAGTTCTTTGTGGTTATGTTCATATCTTTGGTGTTTACTAACAGTATTTACAGATATGTGGAGTGCTCCGCCCTGGCGGAAGTAGGTGTCGAAGATGTTTTTGATGCCGCTATAACGTATAGAGTAACATGACAACATTTTGAGTCAATATACATGCTGACAATCCTGTAGGGCGGCATCAGTGACACCTCAGATCACACAGAAGTCGCACGGTATCAAGGACAAGTCGCAGCGCCATAGGGGCAAACAACAACGTTGCTGGCACAAGTCTCAACGTAGCAGTAGCAAGAAAGCGAGATGTGCCCTCATGTGAGAAGACGGCAGCTTTCCAAATGTGGCACATCAACTGTGTGGGTGTGCAGGTGGTGGACTATTCTCTGCAACTCGATGACCCATAAAAATGTGGCGATATTTATACTGTTACTTATTCCTTATTAACCTCTTTTGATTTCCCACATCAGTGCTCATAGTTGACAATATCGGCTGTTCAAACCTTCTTTTTGCCAGGTGTGAGTATGCATAACCCGCGGAGGATCGGGTTCAGAGGAGGGAGCTACTGCGGAGAGATCGAAAATGTAGCTAGTGGTTGAGGTGAATTTGGTTTGGGCGCTAGGAGTCCTGTTGTTTGATGGATGTAAGTGCCTCGTTGGTTTATGTGTTTTCTTGTTTGTCAAGCTCGTTCTCTTCCGAACTTGTCATCTTCTATTTCGCTCGTTAGCTCTCATCCTTATCGCGCGCAGGGTGTACAGAACAAATACACAATCTCACAGTTCGTTCATACCTATCCCACCGGTGATCTGTCTCCAAACTCTTCAATGTGCTTAGGAGGCAGTGCAAGCCCCTAATACGGACATGGATATATGCTAGATTGGTCGCCTTTGGTAGCTATCTAGGAGTCATTCCGATCGGCAAGCTCTTCCTGCGCTCCCAGTATTTTGCTATTCTAGTCTATGCAGGTTATATTCAGCGTGGTAATACGTACCACGCACAGGAAGAGGGGCGGTGTTGTCGCTCATAACCCACAGGGGTTGAGGGTGGCGAAAGAGGATTGAGGAAATAACACTCATCGGCGATAGTACTGGACTATAGGGCTAGTTGTAGCTCGAGAAGGAGAGTTAATTCGATGGTAGTGAAGGGAAACTAGCCATGGGACATGCCGCGCGATATACAAAATAAAATATATATGTATACCATCCAGACAGTCAGACCGCATAAGAAAACCGACATATGTGCCATTAACCGTCGTATCCACGGAGCAGAGGGATATGCTCATCCTGACACGCTCATCCGTGCATCCCCATCCCAATATTGGGTGATGCCAGATCAACATATTCCAACAGCCCGAGCTACCAAATTTGGATGAGCCTCTTTTAGTCCACCCTATCCATTCTACTTAGTATCCTCACTCTATGCACTAGGCTCACTCTGCTCACAGTGCTCACATCGGTGATATATAGGTATAGGATGCTATGGGTTGTACTTTGAATTCCTAAATTGTGATTGTAGCGAATTCACAGGGAATTCCCAAGAGGCAAAGTGGTAGAGGAAATAGCCAGACTGCATGCTCAAGGTGACTCTAAGACAGAAGAAAATATAATTTTACTATAATCTCTGTACAAAATGGGGCACTACCAACCATCCCCTCCGCTAAGACAAAACCCGCAGCACGCTCGACGCCTCACCGCGGTAAAATGAAAGTGTTTCAGCAGGCAATGTACAGTGGTCAGGAAACTACGTAGCAGAATCGAATGCAAGGGAGGATGTTTTGTTAACGGGCCTGTCGTTTTCTTGATTCTCCTCTCTCGTTGGGCTTCGTAATATTCTGTATTTGTTTTGGCCTAAATCAAAGACCGCCTTAGGGTCCTGGTAACCAACTATCGGTTCTCTGCCGAAAAGATAGAGAGGCTGTTGAATCTGTAGCAATTCGTGCCTTAGTGTGTAGCACGGGTAGGCGCATAAATGGATATAGGTTATTACATGATGTGAGTAGGAGTATGTATTGAAGGCTGTTATAATGTAGGAGCAGGAGAAAGAGTGCCAATAAGACTAGGAGGGAGAGTCAATTGCTCAGTTTTGGGACATTGATAATGTTGACCCGGGTATGCAGAGTAGTTGGTAGGATTTTGCTGAAAATTGGATCTTGACCATAATATGATTTAGCAGCTATCGATCAATGTATTGTGATGTAATTAAGACTAAGTATGACGGGGAGGGAGGGTGAACCCAACATAGTACAGGATATAGTAGCATAGGTTAGACAGAAGGTTGAGGTTGAACCTCAGCACGCACAGGCTCAGGATATCCAATGGCATAGTGGGCTACTCTGTCTGCAGGTGAAGCCTTTGGCACTCTAAGCATCTCTTTTAATTCCCACATAGGTTCTTGCTGTTCAGCAGCTGACCCATCGGTATCTGAACCCAAATTCTTGTCATAGTTGCCCTCAGTTTCGCTATCTAAATGTCGAACGGGTTCCTTGTCTGTATCATGTTATTAGCAACTTCCTCTTCTCCAAATGAATCATGCTCGGGATCATCACCTTTGGCGGACCTCTGCAACATACCCCTTCTCCAGTTGGATACCGAATGCTTGACAAGCCAATGAGCACCCCAGTTGTTTATTGCTTTCCCGAGATAAAAGGGAAATTTCTGCTGTACATCGTTTTTGGCGTTGTTCACATCCTCAGTGGGAAGCTCGGACAAGGGGCAAGGTGTACCGTGGCTATCCAGGCACTGGAGATTATATTCCCTCAACCGAACTCGTACATAATCCTATTATAAATGGGGATATCAGTAGACCAACTCATGCGCCGCTGATTGAAACCTAATACCTTCATTTGTTTAAAGATATGGTAGGGTATTCCCAACTCCTTCCTAACTAATGCAGCAGAAGGCTCTCCAAGAGGCTTTGTAATTGTGGATTGGGCAGCCGGCTGAAGCAAAGGGAGTGTATCAAGCGCTCCAGACTCCTATATAACCCTATTAGCAAATGTATTTGAATATTAAAGGGTTTAAAAATTGTTTCCATTTCTTAAACAGGCCCCCCAATTATAGGAAAACGAATTTCCACTTTGGGCCACAGGTTAACACATGGGCAGTACATTCTGATGGCTTCTTCCACGGTGATGCTCGTCCCCGCCGTGTTGGGTTTGTACTGAAGAGAAGAATATATTAGCCTATGTACCACAGGTGACTAGTCAAAAGTATACTTACTCCCAATCTTTCTAGTTGGTGCGTCCATTCTTGTTCGACAAACGGTACCAACGCAAATAGACCTCCACGATGGCGGTGTGCGAAAACAAAAGCTGTTTAAGGGAAAAGATATAGTGGGCTGAGGGAACAGGGCATTGGTCCCCGGACAGCATTGGTGCTAGCTAGCTCATGATATCATGGTTGTCTCCCCTAAACCTGTTATATGTAACCATAATTCCAGGGGATATTAAATAATCATTTAACAATTTGATATCTCCATCTCTGACGACAGTAGGCAAGCCGCTAGTGAGCCAAGTCGGGCAGTAGCTGCCAAATTAGCATGGAGCCACGTCCTAGTGTGGTAGTGACCGGCAAGCAACGGCAAGCAACCAAAGAGGGAATTTGTAACGTCAGCTGACAGGGCTGTTGCTTCTGAATGACGTTACGCAATAGCGAAAGCCATATCTTCAGTAATAATGATAATGTGATGATAACAACAGAACAGAAGAACTTGCAAAGAGCGGAGCAAAAGACACAGGAGTAATTCAGGAATGAAAGGCAACGCTATACTTGCATGAGAAAACACTGGGCCATGTCGGAAAAGAGTGTTCAAGATAGAGATCAGATAGATAACAGCTACAAGCCAGAAGGGCCAAACCCGGAACATATACACATGAATTCTCCACAATAACAAGAAAAGGTGCTAGGGTTGTTGGAAGCAAGACTGTAGGCATGTGAGGGAGCTTAAATTTACGGGCCTAAAAATTCGAATTTACAGCACGCCGTGTGAGGCTCAGTGGATTCATGTGTACTGTATATATACCTAGAATATCCGGTGTTCGGCATTACGCATGACAACTGCGTCACCCTAGTCACTCTAGTCACCAATCCAACGCATCCAACGCATCCAACTTTTCCTCCAGCATCTCGCTCTACCTAGATCCAACCCTTCCTCCGGTCAGTCCCCAATCTACCTCCCATCAGACCTCAATCTCCCTCCCATCAGACCTATCTCTCCTCCAGTGGCTGGTTGAACCCAGCCTTACACATCTCATAGTACTAAATCTCATTGGTTGCTGCGGATTGTATTTGATCAAGATGGATAGCGCCCAGATCATTCTCGGAACGAAGCCAACACCAGTGGAGATTGAGGAAGATGATCGGATTTCTGACAAGGTTGCACAAGCATTTCGTGAGGATTTTGATTTGGAGGTGTTTGCCTCCACTGCTGCTGCATCCGCATCCGCTTCTACCATCTCCTCCGCTGTCTCGAATGCTGTCTCCTCTGCTGTCTCCTCCGCTGTCACCTCTACGCTCGCCTCCACTGTCTCCCCCGCTGTTGCCTCCGCTGCCGCCTCAGCTGCCGCCACCGCTGCTTCCTCCGCTGCCGCGGCTGCGGCCACTAATGCTGCCGCAGCACCTGCCACCTCCGCGAGAATTTCGCTTGATGCTCCCCTAACTCCTATGGAGCTCACCATAACTAAAGCCGCCAGCTTTCCGGTGGCGCTTGATAGCAAAAGGATTATGGTGGATAATCAGCTAGTCATGGTATACTGGCGCCAGGCATTGGAGGTCCCATTCGGCAAAGTGCAGGGTCGGAAAATGATGACGGCGGTAGAAAAGAGCATCTCAGATCTGGCCACCGTCTTTCCACCTCCAAGGCCAAAAGCTTCTGGTGTGTGCCGCCAGCAGCTTGAAGAAGCCGAGCAAAAACATGGCGCAAAGAGCTGTGGAGTTTACCACTTCGCGCGGTGGGCTAATACAAGCTTACCGGGAATCAAGGACCCGGTACTCTGGCTCAACAATCCAGTACTCTGGCGTGAGCTACGATCTGGTGGTGCACATCACAATGCTGCATACCTTTTTTACCACCAGATTGCCCCCTTGATCCAAGCAGTCTCCCTTCTATTCCACACCGTAGATCCACAAATGCATTTCAAGTACTTGCAACAGTATAGGTATGTTTCTTCTACGGTGAATATGATATATTAGCTAACAATGATAAGGAATGCGTGTCAAGCATCCCCCCTCGAGAGTTGGACGACGACACGGAGGGCATGCTTTCGAGGGGTAGTTCTCGTCAGAAATGTTGTAGGGGAACCCAATAGAGAAAAATCTGGTGATAAGGATGAGTGGGCTGCTCTGTGTTGTTGGGGTAATTTTACCGGTGGAGATCTGGTTATCCCTGCATTGAAGCAAAGATTTGACTTCAGACCTGGAGATGTGGTGATTCTGCGTTCTGCGCTGTTGGAACACTATGTCCTACCATTCGAAGGTGAACGAAGTTCAATTATGTTTTTTGGTAGTGGTTGTGGCATGGGCGGCTTTGAGCCGGAATCGTAGTTATATTTACTGCCTTTGTTATATGCCTTTTATACTATATACCCAGATTGAATTAGCAAAAGGGTAAGTCATTAGTTGGCAGACTCCGAAACGCGTTGAATAATCCGTGATGCTAACATGTTTGGACTTCACGACTTAGAACCGATTTTTTTTTGGCCTAGCTTATTGCTTACAATTTCACATCACTGGGGTATTGACTAGACTTCATTGTCAATAAAGAGGAGGAGATAGCTCCAGGGCCTTCCAATCGGTCGAAGCAGTTTGATATTCCATATTCACAGCATATCCCACGGAGCCTACCTACGGCAAAAACTACCTCTCTACAGCTACAGCGTATGAAGTGGATAGAACAGCGGTCGTCCCAACCCCACAACCAAAGCAGAGATGAGAAGGATGGAGAGTTGCATGTTCCAACTGCCAATAGGGCTTTGCATCAATATGAAGTTTAGAAGGCTCTAGACGGCAGTGGAGAGGGGGATCTGGCATTACCACATCCACAATTGTTGGGTTCTGATAATGAGGGTACTTCTACTACGGTTCAAGAAATCTTTGGGTGGACACAAATACTGGTAGGGAGGGGGGCAATTTTCAAGAACGTGGATGCGATGGACCTTCAAGGACTACACTGAGATGTATTATACCAAGCTCTCGGCCGGTTCCAGGGGAAGACAAAACTCGATCATCTCGGAGATTACGTTTGAGTCATTTGGTCTGAGATTAAGCGACATGATTGAAGATTCACCCCCCCTGGTTTCGACATTACCACGTGGTAGTTACAACACTGACTGGCTATGAGGCTAACGCCTATGATTATGTGTATCCGTCGTTCCGAGATCATGTTGGACGAACATATTCATTCACCCATACCTCTACCGGTAACTTGTCTTCTGTGGATGCACTAGTGATTTCTCTCTAGTTACTTTCTTTTGTGGTTCTAGGTCCAGCATCGTTATATCATTGCTTTCTACTAGATTCTGTTACACTTCAAGACTTCTCTTTTGTATTTGCTGTTTCGGGCTTGACATAGGAATCCAGGTTCGCCTTTACCCTGATTTCTCATGTGAATATACAGCTCGTCTTTATTCGCCCCCGCTAATACAAAAACTCATATTATTCTTCTCGATACCTCGTACATAATCACTCTACGTCACTACTATCACTGTGCCTAACCAAATTCCTAATTTCGGGAAGAAATAGGACCAAAGAAATAGGAAATTATTGCTAGCTTTGCTCGCTTGGGCGCCTTATTGTCCTTCTTAGCTACCAGATATATACCCAGTATTTCAATGAACCGGGTGTTGATGCCTTTACACAAGGCATTCCTTTCTTTATTAGTTTCGAGTGAAGCTATGTGTATATGTTGGCCCTTTTTTTTGTGTAGACCTGGAATGTTATCGCCTTCTAGACGAAGGAAGACGGATATTGCACCGGTGATAACAATAACGTAGGATTTCCGTGGCTCATAATCTGAACCCCCTTATCGCAAGCGTTCCGTGGTAAATTCGAGGAAAAATCCGGTACATACAATTTATTCTGCGCCAGGGTAGTAATATGCCTATAAGTCAGGTCGAGTACCTGCTTGAATTCGAGATTTTAATTCACGTGTCCTTGGTTCAACTCCTGGGTGTTTCTTTCAAGATCGTCAGGGATGATGGTAACCGGCGGCGGATATACCGGGGGTGCGTGGGGTTGGCAGTGGGTTCTCCAGGTTCTGCTGCGTATGTCCTATAAACAAAATATAAGAATTTATTGACAGTGAACTGTAGCATTAAACAACGGATACCTGACAACCAGCAGACTTGATAGCGAACAACTAGGAAAAAGCCCGCGCAATCCTGGTGTGCTTCCCTTATTCGCCCTTCCTTTATCGTTGCGCCAGCTTGACCACTTAGCGCTCGCCTTATATTTGTCTTTTTTCTATCTCGCACATCTTACCTGCCAACCCAAGCAACCCCCTTTGGCCCTTCCTATCGAGAGGCTCAACAACATCATGCATCATGTCCACCGTCATACTTTCGAGGGCCAGGTGAGTCTTGACAAGCTGTCCAGGTAATTTGGCTTTCAACCATTGCAACCTCGCGTGCAAGTTGTCGTTCCGGAGCGTCATCGGTGGGTATAGGAGTGGGAGAGAGCGATGGTTTGGTGGTGTGTTCAAGCCGGTATAGGTACTGGGTCTTCCATGCGTATGTCTTTCGTATACTGAGCAGAGGGTTCCTGTTCCGTGTGGAAAAGCAATTAGTAGCTTTGCACTGGAAATAGATACCAGAAACGAGCTGCAGAACACAGTAAGTGTAAATGCCTGCCATCGGTTTTTATATGGTCGCCCGCAAAAGCACATAAATTGGTGAATCGTTCTAGGTAACGTCAGGATATGCGCAATTGCTAGATAGTTCCAACAGCTCGTCAATAACGGACGAGCCAGTCGTCATGATTGCTTACGGTTCAACCTCTCTTCTTTCTGATCCACTCCACGTTCAGTCCCTCTTATCTCTCTCTCAGTCCACTCCTTTGCTTTCTCGTGTGCTTCTGTGGCGACTTTCCTCTCTTGCTGTCTTGCCATCTTGCATCCTGTTCTATTTTCTGGGTCGGAATGTTCAGCTCTACTATACTGTGCTGCTACCAAAATATCTTTGCAACTTTCAGCAACCGGCTCCCAACCATCAAGAGTACTTGCTAATAGGGAAAGCTAACTCCTGCTATATGCTTCAATTTTTGGAAGGGGGGGAGGGCGTAGCTGCAATGAGCATAGTTCTTTGTTGAAACACTGATATAAGTGCATATGAAACTTACAAAGACGACCTAAAGAAATACACAGAAGAGGAAGGATAATAAGGAAATAGTAGTGACACTGGAGGTACTGGTCATTATTGTAATGACGGTGTAGATAATTATCGTTGTATCCAGACGTTGTAAAGGCGTTTGAACACTCAGCTATGATGATGATGGTAATAGGCCATCCTCAGGAAGTCTGGTTGGATCCAGAGGAAGCCCTATCAGCTCTATTTGCAGCCTAATACCAAGCTCCCTATTCGTCCCTCGAGCGCAGAATAAGAAAATACTATAAAAAAAGGAAATATGAAAAAATATAAAAGTAATAATAATCCTGAAAACAAGAAACCCATTTTCCTAGGTTGTAACTGCAGCTCCCCAGGATCTGAATATTGTTTGCTAGTTCTGAATCTCCTCCGGTCGTCCTGGGTCTCCTCACCTGGTTCTGAATCTCCTCCCGTGGTCCTGGATTTCCTCACCTGGTACCGAATCTCCTCTCTAGTTTCTATCTGGATCGTTCTGTATAATGACCCATATTAGTGAGGGCATCTACTTTAGAGAGAAGATGTATTACCACCGGTATAATATTTGGAGATCTATATTTGGACACCTATGAGTGTAAATGTTGGGAAAATATCCGCATCTGATCAGAGATGTCTATATCATATGACGGCCCCGTTGCTCTTTTCCCTACCTCTGCTTCTGCCTCTTCCTCTCCATTGCTTCCACCAAAGTCTCTTCCCGTAGTTCGGGTGCGGCATCCACCATCTCCAAAGATGCCTGTATTCTCTCTTTTCTGCTTCTCCTTCTGCTCCCCCTTTACATCCCCTAGAAGCTTTGCAATCTCGGGTGATCTGCTTTGCCCTTTGCTTTTAGCTTTGCAACCTCCTCTCCTAGGAAAAAGAACAAAGATGTGAAATGGGTGAAGTGGTTGGGAATAATCATGGACGAGAGTCTGGCGTTCAAGGAACATTGGAAAGCCCGAATCAAGAAGGCACGAGCCATGCTCGTACAATTCAACGGGTTAGGAAATTCTCAATGGGGGATCAGTGCCACCAGTTGGAGGCAGATCTATACCAGGATGATCCGAGCAATAGCCTTGTGGGGGTCAGAGCTTGGATGGAGAGGACAAAAGGAGTGGGAAAAGGAGTTCGAACAACTGCGGCCCTGAAGAAATGTGTTAATGCGACACATGGATCCAAGATCGAGCTGGTCAGTCAGATTGCGGGGTGGAATCACCAAGAATGGCACTGGACGCGGCACAGGCCAGACTCTTTGGAAAAATCATGCGGGACACCACCACTATCGGTGATCTGATGATGGAGGATGGGACGGGAAGAAACAATAAGGCAGGGAGAGCATGGGATGATTTTAGTCAAGAGTATACTGTCGGTCCTGACGGATTTATCTCCGTCTTGACAGCAATCCAAAGCAAGGCAGGTATACTGAAAGAGGAGGGACACGAGAAACTGAGTCTTGGAGGTAGAGTGGAAAAGGTGGAAATTCCGGAAGTGAAACTCCTCACACAAGCGGATTCCAAGGCAGAGGTATGGACGGAAGCCATCAACCAAGCCAGGGAATACTGCCAGGTAACGGGGATATACACCGATGGAAGTATGAGCGAGGATGGGGTAGTAGGTGCAGGATGGTACGTGGAAGGAGGAAAACAGTCGGGGATGACAACACTAGGCAAGCTGGCAACGGTGTGGGACGGGGAAGTGTGCGGAGTGAGAGGGGCACTTGAGGATGCACCAAGCGAAACCAACGTTCTCATCCTATCGGATTCACAAGCGGCGATCGCGGCAGTGAAAAAGGCAGGAAAAACAGGAAAAGCCAGGACAGCAGACCTACGAAAAGTGATGATGGAAATCAAAGAGAGGCAATCCAGACTGGGACCTAACGCGGTATCCTTCGGATGGGTCAAGGCCCACAATGAAGTACACGGCAACGAAAAGGCAGACCAACTGGCCAAACAAGCCACCACGGTTTACCCAGAAGAACCCCAGATCACGGAAGGAGGGTTGAAACAGGCGTGGAAAAGGAAGAGGGAAGAAGAGAGAAGAGTGAAAGACGCGGGAATGGGAAGGGTCGTGAAATGGAACAGGAAGGCTAGAGTCGCATACGTTCAATGTCGCACCGGGAAAGGCAACCTACAAGCCTGGCGCCACAAGATCGGAAAAGCTGAGAACTCGGAATGCCGGAAGTGTAAGAGATATGCGGAGACAGGCAAGCACGTAGCCTTGGTCTGTACGCATGGAGAGGATATCGGACGGAGGTGGAGCACATGGGAAGATATGGACGATAGGGCGAGGTGGGCTAGGAAGGAGCAGGATGGAGAGAGATTTTACACGGTGGATCTGGTGGAGACGTTTTTCTCTATGATCGATCTGCGTTGATTTCCTGTTTTGCGAACGATTCTGTAAAGGGAGGGCCGGTAGGGGCGTGGTGGCGGAGGAATTCATATTTGTACGGGGAAGGGCTGGTAGGGGCGTGGCGGAGGAAGCATACATTTATTCGGGGACGGACCGGTAGTGGGTGTGGCGGTGGAAGGGGGTATTTCTTTGGACATCTTCTTGGTTTGGCAGGCTGGACGTTTATGTAGCCCGTTTTCCCGTGGGTGTACCTAACCTTTAAAGGGGAGGGAACGGGGGCGCCGCATAGCCTTAGGCTGATTAGGCGTATAGACTCCAAAAAAAAAAAAAAAAAAAACCTCCTCTCCTGTGGTTGCCAGAATTGTCTCCATTGACCTTCCCCGTGTGCGCTCGGTGAAATCAGCGAAGGTGGTCGTTGTATCTTTTCGCCTCTTTCTTGCACCTCTGGAGCTCGATATCCTCCCCACTTCACTCTTGCTCCATCTTACCTATGTTCGTAAGCACCTCCACTTTATTCTTCACTGTTTCTACCTCCGCCTCCAGCCTCTCATTGTTGCCCATCAACTCCTTGATATCTCCCTCCCTTACCTCTACCTTCTCCAACTCCTCCTCGAAGCCGCCGACTAAGCCTGAGAGATCTTTTTTTTCCTGATATATTGCCATAAGCTGTTCCTTAATGTCATCGCCTCTTTCTCCCATTATACACTCTACCATTCTCCATGCACCGTAGCCCTCGATTAACTGAACCATATTATTCATGCAGAATGCTGCTAACTCCCTCCATCACCGCTCAGGAGACCTATTGGGTTGTTTACTCATAGCCCTTTTCTAACTCCACCTCATCCCTTGAGTCCAGACATCCCTGTGGGTTGCCTTTCGCCATACACGGGCTGTGATTGAGCCCTTCACCCTCTGGTTGTGAGCCTCCGGGTAAGGCACCCCAATCGTCATCTGAATCATCACCCCCGACAATCTCTTTCTCTCCTCTTCAACTACCTCCAACCCGTTCACCTTCCTTGTACCCTCTTTACCGGTTATGGAGCCTTACTCGTAACTTTTGGGTCGCCGCTGGAGTATGAATTTGCCTTTCTTAGGCTCTGGTGGCATGAACTTTGGTGGAGTATTTGACTTACTGGGCGTACAAAGCTGGTGTTGTGATCCACCTGCTTTCCTGCTTTGCCCTTCCCCCGACTTCGGCATTGTTTTTAACGCTATATAATTATCTCTTTTGTGCCGGTTCAAATTAGAACCTCAGTTGCAACCAATAACCCATTGTAACGTCACAGTCCTTAAGGGGGGTTGCCCAGTCTAGCTGAAGAGCAATGAAGTCTTTCTCTGGGGGATTTGGTAGCTCTTAGGTAATCGTGGCATAAATAAGGTATTCTTACTCACCCTCTGTCGAATGCTGTAAATTCCGACGTCAGAATCCCACTTGTTGTCGAGATCAACCAAGCGGGCACGTCCTGCATGGTGTTATCGGTGAATCACTGACGCATGTCCAAATCCGCCTTGTTCACAACATAACGTGCTTGGAACAGAAAAGACTTGATCCATACAGCGGTCTTTCAAGTTTGCTATTTGAAATATAGTTGATTTCCCGGTGTGGCCATGGTGGGGTAAAGCCTTGGTAAGCACAAAGCCATGATTTTCTTTCTGCTCTCATATCGGTAATGCCCTTGACATGAAGTGGGTCTTTTCCCAGTCCGTATACATTAGAGTGGTGACATGAAAAGCGGTAGAAGCTTGGCTTGGACTTGGTATTTAATCTTTGATGACAAACGCCGTTACTCAGGTATTTGAAGCCGATAGCTTCTGTAACTGAACTGGTTATGAAAATAAGAATAGATTGCTTACTTGGTGATGTAGACCTTTGAATACCATGGGAGATGAAAGATATTTGCCGTGGAAGACGAATGAAACACGTTTTCCAATAGACCAAGTTTGACGAGCAGGCTTCTGGTTTGTATGTGAGGAATATTTCTGAAAACGCCTATTTGTCTATTTTCTCGCATCATATATGGGCATCTGCAGGTCTGTCATGGCCCTTAGGGTCGGAGAATCCCCATGTTCTTTGTCCATTCGTGATTGTTTCCACTGTTGCGCAGGTCTAAGACCAGAGATTCCCTTTCCAGGGTCTTAGGAATGTTGAGATTATCCATGTGTGTCAGAATAGAGGGGTTGGCTTTAACAGTGTGAATAGGAGGGGCTTTGGGCATTGAGTGTAGAGGGAGTATTCCAAGATGTAAAGGGGTATCGAAGATATAGTAGACACCCAGAGCTCATAACCTGATAGAACACTCAGATCTGGATTAGGGGGTAGTAGCATGTGTTCTTGTTATCTTTAGCTAAAGAGGAGGTGAGGATTGAATCAAGGCCCTTTGTCTATACAATGCGAAGGAACAAATAGAACGCCCTTCACACGTCAAAAGGCTGCTTTTCCTTCCTCATTGTGCG
>Ga0307511_10004105_pt1 | contig 14878 bp, 10 predicted proteins | sample 13_EM_MG_FD_200266 | JGI IMG/M metagenome (GOLD analysis project Ga0307511, IMG submission 200266) | Populus trichocarpa ectomycorrhiza microbial communities from riparian zone in the Pacific Northwest, United States - 13_EM | ecosystem: Host-associated > Plants > Roots > Unclassified | place... | reverse complement strand
TTCTTGTCTTCCAAGTCCCATTCATGTCTCGGGTCGGAGAAAAACAGCATCGACTGCTCCGGCCCGGTAGCCCGCACGACTATCCAACCGCCGGGGACGAGAAGACGAAAGGTGTAACCATCTATGCTCTCAAATGTGCGCGGATACTTTTTTGGTTCGTCGGTCAATTCCATCCTCCACGGAGTAACTGCGGGCGATTACTTGAAGTCGCGAAATAGTTCGCCCGGCGGCACTCCCAACGCCTTCGCGATCGTCAGGACGTTGACGACAGCCGGATTCCGTTCGCCGCGTTCGATCATGCCGATGTAGTTGTGATCTAGTCCGGCAGCGTCTGCTGCATCGTTTTCAAAGGCGGCAAGAAGTTCGAAAACCATTGCCACATGATCAGCCTGCACATGTTCCACTACAACTTCATCCGCATTCACCAGACGATCCGCTGCACCCCGGCGATGGCGGCTTCGTAACCCCGCTGACGAAGTGAACTGCCTGCGGTCGCCGGAGCCATGCGGGCACGCCGGCATGTGGTTGCGAGCGCTTCGATGTCGGCGGAGAAAAACAGAAGATCGGGTATCGGGCCGGAGCCCGATACCCGTTCCTGGAGAAATTACGGGCAGGTGCTTCCGCCGCTGACGGCACCCTGAATCAGGATGTCGCCGGGATCGACGGAGGGGTTGTTCGCGGAGATGAAGTCTTCGATCGCGCCGCTTGTGTACCCGTTGATCTTGATGTTGCCGAGGTCTTCTTCGATGTTGATCCGGAAGTTCGGCGGACCGCTCAGAGAGAACCAGGTTCCGCTGACGGTGTTCGCCAGCGCTCCCGCTCCGCCGATCGTGAGGACCGCGCAGGGATTGTCGCCGCCCTGGGTACCGGTGATGGCATTGATCGCGAAGCCATCCGAGGCGTCGGGGTTACTGAGGCTGTTGCTCTGAATCACCACGTTGCTGCTCGTCGATCCCTGACCGCTGACGAAGAGGATGCCATCGGCATCGACGTGTTGAATGCTGTTTCCGGTGACGTTCGCGCTGAACGTGCCGCCCGCACCAAACGCGTTGAGCCGGATGCCGTCGCAGCCGCCGCCGCAGTTGGCCTTTGTGATCGTGTTCCCGGTCACGCTGCCGCTGACTGTGCCGCTGCCGCCTGTCTTGCCGACCGTGATGCCATTCGAACCGTTGATCTTGTTCTGAATGGGGTTGTTGTTCGTGATGGCATACGTCATCGCGCTACCGGCAGCAGGAACGCTGATTCCGTTCGTATTCCGGAACGAGGAGCCGTTGATCGTTACGTTCATCGTCGACGTATCGCCCGAGGTGGCCGTGACGCCGTTTCCGAACAGCCCGTTACCGGCAAGCGCGTCCCCGAATGTCGACGTCTGGATGTTTACGGTCATGTTGGCCGTCAGACGGGACGAGGCGAAGACGCCGCTGCTGGTGGCGGTGGCCTTGTTGAACGTCGAGCTGGTCACGTTGAGCGTCGCCGTGCCGGTGTTGTTTTCGACGTACAGCATCCCCGAACCGCCGGTGTCGTTGTTGTGGATGTTGCAGCCGGTGACGGCGATCGTTCCGGTGTTGTTCAACAGGTTGATGGCGACCTCATTCAACCCGCTGCCGATGTTCTGCACCTCGGTATTCGAGATCGTCAGTCCGGCCACGCCAGTGCCATTGATACCCATCTGCGTGGAGCCGCTGACGAACAGACGGTCCAGCGTCGTTCCACCGGTAACGCCGTTGAGGAAGATCGGAGCGTTGCAGGTGGTGTTGCCGACCGAGACGTCGTTCTTGCAGTTGACCGTGCTGCCGTCCGTCGTCGTTGCGTTGTTGAAGAACATGTTCTTTAGCGTGACGTTCGCGGCGTTGATGAACTCCGCGCCGCGTTGCGTGGTGCTCTGGATCGTGCCGCCGGTGCAATCGCCTGCGCCGATGTGAGTTGCATCGCAGAGACCGCCCGTGCCGTTCACAGTGAAGCTGCCCGAGCCGGTGAGCCCGCTGACGGTGATGCCCTTCGTCGCGCCGTTAGCGCTGATCTTCGTGAAGCTGAAGCCGCCCGTTGCGGTGGTGACGCTGACGGCCTTGCCGGTCGTCGATGAGACCGCGCCGAACGAGAAGTTCGTGGTGCCGCTGCTCAGGACGGACACGGCGTCGCCGGTCGTGGTGGAGACATTGCCGAACGACGCGGTAGACGCGCTCGTCGTGCCGTTGAAGTTCACGCCGCCGCCTGCGCCGCCTCCGTTCACGGTGATGTTGCCGAAGGAGAAGGTGCCGCTGTCACCTGAGAAGTTGACGGCCGAGGTCCCGACGCCCGCGGTCGAGGTGATGTCGAGATCGGTGACGATGAGACCGCTCTTCGAGGTCGCGATCAGCGTGCTGCCGCTGCTGTTGCTCATGTTGAAGCCGCGCGCCGACGAGTTGTTGTTCATCGTGACCGGCGAGTTGCTGAGGGTCGGACGCGGCTGATTCACAGCCGGCCGCGGCGCCAGCGTTCCCTGGGCCGGAGTGCCGATGCCGAAGAGGGCATCGAAGCTCGGCGCCGTCACACCCTGACCGATGATCGAGCTACCCGCGTTGAGGGCGATCGGTCCGACCAGATGCGTGCTGGCGTCGCTGATGAAGATGTTGGCGTTAGCGGCCGCGCCGATGTTCGCCAGTGCCGTGGCGATCGTGCACTCGTTGCCGAGCGTGCAGTTGCCGGCGCCGGCGACCTTCGTGAAGTAGATGGCCGGACCGGCCACGTTGAACGAGACCGTCACGTAGGCTCCGCTGACTCCCGGCGGTGGGTTGCCGTTGTCTGAGACACGGTACTGGAATGACGCCGTTCCGCCGGCCGACTGCGGCACCGGCGTGAAGGTGAAGCTGCCATTGGCGTTGAGGGCCACGGAGCCGTTGACCACGTTGATCGGCGCGGTGTCAATTGTGATCGTCGTGCCGGCCTCGAGGTCGCTGCCTCCCAGCTTGCCGATCGGATAGCTGATGGGGATGCCTGCCTGTGCCGGGAGGCCGGCGAAGGCAAGCGCGGTCGGCGCATCGTTGACCGCCGTGACGTTGATGGTGCTGATGACCGTGTTGCTCAGGTTGTTCGAGGCCGAGCCGTCATCGACCTGGAAGACCACTGTGCGCGCGGCCGTCGTCGGGTCGTCCGACGTGTTCGTGTACTTCACGCTGCGCAGCGCGGACTGGTAGTTGGCGACTGACGACGTGCCGCTGAGAGTCAGCGTTCCGTTGCTCGTGTTGAAGCTACCGCTGATGCCGAAGGCCGGCGTGAACGAGAGCACGTCCTGCGCGCTGTTGTAGCCGGTCGTGATCTGGATCGTTGCGCCGGTCAGGTTCGCCGAGTCGGCGTCGCTGACCGTGATGACCGAGTTGATGACCGAGGCCGGATCGTTCTCCGTGTAGTTGAGGGTCGAGCCGTTCGCGAGCTGCGGCGCGTCGTTCACTGCCACGACATTGATCGTCGACGTCACCGGCGCGCTGAGGTTCGTGCCGTCATTGACCTGCCACGTAACCGTTCGCAGCAGCGTCGACGGACCTTCGGAGGTGTTGCTGTACATCACCGACCGCAGGGCGGCCTGGTAGTTGGCCACCGTGTCGGTGCCGGTCAGCGTGAGCGTGCCGGTTCCCGGAGCGAAGACGCCGGTGATGTTTGCAGTGTTCGTGAAGGAGAGGACATCTTGCCCGTTCGCGTAGTTGCCGGTGATCTGGACCGTCGCGCCGACCAGGTTCGCCGAGTCGTTGTCAGTGACCGTGATCGAGTTGTCGATGACCGTTGCCGGATCGTTCTCGGTGTAAGTCAGCGTGCCACCGGCCGTTACCACCGGCGCATCGTTCACCGCGTTGATCGTGATCGTGACCGTGGCCACGTTCGAATCGGCCGAGCCGTCGTTGGCCTTGTAGGTGAAGACATCCGAGGTCGTCTCGCTGCCGTCGTGGACATAGGTGAACGAACCGTCGGCGTTGAGGACGAACGACGCAGCGTGCGCAGGACCGCTGACGAGGATTGCGGTCAGCGTCGGTGAGTCGGGATCGGTGTCATTGCCGAGGACGCCCGGTGCCACGGCGTTGATCGTGCCGCCCTCGTTCACTGCGTAGTTGTCGTTGACTGCGACCGGCGGATCGTTGACCGGCGTGATGGTGATCGTCACCGTGGCGATGTTCGAATTCGCCGAGCCGTCGTTCGCGCGGTAGGTGAACGAGTCAGATGTGGTCTCGCTGCCGTCGTGCACGTAGTTGAACGAGCCGTTCGGATTCAGCGTGAACGAGGACGCGTGCGCCGGACCGCTGACGAGGATCGCCGTAAGCGTGGGCGAATCGGGATCGGTGTCGTTGCCGAGGACGCCCGGCGAGACGACGTTCAGCGTGCCGCCTTCATTGACGCCGTACGAATCATTGACCGCCGTCGGCGGATCGTTGACCGGCGTGATGGTGATCGTCACGGTGGCGATGTTCGAGTTCAGCGAGCCGTCGTTCGCCCGATACGTGAAGCTGTCGGTGAGCGTCTCGCTGCCGTCGTGCACGTAATTGAACGAGCCGTTCGGGCTCAGCGTGAACGACGATGCGTGCGCCGGACCGGTCACCAGAACCGCGGTCAGGGTGGGCGAGTCGGGGTCGGTGTCATTGCCCAGCACGCCTGGTGCGAAGATGTTCAACGTCCCGCCTTCGAGCACGCTGTACGGCCCATCGTTGACGGCCACCGGCGCGTCATTGACCGGCGTGATGGTGATGTTCACCGTGGCGATGTTCGAGTTCAGAGAGCCGTCGTTCGCGCGATAGGTGAAGCTGTCGGACGTCGTCTCGCTGCCGTCGTGGACGTAGTTGAACGAGCCATTCGGATTCAGCGTGAACGACGATGCGTGGGCTGGACCGGTCACCAGCACGGCGGTGAGGGTGGGCGAGTCCGGATCGGTGTCGTTGCCCAGCACGCCCGGAGCCGGTGTGTTCAGTGTGCCGCCCTCGGCAACGGTGTAGGTGTCGTTGTTGGCCACCGGTGCGTCGTTGACCGGGGTGATGGTGATCGAGACGGTGGCGATGTTCGACAGCGCAACGCTGTCGCTCGCCCGGTACGTGAAGCTGTCCGAAGTCGTTTCGCTGCCGTCGTGGATGTAGGTGTACGAGCCGTTCGGGTTGAGCACGAACGACGACGCGTGTGCCGGCCCGGTGACCAGGATCGCGGTGAGCGCGGCCGGGCCGTCCGGATCGGTGTCGTTGGCAAGCACGCCCGGGGCGATCATGTTGATCGTGCCGCCCTCGGCGACCGTGGCGGTGTCGTTGTTCGCGACCGGCACGTCATTGACCGGTGTGATGGTGATGTTGACCGTGGCGATGTTCGAGGTCGCCGAGCCGTCGGAAGCGCGGTAGGTGAAGCTGTCGGAAGTCGTTTCGCTGCCGTCGTGGACGTAGTTAAACGAGCCGTTCGCATTCAGTGTGAACGATGACGCATGAGTCGGTCCGGTCACGAGGATGGCAGTGATCGGGTCGAGGTCCGGATCCGTGTCGTTCGTCAGGACGCCCGGGGCGGCTACGTTCAGCGTTCCGCCCTCGGCGACTGTGTAGGTGTCGTTGTTGGCTACCGGCGGCCGGTTGCAGGTCGGCAGCGCGGGCTCACCAACCGGAAGCGATGGCGCGGCAGGCGAGCAACTGTTGGAGGTCGTCGGGAAAAGACCGACCGGCGAGCCGTTGGTGGGGAACGACGTGCCCGACGTTGAAAGCGTCGTGCAATAGGTGAGCGTGATGGTTCCCTGCTGGCCGGCCGGGATCCCCGCCGTGCTGCCAACGGGGCGGACATCGCCGACGCCAACCTGCCACGTCACGGAGCTCGAGTACGAGCGGACGATGATGTCGCCGCCCTGGCGGAACGGATCGAGGCCGGCGAAATCGCCCCTGGCCCGGAGCGTCGCACCGGTCAGCGTTACCGCATTCTTGCTGGCGACCGTGATGTTTCCGCCGCGATCGCCGAGGTTCGATCCCGAGGCAGAGATGGCATTGCCGTTGGCCGTGGCAGCGCCGTTGGTCGAGATCACCCGCACGTTGCCGGAGATGTCGTGGACCAGGCTTCCGCCGTTTGCATTGACCGAGAAGACCGACGAGAGCGCCGGATCGGGACCCAGGATCGTGATGTCATTTGCTGCGAAGAGATCGGCCTGCATCGCGCCGGTCGTTCCCTGGAACGTCGAGTCGGCGCGAATGACGCCGAAACGTCCGGATGTCGGACCGCTGCGGTTCACATCGCGACCGTCCACGGTGATGCTGGAACCGGATCGGATGTCGACGCGAGCGCCTGCGCCGTCACGCGAGGTCGAAGCGACAAGACCGTTGAGGCGAATGTCGCAGCCCTCGAGGGTGAGTGTTCCACCGCCCGGAATGCCGCCCTGCACCACGATGATGGCGTCGCCGGTAACGGTAAGTGCGGGCTGCGTGTGAGAGTTCGATCGGATGGTGATCGTTCCACCCTTGCTGGTGGGCAGGCCGCCAGTCAGGATCTCTCCCGTGTACTTCGCGGCGCTGTTGACCGTTGATCCCGGGCCGGCTGCCACGAGGCCACCCATCGTCATGACGCCAGCGGCGGTGACGGTGATTGTGCCTGCGGTGCCGTCACCGGCTGCGGCGGAGACGCTCGTTCCAGCCTGGAACGTGGTCGTGCCGCCGGAGATCACCGTGATCGCGCCGGCGTGTTGTCCGGGCAGCGCTCCGATGCTTCGTCCCGAGGAGATCTTCGCTCCCGCAAGACTGGCCGCCGGTCCATCGAGCTTGACGTTGCCGCCCGCCTGAATGGTGATGTCGCCGCCGTTGCCGGTGCCGATGCGGTCTTCCGCGAAGAGGCCGCTGCCGGCCGTCATCTCGAAATTGCCGCTGCTGACGAACTTCATCGAGCAGGCGTTCGAGAAGACGCTGTCGTTGCAGTTCACAGTTCCCTGAATGGTCAGGTTGCTGTTGACGGTGAACACGCCGTTGACGACATGATCATCGTCCTGCGCCGAACCGTCGAGCGCGGAGAAGTTGACCGTGCCGCTCACGGTGACGTCGGCTGCGGCGGGGAAGGCCAGCAGCACGAGCGCGAAGACGAGGAGAGAGAGGAACCGCGACTTCACAAAATGAGTCATGGATCGATCCTTTCGTAGGCCGGTGAGGGACGCCGTGGTTATGGAGGACCTCCCCTTGCCGAGGCGGTCAAACGAGCTTTCAGAATGATAGAGGGACGGAGATTGAAATGTCACTATACACAAGTGATGAAGAGACGTCTTCCGGTCAGAAATACAAAACAATCCACGAAGCGTAGACGCGATCGTTGCGGACGCTGTGAATAACAAAAATGCAACTCTATGACGTGTGAAATGTGGACGCTGATTACGTGTCCACGTACACTGTTTGTCATGAAGAACATCACCTTAGCCTTGGATGAAGAGACCCTTGAGGCGGGTCGCACCTATGCCAGCCGGCATGGCACCACACTCAATGCCCTGGTGCGGCAGTTGTTGGTTCAGACGGTCGTGGCAGACGGGGAGGCCGCCGTCGCCGAGATGTTCCGGCTGATGGATGCCCATCCCGGAAACTCGAATGGCCGTGGTTGGACGCGGGAAGAGCTGTATGACCGCTAAGGTCTTCCTCGACGCCAACATCCTTGTCTATGCGCAGGACATCGCATCGCCGGATAAGCAGAAGCGCAGCCGCGAACTGATCGCCCGACTCAGCGGCTCGGGATCGGGCGTGATCTCGACGCAGGTAATGCAGGAGTTCTTCGTCGTTGCCACGCGCAAGCTCGGCGTTCCTCCGCTGGCAGCCAAGGCGGTGCTCAAAACATTTTCCGTTTTCGAGACCGTGGTTGTCGGGCCGGCACTCATTCGCGAGGCGATCGACTGCTCCATCCTGAATGGAATCTCGTTCTGGGATTCGCTCATCGTTGCCGCTGCCGCGAGCGCCGGTTGCAACGTGCTCTACACCGAGGATCTGAACGCTAGTCAGATCATCATGGGCGTGAAGGTTCAGAACCCGATGGCCTGAGCCGTCTACAATACTTCCCGCATGGATGTCTTCCCCCTCCGTCCGCGCGAAGTGTTCGATGAGCTGTCGAAGACCGTCGTCGGACAGGACGAGGCCATTCGCGAGCTGTCGGTTGCCATCGTCAAGCACCTCGTCGGCCATCCGGCGCCGAACATGCTCCTCATCGGCAACTCGGGGTCGGGGAAGACGACGCTCATGCGCGCCGTCGAGCAGTTCCTGGCCAGCCGGCCCGATCTGAGTCACTCCGCGAACGTCATCCGCATCAACGCCAATGTTCTCGCCGAAGAACATCAGGGATATGGGCGGGCGGTCCTGGGACGGCTCTTCGCCAACGCCAGAAGGATCCTCGGGGCGACTGCGCCGATGCCCGATCTTCTTCGCTCCGTCGAGCACGGCATCGTCTTCATCGATGAAGTGGACAAGATTCGCGCCCAGGTCAGCGGCGAAGCGAACGTGCGCGGCATCGTGGCGCAGGAAGCGTTGCTGACGCTGATGGAGAACGAGAACGTCGAGTTCGAAGTGAACGGCATGACCTTCGGCGTGAATTCGTCCGGCGTTCTCTTCATCGTCGGCGGGGCATTCGAAGAGTTGTACGAAGCTGTTTTCCGCCGCGCCACGATCGGGCAGGACGTCGCGCCGATGAAGCCGATCGTCGTCGTCTCGGCCTCGGGGGAAGTGCGCGAGGAGTTGCCGTTCCATCTGCGCGACTACCTCAAGTACGAGGATCTGTTCCGCTACGGCATGACGCCGCAGTTCGTGTCGCGGTTCGAATCGATCGTCGTGCTCAACGATCTCGCCGAGTCCGATCTTGCGCGGATTTTTGTCGAGCCGGAGGCTTCGATCTTCCGCACGTCGCGCGCCTACTTCCAGCGTTTCGGCATCGATCTGCAGATCACGCGCGGCGCTTTGATCGCCATCGCCTGGGATGCCGCGCGCCAGAAGCGCCTCGGCGCGCGCGCGTTGCGCGAGACGTTCCGTCGCGTGATCGGCCATCTCGAGTTCGATCCCGCAGACGCCGGCTCGCGCATCCTCACGATCGACGAGAACCTGGTCAAGCAGACCATCGCCGGCCGCGAGCAGGGAACGGCCCGGGCTCGATGACGCGCGTCACGTTCGCGATCGCGCTGTTGCTCGCGGTGCCGGCGGCGGCGAAGACAGTCTTCGTCGACAACCGCGCCGTGGCGCCTGGCCAGGGAACGCGGCAGTGGCCGTTCGCCGCACTGGCATCGGCGGCGTCGTCGAGCGCGCAGGGCGACGTGATCTACGTCGCGGAGTCGGGAGCGCCCTACACCGACAGCATCGTCTTGAAGAAAGGCCAGATCCTGGCGGGATCCGCCTTCGGGCTCGACGCCGTCCGCATCGAGCTTCACATCGAGCCGGGCGAATCCATTCCAGCCGTGCAGGGGCCCGGGCCGGAGATCCGCGGCACGATCACGACCAGCGGCGACAACGTGATCGCCGGCTGCATCCTTGTCGCCGCAGCGATGCCGGGCATCAATGGCTACAACGTCACGGGAACGCTCGATGTGCGCAACGTCTGGTTCAAAACGTCGAAGGGCGGCTTCGCAGTTTTCCTGCAGGACCAACATGGCAATGTATCGATTTCCGGCGGCTCCGTCGAAGCGACGCAGCAGGGGAGCGGACTCGGGATCGCAGGCGGAGAAGGGACGATCTCCGTTGACCGTTGTCCGATCTCCGGCGATTTCACCAACGCGTTGCGAATCATCAAGCGCCGCCTCGGCGCAATCACATTCCGACGCGGGACGAAGCTGCGCGTCGAAGGTGCCGGCGACGACGCCATCGTTCTGCGCGATCTCGATCGGGATGCACCGCTCATCTTCGAGGATGTAGTTAATGTCCGCGGCCGCCGGCGCGGTCTCGTCATCAGCAACGTCGCCAAGCTTACTCTTGGCGGTGCATCGACTCTCAGCACGACGAACGGCGCCGCGCTCGATGTGCGCGATTCCGGAGTCGAGCTCTCGTTCGAATCTGTCTCAGCCGCCGGTGTTGCGCCGGGCACGCTGGACGAAGGGATCGTGCTCGATCGCGTGCACGGCCACGTCACCATCACCGGCGTGGAAGGCAAAGTAGGCAGCGGCGGCGCCATCCTGCACGCGCGCAGCAACGGAATCCGCGTCGCGCAAACGAGCAACGTTCGCATCGCCGGAATCACCCTCACCGACAGCGGCGTGCTCACGCCGGCGAAAGGCGCTCGCTGCGCCGGCACGTTCGACGTCAACTCCACTGCCGTCTGCCGCGCCGCGTTGTACTTGCGACACGTCACGGATTCGACATTCGAAAACATCGTCGTCGACGGTGGCGGTGCGATGGGGATCAATGCGAACAACATCCGCGACGTGACGTTCTCCGGCCTCGATGTCCGCCGCGCCGGCGACGAGACATTCGAAAGCGGGGCGCTGCTGCAGGAGATCGGCGGGACAGTCACGTTCAATCGATCGACGTTTGCCGACAACGCCGGAAGCGAGATGCTGGTGGAGCAGCGCTTCAATAACGGAACGCTCGTCCTCGATCGTTGCACGCTCTCCGCGCCGCAACGCCCGGAGATCGCCAAACAGGTGCTGGAGATCCAGTCGTTTGGCGCGGCGCATGTCAGTGTCGCCGTTCGCAACTCCGATCTTCGCGACAGCATCGGCTCGGCCATCGATGCGACGGCCGCGGAGAACAGCACGCTCACGCTGTCGGTCATCGATACAACGATGCAGCATTTCGGAGACCGGATCATCGCTGCTGCGGCACGTCAGTCGTCGCACCTCGGCGTAACGATTCACGGCAGCCAGTTCGCAGCGCCAGCCGTCCGCGAGCGGGCGTGGATCGAGATCAGCGGCTCCGATGTCGCAACGATCTGCGCAGACGTCGCGGCCAACCGCTTCACAGCTCCCGAGGGGAAAGCGATTCGTCTCGCGGCGTCGGCGCACTCGAAACTTCAAGTCGTCGGGACGGGCGGCGCGGACGCTCGCGCGATTGCCGCTGCCATGGCTGCCGCGAACGGCGGCGCGCCAGTCGTCATTGATGCCGGCGGTGCGATGGCCGTCACACTTTGCCAGTGACTGAGACGCGAAAATGACGCTCCGTTCGCGAAGGTGATACCATCCCCCCGTCCCCGGTCCCTGCGTGCAAGTTCGCGTAAAGAAATGACTTAAAGATGTAATGAGAGGCAAAACTATGCAGCTAACGGTCGTTCATCGTCGTGATTTCCTGAAACTGGCCTCGGTCGCTGCCGTCGGTATCGCATTCAGCGAAAGGAACTTATTCGCGGCATCGAGCTCCGGAATCGTGCCTCTGATCGGTGTCGGTTTCGCTGCATCGCTGCCCCAGGATGGGTTCTCCGTATCGATGATCGATGCGTCTTCGATCCTCAGTCCGGATCCGGCGTTCATCCGCCGGGCGGCCCGTATCAGCGTCGTCGGAAGTGCGCGTGCCAAAGCGCGCGTGGGCGCTGAGGGCGGCGTTGGCGTGGATGCCTACTTCCCGATCACAGGCCGCGAGCAGGAGAAGTTCCCGCGCTTCTCGTTCTGGTCCGCCAACGGTGACTCTACCGGCGGCCGGACCTCGTTCCGGATGCCTGCTCTGGCAACGACAGGCCTCTCGTTCGTCGTCCGCCGTATCCGACCGACGAATGTCAAAGCCCAAACGACTTCAGTGCCGGCACTGGAAACGGAGATCTCTCCGATTACGCTTTCCCTCGGCAACGTCGACGGCCCGAAGCTGACGCGCGGCGTCTATGCCTTCGCCCTTCGCGAAGAGGACGGCGACTCCGCGCCGAATTGGAATCGCACGACGCTGATCAACCAGAACGGCCAGTACTCGCTCTCCGGCACCGGCGTGACGTACCTCCTCATGCAGATCGACTACGACGAGGAGCAGGTAGCCCCCGCGGCGCCAGGACGCGGCCGGGCTTCTCGCCACTAACGAATCAGACAAGCGTTTCGAGGAGGATTCGCGCGTGTGACACGCGAATCCCCTCAGCGCTCTGGTAGTCCTTCGTTCCCACCGCTGATATCTGCCACGCCTGCGCTTCGGGGAACTTCGCCTTCAGATAGCGAAGACTCGGGTCGATGGCCACATCACCCCACTTGCATTCGACAAGAAGCAACGGTTTCGTTCGTTCAGCGACGACGAAATCGACCTCGCGGCGCTCGACGTCCCTGAAGTAGCGAAGCTCCAGATCGCGGCCCTTCGTGTCCTGTTCGAAGTGAACCCATTTCAGTAGATGCGATGCCACAAGGTTTTCGAACCTGGCGGCATCCTCGGGCACGACGGCCCAATCGAAGTGGTAGTGCTTCTGCTCTTTTTTCACTGCGCGAATCCGAGGCGCACCGAAAGGAGCCAGACGGAAAACCGCGTGCAGCCTTTCCAGCGCTTGAATCCAGGACGACAAGGTCTTGTGGCTGATCTGCAGATCTTCGCGCAGTGCATTGATCGATAGCGGCGATCCGACGAGATCCGGAAGCCGCAGCATGAGGAGCTCGAGGTGACCGAGGTCCTGGATCCGCTCCAGCGAGACGACGTCCTCGCGAACCAGTCGTGTGCGGTATTCGCGAGACCAGCGTCTGGCCTGAACCTCATTGCCGCCGAGAAACGGCTCGGGGAAACCGCCGAGGCGGAGAAGCTGATCGAAACCGTCACGATCGCGGATTCGCTGTTCGGCAACCGAGAATGGGTGGAGATGAAGCAGATGGTAGCGGCCCTGAAGCGAATCACCGCCGAATCGATAGAGATCCAGCCTTCCGCTTCCTGTGACGACGATCTTCTGGCCAGAGGGACGGCTGTCGTAGATTCCCTTCAGGTAATTTCGCCAGCGGCGATATTTGTGAAGCTCATCGAAAACCCACAGCTTTCCGGCCGGCAACTCGTGTTTGAGAATCTTCTCGCGATGTTCCGAGACATCCCAATTGAGATAACCCGAGGAGGCGCCGGGAATCGAGAGAGCGAGCGTCGTCTTGCCGACCTGCCGAGGTCCGGCGACGAACACCATCTTGCGCGCTACGTCGGAGCGAATTTGCGCCGACAGATACCTTCGTTTCGGAGCCATGAGCGGTTTGCAACGATACGTATATTTTTGACTCCAGTCAAAATTACACGCACTGATATTTGACTGGTGTTAAGAATCACAGAGCTCCGAAATTCCAGTACGTGACAGCTACAATGCCCGCCGCCGATGGCTGAACCTAAGAAATCCCTCTTCGACAAACTGAAGCGTGGGCTCTTCATGACCCACACCGAGATCATCGAGAAGGTGAAGGAGTCAATGATTCCCGACCTTCCGATCGAGCAGTCCGCGATCGATGGTCTCGAAGAAGGGCTCCTCGGCGCGGACGTCGGTGCGGAGCTGACGACGTCGCTTGTCGATCGTATCGAGCAGCGCATTCGCGCCGAGCGGATCACGAAGATGGATCGCTTCACCGAGGTCCTGCGGGAAGAGGCGCGAGCCCTCATTCCGCAGCGCCAGATGTCGCCGATCGAAACATCGCGCGCCAAGCCGTTCGTCATCCTCGTCGTCGGCGTCAACGGAACCGGCAAGACGACGACCATCGCCAAACTCGCCACCCGTTTCAAGAACGAAGGGAAGTCCGTCCTCCTCGGCGCGGCCGACACCTTTCGCGCCGCTGCCATCGAACAGCTCCAACTGTGGGCCGATCGTATCGGCGTCGACATGGTCAAACACAAAGCGGGCTCCGATCCGGGAGCGGTCGCGCACGATACAGTCACGGCCGCCAAGGCGCGCGGCACCGACGTCGTCCTCATCGATACCGCCGGGAGGCTGCACAACAAATCACACCTGATGCAGGAGCTGTCGAAAGTACGGCGTGTCATCGAGAAGGAGCTGCCCGGCGCGCCGCACGAAACACTCCTCGTCATCGACGGAACGACAGGACAGAACGGCGTCAGTCAGGCCGCCGCCTTTCTCGAAGCGGCGCAAGTGACCGGAATGATCGTGACCAAGCTCGATGGCACGGCCAAAGGCGGCGTGATCCTTTCGATCATGCGGCAGTTCGACATCCCGGTGAAGTTCGTCGGCGTCGGCGAGAGCGCCGACGATCTGATTCCGTTCGATCCGGCTGCTTACGTCGACACGCTCTTCGAGTGACTGAGCGCCCACCACGCCGCGAAGACGACGCCGAACATGCCGACGATGCGGAAGACGAGCTCCGACGTCAGCCAGAAGTGCGCCGCGGCATCGCTGTAATGCTGGTCGCTCCACGTTCCCATCTGCATGGCGTATGTCGATTCGATCGAGATCACAAGGCCGATGCAGTGGGACACGAAGAGAATCACCAGCGCGATGGCCAGCCCTCGCAGATTCATCCAACGCCACGGCCGAACGTTCGATGCGAAGAGCGCCAGCAGAAGGATGATGTTGTACGTCAGTTGATCGGCGGGAATCGTGGCCGTCGGCAGCGGCGTCGCCGACGTCACGAACATCCTCCGCTCCTGTGGCACGAGCACCGCCGGCGCGAGGCGCGGATCGGCGTGAAGCAGCAGTTGCGTGGCCGGCGCGAGCAGGCGGTTGTAGGCTGGCGTGGCTGTCCACCAGACGCAAAAGCCAAGCGCGACGCCGGCGATGAAGCTAACTACCCGCAGGAGCATTGCGCGGCGTCACTCTCGAAGTCCAGATGAGGAAAAGCAAAACGGCCGCTCCGAACATCAGCGTCTGCCAGACGGCCAGGTGAAACATCTCGAAGATGTTGCGATGGTAAACGCCGAGGAGATAGAGCGAATCGATCCGGATCACGTTGAGCAATTCGAGAATCACCGCCGCAGCGATCGAACCGATGATCCGCTTCCGAATCGGCGCGTGAAAAGCCAGCATCGCCGCGCAAACGAAGACGACCGCTTCGAGTCCGTTGCAGCCTCCGCGGATGTCGACGGCA
>Ga0307511_10004104_pt1 | contig 14878 bp, 8 predicted proteins | sample 13_EM_MG_FD_200266 | JGI IMG/M metagenome (GOLD analysis project Ga0307511, IMG submission 200266) | Populus trichocarpa ectomycorrhiza microbial communities from riparian zone in the Pacific Northwest, United States - 13_EM | ecosystem: Host-associated > Plants > Roots > Unclassified | place... | reverse complement strand
AACCCAGAATTTTATCTTCAGATAAGTAATGCATGTTGCAGAATTTTGTCGAGCCTGAGACCAGAGTAAAAATCTCTCCCAGAAGGAGGCATGTGCGACTTGGTAAACTGGAGAATGCTGCTCCAACAAAACTAATGCAGCCCCTATGTACAACTGACTAGCAGCGGCTAAGTTTCAGGTTTCGACCATGTCTCAGGGCTTTTCCCTTTTCGTGGACGAGTCGGATCCCATCCAGACTAGCTTTTGACAGGCATATCTAGATGAATAGTATTGTTCATATGCTCTAGTCGCCAGTTAACTTTCGGTGGCCTCCGCTCCTGAGGTCGGCATGGTTCACCCACAACTCAAACATCCGCAATATTTGTTTAAAATTACCTCCCCGTCTGTGTGCTCTGGTATTTTTAACAACAGATCGTCTAATTACATTCGCAAGAAAAGACCAGGTTCACTATTCCTTCCTGTACCCACACAGAAGTCGATTAAGATGCAGTGCTCTAAATGAGTTACTCGCGGCACATACAGTTAATCTTATAGAGTACTGGGGTATCGTGGAAAGGGGCCAAACATAACCCCTGGTGGCTCGTGAGACTCCCACGTGAATTTTCCTGACAAAAATCTGTATATGGTATGGTAAACCACTGGTCTCATGTTTGGTCACCATTCCCGGGGTATTGGTGCTGGGGCAAATGTTTATATGTAAGTCATTTGCTCAGACAGTGTCAGTAGGTAGCTATCAAGATAAGAATCAATATGGTGGCGGAGGGAATACTCCGTGTCTCAGTTGAGCTGGGTGTTATTCATGAATAATTGGTTGCATATACATGTGTATAAAAATATACAATCAAACTTCTCCATATCCATTCCCACTTTTTCATAATTCGTACTACGTAGTAGATATCAGATATTGACTAAAATGTAACAGTGGGATGCATACTTTTGATGTCGGTCAGATATTTTGTGCCTGCCTATTTGGATTATCTATGAATAATTAGACTTCACCGGGGGGTGTTAAAAGTCCCCTGTTATGCGGAACACAGGTCAACATTTTTACTCATGCGAGAAAACCCCGAACAAGGTCAAATTTTTTCTTCCTGCATATGCGTCGAGATGAAAGAATTACAATTGCACCTGCCGTAGTCTTAGGTATTCACCTGCCGCACATCCCTGTAGAGGTCTCAGGCTCTGGATACTCATTGAGAACAACGCAGGAACAGATTTAGAGATGTCGCACGGAGTACTGTGGTGTAATATCCCTGGGCCTAGTCCGGCGATTATCAACGCCGGATGTTTTTTGAGGCGGAAAGTGAGGATCAGGTAGCCTTATGGGCAAGGCCAAAATTCTCCTTTGGTTTGGTATGAGAACGAGGCTACCTTGGTTTTACAATCCAGGTTTCGTCAACTTACCTAAATCCCGCTGCAGTGCGGCTACACGTACAGTACACGACATAAGGGCTCAGGCGCAACACGAGCATAGACCAAAATAGGGCCTAGATGCATCACCTAGGTGGCTCAAATCAATCGGAGGCAAGTCGGTATATATAATTAATTATCTGCGTCGAATATTCATTGTAGCTGTGTTGTTGGACATCGGGAAAGAATGTGGGACTGCACAATCGATAACTGAGGTACATGCAGTCGGGACCCCCGACTCGTTTGCCGAATGTCTCCGAAAAAGAAAAAATATTCGCCGTTCTGGGTACAGCACCCCATGAATCTAGATTCGACAGTGCGTGATGTAATATATTTCCGGAAAACATTGCACGCAAGAAGCTTAAGCCAAGCAAATGGAGATCTAAGTTTTCTGCGCTTAAACGTGTTGATCGTTGCAGGGTCAAATACGGAGAAGTTCGCCTCCCGCAGTTCGGGTAGGGGAGAGAATTGTCATATCACAGAGGTGACGACGCCTTAATGTAATCCTGAAACGAAAGCATTTCGGATGGCAACATCAGGGTTTGTGATTCGCGATCGCCCCACTGTAGTAGGCTTTAAGGATACGGGTGATTCCTGTCTCGTGGTGAAACATTTCGAAACGCCTTTCAGGAATTGAATAAGAGCTTGGAAAAGGGGATACGAGCCCCTACCATTGGATGAAGCAGATCCTGGGAACTCGACACGGCAATCCCGATCGCGTAGAGGTACTTGGTGTACGTACTGTACACTGTACTGCGTTTCGCCAACCAGACTATGTGTTTCGAACTCGTGGTTTGGCGAGAGCTGGGAGCTGAGTAACTCTGGTGAATATTAATGCAGGCGTGGCTGAGATGCTTAGCAGCGCCTTACCAGTCACCACTTCAGGCAAGCGTGTTCAACTTGCCTAGAGTACCGAGTAATCCAGCTGAAAGAACAATCTCGCCACTGTCGAAAAACATGACATCGATTGGTTTAAATAAACTACCAAGTTGTTTCTAATACACCCTCTAAATCATTATAGAAAAGTCTGGTATATATTATACGGCACGTTTCGTTTCATCCTGAGGTCATGGTGTCCCTTGCTGGAATATGAACAGTCATAAGTTCCCATGGTAGTCATACTACTTAGAAGTCATATGTAATATTATTAGTTTTGTGGCCCCTAAGGCAGTCATTCTAGGGCATCCCAGCTCAATACATATTTCCCGAGATATTTATATTCTTAAACGTCACTGCGTAAACGTCATCTAATCCCATTCAACCCCGGCTCGGGTATTATTATCGTGGAGTGCGACCCGTGCTAGTCGTGAGGTCCCATGTTCCACTGTGCTAGGATCACCCAGGTATCATAAGGTTAGGATATTACATACTACTTATGCTGAAACGGAGTTCGGGATTCGTTTCCCGGAAACTGAGCTAATTCTAAGTAGCTTTTCTCATTCCGTGGTATTGGGTCAGAATTGCGTCGACTAGTGCAACTCAGGGTAACTTTGATTTCTTCGTCGATATGTCATTTCCCAGTCACCTAAGGACCCTAACTGCCAAGTGGATACTTATACTTCCAAGTATACGGAGTCAGCGCTTGAGTAATAGAAATACATATAGGAAATAGAGAATTTAGTTTCGGGTCAGGGTAACTACTTAGTATGCCGGCGTTTCCTCGCGCTCTTCATGAAATAACATCTAGAAGTACCTACTTAAGCTTAAGCGAATCATCATAAAAAGCGAGACTATATTTAAAACACCCATAATCTAAAGGAGTCGGGTACTGTGAATTGACCACTAGAAATAGCCTGGCCTATACGACATACGCAATGCGCAATTCAGTTACCATGGAGTTGGAGGATACATGCCTAGGCTAGTCATGACACTTATAGTTGCTGAAATCTAAGCGATGCAGTTTGTTTCTGAGTTCAGGATAACTACAGCAGATACAGCAGATACAAATGACTAAACCCAATAACTTTTTTTTTAAAAAAAAAAGCCAAAAAAACTCAGTACTCGTGTGCACATCTGTAGGGGACGTATGGCGAGCCACCCGGAAACCAGAGTGGATTTAAGGGTTGGCAAGGTAATCTGCCGCCCCGCGCAAAAACTTAAGTATAGTGTGAATAACAAAGGAAAGTCGTTAACTGCGCCCTCCTTCTCCATTTGCTCTGACTAAACCGAATGAACTACATCCAGAATCTTAACTATCCCAAGCAACCAACGCTTTGGGTATATAGATAGCTTTAATACTGGAATTGCGGGGGGATGCTCATAGTAAGTACATACATAGAAAGTTGGTGGGGCTCCGACAGGGCACGCTGCCAGGTTCAGGGTAACATGTTACTCTACTATCTCCAGCACGGTGCATAATTATGACAATGACCCGCAAGCGTGTAACAAGGAATAAGGAAAGACATAGCTAACCAAACTAGGGCCCAGCTCTACGCCACAGGACAGCTGAGTGCCGGCTAGGCGGCAGTGTACAGGCCAACAATTTCCGGTCATGGGCAGTCTCATCAAACCCCCAGGAAACGCAATAGATTTTCAAAACAGTATCCATTCTGAATTCCGCTTGGCTCATATCATGATAATCTGAATCAAACAATCTCCATACCCCGAGCCAGCTCTAATCAGCTTCTGCCTATTCCCACTCAGCACTCATGTATATTATATGAAACGAAAATCCGACTCAGCCCACCCAACTTAGCCTCATGTTTCAAATGCCAAGCCACTCAACCAACCACACGGCGTGGTCACTTCTGTTCATCCCACCAGACTGTTCCCTAGACAAGTCATATTCCCAGCCCATAGTTCAGGTGCCAGTACCATGGACCGTGTAGCATGGTATCGGGTGACTCAAGACATGGTAATATACAATATGTAGATCTAGATCCACATTGTAGTCAAAATAATAATGCACAGCCAATCATCAACGATGACATACATCAACCACAATATCGGCCTAGTCTATATCTTCGTGCTTCATTAACCTTTTAGAATTGGGCTGTTGTGAGAAAACAGATGAGATCCAATTACCTTGAAGCCACAACGCCCCAAAAGCCTCACATTAAGTTTGCATTGTCGATCTCGTCTATTAGCTAGCTCTAGCTATAGACCTACCCTAAGCCTGCACACTGTATGCACTATCCATGGACCATGCTCTTGAGTACATATCAGTACATGAGTGACATTACTAGTATCAGTCTTAGTATCAAACCCCAAGTTCGTAGTGTGGAGACAACAATAGTTTTCAATGTAGTATCATCTGATTTTTAGGGCTTTGTCGGTTAATATGGAACAATTTTATTCTCATACCAGCTTCGCTTCCAAACTTCCCCCGCTTTCCACTTCCCCACTATTTACAGAACCAACGAAACAACAAAAGAATTGAAGACAAACGAGATATATTCACACGTGTCACCACCCCAACGGCCTGGTAAAAACCATATGTATCTATCTTGCCTGTGCTGTTCAGGGGAGTAAAGGTGAAAGAAGGGTGTATGGCTCTACTCCAATCTCCCTAGCCCCTAGCTGCTGTCCATCGCCCCTCACTTCAATGCCGAACCAATAAAATTCAACCCGCAAATCGAGATCTAAATAAGAATATTCTTATCGAGTACGACATCAACATAAAACAAAACGGATCAAATGTAAACAGAAGACAAGGCAGTGGCAGAAACGCAAAAGCAATGGATAAACAACATGACAGCACTTTCATTGAACCCATCCGGCAACAATACCTTGAAATTTTTGACAAGACACCTAACTTCTCCCACCCATGCCTGTACGTCCTCCTGTCAGTCCCGATTGCTGTAATCCTTTGGTATCAAAGCATAAGAAACACCAATATATAAGGAAAAAGGAACCAATATACGCCGCATGATCTGCACCACCCTCCGATCATAGAAATACGCGCACCTCTTTCCTGTTTAAACATGGGTATGTTTGATTCCTCATTCCCTGTCTACTTGCATCGCGTGGAGCAAATTTGGGTAGTAATCAATCTTTCCGCGCCAACGTCATGAGAAATGCAGTGATTATGGTTATGCATGTATGTGGTCTAAAGAAAGGCATGAACCATAAAACCACGCAACGCAATATGAAACAATAAAAGACGATGGAATAAAAAAAGAAATGTACTAAGGGAATAAAAAACCTCAAAAGACGAGAAGATCAGAAAAAACGCCCCCCTTCTCAAGACGACAAGATATGAAATTCAAAGTGATCTAATGAAATGAAAAGAACCCATTAAAAAAACGGTAAAACTCCGAACGTGATGTCTTGAAAGTTCATGTATTGTCAACTGCAAAAGGGATGTTGTCAGAGCGTCCATAATACCCTTATTTGTTCTATGATCCTGTCCGTTGCTCATCTCGATTGGAACGCCCTTTCCTTCTCCTGCGCAAGAGCAAGGGCTTCTTTTGGACCGGGTAATCCATCGAACCAAGGATGGGCTAGGACCTGCTCGATTGTCGGGCGGCGATCTACATCCCTATCTAGCATGAGGCGGATCAAATCAAGGTTCTCTTGGCTAATAATGTGAGGAATGCGTAGTTCCCGGTCCAAAATTTCATCAACCTAAAAGTCACAATTAGCCCACCTCACTCCCTCAAACAACGGTAACTTTCTTACATTGTAGAATGGATTTTCTTTGTAACAAATGGTGTATAATAGCACACCCAATGCCCAAATATCCTGTGCCTTCCCTGCATATGAGTGTCCAGAAAGGACCTCTGGCGCAGCATAGTCTTATTTTTCTTGTCAGTATGAGAAGAACAAACTAATGAGGTAGGTATATGACTCACCAACTGTGCCAACAAACACGTCGAAAGGTCCATTCCTGATATATGCCGCACTTCCGAAATCAATCAACTTGATGTTTCCATCGCCATCAAGTACAACATTCTCATCTTTGATGTCCCGGTGAACAACCAAGGCTGTGGCGTGCAGATGATGGATCGCCCGAGCGACCTGAACAAAAATATTCCTCGCCTCTTCTTCATCCATATTGGCCCTGAGCTCGATATAATCAAAGAGATCCATTCCGGGAAGCCCATGAGGAACCATTTCAATATAATAATTGACATCATCCTCAAAGAAGTCCGACATCTCTACGATGTTGGGATGTTTGAGTCCCCCCCGACCGAGGAAGTCTAAAACATGAATCTCCAGCGGCACGGTGCCGAGCTTCCTATCTTTAGTCCAAGTATCAACCAGAATGCGTTTCTTTGTTACATATTTAAGGACCACGCGCTTTTGAGGATTGCGTCTGTAGCGCGCTAGCTTGACTTGACCATATGCACCTTGTCCCATATCCTCAAGAATATAGAAGTCGGAGATGACCTTCCTTCTGGGAGCAGATACACTGCTTGAGGTACTAGCTCTCCTCAAATCTTTCGCCTCGTCATCCGAGCTTGGAGGGGTGGGGGCACTGGCGCCCTCCTGCTGGGGCGTTTTCAAGGATTTGGGGTCTGGTCTGGGACTATCGAGGACGTTTTTCTGAAGTTGAACGGAGGTGGGTCGAGGGGGAGTCACTGCTCGCTTCAAGATCGGTGCTTCGTTATGCTTTTCGGCGTTGGAGTTTGTGCTATGAAGATCACGAGAATAGGTTATCCACAATGCATAAACTATTTCTGATGTTTCTTCATCTGAGTCTTCATCTGAGTCCTCTATTATCGCTTCTTCTCTCCTTGTCGAGGTCGAATTCACAACTCTCATCTGAACATCAATCCGCAGCTCACCCCCGTCACGATGCCTCGCTGGCAGTCCATTCTGACGAGCGAAAACTTGTGCTGCATCCTCTTTTCCGTCCCTTAGTGATAGCATTGCCTTGGCCTTCCTGAATGAATGCTCGGGAACAACCATGCCATCAACCAATGTGATTTTATCCTCTTCAACTATGTATCTCAACAGCCGATCAAAATTAGGAATCAGCTGAGCAATGTGCAGTCCTGCTGGGTCCGAATATCCAAAAAGGGCAGCAGAAAACACTGAATTGGAGCTAGTGATGAGAAGAGTGGAGGCCGAAAGCACGACAATACCAGCAATATGAGGAAATGACGAGACTCTCACGCCATGCTCTGCTGGAAGTGGCATCACCTGACATGGGATCCTGCCTCCTTTGTTTATTGAGGTGTATTGATGGACGTATTGTGCCGTGTTGAAGTCGATATCACCGTCACCCGTTCTCGGAAGTTCCGGTATCAAGTCGCAGATGTCTACGTCCTCTTGTGTCGACCCATCACCAAAAATTGAGTCGGTATCGCCACTCCATTTGGTTATTCTACCCTTCTTCGCTGGCAATGTGTAGAGATATGCTAGATCTTCCATGATCTCTTCCAAGACCCAGATCAACCCACCCTTTTTCTCCTTGACCCATAAACTTGCAGCTCCTGTATTTCCATTCCTCTTCTGTATCGGTACAACATCTCCACATAAGAGCACACCACGAGACTTCCTCTGTGTATGGTGAAGGTTGTGCCGCCCAATCGGGAGGTTTTGCGCCTCAGCAGTCTGCACTCGACGATTGGCAGCAGTTCTAGCACCGTTCTGATACTGCGCTATGCTTGGACTGGGAGTACCATGGTGGCTGTGAGGATATGGAAAAGCGCGTATGTTGGTGCCCTCTGGTGCTTCAAGCTTTTGCTGAAGCCACTCTCGCCGCTCTTCCTTCACAACATCAAGGATGCCAATCTTTCGAATTTCTGCCTGTGTCAAGCCAAAAATCAAGCACGCAAGGTCATTCGCTGCAAGAATAGTCCAAGGGGCATCCGCCTCTGTTGTGAAGATTGCTTGGGATGTAGGGGCATATCTGTTGGTATGGGCATGAACTGGTCCGGATATAGACAGCCTCGGTGTTGCGGAAAGGGCAGTGTGATCTCCAGGAGCGTACGGCTGTGCCATTGCATCAATGAGCTTAGTTTGAAGTGTCAATGGGGTTGTATCAGTGTACGTCCGTTTCAAGCTGGCTCGTCGAGTAGGGGGGGGTGAAGTTTTTGTAGTTGAGCTTGACTCGTTTGTAGCTGTCCTGGAAGAACCCTCAGATCGTGTCCCATCGATATTGGCCTCATTAGGGAATTTTCCCACTAAGTTCGCGGGTGCAGACTTGGGAGATGGCATTGGTGCATCTGGTACATTGGGAGCAAAACTTTTTTCGAAGGGATTCCCATCAATCTCAGCCGGGCCAGTTGCTGGTCCGATCATGCGAGTCGATTCCGTATTTACTAAATTGGCTCGCTGAAGCAAATCCATAACCCCCTTCACTTCCTCATCTCCGTCGACCTTTGCCTGTGCAGCAGTAATCATCGGACTCTGTGCAGACCAGTTGAACTTATCTCTCATGAACTCTAAACTTCGTTTCAAGATATTTTGACGGGTATGGAGAAAATCCTCAGACTGGTGGGCGAAGGAGAAAGAGTGTAGGGACTCTGATGGAAACCTGGAAAGATCCTCACATGAGTTCAGCGTCGGCGAGGTGGGAGTATAGTAGGATATAGATCCCATTCGGGACCCAGGCAATGAAATTGCCCCATTGGGATACACAGCACTGGTCGGTGGTGTTGGATGTGGTGTTCCCTGTCGGATCCGCCGCAGGCCAGATGAAAACAGATGATCTCCGTCGCCTGCGATGGATTGCCTAGGATATTTACATCTTAGCAGAGTCCTTCAAGTCCCATGGAAGGCTTTAATACCGTTGTATAGTATTCCGGGTCGCTATTGATGTATCGATACTGAATTTTACTCTACCATTCGGGTCGTACATACTGGCATTGTTTGCGTGAGGATTGACTGGCGGAGTTGAACGCGGCCGCATGAGCTCGGCAATCGTGTCCACTTCTTCTCCTGTAAGATTATTAGACATGCGAATGTTCAAGATGACAGATCTTGTCAAGAATGAGGCCGGAGACAGGTGCTCGTGAAGCTAAGAAATCTGCCATCGCACACGCAAAGGATCCCAACTCACTACTATTGATAGCCTGGTGTCCACTCATTGTGACCCAAGGTTCCACAGTTGCCGAGTTGCAAAAATAAGGTTGCCTTTTGTAACCGAGATCTAGGAAATAATAGACGAATATCGGAAATAAGTTTCAGCCACCCCGACTGCGTAACCTTTTCTTTCCCTTCGACCTTGCAAGAGCGTTACTACAAGGGCGGAGGGACCTGAATGTTTATGGTGGTCGCAAGATTCGTGATGGCGATAGGTGACTTGAGACGTTCGATAAGTAAAGTGACAGGAGGAGCTCAGGTGGATATCACTGTATGTTGCACCTCTGTAAAAGTGTTGTTCGTTTCCCTGGGGCTTCGTCTGATGCAGGGCTAGCAGGGTATTCTCCTCTTGAATTAGACGAATATATATTCCGACCGATAAAGCCCAATATTACGTCGGTAGTCACCCTTCGAGAAGGGGGGGTGAGTGCAAAGGCGGAAGCGTGTCAGAAGACTGGATTGGGTGAGACTGGGCGAACGAAAGGAGCAACGAGGGATGGGTAAGACAGTCAGATATATTAATATGGGAGGAGGAGAGGGGTCCCTGAGCCTGTTGGTGGCGGTAAAGGCGACCTGATGCTAGCGAGTGAGTAGTACCTATGTGCGGATGATTGAGTTGTGGGTGAGTGGGGGGGATTGTAAAATGCGTTGGTGGTGGTGGGTTGGTGACTATTGTGATAGACTAAGCCCAAGCTGCTGCTAGATCAGATTGCCGGTCTGCTCTTCTTTCTTTGCCTAGGTTTCGTCTAAGTTTCTCTTTCAACCCACTTGCGCTGCAGGGTTTATCTCTGGCCTGGAGTCGTCTACCATTCAATACTAATACTGCCACACTCGGAGGTGCGATGGGCAGGGCTGCCCTCGAGACGGTATTCAGTTCCCAAAGGCCCCTTTCGCTGAGCGTCCCCACCGGCGTCCTTGCTGCCTTGATCCTTACAAGAAGCACGATTGCCGGATGGGAGCAGAGCACGCCAATCCCTCCGTCGTCGACAGGGAATGCTTCCGCGGTAAGGTCTCGGGCTTGCGTAAAAGAAGCAAGCAGGCTGTTCCTACAGAGACCAAAGTGAAGAGTAGGACGACAAAATTGTTTGTATATAAATGGGCCTGTACACAGTTCGAATTCTATAGCAATTCAACACATCGGCAGGAGAGGTGGTGAGCTTGTGGGGGCAGCCAACGAAGGAGATTTGAGAGCAGCGCTGACGGGGATATCGATGGGGTCCCCGACAGCAGGGCAGGCGCATATATCTAGGTAGCATGGAAAACATGAGTATCAATTGTCAGTCGGTCAGTGAGCTGCGCCAGATCAGGACGGGCAGCAAGCCCACCGTACAGAATACGCTACGTCTGTGGGAAAAAGCACTTTGAGTTACTTGGAGGTGTGCCATCCTAAACTCTCGTGAGCAAAATGCAAGACATGCATGTCGTCCTATCACCAGGCATCACCACCCAACTTTTCTGAGTCTGCCTCTGTCTCGCTGCTGTGAATTTCCTTGCCGCGTTACTCCTCCAGGTCCACCCCAAAGACTCCTCCTGATCGGCCTTCCCCAGGTTACAGTCATGCTGTGCCCGGCCACTGCTGCTCCCTCTGAGAGTCAGCGTTCCATTGCCGCATACCTAGGTATGTTGCGCCGCATAGCCTTAGGCTGATTAGGCGTATAGACTCCAAAAAAAAAAAAAAAATACCTAGGTATGTTGAACTCTGTACTCATACCAGCCTCCCTCAAACACCGAGTGCCTGTAATCTACTCTACGCGGTAGCATATTGACTTTAGCTTTTCCCATCCCTGCCCACCCCACGATTGTCACAGTGCAGTTTTTATTTGGTCTGCCTCTTGAAAAAGCTACGCCGGGGCGGTATCCGAAAAGACAACATTCAAACTTTAGGCGAGCCACGACACAAGGATAGACTACGGTAAGCCGATGCCCTTTGTAAAATATTTTCCATTTGCTAATGAAGAATATTAGCTTTGCATAGGTAGATTTTAACAGTTCAGCCTTCAGCATAAATGAAAGTCGGCGAATGCGACCTAGCCACCATAAACAAAGACATCCGTAGAGAACTGGAAAGAAATATATTGTACTTTAGTTCGCAGTAATCATCTGAATTTTGGGGGGTTGTTGATGCTGGCATCAGGAACCCCGCTCAATGCGTATCCTGTTTGACTGTCAGTGCTTCTGTTTGCTCATAAAAATCGAGGAAATACCCAGAGATCAAAGACGCTTCCTCCATGCGCGCAATGAATCTACCAGGATCATACGGCCGGGGAAGGATTGATGCTATACGACCCCAGGGTCCTTGATATTTACACATCACATGCATCCATAAGACCTCCCACGGGATTGTTTGACACAAACGTGGTATCATACGGGTTCCGTCATCTGGAGCTAGAGGACCTATGCTGGCCATAACGCAACATATCTACCCTTCAGGCTAACTTATCAACCCTCAGATGCGAAGGCAGGAGGTTCGGGTGGATAACGGGTGGGGCTGCCTGATAAACAAAAAAATCTGCACAAAAACATATCCTTTGATCCATTCAGCACTAGCTGCACAAAAATTACGAGACCAAGCTAGTGCGCAAGGGTCCAAAGGGATACGTCATAGGGGTCGTTTGCCGCGTCGCTCATGATATTGCGATCATTTTCGTATTTAGTGGACCGCCTAACAAGAGTTTCCTAGGCCCAGCAGATCTTCAGAACTCAGCAGACCCTTTTCACATGTTTCGTACGGTGATTTGGTGGCCTCGTACTAACCAGACTATGTACCTCGTACCCAGCATTATTATCTCAGCAATTCTGTCCCGGATGGATGAGGCTCAGAAAAGTTTCATTCTTTGGATTGAACCCTGCCAAGCTTGCTTACTCTGGAACATCAACCCCTAGTTCGAACGGTTGGAATACAACGGCAGCGGCAAATGGCATCGACGGAATGTCAGATCGAAAGCTCTCTCAATCTGGAAGTTTTCCAATTTTCCAACGGATTGCGGAGATTTCCCGATGGCCCTGGTCAGCCCCGCACAACAGGCAGGATGCTGGGATTCTGAAATGCAGGGTTTAAATTTGGGCCGGCGCCGCTGGCAACCACATCTGAAAATTCCATCTCCGCCACCGGTCTCGGGAAGAATGAAATAACAGCCTGGAGGAATCAAATTAAAGACCCTACGGGCCTGGTATTAAATGTTGTGTCTCGTGCTCATCTTTGTGTAAATGGAAAGCTGCACAACGGTATGAACCAGGCTTGACGCACAACGGCATGTACAATTCATTGTCTGATTGCATACCTTACATTCCGGTGCCACACGGTTCAGTGCGTGCGTCGCACATAATGTCTCACCACCTATGGAGAAGCGAGAAGCAATACAAACTCTACATTCCAAGAACGCTAATGATGTACATTGAGGCTGCACATGCAGATGCAATTCGGACTGAGTATTTTCACCAAGACATAAGAAATACAGCTACAAAAACAAATTGTAGGCAATGCTGTCATTCCAAGGGTGATTTTCAACTAGACGGGGTTCAGGATACCTCTCGCCCCATCCTGTATATGGGATTCTGCGTGGGGTGTAACTAATACACATTACTATTCTAAACGGGGGATAACCTCATCCTTCAGGGTCTCTTTAAACGAGCTCAGGATCCACGGGGCCATTGGATTTGCACATCATAGTCAACAGAGGCAATTGCGAAGTGACTGAAGCACTCCCAAATTTTCACTGATTTCTACATTAAGGAGGCTCTACGCTATTGTCTCAGCCCTATCCTCCACTTCGCAGGGTGGTTTATGGACAAATCAGCTCCTAGACTCGTGTTAACCACGTGACCAGCCTCAATCCAAGCAGCGAGGGGAAAAAAAGCAAATATAGAATCCGTCACTGCTCAGCTCAGTTACAAATATTCACATACATAAGACAGACACAAACCCCGCCCTTTATTCTTACCGGCCCCACTCTATCAGACCCCGCAGGTTTGAATTTAACCCCAAAACCTTCGGCAGCTAGCCGCTTTGACCCTCATCCAATCCTATTTAGGTTCCGACAAGTTTAGAGCTTGTGGAAGATATCTGCCGAAGAGGAGGGAGTGAAAACTGAGTGAGTGATATGAGGGCAGTTAGGTAATTTGGATGGATAAACATGGGGGTTGTTATGTGGATTTGAGATGGAGAGTGTACTGGTGCTGCAATTAATGACTTTCCGGGATCGGAGCCGGACGGGATCGGGCCGGGAATTGGGGATCGGGAATGTTTGCAGGTAAGGTATTTGTGGATTTCCAATTGTGAATTAGCAACCACTCAGAATAGGAACACATGTTTTAGAGGGTGGAGGTTCCGATCTGGGGGGAATACGTTCTGATTCAGGGTAACTACCGGCATTGAGAGTGTTTCACTTTGCTAGGGCTTGGCTTAAGTTGTGGCTGTCGATAGAGAATGATATCGATGACGACTTGATGCGTTGTTTGTGGAACGCACATCAGATGGCATAGATTCACGTGGATATACAGCTCAGCGCTGGCACAATTGACATTGTGTTAAGGTTGGTGGTATTCAAATATGTTTAGCCTCATCCGGATTTGCAGATCTGCACATGACAATGCGACGTTGCATGAACATAACATTCGCTTCAGTTTGAGGCTCACCAGAGTTCACCAAGGCACAAAATCGATAGGAATTACGGATATGCCTTGAGCATTGACTTGCCACGGACGGGGCTCTTCCATATTATGATGTGTCCTATCCTAACCACCCCGGGAGGGAGCTCTGACATGAGCTCAAAGCCACAAGGGCTATTTCTGTCTCTTGATGTCACCAATGACAAAACCCCTATAGCCTGAGCCCTTAGGGTCTCAGCTGACTTCCTTGGTGGCTTTATTCAATTCATGCTTGCCATTCTATTCGGCATAGATATCGGTTATGTTTTTGGCTGTAAATTAAAGAAACTCAGTGACTTAACCATGACTATATCATATGTATACAAACTAGGTGGCAAAAAAGCTTCATACCCCTTGCATAAAAAGGGCCTGAGCGTTACGAAAATCTGGTTGCATGCTCAGGCCACCAGTTGGATTCAAATTGAATGTTGACATTCAATTTACAACGCATAAAGTACTTATATAGTGACCCTGCCTACCTAACCTATACATATCTACTTCTAACTAGAGATAGCTAGCTCGTATATATACCTGATTACCAAATGCGGTAACATAGCGAGTTATAGGTTCAAAGTGTACACCTGACCACATGGATGGAATTCGCATCAGTGAGCGATTATTAACTGAAATTGGTTACATCATGTGTGTGTGAAGGAAAAAACACATGTTCACAATCACCAAATTTCCAAACTATTGTATACAGATATAACGTCCCCCCCGTACCGGTAAGAATAATCATAACACGGATTTAGGGTATAAAGTATATAATTGCCCAATCGATAGATAGAATGAAAAAATAAAATAAAATAAAAATCGGGCGGTTTAACAACTTTTTTTAATCTGATAG
>Ga0307511_10004103_pt1 | contig 14882 bp, 14 predicted proteins | sample 13_EM_MG_FD_200266 | JGI IMG/M metagenome (GOLD analysis project Ga0307511, IMG submission 200266) | Populus trichocarpa ectomycorrhiza microbial communities from riparian zone in the Pacific Northwest, United States - 13_EM | ecosystem: Host-associated > Plants > Roots > Unclassified | place... | reverse complement strand
CACATAGTAAATAAGCCGTATTTCTTTTGATACAAGAATATGCTTATTTTTTGGCATAGTCACCATACAATGTGCTTATAGCTACAGAAGCGCTAAACCAGAAGTAGTCAGAGACTAGAAGTACAGAGTACCTGACTTTGTGTCTCCTGAAGACAATAATAGTGGTATTCAAAGGTTGTACGAGTAACCTCCTATCATACTTGGTGAAAGCACATACCTGCGCGTATAAACTAGCTAGCATATATAGCTGAATACCTATTCTAAATTCAGTACATGCACATTGTATTTTGATCTCACAAAGTTGGGCCAGATATCCAACAAGGTTAGGATTCCATAGTGTGACAACGTCGTGAAGTGCAGCTTATATGATGATAACCATTCGATTATGGGGGATGGTGTACCATAGAGACTTGAGATATATGCTAGCGGTGTCACATTTTTAGCTGCATATGCGGGTTTTGCGGCATGAGAACAGGTGTAGCAAGCTCATGAGACATGCTCGTGCTCAATGTAATGTGAACTACATGAGGTGATGAACAATGGACACGTCCTTGTTAATTATCGACAATGCCATCAAGGAAGCCCCTACAATTGCTGTTGGCGAATATAGCAACTAAGGTCCAGGCTGTTTCTGGAGGCAAGCTTCCTCCCACAGGTCCAAACACCAAAACTCGATATGGGCCTAAACAAAAGCCATTAGCTAAGAGAGTGTTTAAGCCCCGTGCCAGTCTAGTAAAGAAAGTGAAAAGGAGCTATAGCAAGGCTAAAAAAGTTGAAGTATTGATGTGTATGATTCATCTGCCACATTACTGGAGAGTATCGGCCGATTTACTTCAAAATTCCCCAGTGTACAATTTCCCTCTAGTACCAAAATCAAGACAAGATACAAAACATCAGAGGAGGGCACTATGGGGCTGACAATCATGTATGGCGTTGCTCTTGGCCTGAAATGGAAGCAAAGTTATTTGAATCTTTTGTTCAGTATAGAGAAGAAGGAAAATTGGTTCAGCGGGGGTGGTTTCGAAGGAAATCTAGAACTCTATATTGATGAAAAAGAGTGTGGAAAGCTGGATTTTGTGTGGTCAGTTGGAGACCGTCGGGTTATGACAATTCAGGGAGTAGGGCCTGCATGGTCTCAATTTTGCAAAGATAAGGAAGCTATGATTCAGAAGGTATTCCGGGACCTTGGGGTTACTCTTCTAGTGGACGGAAGTAGAGATCATGAGTTATGGATTAAAGGTTTTGCAGTAGAGGATCTCAAAACCGGGACTGGTGGAACTAGTAGCGATATCTTTAATGACTCGCATGAGTTACTTGAGGAGCTTGTGGAAGACTTAGATTCCATTGTTTTTACACCGCACTGAAGATCTGTAGTACTCAAATTGATATGTTTCACTTCAGCTGTAAATTATGACCTACGTGTAGCATGTTAGTTTTTTGAGTCTCTACGGTACACGGAAAGAGATTGCTAGCGCTGAGAAATGGCAGGGATATTGACATGGGCACCAACATGGTCACCGACATGGGTAACCTACATCAGCTACACTCAATCTGGGTATGTGACAAGCACATCATCTCGTGATACTAAGAGGCTCATCTGATAAACTATGAGATATGGAATGGATAATTCAGAAAATAATAGACGCCATGGTAGAATACAAGACATCATTGCAGAAGACCATATGTCAAAGACCATATGTCAGAGTCTAGACCCTAGAGGATTAGATATGAGAGTCGCGGTCTTGAATATCAGACAACAATATCACGGAGCTCAGGGAGAGAATTGAAACCCCTGTGTGTGAGTCAATTAGGAAATCCTAAAGATACAGCATGGTCTAATAGGTATCACATATTGGCTCACTCTCTCCTTTTATACCCTATATTTTTATCCCATACCGGCCTCATCCTATATTCTTATCTTTTTTTATATTGGGCACTGGCCTTTGTTCTTGTCTTGTTGGTAATGTTGTTCTTCATGCTGGACGGAAGCTTCGGAATCTGGATCTATTCATTTTCTTATCCATATATCATTAGGAATAAACTTACCTGGCTGTTCTGCGTGCAATATTGTGTTGTGCTGCAATAGTGATCTGTGGGACTACGAGCCAATCAGACCGACCTGAAGCTCACCCCTGTGGACGAGACTGAACCCCTGTCACACAACAGCGCTAGCAATGTCTTTTGCCTGTACCCGTGTACGTAGGTCCGGAGGGGGTTCTTGTGTTCGGGATACCACGGTATATGAGGTCTTGTGCCGCCGGAGGAATGGGAAGAGATGCCCGTCACATATTCATTATTCCATCTGGCAACTGGTCCTATAAACTTTATAGAGCAGAACTCACTTTCCGGCCATTCTAGTAAGTTATCACAGTATTCATAGGTTCCTGGCATCAGTTGACTAATTACTGCCATGAGACCTACAGCTGCAGAACATGTCGGAAGATTTGGGACTTTTGTCCCTAGAAAGGCATGATAAACTTCTTAATGTGACACTGAAGTACTGTGCACCCCATTACTACTCTAATAAACATAAACTAAAATGTCAATATCTTCTGACAGTATCATAACCGTCCACACATTTTATGGGCACCGGGAGCGTGATTGGTGCACGGGGAAAGATTCCGTCAATTGGTTGCAGGATACGCTCCCAAAGCGTATCCCAGGTGCCGCGGTCTACAGCTATGGTTACGAGCTACCAGTCGTCTCTAACGTCAGGTCAATTGTTGACGAAGCGGACTTTCCTGGCCATGAGGGCACAGGCACCTTCTCTGCCGAAGCTATTCAATGGGCTGCCCTGAAACTGTTACAGGAGTTGGACAAGACCCTCAGGGACGATGTGAGTGTCCAGAAAGCAAGCGAGTGACAAGGGACCAGGACTATAACACGGCAGTGTGCTCACCCTATGACGGCCTAGTTCGATCTCAATCATAACGACCTTCCCTCTGCTGTTCATAACAGTAGTCCTATTGTCTTCATTTGTCATGGTATCGGGGGGATTGTAGTAAAGCAGGTACGTACTCTTTCGTGCACAAACAAAATTCAGGAATCGTTCTAAAAACGTCTGCCATAGCCTCAAAGTGCACCAAGCTAACCAATTGGTATGGGTTAACATAGCTTCTATGGATTGTGAATACTCAAGCCAAGTATCTCAAAATTGCATTTCGCATACGTGGCGTGGTATGGATATTTCTCTTACCATTCCCTTACTGGTTATGATTAAGGTGTATAGAACTCAAGTTGTGGTTGTGTTAGGTATTCTTAGGAACCCCACATAGGGCCGTTGGGGAGTTTTCATGGGATAGGCTACTTTCGAACATGGTTAAAGTAAGGAAAATTACCGACAAGATAATCGAGGATCGTGATGGAGCATCGGGAGTGGCAGATATCTCTTCCAAATTCATGTTAATTGCTTCACACTTCCACATTGTCAGTGCATACGAGACGAGGGCGCCTGGGGATTGTGAGCATGGCAACATGGTGAGTACCGTGCGTTCCAAATAATCCGACATATTCTGAATTTTGGGGCTGTGAAAGACTCTACCTAAACCCTGTGCAACTCTCGATATTCCAAATGAGATTCAGATTGCCTGCGATGGCGACCATCTCAGTTTGAGCTCAAATTGGCCGGAAGACGGGGAACCCTTCCAATGGTTATGTAGAGCGATAGGGAATATTCCACCATTGGACACTATACTAGGTTGGTTATGGTGGACATGTCTAGCGCATATGTGAAGCCGTAACTAATATCAAATATTTGTTCCTACATAAAGCCCAATATTATCGCATGCGGCAAGTTCTAACTCCTCTCGACCCAAGCTGGAGCAATCGTCAGATCGGCCTGGCCCCTCGCCACCTTGCCCCACCTATGTTTCCTTGGCTTCACGGTGACTCGGCGTTTAGGGCATGGCTTTCGGGTGAAGAGAAGCCTATACTGTGGATACACGGAACACCAGGAAGTGGCAAAACGACTCTTTGTGACCATATTATTCCCGTAGTCAGGGAAACACCGTTGGGTAGTCCTGCCCCTTTGGTTCTATCACACTTCTTTAACCCATTTGACACAAGGACCCTGGGTGACCAGGGTCTGCTCGAGTCACTCGCATCCCAGTTCTTTTTACAGACACAGGATCCCACCGTCGTAGTGGCAATTACTCGTCTAGAGCATGGATTTCAATTGCGCGAATTAGGATCCTATACCTATACCAAGATTCAGAAACATGGGCTTCATAGGTGGACACTCGAGGATCTTTGGACTGCCATAGCAAAATTCATCGCTCACCACTCCCATGACCTTGGGCGGAAAACTGTTATCATCATCGACGCCGTTGAACAAAGCACGCCTAGTGGTATCGACGAGTGCGCACCTGTCAAACCAGTTATGCTAAATCGACTGTTGCGATTGTGTGCTAGCAAGGAAGCTTTAGTCAAGGTTCTCGTGACAAGCCGGTTCGCGCTCAAAAAGACCCCAGACACCGTGCTGACAATGGATCTGGATAAAGCAACCGTCCCAGACAGGGGCCTAGTAATCAAGAGGGAATTGCACAAGTATAGCTTGGTGATGCGGGCATCTCATGTTTGCCAATGGAGCGAAACTCTTTCTGCACGCGGCGGACCCCCATTCCTTCAACTAGATCTCCTTCTTCAGCTTTTGGCAAGGACCCCAATACCAAAAACAATGACCGAAAACCCTCTCCCTCCCGAGACCTTAAAGATACATTTGGAGGGCGACCCAGAAAAGCGAACCATTCTCTTATACCAAGAACTTTTCTCGGACTTGGTGAAAGACATCCGCCAGAGCCGTCCCGGGGCTCGAACAGCTCCCTCGCTCGCCTCCTTTGGTGGTCGAAGTAGGGCTGCTCTCGTGGCCAGCTCGATGGATGGCCCAGATCTTTTGTGGTTCTTAGATGCCCTGGGATGGATACTACATGCTACCCAGCCATTGACCTTACATCAACTATGCATTGGGGTTCAGCTCATTTCAATCGCAAGGGCGGAACGAAATGCCAAGAATGTCAGCGCTGGCGACAAAAGGAATGACGATAACCTCAGGAGGATTGATGAAGACGACGAAGAGGAGCATGGACAGGTCAATGAGGATGTGATGACATTCTCCAAGCTAGAGGATCAAGCAAAAGATATCAACGATGCTTGGGGAATCCTGAGTACTAAGCTTGGGCCCCTTGTCATTCGTACCGCGAACGATAAGGTCAACTTATGTCACTCCACAGTCCGCCAGTTCTTACTTGATCAGATGAGCACTGAAGACGACCACCGCAGCTATTCCCACGAATGGCATTGTAGCATCGCTTCTGCGTGTTTGCAGTATTTGATGCTTGAAGATGAGGAGCGCATGTACGACTCGGATGACTTGCACGAATATGACAGCGATGACTCCTTCAGCGACGAGTCATACTCAAGCGATAATTCAAACTCAAGCGACTCCGACTGCGGTGAGGACAAAGGCGACATGGTTGATGGTTTGGACCAGGGTGATATGGGGGACGGAGTTGGTAGCAAGCTTGACGACTCCGGGAGTGCAACACCGGAGATCACTATTCCTGAGATAGAATATAACAAGGCTAAGCCCGAGGCTGGTAGCGCTGAAGGTAGCAACACTGATGCCACCAAAGGTATTGAACCTAGCAATTTCGATAGATCTGGGGGTGAGGGCATGGATATTGATACTGGTAGGAGTAGTGACGATGAATCTGGTTTGGGTGACGATGAAGGCGGAGGTAGTGAGGAAGACGAAGATGACAAGGAACATGGGGAGAGCATTACCAATGTTACAGATCCAGGAGGCCTCTTCGCCTACGCATCTCTCAATTGGTTCAAACATTGTCGCCTGGCATCTGAATTACCAGTAGGAAAAACCACCTATACCAGGCTCATAGAGTTGGTTTGCGAGTTTTTGCTGGATCCCGACAAGATGGCTCGGTGGAATACGGTCTATTCCTTCCAACAACGATCATCGCCAACACTAGCACGCCGCCTCTCTTACAGAATTGTCAGGTGCCCTGTCTCCATTGCCTCTTATCTCGGCCTTACGGATGTTGTTGAAGTACTCCTCCCTAATGCTAGCCTCGAGGGGAATGTGCGGAGCCTTAGTTTGACCGTGGCTAGTCAAAATGGGCACCTGAATGTTGTTGAGCGGCTACTAGCCTATAAACTTGATCCTCAGGTCGATGTCCCAAAAGAATATTTCAAGGCAGTGTCAAGAGCTTGCAGGGCTGGTCATGTCCAAGTTGTCGAACTGATCTGCGATTGGAATAAGGAGGTAACTTCACAAAGCCATCCCATGCTACGGTACTTCTTCCAAATCTCAGCCATATTTGGACAAGAGGCCACGATGAGCTGTATCTACAAGCGGTTGGGGAAACTGTCATGGGGCCTGTGCCAACGACTAATGTATAAGGTTGCGGGGATTGGACATCTTGAGACTTTCAATTTGTTGCTTGCCTACTACGATGCGAAGGCTGAAGGAAGTGCCAATAACGCTTGGGAGCCTGAGTCGCCTTTCATTTCTGCTTCACACAATGGTCATTTCGGCATTGTTCAAAGCCTACTTTCCGGGCCACCGAGGCTCAACATTACAAACATCCCCGAAAAGACCAGCAATATGCAATATACTATAGCTGAGAAGGTATTCCGTGACGTTGTTACAAAAGGGTCCGCGCAAATTGCAAAATTGATGCTTTCTCACATTGGTAAGCAGAAGTTGCTCCAATCGGAAGAGGAAGTGGAACAGCTCGAGGATGAAGATACCCCGTTGCATATTGCGTCCTCGCGTGGTTACCTCGAACTAGTGACGGTTCTTCTGGAGCATGAGGCCAATCCGTATGCAGGAATCAAAGGCACAAACACGCCTTTAGATAATGCTTGTACCAGAAACAAAAAGATGCCTTTCACTGATACTTGTACCGGTAAACCCGTGCCGCTCTACAACAACCCCCAGATCGTTGATCTATTGTGCAAAGCTGCGAGCCAGAATCGCAACAGCAATGACCAGGACTTAAGAAAGTATCGTGACTCAGCATTATCCATTGCCATCAAAGAAGCGAACCCCAGTCACGTCCGGACTCTTCTTAGGTGGGGAGCAAATCCAAATTCAACAATGGAGAAATCGCCACTATTACAGTCAGTTTTTCAATTGCTTCGGACATCTTGGGCTGTAGTTGCAGCCGATATTTTCGAGGCCCTCGTTGACTTTGGTGCCGACATGTTCAGAGGATCTAACCCAGGACCTGCCTTAGATCCTGACCCAGGATCTGCCCCAGATCCTGACCCGCCCCTACTTCTCGCCATCCGACTTGTCTCCGCCGAGGTACCCGGAGCAAAAGGGATTCTTGATTGTTGTGTCAAGGCACTTCTTAAAATGCCAATCCTAAAGCCCCTTAATACCCCTAATACCCCTTCCTGGGGGGGGGCCCCCCCTATATTTTACTTTGCGGCTTCCCCTGGGGCGAATGCCCAGTTCAAGAGCCTATTGAAGGCTGCACCTGATGTAATAGACCTGAAAGCCAAAGATTCCGATGGGCGAACCATCCTTGATGTGGCGTTGGATCCAGGAATTCGAAAAATGATTCAGGAATCCACGGGCTCAAGCAAGGGCCAGAACGACACCAAACTCAAGGATGACTCGACAGTGCCTTCTGTTTGCGACACAATGATCCTTGCCAATACTGGTATCGCCGGCTGGCTTGAATGCAATAATTGCCAAAAGCTCATTGATGGTTTTTTCTTTCGTAAGCATATATATTCCTTAGCTACTTGCTTTTGTTACGCTTCACGTATTACTGAGTTTCATGGCTAAGAGGGCACTACAGATTGCTCGGAGTGTTGTAGGGGTTCTCCCGGCTATGAGAACGGCTATGACCTATGTCAGGTTTGCTACCCGATCGTGAAGGAGCATGGTCACAAAACCTTCGAAAAGCTATTTGGTCGCCCCAAGTCAGGATTAATATCGCACGTGGCACATTCAAGCTGGATCGATCTGGAGAAGACACCAACGATGATACCAAAGAAGGTTTCGGATCACCGTAGCCACTTTAGTGACAGGCTTCGAAAGAGCATACGATCTGGACAATCTATATCCGGCCGCAGTCAACGTGGGGGCATGGCCAACGCTAACTGATGGGAGGTTTTGCGGTGATAAACCAATGATTGATACTTTTGGTATTGAAGGGCTAGGTTGGGTGCTTGAATTGGGGTATTGTGCAACGGTCAGTGGAGATTGTTGGTTATAAAAATTTTTCACTCACTGCGGTTGGAAGTTGGCATTTTCGTTGTAATGTGGTAAAGGAGGGATGATTAGCAGCTTAGATATATTTATTTGAATATGTACATATATAGTATAACTGACCGCAAAATTGCAGTTGACTAGCTTCCCCTCCACCACTGAGCTGCCCTACGATAATACACGTATATGAGTATATTACACTCACGGCACTGTAATATTGGTGGGTATCGGTGAGGTTCTGAGAGTCCTTGCGGCTATACGCTCCGTTGGGGGGCGTCATCGTGCCCTCACCTGGAGGAAGCGGGTGGTACTACCCAGCTGGCACTACTTCCGAACATCAATCCGCCTCAGCACCATGTGACAAACATATCACTCTGTCCTGGTATAAACCATTATACGAAAACGGCTAAGTTCTTTGGGGTCACTCTGCAACTTCCGAATGAGGAGTACTTACAATCATGAGTATAACCAGGCGCACCAAAAGTAGTTGCACACAATAGCAACACCTAGGTACCATATCTGGGGATTTGAGTTCGCCGGAGGGGTTCCACTTCTTGATAATAATGCGACTGTTGACTTAGGTACCCCCACCAGATTTGTGATCTCTCGCAATGGAGTGCAAACCTTGTGCATCCAAATAATTTCCGAAACCTTACCTCGTCCCATTATTTGTTGTGACGCCATGGGATGTCCAGTACTAGTGGTGGTCTAACCAGACTAGTTAGCCGGTAGTGCCGTAGTCTGGTTACTCATGCCCTCTTACCGAAGTACCGGTATCTGGAGTATACAGTCTACCCTTGCTATACGGACGACCAAAATTTAGCGTCTATAGTCCGGTATAAGGGTTCCGGTATAGAAAATGGCGCTAGCCCCCAGGCAGGGGTTGACCAGTCACGTGGGTCTCAAATGTACCACAGTTGCACCACGTGTGCCAATCCCCGATTGTCTTAATGCTAGTCCACACCCAATAGCTTGGGTTTAATTCACTGCGGGACAACGCTGGCGTTTGTTTGTGTACCTATCACCACCTGGGGTGACGATCGACGTCTAGGGACATGACAGTTTTCGAAAGGACTTTGGGTACACCTTAAGTTGGTATCATACCCGACTGCGCACACGCAATCTCACTCATAATCAGAATCTATATTCATCAGCTTGAGCATGGCGAGCAGGAGCAGCAGCAATTCAGGGGCCTCGCATACGCCGGCGCGTTCCTTCCAGAGGCTACTCGGCCAATGTAGTAGCTATCTAAGCATCAGGTCAAAGTCACCGTCAGGGTCACGCCCAACCACAGCGGGGGTGACCTCGGGTTCCAACAGTAACCCGCAGACATCCGCTGCCACGACCGCCAAAACACGGTACCCTCGTGGACGCTCGATAAAATATATTTTCCTATCGCCTTTCAAGAAGCAGAGGTGAGAGGCTTTCTACCTACATTTACTAATTAATCTAGTTATGCTAATGTAGACGTAAATAGTACTGGCGTAACTCCCACCTCACTAGGTCTAGCCTCGATAACCACCCCCTCCCAATTGACGAAGGTTCTGGCAGATGGAATTCATACTACCACAACAATTGCAGTTGCATACGCGATTGTCCAGCCAACATTGTACCGATCAGATCCCCTAGATCTTGCTATCCAGGACCTCACGGTGGCGCACGGCAAGGCCAAACAGGACAGGTGGCCGTGTATGGATCGAATAACGGTCATGCTAAACTACGTGAACCAGTACACAGCTGTTGTGGGTATCGCAATATCAAGTAATCCAACTATAGCGGGGTTAGTTTGGGCTGGTGTTAGATTCCTATTGACGGTCTGTCTCCAATCTGAAATCTATTCTTCATTTGTTTCTAGTAGATAGCCTAGGTCATCGTTGTGGTCGGAATATATGTTATTGCACATGCAGAACTAATTAATGAGTAGGTTACACTCAACCAACTCGAATATTTAGACCACATGGAGTACATGCTGGTCACGGTGATTGACAAAATGGCAATCTGTCAGTTTTTCGAGCGCATTTATGCAGACTCCAAAGTGGGGGCCGTGTTGCAGAAGGCATCATCCCAACAAACCATGCAGGAGAAACTGTCCAAAGCCTTGGGTTTATTTTACGAAGCAATCCGGAGATGTGTGGACAAGGCAAAGGAGTTTCTTCAATCAACAGGTAAGGCACATTATGCACTATACATCTATAATCCTAGCAGGATTGAGTTTAAATGAACCACAATTCCATAGTCAAGACAATGTTTTTGCCGTTTGTGCAGGAGATGCAACCATTCCTGGACGAAATCAAAGCAAGGGAGGACGAGCTACGCCTATGTGCTGATATGGCAACTATGAAACGGGTGATGGGTATGTATCTGGACCACTGTATTCCAAGATTTCAAATACAGCTGGATCGTGATCTAATTCATGAATAACAAATAGATATGGCAACAAACCTGGTACAACTGCAGCATATGCTTGATGAAATCAAGGTGGAGATGGTCTCATGGTCAAAGTTAGATGGTGCGTTTTATATTATGCTGGTCAATCACTCAAGATTTGAAGGAACCAAGCAATGTTAATTAGGGATAATCTGACAGAGATCGGCACTACGATCACAACAATCTATAAATCAATACAGGATAATATACAGGATAATAAACAAGTTATGGGGGACATCTTGTATGAGGTGAGGGAGCTTGGTAAGCATCCAAAGGAATTCATTAGTCGAGACGTAAATGTGGCTGACAATGGGTGGGAAAAGCAAAATCAAATGCCAAAAATGCACTCAAACTATCCTTCGCTATAGACTTCAATATCCAGGTCGATCGCCGAAACCCTGATTTCGTTGGTAGAGCTGACCTTCTGGCGCGATTGGAGTTGCAAATCAAAGAGAGTCGAAAAAGTGCCCAGGGTTCCGTCCACATTGTACTATACGGCACAGGTGGCATGGGGAAGACACAACTTGCTTTGGAGTATGTTTATCGTCATTCTACGGAGTACTCGTCCATCTTTTGGGTCAATGCGACAAGCACCAAGACCCTAGAACGTGACTTCATCATTATTATGGAACGGCTGGTAGAGCACCATGCTCAACACTTCTCCGGGCAAGACCCAGACTACACACGCATTGGGCAGATGCTTGGAATGGCGGGCAAGTTAGATTCCGCCGGAGCGATTATTCTCCAACCGGGAGAAGAGAAACACGTGATTAATGCGGTGCGGAGGTATTTTGCCACAAAGGGCAACACAAAATGGCTTCTCATTTTTGACAATTATGATGACATCAAGTCCGTTGATATCGATCAATACGCACCAGCTTGCTCTCACGGAACTGTCCTGATTACAACTCGGCGCGTACAGTGCATTCATGGGCGGAGAGGGTTTGAGGTTTCACAAATGAGCATCTCAGAGTGTGAGACTTTGCTCCTCAAAAGCGCGGTTCGTGCATGGTCAGAAATTAAAGATGATTCTCGTGAGTACTCCTACGGCTCAATTAGCCTACTCCCCACTTCATAACTTTTATTGAGAACCTCGTTATCGGCGTGTCTTGCTCTTGGGTTCTGAAATCCCCACCCCACTAGTCGCTCCTATTTGCAGCTGCAGAATTACTTTTTGAAGCCATAGCACTAATACCCAGATAGTGCGCAAGAGTGAGAAAGCAGCAGTTGCGACGTTGCTGGAGAAGCTAGGCTACGTCCCCTTGGCCGTCAATCAGGCTGGGGCTTACATCCAAAATAACTTGTACACGTTCAGCCGCTATCTCAGGGAGTACGAGGAAAATGTTACGTATTTCCTACAACAAAATTCAAAAATCGGGTCACGCGAGAGATCTGTGTTCGCCGCATGGGAACTCTCTTTCGAGGCTATCATAAAGGAAAATCCGAGGGCTTCGAATTTGTTATTGATTTGTGGGTTCCTCGGAAATGACGACCTATGTGACGACTTACTGTGCCGAGGCTTGGGACTGCCTGAGGATGGTAGGTGAACGGTATTGCTAGATTCAAGTTTACCGGTGCTTTAGCTGATTCACCCTCTTAGACATGTTATTGAGAGAATCGATCCAGGTCTTATTTTCTTACTCCTTTGCAAACCGAAAAGGTGGTAAAGATGACAGTTTCTCTATCCATCCCTTGGTCCATGAGTGGGCACGAAGAAGACTTGAGATGAAACAAGAAGACTTGACTCAGAAGGCAATAGAGGCATTCATGGTAGTTATGACAGCCATAACCAAGCCTCCCGGTACTCCGAGAGTAGTGCAGGATTGGATCTTCGAGCGCCGAGTCATGCCGCACATTGCCGCCGTGGAGGAGCACATGAAACGTGAAAAAAATCGAGCCCCCCAGATCCTCGGCCGAACCCCAGGTCTTTTGGCCGCCGTGTGTCACTTAGGTCGTATCTATATGCAGCATGGACGATACGAAGTTTCCCTGGAATGGTACATGAATGCATTGACTTCAAAGAAAGAGCATTTTGGTACGCAACACAAAGATTCGCTTTCGACGGTTCATGACATTGGATTGGTCCATAGCGTCCACGCACAGTACGACAAGGCCTTAGAGTGGTTCCAGCAAGCACTAAGCGGAAGGAAAGATGTCCTAGGGCCCGATGATCCTGACACGCTACAGACCGTCCATGAGATGGCAGTGGTATTCGCCAAGCAGGGAAAGTATGATTTAGCGCTTGTGGAGTTCACGAGGGCGCTAAAAGGTAGGGAGAAAGTACTTGGCGAAGAACATTTGGAAACCCTGATGACAGTTAATAGCCTGGCACTGGTGGACCAGAATCTTGGACGATACAATGAAGCCCTTGAAGGCTACAGGCGAGCCTTAGCAGGCAGAGAGAATGCTCTTGGCGAAGCTCACCCCGAGACACTGACTACTGTGAATAATATGGCCCTAATATTTTCAAAGCTCGGAAACCATGAACTGGCACTCCAATTGTATCACCGTGCCTTATCTGGGAAGGAAGCGTCAATGGGCAAGGACCACCAAAGTGTCCTTACCACCGTCCACAACATTGGGTTACTTTATGTTCAGATAGGGAAATACGATGTTGCACTGGAGTGGTATCAGCGGGCCCTGCACGGAATGGAGAAGTCACTAGGAAGTAACAACCCTCTCACATTAACAACAGTCCATGACATCGCACTGGTCTACCAGAAGCAGGCCCAATATGAAAAAGCAACAACTCTGTACCGTCGAGCTTTTGCTGGTAGAGTTAAGGCGCTTGGAGATACTCATCCCGAAACCCTCCATACGATTAACAATCTCGGAACCGTTTTTAGAGCCCAAGGAAAGCTCGATCTAGCACTGGAACAGTATACTAAGGCATTGGAGGGCAAGGTAAAGTCTCTCGGCTCAGATCACCTTGACACACTGGCTACGGTTCACAACATGGCCACGGTGCTTTGCCGTCAGAAAAGATACGATGAAGCGCTGGAATACTTTCAACGTGCACTCGTGGGGTACGAAAAAGCTATGGGTCCGGAACACTCTAGCACACTCAAAATTGTCAGCAGCATTGCAACGATCTACAATGTCCAGGAGCAGAGAGATACAGCATTGGAGTGGTATACTCGAGCTTCCAACGGTCTGGAGAAATCCTTGGGTGCCAGTCACCCAGAAACCCTCGCCGTTTTAACGAACATCGCAACCGTGCATCAGGGGTTAGGAAAAAACGAAATTGCGTTGGAGTGGTACGGTAGGGCGTTGGTAGGGCTGGAACAAGCCCTAGGGGCGGAGCACCCGTTTACACTCACAACCATGTACAATATGGGCGGTGTATTCGAGGATCAAAAGTTGTGGGACAAGGCGCTGGACATGTACAAGCAAGTACTGGCCGGCCAGGACAAAACCTTGGGTATCACACACCCAGACACCTTAGATACAACGTGCGATATTGCGGGTGTCTATGAAAAAAAGGGGGACCTGGACAGCGCCCTCGAGAACTTTGAGCGGGTGTTCAGAGTTCGGCATGATACCTCGGGTGATGAAGATCCAGCAACACAGCAGGCGCTAGCGGGTCTGGTGCAGGTTCTGGAGAAGGCAGGGCAAACAAGCCGGGCGCTTGAGCTGCGAGAGCGTCTGGTGGGGCGCCCTGGGTCCAATATAGAGCAATAGTAATTCTTTGCGGCATTTCCTTGGGTTGGCAGACCGGAAATATAATGTGCGCGGAGGCGACAAAGGCGGCGTGCGGGTTTTCAGGAACCCGAGTACTACGGTTGTTCGCGGATACTGGTTACAACAGAGGTTTGGCGGGGCAACCACAAGCCTTCCAGTTGAATCCAGAGTTTACGTTGTGCCATGGCTAGGTGGTATGTACACAGGCCTTGATTTCCTGATAGCTTTGGGGGTCTTTTTTGGGGGATACTCATTACTCATGTGGTGATAACTTAGGGTTCTTTTATAGTTTCTCTTCTTGTGCTTATTTCGCCTATTTAGTTTTAAATTATTTAGTCGCATATAGCTCATCTCATCGCTAGGATAGGGGCATCTGTGACAATATACTACACATATTTCATTACCTTCTGCAATAAATTAAACTGGCTTTACGGGATTCCCACGAAGAACTATTGCTCGGTAGAGATATCACATGATCTCAATGTTTTGTTCGACAATTTCTCCTTGCAATTCTTTAACTTGATTCTCATGAAAT